>ENA-ORVG01000073-ORVG01000073.1-human-gut-metagenome-genome-assembly--contig:-NODE-73-length-125203-cov-10.251918_pt1 | contig 125203 bp, 87 predicted proteins | sample MGYA00242091_ERZ509233 | MGnify/ENA primary metagenome ERZ509233 (study PRJEB26280, sample SAMEA2338840) | human gut metagenome | biome: human gut; feature: human-associated habitat; material: faeces... | reverse complement strand
GCATCTGACTGTTAATCAGAGGGTCCTTGGTTCAAGTCCAAGAGGAAGAGCAAAAGGTTCGTCATGCAGGCGAACCTTTTTTGTTTGAATCAACGATCTGACATCCCGGCTCAAGGATCATTCTCAATAATCCGTTACAGCAAGTGTCAGCACACTGATACACATCCCTTCCACATCCCGAAACGCATCGGCGCACGCCGTAGTGGTGGCTCCGGTAGTCAGCACATCATCCACCAGCAAGACATGCTTTCCGGCAAAGCGTTCGGGACAGTCAAGGCGGAACATGCCGTCCACATTCTCCCACCGCTCATACGCCGACTTGCTTGTCTGCGTCTCCGTATGCCTTTTGCGCACCACAGAAGAAGTATCCAGGGAAAGACCGGTAACCGCTGCAATCCCCCGGGCTATGTACTCGCTTTGGTTATACCCGCGTATCCGTTGTTTACGGGGATGCAAAGGAACGGGCACTATAACGTCTATACCGCGAAAGAAGCCCGACTCCAGCAGCTCCGCTGCCATAAAGCGTCCCATTATCTCACCTAAATCCTTACGCCCGCCATATTTCAGCAGATGCAGTATCCGGCGGAAGTCGCTGCCTTTCTGATAAAAAAAGTAGGAGGTGGCATGTTCCAAAGGAAATTTTCCCCAAAACATACGCTCCACCGGATTGTCCACACGAAGATGATACCCCGTACGGGGCAGACTCATATTACACTTCAGGCAAATAGCATCTTCTCCCTCCTGCAAAGGCTCGCCGCACACAGCGCACTGCCGGGGAAAGAATAAATGAAGAAAAGATAGAAACCAAGTTTTAAATGTGTTTTTCATAGGTGTTACATTCCTAAAGGCATCGCCTTCTGCACCAGCTCCAGCAAGAACGGGTGCAGCCACCCGTTAGTGGCGACCACATGATGCCCGTCGATGAAACCGGCGTTTCCATAAAAATCTGTCACCCGTCCGCCTGCTTCCTGCACAATCAGTGCCGCCGCCGAGAAATCCCATTTTCCGAGGAAAGCCTCCAGCCAAGCGTCGAAACGTCCTGCCGCCACATAGCAGAGGGCTATTGCCGCCGAACCATTCATACGGATACCCGCCACCCTGCCGTACAGTTCGCGTATCAGATACTCTCCCGTACGGGCATATTGTTCCGAATTATACGGAAGCTCCGTCACCACGAACGAAGCTTCCATACTACGGACGGAAGATACTTGTAGAGACTGTCCATTAAGGTATGCGCCACCGCCCTTCCAAGCATAGAAACACTCGTCCAGACAAGGGTCATAAACAACTCCCAGCAACAACTCGTGCTTGTTGCGCAAAGCGATACTGACACAGTAGGGGGCATTGCCATGAATATAATTGGTAGTACCGTCAAGCGGGTCCACCACCCAACAATACGGCTCATCCCGGTAGACTGCCGAGCCCTCCTCCACGATAAAACCGGCTTCGGGCAGAAGAGCGCCCAGTGCGGCGACAATGCGTTTTTCAGACTCCTTGTCCACATAGGACACATAGTCGTGCGCATGCTTTTCCTCCACCGCTTCCCTACGGAAACTCTTACGCTCTTCTTTCAGGAAGCGCCCCGCCGTACGGGCCACATCGCAGACTTTACCGGTCAAGATTCTTAAATCATCCATTGTTCAAGCAATCATTAAAATAAATCATTTATCGGCAACCGACTCGTAGACAAGCTCTCCACGCCGGCTGACGGTCCATTTATCATTTTCCAAACGTACGTTCTTCGTATCATCGTCCTCCATATTCCAGACATACCCGCCGGAAGGCAAACTACGACGGTCAAGGATTTCATTCGGGATATCCTCTTCCGAGAAGAACAATTCCACCCGGCTGGAGTCAGGACTGAACACAATATATAATGTGTTCCTTTCATCTTTAACAGAAGTCAGACGCACACCTTTCTCCCACAAACGGATGCAATCTTTCTGTACTTCACTCCATGTATATCCCGCCGAAGCAATACATCCATGCTCATCTTTATCGCCCCCAATCATTTCCGGCTTTTCCATTTCATCGGTATCCCCAGCCTTTTTCTCGCGGTTGCTTCCACAGCTTACCAATAACGCTCCGGCGCATACCAGACACACAGTCATCGTTTTTATATTCATATGCCTTTCAATTTTTATGTTCAAAGATACACAAAATATAAGAGAAACGAATAAAACCTGTAAATCTTGCACCTGATTTATCTTATATAACGGGTAACTCAAAAAGCACATAATATTAATAATGTCCCAGCATATATCACTTATGTTCAAAAATACAAAACAGAGCGTTTTTTGTCTGTTCAAAGCCGGTACGGATTATAATTTTTGCCTTACATTTACAGAGGGTTAAGCACACCCCTCCCCCCTAAAACGGATAGAAGAACAACTATTTATTAACATACCAAACGAAAAAACATGAAAAAAAGTATCCTATTTATCACAAGCCTTTTCCTCTGTATTTTCTGCCTGAAAAGCAATGCGCAACAGAGCAGGACAGAAGTGACTTGGGAAAAAATGGAAGATGTCACAGTCCCCATCCCCCCACAGGTGCACCCCCGGCTTTACGTACGTTCCGCCGATCTGCCCGACCTAAAGAAACGGATGAACCACCCGCACGTAAAGGAGGTTCTGGCCACCCTGAACAAATTAGGGAAAGACCGCACGCCGGAAGAAGAGGCAAAGGTCAAGGACAGAGGCTTCCGCTATTACTTCGAAATGCGCGGCGTGACCAGCCGCGTACAGGTACAAGCCCTCGAATACCTCGTATACGGCGACAAGAAACAAGCAAGACGCGCCATTACCGCCATGCTGGACACGCTCCAGAACGTAAACTATGGAACCCAAGGGGACCTGTCACGCGCCAGTGGTGTGATGCTCACCTGCGGCGCAATGGTATATGACTGGTGCTACGACCAGATGAAAGAATCGGAGAAAAAAGCGTACGTGGAATCTTTCATCCGCATAGCCAAGACGATGGAATGTGGCTACCCTCCACGCAACAACGAACCGATTGCCGGACACTCCAGCGAATGGATGATACTGAGAGACATGCTTTCGGCCGGCATAGCCATCTATGACGAATATCCGGACATGTACAACTACGTGATAAAGATGATGTTCAAGGATTACCTGCCTGTAAGGAACTACATCTATTCCGGACATAACTATCATCAGGGGACAAGCTACGTGAACGTACGTTTCAGCAATGACCTCTTCTCCCTCTGGATCCTGCAACGCATGGGAGCAGGAGCCATATACAACCCGGCACAGCAGTTCGTGCTGTACGACTTCCTGTATCGCCGCCGCCCGGACGGACAAGTAATGCCCGCCGGCGACACTAACCCTATCAGAAAGAACACGCCCTCCTATTCGCTGCCCGCCATGCTGGCCTCCAGCTTCTACAAAGACAGCTACCTGGCCTACGAATACGAGCGCAAACCGAATATCGAGCGCCATTGCCTCATCTTCGACATCCTGTGGAGAGATCTGGACCTGAAAGCCAAAGCCCCCGATGACCTGCCGCTGACACGCTACTCCGGAAGCCCGTTCGGCTGGATGATAGCACGTACGGCATGGGACGAAAACAGCGTGATTGCCGAAATGAAAATAAACGAACAGTTCGTCGGCAACCACCAGCATCTGGACGGCGGTTCCTTCCAACTCTATTACAAAGGCCCTCTCGCCATCGACGCAGGAGCCTATCAGGGAAGTTCCGGCGGCTACAACAGCCCGCACAACAAGAATTTCTTCAAACGTACCATCGCACATAACTCCCTGCTGGTGTACAACCCCGACGAGAAATTCGCCTGCTGGAACTACGGCGGAGGAGGCAAGACCGAGTTTGCAGCCAATGACGGTGGACAACGCATGCCCGGCGACCGCTGGGAAACCTGCCGTTCCTTCAAGCAATTGATGAGCAAGGACTACACCACCGGCAAAGCACTGGCGCATGGCTTCGGACCGGATGCCTGCAAACCCGATTACTCCTACCTGAAAGGTGACATCACGCAAGCCTATACAGATAAGGTAAAAGAGGCCAAGCGTTCTTTCGTATTCCTGAACCTACATTCCACCGAAGTGCCCGGTGCGCTCATCGTATTCGACAAAGTGGTATCTTCCGACCCGCAATTCAAGAAGTTCTGGTTGCTGCACAGCATCGAAGAGCCCGTAATAGAAGGCGACCGTTTCATCATCCGCCGTACCAAGAACGGGGATACGGGCATGTTGCAGAACCAAGTGCTGCTGCCTGAAGCCGGTAATGCCCAAATAGAAAAAGTGGGCGGCAAAGGAAAAGAATTCTGGGTGTTCGGCACCAACTATCCGAACGACGCACTGCCCAACCGTCCCGATGATGCCAACGAAAGAGGAGCATGGCGCGTAGAAGTGTCTCCCGCTGTTCCCGCCGCCGAAAACTACTTTCTGAACGTGATACAGGTGGCAGACAACACCTGCAAACGGATGAATGACGTGAAACGCATTGATGCCGGGAAAGTGGTGGGCGTACAGATAGCTGACCGGATCGTGACCTTCAGCAAGAACAGCCTGCCCCTGTCCGGCAAAATAGACATGAAGGTAGACGGAAACACTTCCATGAAATTTGTCATCACCGACCTCATTCCGGGCACATGGCAAATCAAGAAAGACGGGAAAGTATATATCCCCGCCATGGAAGTACGTTCAGACGACGGCATCCTTTCTTTTGAAGGCACTGCCGGACATTACGAGTTTCTACGCTAAACGACAACGGCGGAAGATCCGCCGGGATAAACCACCAAGACTGCACCCGATGAACAGAGTATCACCGGATGCAGTCTTTTTTATGAATAGATTTTCCTATCTTTGCCTACTGCAACCACTAAAGTTATAAATTACATGAAACATCCTCTTTCCCAATTCAGATACTGTCCGAAATGTGGTTCGGAGCATTTCGACATTCACAATGAGAAATCAAAGCAATGCAAAGATTGCGGATTCGTCTACTATTTCAACCCTTCTTCCGCCAGCGTAGCCCTGATACTGAACAAACAAAACGAATTGCTGGTGTGCCGTCGCGCCAAAGAACCGGCTAAAGGAACACTGGACCTGCCGGGCGGCTTCATCGACATGGCGGAAACCGGCGAGGAAGGCGTAGCGCGTGAAGTGAAAGAAGAAACAGGCATGACGGTGACACAAGCCGAATATCTGTTTTCGTTGCCGAACATTTACATATACTCAGGATTTCTCGTACATACGCTGGACATGTTTTTCCGCTGTACGGTAGCGGATACCCTGCATCTCAAGGCAATGGACGATGCCGCAGAAGTGTTCTTCCTGCCTCTGAAAGAAATACGCCCGGAAGATTTCGGACTGGCATCCATTCGCAAAGGCCTGCAAATGTTCCTGACCGACATATCCTAAAAAAGCCAAACATTTGAAACATTTTCAAACCAAAACACGTATTTTTGTAAAAGAATCTATTCCATAGCCAAAGATGAAACATAAAATCTACCGAATATTGTGCACCGCACTCTGCTGCGCACCTTTGCTCGCCACAGCACAGACGAGCGAGAAAACCACCTCCCCGCGACGGCTGTACGAGGAAGGCCAGAACCTGTTTCGGCAAAAAGCATTTGCCGCCGCCATGTCTCCGTTGCAGGCTTTCATAAAACAAACCGGCGCGGAAGGCAACCCGCTCCCCACTGCCGGAGAGAAAGAAGAAGCCGAATACATGCTGGTATGCGCCGAATATGAATTGAGAAGTCCAAACAGCATAGAACTGCTGCGGGAGTATCTCGACACGTATCCCGACACTCCTCATGCCAACCGTATTTATGCCCTTATCGCTTCCGCCTATTTCTTCGAAGGAAAATATGATGATGCGCTGGCAATGTTCAATTCCGCCCGGCTCGACCTTTTGGGCAATGAAGAACGGGATGACATGACCTACCGTCTGGCAACCTGCTACCTGAAAACCGGGAATGTGAAAGAAGCCGCCATCTGGTTCGAGACATTGCGCAGCACCAGCTCCAAATATGCGGCGGACTGCACATATTACCTTTCATACATCCGCTACTCCCAACAACGCTATGACGATGCGCTCAGCGGCTTCCTCAGCCTGCAGGACAATGCGAAATACAAGGCGCTCGTACCTTATTACATTGCGGAAATATACCTCATAAAAAAGAATTATGACAAAGCGGAAATCGTTGCCCAAAACTACCTCTCCGCTTATCCCGGACAGAAATATACGGGAGAGATGTACCGCATACAAGGTACGGCCGACTACCATTTCGGCAAGTATCACGAAGCCGTAAAAGCCTTCGGGCACTATCTGAAAGATAATGCAGAGCCTGCGGCAAGAAGGGACGCACTTTATATGCTGGGAATGTCCTATTACCGGACGGGAGTCTATTCGCAAGTTCCCGTCGTCCTGGGCGAAGTGGCTACCGGCAAAGATGAACTCACGCAGAACGCCTATCTGCACATGGGACTGGCTTACCTGCAACTTGCCGACAAGAACAAAGCCCGTATGGCTTTTGAACAGGCCGCCGCATCCAACGCCAACCAGAAAATAAAAGAACAGGCATCCTATAATTATGCCCTCTGCATCCACGAAACATCCTACTCCGCATTCGGCGAGTCCGTTACGGTCTTTGAAAACTTCCTGAACGAGTTTCCCAACTCCGCCTATGCCAACAAGGTGAGCAACTATCTGGTAGAGGTGTACATGAATACACGCAGCTATGACGCCGCGCTCAAATCCATTGAGCGCATTACACATCCCAGCAGGGCCATTCTGGAAGCCAAGCAGAAAATCCTGTTCCATCTGGGAACCCAGTACTTTGCCAATACGCAGTTTGAACGGGCAATCCTTTATTTCAACCAAAGCATCGCCCTGGGCCAATATAACCTGCAAACCAAAGCGAATGCCCTTTATTGGCGGGGCGAATCTTATTACCGCCTGAACCGCATGCAGGAGGCTGCCCGCAACTTCAACGATTACCTGTCGCTTACCACGCAGAAGAATACGGAAATGTATGCCCTTGCCTACTATAACCTTGCCTACATAGCCTTCCACAAAAAAAATTATGCAACGGCGCAAGACCGCTTCCAAAAGTTCATCCAACTGCAAAAAAGCGGAGATGCAACCGTTCTTGCCGACGCATACAACCGTATCGGTGACTGCCACATGCAAGCACGCCGCTTTGATGAAGCCAAGCAATATTATACCCGGGCGGAGAATCTGGGTACACCGGCAGGCGACTACTCCTACTATCAATTGGCACTGGTGGCAGGCTTGCAAAAGAACTATGACGGCAAGGTGGCCTTGCTGAACCAACTGGCAAACAAATATCCCAATTCGCCATACGCCATCAATGCGCTCTACGAAAAAGGCCGTTCTTATGTGCAGAGCCGCAACAACAGCCAAGCTATCGCCACTTTCCGGGAACTGCTGAACAAATATCCCGAAAGTCCTGTCAGCCGTAAGGCCGCTGCAGAAATAGGTTTACTGTATTATCAGAATGATGATTACGACCGGGCTATCGAAGCCTATAAACATGTCATTACCAAATACCCGGGTAGCGAGGAGGCCCGCCTTGCCATGCGCGACCTCAAATCCATTTATGTGGAAGCCAACCGCGTGGATGAGTTCGCAGCGCTTGCTGCCCAAATGCCGGGTGCTATCCGGTTTGAACCCAGCGAACAAGACTCACTTACATACATTGCCGCAGAAAAGGTTTACATGAAAGGCGAACTCACTCCTGCAAAAGCAAGTTTCACCCGTTATCTGCAAAGCTATCCGAACGGAGCTTTCAGCCTGAACGCACATTATTATCTTAGCATTATCGGAAAAGAACAAAAAGATGAAGTCGCCGTACTGGAGCATGCAGGCAAACTGCTGGAGTATCCGGACAGCCCGTACTCGGAAGAGGCACTGCTGATGCGCGGAGAAATTCTGTTCAACCACAAGGAGTACGAACAGGCAATGGCCGACTATAAACAACTGCAAGCACGCGCCACCACCGCCGAACGCAGACAACTGGGTGCGACAGGCGTACTGCGCTGCGGTGCATTGCTGAAGGATGACATAGAAGTAATCCAAGCCGCAACCACCCTGCTCACCGAAGCCAAACTGACTCCCGAATTACAGAATGAAGCCCTGTACTATCGCGCCAAAGCCTATCTGAACCAAAAAGCAGTGAAAAAAGCAGCGGACGACCTCAAACTTTTGGCAAAAGATACCCGTACGCTATACGGTGCGGAAGCTAAATTTCTGGTGGCACAACAGATGTACAACGCCGGTGAATATGCTGCCGCAGAAAAAGAAATCCTAAACTTCATCGATCAAAGTACGCCGCACGCTTACTGGCTGGCACGCAGCTTCATCCTCCTATCCGACGTTTATGTCGCCATGGATAAAAAACTGGATGCACGCCAATATCTGTTAAGCCTGCAACAGAACTATCATAACGATGATGACATTGAGGGTATGATCCAAGAAAGACTGGAAAAGCTGAAATAAAAAGAATATAATGAATATGAGAAAGATACAATATATCTTCAGCGGAATAGCGCTGATGACCTTACCTTTGGGCATTCACGCCCAGCAACAGGCCAAAGATTCCACAGTGAACCGTACAGTCGTTGTGGAACAGGAATACAATCCCGACATTCTGGATGCATCCAAAATAAATGTGCTTCCCAAAGTGGAGCCGCCAACTGCCAGCAAAAGAGTTGTGGAATATGATGCAACCCTCATGCCCGCCAATGCCATCCCTGCAACCGTCATGCAGGCGTATACCGGAAAAGAAACACAGGCCAAGGCACAGCCCGGATACGTCAGGTTAGGATACGGCAATTACGGCAACTTAGATGCACGTGCCAACTATCTGTTTACACTATCCGGCAAAGACCGCCTGAATCTGAATTTCCACATGAACGGCAGGGACGGCAAACTCGATTTACCGGAAAATGGCGGCAAATGGAATTCTTATTATTATCGTACACATGCCAACATAGATTATCTGCATCGTTTCAAGAAAGTGGATCTGAACATCGCAGGCAACTTCGGACTGAGCAACTTCAATTTCCTGCCTGATGCAGCCGTCAGAAAACAGAAATTCACCTCCGGAGACATTCATTTCGGAGTGAAATCCACTGATACGGAACTGCCCCTCCAATTCAGTGCGGAGACGAACTTGATGCTCTACGAACGCCAATACGATCTCGGCATATCGGATAATCAGGAGAATATAATCCGCACCAAAGCACAGGTCGCAGGAAGCATCTCGGAGGAACAAATCATCGGCATCGCCTTTGCAATGGATAATGTGTTTTATAAGAACAATGATTTTGAAAACTACACATCGCTCAATCTGAACCCGTACTACCGGTTGGAAAATGACGACTGGAAAATACGTCTGGGCGCACAAGTTGATATGGCTTTCGGCTTCGGAAAGAAGTTCCGGGCAGCACCTGATGTGTCCGTAGAATATAATTTCTCGGACAGCTATATCCTCTATGCACAGGCCAAAGGGGGAAAACTGCAAAATGACTTCCGCCGTCTGGAAACATTCTGTCCGTACGGGCAGATAACTCCGCAGCTGGACGCCACCTATGAACAACTGAATACCGCCATCGGCTTCAAAGCCAGCCCGGCAGCAGGTTTATGGCTAAACTTATACGGCGGATACCAGAACCTAAAGGATGATTTGTTTTTCCAACCGACAATCCTCACTCCTGCCGCAAGCGAGCCCTATCCGATGCTCTCCATCAACCAGTGGAACACAAGTAACTTTTATGCCGGCGCGGAACTGCGTTACGACTATAAGAACATATTTTCATTCTCCGCTGCCGGAGTCTATCGCAGCTGGGATACAAAAGATGACAGCCAGCCCACCGGGAACTATGCACTTGCCTACAAACCGGCTTTTGAGGCCAATCTGCATATAGATGTACGTCCCATATCCTCTGTACTCCTCAGCCTCGGTTATCAGCATGTCTCACGCGAGAAAGTGGAAGAAAGCAAGGTTGATGCAGTTAATAACCTTTATCTGGGCGGTACTTACGAGTTCCTGAAAGGAATATCCGTCTATGCCCGTATCAACAATTTGTTAAACCGGGATTACCAATATTATTGGGGATACCCGACCGAAGGCATCAACTTCATCGGTGGCGTAAGTTTCAAATTCTAATAGCCGGAATCAGAGACATTACGAACAAAAAAGGCCTTTTTTGCTAAATTCTCCTTATATTATAAGGTGGTAAGTTTGTTTTTTCCTACTTTTGCGGGCAAAATCAGTGGCTGGAGTCACTATAAAACAGAAATTTATGCAGAAAAACCTTGTCATTGTCGAGTCTCCGGCAAAAGCAAAAACCATTGAGAAGTTCCTCGGAAAGGACTATAAAGTACTTTCCAGCTATGGCCATATACGCGATTTGAAGAAAAAAGAGTTCAGTATTGATATCGATAAGAACTTCAAACCGCATTATGAAATTCCGGGAGATAAGAAAAAGGTTGTAGAAGAGCTGAAAGCCGAAGCCAAAGAAGCGGAAACCGTATGGCTGGCATCCGATGAGGACCGCGAAGGAGAAGCAATTGCATGGCATTTATATGAAGTGCTGAAGCTGAAACCGGAACATACCAAGCGTATCGTTTTCCATGAAATCACCAAAAGCGCCATTCTAAAGGCTATTGAGAAGCCACGTAATATTGACATCAATTTGGTGGATGCGCAGCAGGCACGCCGTATTTTGGACCGCATTGTAGGTTTTGAACTCTCACCCGTATTATGGAGAAAAGTAAAACCCGCCCTTTCTGCCGGACGTGTGCAGTCGGTAGCCGTCCGCCTCATCGTAGAGCGCGAACGCGAGGTACAGGCTTTCCAATCGGAGGCATCCTACCGGGTTACCGCCGTTTTCCTTGTACCCGATACAGACGGCAAGCTGGTTGAAATGAAAGCCGAACTGGCACGCCGCATCAAAACAAAAGCCGAAGCGCAGAAATTTCTGGAAAGTTGCAAATCAGCCACTTTTACTATCAATGACATCTCCACCCGCCCGTTGAAGAAGAGCCCTTCCGCCCCATTTACGACATCTACCTTACAACAGGAAGCTGCCCGTAAATTAGGGTTCACAGTGGCACAAACCATGATGATTGCGCAACGATTGTACGAATCGGGAAAAATCACCTATATGCGTACCGACTCAGTCAATCTGTCGGAACTGGCGGTGAACAGTAGCAAAGTCGTTATTGCCGACCTTATGGGAGAGCGTTATGTTTATCCGCGCCATTTCGCCACAAAAACCAAAGGCGCCCAAGAAGCTCACGAAGCTATCCGCCCCACCTATATGGAAAATGCCAAAATAGAGGGTACCCCACAGGAAAAAAAACTATACGACTTGATCTGGAAGCGCACAATAGCTTCCCAAATGGCAGATGCGGAAGTTGAAAAGACTACCGTAAATATCAGCATCAGCAACGAATCGGAGACGTTCACAGCAACGGGAGAAGTTGTAAAGTTTGACGGTTTCCTCCATGTCTACCGCGAGTCTATCGATGAAGAAGCAGAACTGGAAGATGAAACCCGCCTGCTGCCCCCTTTGAAAAAAGGACAAGTTTTACAGAACCAGGACATTATTGCTACGGAACGCTTCACGCAACATCCACCCCGCTACACTGAGGCCAGCCTTGTGCGCAAGCTGGAGGAGTTGGGCATCGGTCGTCCTTCCACGTATGCCCCCACCATCTCGACCATACAGCAACGCGGCTATGTGGAGAAAGGTGAAAAAGCGGGAGAAGAGCGTTCTTACAACGTACTTACATTACAGAACAACGAGATTACAGATATCACCCAAGTGGAAATTACAGGAGCAGAGAAAGCCAAACTGATACCTACCGATATAGGTACGGTGGTCAATGACTTCTTAATGGAGTACTTCCCCAATATCCTCGACTATAACTTCACCGCCAGCGTCGAGAAACAATTCGACGAAATAGCGGAAGGAGAGAAGAAATGGACGGCTATTTTGAGTAATTTCTACCAGGGTTTCCACCCGTCCGTAGAAAATACGCTCGCCACCAAAAATGCCCATAAAGCAGGTGAACGCATCTTAGGCCAAGAACCGGGCAGTGGTAAACAGGTATCCGTAAAAATCGGTCGCTTTGGCCCTGTCGTACAAATCGGTACTGCCAGCGATAGCGAGAAACCGCGTTTTGCCCAACTCAAAAAGGATATGTCCATTGAGACAATAACGTTGGAAGAGGCTTTGGATCTGTTTAAGCTTCCCCGCACTTTGGGCGAATACGAAGGCAAGACGGTAACCGTAGGAACCGGACGCTTTGGGCCTTATATACACAACAACGGAATCTACGCTTCACTCCCTAAAACAATAGACCCGTTGGAAATCACATTGGACGAAGCAATCGAGCTTATCCAGAACAAAAAAGATGCCGAAGCCAAAAAACATATTAAGAAATTTGAGGAGGAACCTGAATTGGAGATTCTGAATGGCCGCTACGGACCCTACATTACTTATAAAGGCAGCAACTATAAGATTCCAAAGGATATCATCCCGCAGGATCTGAGCCTGGACGCATGCAGGGAAATCATCAAACTGCAAAGTGATCCGGATGCACCGAAAGCCAGACGCGGAAAATACGCCAAGAAGAAAAAATAAAGCCGTAATCAAAATAAAAGCCCTCTTTACCGAACCGTAAAGAGGGCTTTTCATATACAAAATATCCTTAATTACATTCTGTCGGGAACTTCAATGCCAAGCAGCCCCATTCCCAAACGCACTACCTTAGCCACATTCTCGGACAAGGCAAGACGAAATATCTTCACTGCCTCATTCTCCTCACGCAGAATGCTGAAATCATGATAGAACTGATTGTATTCCTTTACAAGGTCATAAGTATAATTGGCTATCAGAGAAGGACTATAATCCTCACCTGCCTGTTTCACAACAGTTGCAAAGTCTGCAATCATCTGTATCAGCCCTTCTTCTTTTTCACTCAATTCAATGCCCAAGGGGAGCTGTGCAGGAACAGTGATACCTGCTTCCTTCGCCTTACGCAGAACGGACTGGATACGCGCGTACGTATATTGGATAAAAGGCCCTGTATTACCGTTAAAGTCAATGGACTCTTTTGGATTGAATGTCATATTCTTACGGGCATCTACTTTCAATATAAAATATTTCAAAGCACCCAAACCGACAATACGGGCAATATTATCAGCTTCTTCCTGAGTGAGGCCGTCCAGCTTACCTAATTCTCCGGAAGTCTCCTTCGCGGTATTAATCATTTCAGCCATCAAATCATCGGCATCCACAACGGTACCTTCACGGCTCTTCATCTTTCCTTCGGGTAGTTCCACCATACCGTAAGAGAAATGAACCAGTCCCTTCCCCCAGTCAAAGCCCAGCTTATCAAGCAAGATAGAAAGTACCTGGAAGTGATAGTTCTGTTCATTACCTACCACATAAATCATCTTGTCAATAGGGAAATCGGCAAAACGCAATTTAGCCGTACCTATGTCCTGCGTCATATAGACAGAAGTTCCATCCGCCCGAAGAAGCAGCTTATGATCCAGTCCTTCCCCTGTGAGGTCGGCCCATACGGAACCGTCTTCTTTGCGGTAGAAGAAACCTTTCTCCAAGCCTTCCATAACCTTCTCCTTCCCTTCCAGATAGGTTTCCGACTCGTAATAAATTTTATCGAAAGTAACTCCCATCATACGATAAGTCTCATCGAAGCCTACATATACCCAATCATTCATCTTCTTCCACAAAGCACGCACTTCGGGATCATTAGCTTCCCACTTCACCAACATTTCACGCGCCTCTTTCATCAAAGGAGATTCAGATTCCGCCTTAGCTTTCGCCTCTTCCTCACTCAGGCCTTCACCCTGAAACTTCGCCATCAACTCTTTCACTTCGGCTTTATAATGCTTGTCGAAAGCTACATAGTAATCACCAATCAGATGATCACCTTTCTTACCGGAAGTTTCGGGAGTTTCACCATTGCCATACTTCAACCAAGCCAGCATTGATTTACAAATATGAATACCGCGGTCATTCACAATATTCGTCTTTACCACCTTGTTACCATTAGCTGCAATGATATTTGCCAATGCATTACCCAACAGGTTATTGCGGACATGGCCCAGATGGAGGGGTTTATTCGTATTGGGTGAAGAATACTCAATCATCACCAACGGAGACTTGTCAGTAGCAGAAACAACGCCGTATTGCGCATCCGCATGAATACCGTTCAGTAACTCAATCCATGCCGAAGAAGCAATTGTCAGGTTCAGAAACCCTTTGATAACATTGAATGTCGAAACCGAAGGCTCATTTGCCTGCAAATATTCGCCAATCTCCTGTGCTGTCTGCTCCGGTCCTTTCTTAGACATCCGGAGGAAAGGGAAAACAACCAACGTAAGGTGTCCCTCAAATTCTTTCTTGGTCTTCTGCAACTGTACCTGTGCAGCCGGAACATCCTGTCCGTACAGCGCTTTCAATCCGCCAATTACGGATGCTACCAATTTCTGTTCTATATTCATGATTCAAATGTATTTTCTGTGTGCAAAGATACGAACTATTTTTAATTCCATAAAAAAGGAGACGTTGTATGCGTCTCCTTTTATCAAGTTTTATTTATGAACTACTTATTCGATAGTCAATTCTGAACCTGCTCTAAACTTGGCAACCTTCTTTGCCGGAATCTGAATGGGCTTCTTCGTTGCCGGATTTATACCAACGCGTCCGGCTCTCTCCGTTACAGAAAAAGTGCCGAAGCCAACCAATGCCACTTTATCACCCGCCTTTAACGCTTTTGTTACTGATGCGATAAATGCATCTAATGCTCTTTTTGAATCGGCCTTTGACAAACCGGCTTCAGCTGCCATTGCGCTAATAAGTTCTGACTTATTCATAATACAAAATGATTAATTAATATGTTACACAAAAGAAAAATTCTAATGCTACTTCCTACAAAAATAGAGCAATAATTCTGAATATCAAATAAAAACATTAAAAAAAGGCTGGAAAATAGAGAAAAAAAAGGAATAGGAGTTCCTTTTTCTGTTATAGAACAGAATTTATTCGTATTTTTGCCAAATAAAGCGAAAAAATCAGATTATGAATGCTATACCGACAGTAACCAAAAACCTTTTAATCATTAATGTGCTGATGTTTCTCGGCACCGTTGTAGCCCAAAGCTATGGCATCGACCTAAACCAATATTTAGGCCTGCATTTCTTCCTTGCCGGAGACTTCAATGCAGCACAGCTGATTACTTATATGTTCATGCATGGAGGATTTACCCATTTGTTCTTCAATATGTTCGCCGTATGGATGTTCGGCCGTATTCTGGAACAGGTATGGGGGCCGAAGCGTTTTCTGTTCTATTACCTTGTATGCGGCATTGGCGCAGGACTTATTCAGGAACTCGTGCAATATATCCATTATGAAACGGTACTTTCAGCATACGACAGTGTTAACACCGGATATTCTGTCATCCCGATGAAAGAATACCTTAACATGATGACCACTGTCGGAGCTTCCGGATCCGTATATGCCATATTACTTGGGTTCGGCATGCTATTCCCCAATCAACCCATGTTTATCTTCCCGCTGCCTTTCCCCATCAAAGCCAAATATTTTGTCATCGGATACGCCTTGATAGAATTATATTCCGGCTTTGCCAACAATCCGGGCGACAACGTCGCACACTTTGCGCACTTGGGCGGCATGATATTCGGTTTTATACTAATAATGTACTGGAGAAAAAAGAACAGAGGAAATGGCTACTATTATAACTGATTTAAAAGAATCGTTCCGCAGAGGAAACATTTACATACAGCTGATTTATATCAATGTAGGGGTCTTTGTCCTGACTACACTGACAGAAGTTATATTGCAATTATTCAACCGGAGCCTTGGAGGAATGTTCGAATGGCTGGAGCTGCCGGCTTCGCTTTCCCGCTTCATTGTACAGCCTTGGTCTATCCTGACTTATATGTTTATGCATGCAGGAGTATTGCACATCCTTTTCAACATGCTTTGGCTGTATTGGTTTGGCGCCCTGTTCTTAAATTTCTTTTCTGCGAAACACCTACGGGGAGTATATATCTTAGGCGGCATTTGCGGTGGAATTCTTTACATGGCTGCCTATAATATCTTCCCTTATTTCCAACCAATGACAGAATATTCTTTCATGCTGGGGGCATCGGCATCTGTTCTTGCGATCGTTGCTGCAACAGCCTACCGGGAACCCAACTACCCGATACGCCTTTTCCTTTTCGGAACGATACGCTTAAAATATCTGGCATTGATTGTTGTCGGAATGGATTTATTGTTCATCACCTCCAGCAATGCCGGCGGACATATAGCCCATTTAGGAGGAGCATTGGCGGGACTATGGTTTGCAGCCAGCCTTAGCAAAGGAACGGATATTACCTCATGGATCAACAAATTTTTGGATTCCATTATTTCTTTATTCAGTTTCAAGCCCCGAAAGCCTAAAATGAAAGTCCATTATGGGACTGACAAGCAGAAAGATTATAACTACAATGCCCGGAAAAAAGCTCAATCCGATGAAATAGACCGCATCCTCGACAAATTGAAAAAGTCCGGATATGAAAGTCTGACAACAGAAGAGAAAAAGAGCTTGTTCGATGCAAGTAAACGATGAGGTGTACGTATGAAGCATTTCGGTAATTTTGTCGCGCTCCTGATTTTAGCGGTCAATGCTTTATTTACAGGTCTCTTGCTATTAGTAGCATACAGCCCTTATATCCAGCCGACATCTCACCCGGTACAATCTTGTTTCGGACTGGCTTTTCCTGTTTTTGCGTTAATCAACGGAGGCTTCCTGATTTTCTGGCTCGTTATACAACGATACAAAACTGCTCTACTACCTCTAGTCGGCTTTTTGCTGTGCTATTCGCAATTACGGACGTATCTTCCCCTTAATTTCCATACCTCCAACCTCCCGGAAAAAAGTATAAAATTCCTTTCTTACAATATCATGGGATTTGACGGGGCTAATAAAAGAAACGGGAAGAATCCGATACTCACCTACTTAAAAGAAAGCAATGCTGACATCCTATGTCTACAAGAATATGCCTCCGACGAATCTCACCGGCATCTCACCCAAAAAGACATAGAACGAGAATTGAAAGACTATCCTTACCACCGCATCAATGTTGTGGGCAGTGGTAGCGGTTATAGCAACAAGATAGCATGCTATTCGAAGTTTCCCATTCTATCCGCCCGGGTCTTGAACTACACGAGCAACTACAATGGCTCCGTATTATACGAACTCAAGCTGGATGAAGACACAATTACCCTTATCAACAATCATTTGGAATCCAATAAGCTGACAAAAACCGACAAAGACATCTATGAGGATATGCTGAAAGCCCCTGAGAAGGAAAAGGTAAAAAGCGGTGCACGATTATTGGTGCGCAAACTGGCAGAGGCCTCCGCTATCCGCGCCCCACAGGCAGATACTATTGCAAAGGAGATAGCTTCTTCCCGACATCCTTCTATCATAGTCTGCGGAGACTTCAACGACACTCCCATTTCATACACCCATCGCGTCATTGCACAAAACCTAAATGACGCCTTCACCCAGTCGGGACGCGGTTTGGGAGTTTCCTACAACCAGAATAAATTCTATTTTCGAATAGACAACATATTAATCAGCAAGAACCTACAGTCCTATAACTGTACGGTGGACCAATCCATAAAAGAGTCTGATCATTACCCCATATGGTGTTATATAGCCAAACGGCAATAATCCACTTTTTTAAAGTTGAACAACTATTTATAAACTATCAATATCTAATACTCTGACATTTATGTTTAAAAAAGGTATTTTAATTTTAGCTGCAAGTTGTATGATGTACTCCTGTGCTAACCAGACGGAAAGTAATCCGTTCCTCACCGAGTTTCAAACCCCGAACGGCGTTCCACCTTTCGATAAAATCAAGCTGGAACACTATGAACCTGCATTCCTTAAAGGAATAGAAGAACAAAACGCCAATATTCAAGCCATTATTGACAATACTGAAGTTCCGAGCTTTGAAAATGTAATCGTTGCTTTGGACAACAGCTCTCCCATACTGAATCGGGTAGGCGCCATTTTCTTCAATATGACGGATGCCGAGACCAATGACTCTCTGAACGCTCTTTCCATAAAGTTTGCTCCGGTATTGTCCGAACATGAAGACAATATCTCGCTCAACCAGAAACTGTTCGACAAAGTAAAAGCCGTCTACCTGCAAAAGGACTCTTTAGGGTTGACAACTGAACAGCAAAGGCTTTTGGACAAAACATACAAAGACTTCGTACGTTCCGGAGCCAATCTTTCTGCCGAAAAACAAGCCCGCCTGCGTGAAGTGAACAAGCAACTTTCTACGCTGGGCATCACTTTCAGCAATAATATCTTGAATGAGAACAACGAGTTTATGCTCTTCGTAGACAAACAAGAAGATCTTGCCGGTCTCCCCGAATGGTTCTGCCAAAGCGCTTCCGAAGAGGCCAAAGCTGCCGGCCAGGAAGGCAAATGGCTATTCACATTGCATAACGCAAGCCGTATCCCATTCCTGCAATACTCCGATAATCGTTCGTTACGTGAAAAGATTTATAAAGCCTACATCAACCGCGGCAACAACAACGACAAGAACGACAACAAGAAAATCATTACAGACATCGTGAGCTTGCGTCTTGAAAAAGCCCGTTTATTAGGTTTCGACTGCTATTCCAATTTCGTATTGGACAACACTATGGCAAAGAACTCAAATACAGTAATGGAATTTCTGAACAACCTGTGGGGATATGCCCTTCCCAAAGCTAAAGCCGAAGCAGCCGAACTGCAAAAACTAATGGATCAAGCAGGCAAAGGCGAGAAACTGGAGGCTTGGGACTGGTGGTATTACACTGAAAAACTTCGCAAAGAGAAATATGACCTTGAGGAGGATCAAATCAAGCCTTATTTCAAATTAGAGAACGTACGCGAAGGAGCATTTGCCGTTGCCAACAAACTTTATGGTATCACCCTGACAAAGCTCAACAATGTCCCTGTTTATCACCCCGACGTAGAAGTCTTTGAAGTAAAAGATGCATACGGTTCCCAACTGGGTATCTTTTATGTAGACTACTTCCCACGTGCAGGTAAAAGTGGTGGAGCATGGATGAGTAACTACCGCGAACAGAAAGGTGATATCCGCCCCCTGGTGTGCAACGTAGCCAGCTTCACCAAGCCTGTCGGTGACACTCCCTCTTTACTTACGATTGATGAAGTGGAAACCCTGTTCCATGAATTCGGCCATGCCCTGCATGGTTTGCTGACCAAATGCAATTATTTGGGCGTTTCCGGTACGAATGTCGTGCGCGATTTCGTAGAACTTCCATCGCAAATTAACGAACACTGGGCCACAGAACCTGAAGTTCTGAAAATGTATGCCAAACATTATCAAACCGGCGAGGTCATTCCTGATAATCTCATTGAAAAAATTCTAAAACAAAAAACCTTCAACCAAGGCTTTATGACTACTGAGTTACTCGCAGCAGCCATTCTCGATATGAATCTACACAACCTGACAGACACTGAAAATATCGATGTAGTGGCCTACGAAAAAGAAGCAATGGACAAGCTTGGTTTAATTCCCGAAATAGCCCCTCGCTATCGTACTACCTACTTCAACCATATCATAGGCGGCTATGCAGCAGGCTATTACAGCTATCTATGGGCGAATGTTTTGGACAATGATGCTTTTGAAGCGTTCAAGGAACATGGCATCTTTGACAAGACAACCGCAGACCTTTTCCGTCGCAACGTTCTGGAAAAAGGAGACAGTGAAGACCCGATGACCCTCTACAAGAATTTCAGAGGAGCAGAACCTCAATTAGAGCCGATGTTAAAAAATCGCGGTATGAAGTAAGAATTGTGAAAAAAAAGCTATATTTGCAGCCTTATATACGATAGAAATCAATTAAAAAGTAATCATAATAAACTAAAAGTAACATGCAAAACAAAGGATTTGTAAGGGTTTTTGCGATATTGCTCACATTGGTATGTGTGTTCTATCTCTCCTTCTCTTTTGTGACTCGCCACTATACCAACAAGGCAAAAGAGTTCGCAAAAGGTGATGTGAAAGTGGAACAAGACTACCTCGATTCTCTGTCAAACGAGAAAGTGTGGTTCGGCAATTGGACGCTGAAACAATGTCGTGAAATGGAGATCAGTTTAGGTTTGGACTTAAAGGGCGGTATGAACGTCATTCTTGAAGTATCGGTTCCCGATGTTATCAAAGCATTGGCGGATAACAAGTCTGACGAGACATTCAACCAAGCGCTGGCAACAGCCGCCAAACAGGCTACTACCAGTCAGGACGACGTAATCACGCTGTTCATCAGAGAGTATCATAAGCTCGCTCCGGATGCTTCACTTTCACAACTGTTCGCAACCCAACAATTAAAAGACAAAGTAAACCAGAAATCTTCCGACGCAGAAGTTGAAAAAGTATTGCGCGAAGAAGTAAAGGCAGCCGTTGACAACTCATTCAACGTTCTCCGTACCCGTATCGACCGTTTCGGTGTGGTTCAGCCCAACATCCAAAGTCTGGAAGACAAAATGGGACGCATCATGGTGGAGCTTCCGGGTATCAAAGAGCCTGAACGTGTAAGAAAATTATTACAAGGCTCTGCCAATCTGGAATTCTGGGAAACATACAATGCAAAAGATGTAGCTTCATACCTGCAATCGGCTGATGCCAAATTGCGTGCTATTTTGGCAACCACAGAAGACAGTACGGAAGCAACAGACAGTACAGCCGCTGAGACTCCTGCCGTAGCACAAGCTACCAGCACCGCCGACAGCCTTGCCGCAGCACTGAAAGGCGAAAACCAGGCGCAAGCTGCCAACCTTGAGCAAATCAAGAAAGAACATCCGTTATTGGCAGTTCTGCAAGTCAACCCCAGCGGTCAAGGTCCTGTTGTAGGTTATGCAAACTACAAAGATACCGCAGACATCAACAAGTACCTCTCAATGCCGGAAGTTCAGGCGGAAATGCCGAAAGACCTGCGTTTGAAGTGGGGTGTTTCTCCTTATGAATACGATCCGAAAGCTCAAACTTTTGAATTGTATGCAATCAAGTCAACCGAACGTAACGGACGTGCTCCGCTGGAAGGTGACGTAGTTGTAAATGCCAAAGACGAATTTGACCACTATGGCAAACCTGCCGTAAGCATGTCTATGAATACGGACGGTGCACGTCGCTGGGCACAGCTCACCAAGCAGAATGTAGGTAAAGCCATTGCCATTGTATTGGACGGCTATGTATATTCCGCACCGAACGTAAATCAGGAAATCACCGGCGGTAACTCACAAATCACCGGACATTTTACTCCCGAACAGGCAAAAGACTTAGCCAATGTATTGAAATCGGGTAAGATGCCGGCTCCTGCCCATATTGTACAGGAAGACATTGTAGGTCCGTCTTTGGGACAAGCGTCCATTAATGCCGGTATCATGTCATTCGTTGTGGCATTAATACTGTTAATGGTTTACATGTGCTCCATGTACGGTTTCATTCCTGGCATGGTTGCCAACGGTGCTTTGGTGTTGAACATGTTCTTCACATTGGGTATCCTTTCATCTTTCCAGGCAGCTTTGACAATGTCCGGTATTGCCGGTATGGTGTTATCACTGGGTATGGCTGTGGATGCCAACGTATTGATTTACGAACGCACCAAAGAAGAATTACGCGCGGGTAAGGGTGTTAAGAAAGCACTTGCCGATGGTTATGCAAATGCCTTCTCTGCAATCTTCGACTCCAACTTGACATCTATCATTACAGGTATTATCCTGTTCAACTTCGGTACCGGACCTATCCGCGGTTTCGCTACTACATTGATTATCGGTATCCTGATTTCATTCTTTACCGCAGTGTTCATGACGCGTTTGTTCTACGAGCACTTCATGAGCAAAGACAAATTGCTGAACCTGACATTCTCTACGGGTATTTCCAAAAACCTGATGGCAAATGTACACTTCGATTTCATGGGCAGAAACAAACTCTGGATGACGTTGACGGGTATAGGTGTTGTAGTTTGCATCGCATTCCTCAGCATGCGCGGTTTAAGCCAAAGTATCGACTTTACCGGTGGACGTAACTTTAAGGTACAGTTCGAAAACAAAGTAGAGCCCGAACAAGTACGCGAACTGATTGCCAGCAAGTTCGGTGACGCCAACGTCAGTGTTATCGCCATCGGTGCAGACGGCAAGACTGTGCGTATCAGCACCAACTACCGTATTGAAGAAGAAGGCAATAACATCGACTCGGAAATCGAAGCCTACCTGTATGAAACACTGAAACCGTTACTGACTCAGAATATCACGCTGGAAACATTCATCGACCGCGAGAACCATACGGGCGGCAGTATCATCAGTTCACAAAAAGTAGGTCCAAGTATTGCAGACGACATCAAGGTATCGGCCATTTGGTCTGTTGTGCTGGCTTTGATTGCCATCGGCCTGTACATCCTACTCCGTTTCCGTAACATTGCCTATTCTATCGGTTCTGTATGCGCATTGGCTTGTGACACTATTATCATTTTGGGTGCATATTCCATGTTCTGGGGTGTCCTGCCGTTCTCTTTGGAAATCGACCAGACATTTATCGGCGCTATCCTGACGGCTATCGGTTACTCAATCAATGATAAGGTGGTAATCTTCGATCGTGTGCGTGAATTCTTCAGCTTGTATCCGAAACGAAACAAGAAGGTATTGTTCAACGATTCACTGAACACTACTCTGGCACGTACTATCAACACTTCACTGAGCACATTAATTGTATTGCTGTGTATCTTCATCCTCGGTGGTGACTCTATCCGCAGCTTTGCATTCGCAATGATTCTGGGTGTTGTATTCGGTACACTGTCCTCTTTGTTCGTTGCCTCTCCTATCGCTTACATGTTGATGAAACATAGCAAAGACGAAGAGCCGGCTGCTGCAACAACAATATAAAACAAACTATAAAGTGTTTTGACAAACACTTATAGTCTTTTTCAGGCACATATTATAGGAATTCCATGGCTTTTGAGCTTCATGAGACCTGTAATATGTGCCTGATTTATGTATATGGATACCTACCATAGGTAAAGAGCTATAATTGATAACCTTTTTCAGAAAATTCTAATGTAAAAGCATTATATTTGTAGATGTTACGCTACTTAGAATGAAAAGGATAGACAAATGGAGAAATTAAAAGAGTTATTAGCGAATGAATGTTCATTCAGGCCATCCGGTAAATTATTGGATGAACTGTTGGCACCGGCAGAAAGCATAGAGCTGAAAAAGAATGAAGTTTTGATTATGAGCGGCCGGCTCGACCCTAATGTCTACATTGTAAAAAGTGGAGTGATGCGATACAGTTATATGAACGGAATACGAGAGGTTACTTTCGCTTTTGCATTGCCGGGTAGCGTAATGATTGCCATGCACTCTTATTACGCCCATCTCCCTGCCTTCTACCAAATCGAAGCCTGCTGCAAATCAACCGTATTTAAAGTTCCCCAAAGTCACTACGCCCATCTGGTCTCATCCTCACACGAATTTGCTCAATGGGCATTGAGATATGCACAAGGACAGCTTTTCTATCTCGAAAAGAAAGACTCTGTGATAAACGGCAATGCCAAAGAACGATTCATATCCCTGATTCATAAACGTCCTGAGATCATAGAAAAAGTGGCCTTGAAGCACATTGCCTCCTATTTGGGTATCACACAACCCTATCTCAGCCTGCTAAAAAAGCAATTAAAGAACATATAGCGAAAGGCAAAACTCTACATCATACCTCCATACGAAATGTAGTGAAGCATCTGTTCTCCCTGTGATTAGGAAAACAGATGCTTCACTACATTCTGACTATACCTCAATAAAAAAGGCCTCGCAGAACCAGCCTCTCTAACAAACGTCAAACCCTATCCGTTACATACAATCTCCCCCTTACCGCAAACAGCAGACAGAACGGAAAAGAAAAATCCTGTACTAAACGAAGTTCAAAACTAAATAAAACTGTATTCAGTGCTTTTTTGTTAAAGCGAAAACAAAAAAAGCATAATTTAATATAGTATAAACTTTTTCTCACAAACACTTATTTCCTTTGCAAAAAGAAGTCTAAACACATATAAAATAAACAGAATATTAACTAAAACCTCAAAACGATGCACAAATACTTCAGCCTCATTGGTTCATCCAGTCCCCATCAAACACAATCAAGTATGATAATATTCCATTTCCGGTAAAATTCAAACATTTAAAATAGTAGAAATGAAAAGAGTAACTCTTTTATTCCTCTCCCTCGTAGCAATTATCAGCATGCAATCACTTTCTGCGCAGAACTTCAGCGTGAAAGGTAAGGTAATTTCCGAAGAAGGAAACGAACCGTTGATTGGTGTAGCTATTGTACAAGAGGGCAGCGGGAATGGCGTAATTACCGATATTGACGGGAATTACAACATTGAAATTAAAGGAGCTGAACAAGCTACCTTGACTTTCTCATATGTAGGTATGCAGCAACAGCAGCATACAGTAACAGCAAATACTAAAACGCTGAACATCGCACTGAAATCAGATGCGCAAGTAATGGATGAAGTAGTGGTAGTGGCTTACGGTGTGCGTAAGAAAGGTACTATTGCCGGCTCAGTATCTACGGTAAAATCCGAGAAGCTGGCAGATGTGCCTGCTCCCAGTTTTGACCAGGCGCTGCAAGGCCAGGCAACGGGATTGACCGTATTGTCACAATCGGGAGAGCCCAGTGCCCCTGCCGTATTCTCCATCCGAGGAACCAACTCCATTAATTCCGGTACTACTCCGTTGTTCATCATGGATGGCATGCCTATCTCTAGTGGAGACTTTAACGCTATCAATCCGTCGGACATCGAATCCATTTCCGTACTGAAAGATGCTTCTTCCACCTCTATCTATGGCGCACGTGCAGCCAACGGTGTCATTGTTATCACAACCAAACGGGGAGCCCTAAGCAATCAACATGCAAAGGTTACTTTCCGTACCCAACTCGGCATCTCACAGCTGGCCCAAGAAAATTGGAACCTGATGAATACCGAAGAACGCATTGCTTACGAAAAAGAAGTGGGTCTGGACACCGGTAAAGATTACGACAAATTAAGACAAATCAACATAAACTGGTTTGACGAAGTGTTCAACAAATCTGCACTGCTACAGAACTATGAAGTACAAGTAAACGGAGCTACGGACAAAATACGCTATTACGTTTCCGGTAACTTTTACGATCAGGACGGCGTTGCCATTGAGTCCTACTTCAAGCGTTACAACGCCCGCGCCAATGTGGAAGCACAAGCCAAGAAATGGCTCAAGTTAGGAACCAACATCATGATGACCCATGAAAAAATACAGCAAGCTGACCAGGGCGCATACTCTACCGTAACTCCCATTTCGGCCGCACGTTTCATGTTGCCTTACTGGAATCCGTACAAAGAAGACGGTTCGCTGGCTTCGGTGAACGACGGTTCATGGAAAGGCCTCAACCAAAACCCACTGGAATGGATTATGAACAATCCATACAGCAGCAAGAAAAACAAACTCATCGGTAATATATTCTTTGAAGTAACTCCGATAGAGGGATTGAAAATACGTTCGCAAGCCGGCTTAAATTATACCGATATAGGAGATGAAACATTCAGCATGCCTTCCTACCGCCCCAATCAGGATCAGGGTAAGGCAGCTCGTTCCAACAGTCACGCCTATAACTTGTCTATCACCAATACTGCCGAATACCGTTTTAACCTGAATCACGTCCACGACTTCAATTTCCTGATCGGACAAGAAGGAATAGACTATCAGTCGGAAGGTTTCTCGGTGGCTACTGCAGGACAAAACAACGACAAGCTGGCAGACATAGCCACCGGAACACGTGCCACCTCTTGGGGAAACAGCAGTACGGCCTATTCTTACGTTTCGTTCTTCGGCCGCGGCGAATATAACTATGACAACCGCTACTACGCAGACTTCTCTCTGCGCACCGACGGTTCATCGCGCTTCGGTGTCAAAGGCCGGTGGGCTACCTTCTGGTCAGTGGGTTTGATGTGGAACCTGCTTAATGAGAAATTCATGAAAGGCTGTGAATGGCTGACCACTGCACAACTGGCAATTAGTACGGGAACATCCGGTAACTCCGAAATCCCCAATTACGACCACCTTGCTTTAGTAGGCGGTGGAGGCAACTATCTCGGCGATGCCGGTTTAGCACCTTTGACAAAAGGAAACGAAGAGCTGAAATGGGAGAAGTTGTGGACAACAAATATCGCAATCCACTTAGGTTTCTTCAATCGCATCAACTTAGACGCCGAGTTCTACAACAAGAAAACAACCAATATGCTTATGGCTGTACCTGTGGCCTATGCAGATGCCGGTTACGGTTCACGTTGGGGCAATGTGGGCGGCATGATAAACCGCGGTGCGGAACTGAACTTGAGTGCCGACATCATCCGTACCAAAGACTTCACATGGAACATCAACACCAATGTTTCCTATAATAAGAATGAAATTACCGAACTCTATAACGGAGTGCAGGAATATGTAATGGCCACCACCGGCATGAAGCTGGCAGTAGGTCACTCTTACGGTGAGTTCTACCTGAACCGTTACGCAGGCGTCAATCCGGCAACGGGTGACCCTTTGTGGTATGACAAGAACGGAGAAGTAACTCCTGTAATGAACGAGTCCGACAAAGTGCTTGTAGGACACAGCTATATCGCCCCTTGGCAGGGCGGTTTCGGTACCGTCGTATCATGGAAAGGACTTTCGCTCGGCGCACAGTTCAGTTGGGTGGCCGACCGCTGGATGATAAACAACGACCGCTATTTCGAGGAAAACACAACCTTCGACAACTACAACCTCTCTCGCCGTATGCTCTACGACCGTTGGAAACAAGCCGGTGACGTTACCTCCATTCCACGCTATGGAGTAACGCCACAGTTTGATACGCACCTGTTAGAGAACGCATCTTTCCTGCGCCTGAAGAATTTGTCGCTCGGTTATACACTACCTGCGTCCCTACTTGAGCGCACAAAAGTTTTATCGTCTGCCCGCGTTTATGTGCAAGCGCAGAATCTCTTTACGTTTACTGATTTCTCCGGCATGGATCCGGAATCAAGTTCAAATGTGTATAAGGCGCAATATCCTATGACACGTCAGTTTACATTTGGTTTGGAATTCACATTTTAACGTTTAATTATTCAATAATGAAATCATTTACAAAAATAGGACTGGTGGCGATGCTTTCGCTCGTCTTTACCGGTTGTTTAGATAAATACCCGGATAACGCCATTCCCGACAAGGAAGCCATCCAGTCGGTATCCGATGCAAATCAGGCGGTTATCGGTATCTACGCCAGCTACAAAAGTTCTGCATTATACAGCGGATATCTGACTTTGCTCCCTGATATTCAAGCCGACTTAGTATATGCGGTAGAAGGCTTCAGCAACACCTACGGTGATATATGGAGATGGGACATCCTTGCCACCAACCGGGAAATAGAGGCAGTTTACAGCGCTCTTTATACCACAATAGGCCGGTGCAATTATTTCTTCGAAAGCATTGTCGATTTGGAAAACACACTCACAGACGACGAACAACTCGACAAGCTGCAAGATTTGAAAGGAGAAGCATACTTTGCACGTGCATTAGCCTACTCGGAACTCATCAAATGTTTCTGCAAAGCCTACGAACCCGCCACCGCCGAAAACGAATTGGGCGTAGCGCTGATTTCAAGCTACTACAACCCCGAACGTATGATCCGTTCTTCACTGAAAGACTCTTATGCTTTCGTCATTTCCGATTTGGAAAAGGCACTCGACCTGGTGACCCTCGATGAAACCAATAACTCTCCGTACATCACCAAGAGTACCGTAAAAGCATTGCTGGCACGTGTCTACCTCTACATGCAAGATTGGGAAAAAGCACGCGACTATGCCACCCAAGTCATTGAGGATGACTACTTACAACTGTCGAGTGCAAAAACTAAATACACCTCCAAGCTGACGCACTACCAATATATGTGGAAGTACGACAGTGCATCCGAGATTATCTGGAAGGTAGGTTTCAATACCACTTCCTACGGCGGCGCACTGGGGCGTGTATTCCTGAATTACGACAACATCTCCTATAAACCGGACTATGTACCCGCCAGTTGGGCGTTGAACCTATATGATCAGAACGACTTGCGTTCCGAAAGCTTCTTTGCACAAAAGACTACAGGATATGCACATGGTCTCACATGGCCTCTGCTCGTCAAATATCATGGCAATGAAGATTTCATCAAGCTGAATATCTATCATGTAAACATGCCGAAAGTATTCCGTCTCTCCGAGCAATACCTCATCAGAGCCGAAGCCTATTGCCACCTGAAAGAGTACACCAAAGCGGGGAAAGACATAACAACCTTGCGTTCGGCACGTTATAAGACCTACGGCACCACCGCCATAGGTGAAGATAATTGGCTGGAAACCATTTCCGAAGAACGGGTACGAGAACTCTTTATGGAAGGTTTCCGCCTGCACGACCTCAAACGCTGGCATAAAGGCTTCGAACGCGAACCGCAATCCAACACCGTAGAGGCGGCCAACTCGTTGAAGATAGAAGCCGACCATCCGCTCTTTGTATGGCCCATCCCACAACATGAGCTTGATGCACCAGGTTCAGAATTGCAACCTAACGATAGTAATAACTAATTTTTGATGCGTGTTATAATGAAACATCTATCTATATATAATGTATTAATTGCCACCGCCCTGCTTTCCCTTGCCTTGCTGGCGGCGTGCAGCAGCGAAGAGCAGACCTATGACGGCCCGTCCTACGTAATGTTTACCGATTCGCTGAATGTCTGTCCTGTATTCCAGGAGAACAATGACTACAAAGTGGCGCTTTCGGCAACGAAAAGTGTCCCTTACGACCGGAAATTCGGTATTGAAATCCTCCAAACAGAAAGTAATGCCATTGAAGGCTATCACTATTCCATCAAGTCGAACACCGTAACAATTCCTGCCGGAGAACTGGCTACATCCGTCGAAATCAACGGTATCTATGAAAACATAGCAGACGACGATTCACTGAACATCCGCATGCGTATTGTATCACTCGAAGATGTGGAATGGCCTTACTATGGAGTGACCGCCAATGTTCGTCTGCAAAAGATGTGCCCGTTCGACATCAACAACTTCACGCGTTATGCCGTAGTGCAGTCCTCTTTCCTCAGCGAATTCAAACCATATAGTTCCAACAAGCGTCTGATTATGACCGACCGGGTAGAAGGCGAAGACAACAGCATAATGCTTCACGACTTCCTGTGCGACGGCTACGATGTGAAAGTAACGCTGGATCATAGTGACCCGATGGCTCCCTCGGCCAGTGTACATACCGGAGATATTATCGGTACCACACAAGAATTCCTCGGCAGCTTGTACAATGACAACATGCTACGCATCACAGATTATACGGCAGTCCCCTCAACCATTTTCCCCTGCCGCGACACAGTTGTACTCTACTCCATGGTCTATGTAAAAGATGTAGGCCTTTTGGGTGCTTATGTCACTGTGATTCGCTGGATCAGCGACGCCGAGGCAGAAGATATTTTGCATAGTGGATTTTAAACCAGTCAGATGATGAATATGAAAAAATTAGAATATATACTTTTAGGCCTATTAGTGGGCTTCGCAATGGGAGCTTGCTCATCCGATGATGAGAATGCGGGTGTCGTTGACCCCGTTTTCCCGGAAAGCCAATCCTACGAAATCATACCTGATCAGGTATGCGAAATCAGCTTTGAAGCTTCCACAGAATGGAGAGTGACTACTGACAAACAGTGGCTGAAGTTTATAGATGAAACAGGTAAATTTCAGTCGCTCACAGGAAAAGCCGGAAAACAAACGGTAAGAGTAACCGCAACGAACGGTGCTCTTGGATTTACAGATGACAAAGCGCAAGTGAAGCTGACTATGGGCGGCAAAACACAAACAATTGCCGAGATGAATCGTGCTGCAAAAGAACGTGTAGCGAAGATGTACACTGTAAAAGGATCTGACATTATCGAGATTAATGAATTTGTCGATAAAACATTCAACCGTACGGAACAAATTGGCTTTGAAGCCAATTTCGACTGGAAGATTGATATGGCCTCTTTACCCGGCTGGATTCTCAGCGAAGGCGCAGAAAGCAGTCTCATCGAGAATTTATGTGGAGAAGCCGGTCAAACCATCAGTCACAACAGAATGGGCAGTATAGACATAAAATTAGAAGAACGCTATAAAGATCTTAGCGGATATATCACCATTCGTGACATTGAAAGCGATTACACATGCCAATTTCCGGTAAGCGCTCCGGGTATAGAAGCCGGACAGATAATGTGGATAGGGCAAGTTGTAAATTTACGCAGAGGAATTACTTGGAATGATAAAGGGAAAAAACTCATTCTGGATCCAGGAAGCGGAGACGTCATTTCCGTTACAGATGAATTGGCAGCATGCCACGTTGTGATTCGTGACAACGACTTCGAGTATCGATTTATGGAATGGGACCCTATCGAAAGGACAGCAAAAGAAGTACCGGCTGAAGATATCTGGGTGGAAGTAGAAAAAGAGGGAGGAGTATTAACCTTAAAAGCAAAAGAGAACACTAACATAGATGTACGTAAGATGGTTCTGTTCCTTGTCCCTAAAAATACGGAAGTAGACTATGATTCACATTTCACTAAATATAACGGTACCTTCAATTTCAATACAAAAGGTTATGGAATAGAATTAAACCAATACGGTGCCATTACATTCAAGGTATGGAAACAAATCAATTCCATGAAATATGAATATATGGCAGAGGCGACCAAGGCAGCAAATGCAGAGGCGATTGCAGAAAATTTAGGTTTGGAAAATGCTGATAATATTTTTGAATACTCTTTTACCAAAGAACAGTGGGATATGTCCGAAAGACTTCACATTACACCGCTTGGGATGATTTCATGGCATGGAAAATTTGAATTGTTCGATGAGAATTACAAATCTTTAGGAACGAGTGCTATAAAATGGGCGGCATCTTGTGGCAACGGTAATGTATATGACGAAGCCTACAAAGCTTATCCATCCATCAAATTTGAGAATCGCATCCCCTTTGCTGACATCACCGACGATTGCCTGTACATCGTAATCCGCGACAATAACGACAAAGATTTAGGAACCTTTGTTATCCGCAAAAACAATGAAGCCACTATAAAATAAACGCTGCTATATGAGAATTACAAATATTTTAATCAAACTGGTAGGAGCCTTGGCACTCTTGGCTCTCACTTTCAGTTGTACGGACGATACGTATGATGCTCCAGCAGAAGGCTATGGATTCGTACAATTCAAGCTGGTAAAGAATGGTGGATTAACGGCCGACAAAGAAATAACTTCACGTGCCGCCAATGCCGACATTCTCGATTCACTGGCAGATGCAAAAAAGATCAAAATAACCCTGAAGTCGGCCTACGACGTAATAGAGCAAACACTCGCACTCTCGGCAACCAACGGTTCAGATACTGAAATGGGACTGTGGAGCGAGAAATGCCAACTGTTGGCAGACCATTACAACATTGCAGGCTACGAACTGCTCGACAATCTGGGTAACACTCTGCTTACTTATGACGTAGAATCAGAAAAAACATTCGAAGTGGTTTCAGGCGGCATGGTAGTGGAAACAATCAATGTCAACGTCCGCCCACGCGGAACAGTCAAATTTCAACTTGTGAAAGACTTTTCAGCAATCACACGTACTGCTGAAGCCTACCGTATGGATAAGGTAGCCAAAGCAAATATCACTGTGAAGCACAAACAGACCGGTGAATTAATCACTTTCGAAAATATGCGCACCAATATAGAGTATTACTATGAAAGCGAGAGTGAAAAAACCTATCACAGCAAGTTGGTGTGCGATACAATTCTTGCTCTGAAAGCAGGCGATTACATCGCCACTTCTTTCATTGTTAAAGACCAAAAAGACCAAATTCTGGAAGCAGCCAAGGTAACTGCCCCCAACGGTTTTTCCATAGCAGACAACAAAGAGACCGTTGCCGATGTGCCTATCACCATGCAGGAAACAGCCCCCAGTATTCACGACGGCATTATCCTGAAGAAAATATGGGAAGCGCTCGACGGTCCTAACTGGAGCTTCCGCGGTGTTGTTTTCAATAAAGGCTGTAACTGGGAATTTGACCGGGACATCGATTTATGGATTGCACAACCCGGTGTCATGGTGTTGGACGACGGTCACGTAGCTTCTATCTCTTTGGGAGGATTCGGTGCACGCGGTCATATGCCCGAAGAATTGGGAGAACTGAGTGAACTGCGCAGCCTGATTCTCGGTTCACACAACGATGCCATCAACTCCTCTCCTATCAATAAAATAGACGATCCGGACGAACTGATAGCTGCCCAACGCGCCGACTTCAAGCAAATGACTTTGGACTGCAGTCTGGCAGAAATGGCTCCCGAAATGTGGAATGTCCTGCCTGATAAGTTAAACGAGCACATCAAGGACTTTAACAATTGCGGTAACCGTTCCGCGGCCGGATTGAATATGTATGCCAACAACCCCAACAATTTCTATACAGCCATCTACTCATTACCAGCAAGTATCGGCAAATTAAAGAAACTGACAAGTCTCTTCATCGCCAACAGCCCGATAGCCTCTCTGCCCGATGAGTTGTCCCAGTTGGAAAACTGTACGGATGTAGAAATATACAACTGCCCCAACCTGAAAGAAATTCCTAAAGGCTTTATGAACATGCCCAAGTTACAAATGGTCTATTTCGTCAACAACAACGGTATCACAAGCGATAAGCTCTATGAAGGAATGGTAGAGTGGACAAAGAGCGCGTCCAAAGAAAGCTTACAGGGATTGTACTTCATGAACAACAACCTGAAGAGAGTACCCGATCTGAGGCCCATGAAGAAGTTAGGCTTCCTCGATATGCAGAACAATCAGATTGAAGAATTTGAAGCACCATTCGGCAAAAGCCATAACCTGGGAACACTAAACTTAAGCAACAACCACCTGAAAGCTCTTCCACGCGATGACCAAGGATATTTTGCCGGATTTGAAGCGGTAGAGACATGGTCATTTGCCGGCAATGAATTTACGGAGTTCCCGGATATATTCGATGCAGACTCTCCTTTCTTGATAGGTACCATTAACTTCTCACAGAACAAAATTACTTCGTTTGAAAAACGAGGCGGTGACAAGTTCCATGGTCTTAATGTAGAGATTCTGAATCTGTCGTTCAACCCATTAGGCAAATTCCCCGGATGTATCTATGAATCCGGGACCAAAGTCAATTACCTGGTACTGCGTGCCTGCAATATCCGGGAATTTCCAGAAGAGGCATTGGAGGGAGACTATGTTTTCTACACAATGGCACTCGACCTGGCAGCGAACAGAATCAAAACATTGCCGAAGAACTTCAACGCCCTCAAGTTCCCCTATATGAGTGGACTGGACTTATCGAGCAATGCTTTCGACGGATTTGCCTACCGAGCTCTGGATCTTCCCAACTTGCAACAGCTCCTCTTCCGCGGTCAGCGTGATGACAACGGATACCGCTGCATGAAAGAATGGCCTACCGCCGTTTATGCACACCATGGGCTGAAAGTGCTTTACTTGGGGTCGAACGACATCCGCAGAGTAGTTGATTACACCCTGGATAAAATACGTTTCGGTGTCGAGTTGACAGATAATCCGAATATTTCGATAGACCTGACTACAGCCTGTCCATACATAACAGCCGGTTTGGCAAGTTTCCTGTTTGATCCTGGACAAGACGTACGCGGCTGCGATGCAGTAGTTCCTAAATACTGATAACTTAATAGATACAGATATATGAAAGCAAAATATATTCTTAGCATAATGGCACTTCTGATAGGTGCCTCCTGTTCGGATGACAATGAGAATACACCCGGGTTTACTTTGGACGAGAAAGAGATCCAAATGGAAGCCGTAGGCGGAACGCGTGAAGTACACGTCTCAGTACCAGGCAACTGGACAGCCACCCCCAGCGAATCATGGGTACAGGTTTCGCCCACCAACGGCAAAAGTTCGGAGATTTGTGTCATCAAAGTAGATACCACTATATTGGCCAACAAACAACGTGAAGCCATAATAAACTTCAAGACCCGTAACGATGCCGAAACACGTTCTCTTAAAATCGTACAAGCCGGGTTTGACAAGGCTTTAACCCTTTCTACCACCTCTGTTGAATTGGAAAACTACGCCGATTATGGTAAACGCTATTTTGATGTAGAAGTCACTTCCAATGTAGACTTCAAAGTGGACATACCACAGGATGCAGCCACTTGGCTTTCTTACGATAAATATAAATTTACGCTTGACTGTGGCGCCCGCCCCCGCAAAACCACTATCCGTTTCAATTGGGAAGGAAATACGGATGCTACAAATCGAGAAGCCAAAATCAACTTCCTCGTAGCAGAAGGCAATGAAGACATGGTGAAGCATGATGCACTACTCATCAGTCAGGAGCGTGCACCCGAAATAACCCCTACACGCGAAGGTGACTCATTGGCTTTAGTCATCATTGAACGCAAGCTGAACGTAGCTGTCAAGTGGGATAAAAATGAGTCTTTAATGAATTGGCCACAAGTAAAATTGTGGGAGGAGCAGGACAAGGGATGTACTCCGGAGAATCTCGGACGTGTACGCGCGGTTGAATTCAGCCAATTTATTACTAAAGAAGGTATTCCCGATGAAATACGTTATCTTACAGAGCTCGAAACTTTAAGTTTCTTCTCCAATGGTAACAAGTTCATGTATTCATTCGATACGGGAACCGCCATTACCCAACTGACGAAACTCAAGAACCTGCGTATCTATTCATTCGGACTTACCACATTGTCACCCGATTTTGTGAATCTGAAGAATTTAGTGACGCTGGACTTGAGCAGCAACAATTTCCAGGAAGTACCTGCCATTCTTACTCCAGAGAACTTCCCGAACCTGAGACACCTGTCATTGGCAACCAACCGTCGCGGTCATGAGATAGATTTGACAGGTACAGCCAGATATCCCAAAGAAGAATGGGGAGGATTGTATGGTTCAAACAATAATAATAACTCTAATCTATCCAATCCGATGTTGGAAAGACTCTTCAAATGGGAAAACCTGGAATCACTGGTGCTTTCCAATAATATTATCAAAGGGACATTGCCTAAAATGGCTTACGGCGTACCCAAATATACAAAAGAGGAAGTGGAAGCAAACGATACACTGAAAACCGCCGCAAGTGTATTGGTAGGCAAACCCAAAGGCCCCATTGCAAGGATTTACGTATCGGCTTAAACTACCTGCATGGAGACCTTCCCGATTGGCTCTTACACCACCCCTACCTAATGTTCTGGTCACCTGAAATCAGTATATTCAATCAGAACAGAGGCAAAGATGACCAAGGGATAATGCCTGGATTCAGTAATGTTCCAACATCATTTGAATATTTCTACGAGCTTTATCCGATATTGAAGCCTAAATATTAAAACCAATGAAACAACAGAATTTTATGAAACTAAAGAATCTCATCATATTGGTAGGTGCCATACTCCTCTTCGGAGCATGTACGGACACTTATTCGCCGGTGGAGATACCGACAGCCCCGGAAACTCCCAAAAGCGCAGTTATCGTAAATACGCCCGACGAGGCCATTAGCGGAGAATTGATGATTAAATTCCGTCCGGAAGTGACAGAATTATTGAACAGAGCATTGACAAGAAGCACCAATGCTTATGGAACTGCCACCCGTTCGGGTATTCCTGATATGGACCGCGCCTTGGAAATTATCGGTTCTTACAACATAGAACGTATTTTCCCTGTCAACCGCCAGGAAGAGTTAACCCGTAAGGCGGGACTCAACCTATGGTATATTGTCCGCTTTGACGAAAAAACGGACGTACGCAAGGCCGCCGAAGAGTTGGCCCAAGTAGGAGAAATTGCAAAAATTCAATACAACCGCGAACTGAAACGTCGTGATGACCAACGTCCTGCCGTAATAGTTCCTCCAACTGATGCTGCTACACGTATGATGCAAAAAGCCTCCATATTCAACGATCCGGGACTCAGCAAACAATGGCACTACATCAATGACGGCGATCAAACATTAGTTCCTAACTCCAAGCAAGGCGCTGACGTTAATTGTGCCGAAGCCTGGAAAAAATGTACGGGTGACCCATCAATCATCGTTGCCGTAATGGACGAAGGTGTAATGTGGGCACATCCCGACTTGCAAGCCAATATGTGGATAAACGAGGACGAAATCTATAAATCGGACAAAGACAACGACGGCAACGGATACAAGGGCGATGTCTACGGATACAATTTTGCACAGCAGACTCCTACCATAGACTGGTCGTCCGAGGGTGATACAGGACATGGCACTCACGTAGCCGGTACCATTGCAGCCGTAAACAACAACGGCGAAGGTGTATGCGGTATTGCCGGAGGTTCCGGCAATGGTGACGGTGTAAAGATCATGTCTATCCAAATCTTCTCAGGAAACTATGGCACCAGCCCATATAGCGAAGCGCAAGGCATCAAATATGCCGCCGACAACGGGGCGGTTATCCTGCAATGCAGTTGGGGTTACAACTCCGCACTGGCTGATGTCGCCACTTCGATGCGTGGTTTTGCCACCGATGAAGAATGGGCACAAAATTGCCCGCTGGAAAAGGAAGCTATGGATTACTTTATTCACAATGCGGGTTCGCCGAATGGCACCATAGAAGGCGGCTTGATAATCTTTGCATCCGGCAACGAATATGCTGCAGCAGCAGGATATCCCGGTGCTTATGGTGATTTTATCAGTGTGGCAGCCATGGATGCAAGTTTCATGCCTTCTTCCTACACCAACTATGGTCGGGGAGTAGACATCACAGCACCGGGCGGCGACTCCGACTACCATAAAAGCGTACAAGGTAGCGTTTACTCCACTATGCCTCCCCTGCTGAGCGACGGTGTAGGATACGGATACATGGACGGAACTTCCATGGCCTGTCCGCACGTTTCAGGTGTAGCAGCCTTAGGATTGTCGTATGCTGCCAAACTGCACAAGCACTTCACTGCCAAACAATTCAAAGAGTTAATCCTGCAATCTACGCGAGACCTTTCTCCTTATATGTCGGGCAGTAAGCTCTACTATAAATATTATGCACTGGCAGGGGAATCCACACCGGTTTTAATGGAGATGAACAAATACTATCAGGGACAAATGGGTAGCGGACTTATTGATGCCAACAAACTGCTCACGCTGGTCGAAGGAAACGGCGTAAAACAGGAACTCCCCAACATCTATCTTGCAACCGGAGAAAAAAACAGACAGACCTTGGAACCGGCACGTTTTTTTGACGGAGGTGAGAGCATGACTTTCACAGTAGAGTCGGCCAACCCAGAAATTGCGACAGCTGCCATCGAAGGAAACAAGATAATTATAACCGGTACTGCCATCGGCAGCACCTCTTATACGGTAACAGCTTCCAACGGCGAAAAACAAACCGCTGACATCACTGTGCGACGTAAAGCCAATGACAACGGCTGGCTGTAATACAAAAAAACAGAAATATGAAACGCTTGTACAACCTCTATTGCTTATGCCTTTTCTGCACGCTGTATCCCTGGAAGATACAAGCGCAGGAAGGCATTTCCCGTCGTGCTTTAGAAGAGTTGGCAGAACCGGAGCCCTTACAGCAATCAGCCTTGTTCTTCAATATCACAGAAGCGCAATTTCCGAAGATACCTGAAGAGCATGAACCGGTCACTGTGGAATACGGCTACGTCAACCGAAGTGATAAGCCGCTTACCATAAATAAAGTGACAGCTTCCTGCGGTTGTATTGCTGTAAATTATGACAAGCTGCCTATTCCTGCCGGCGGAAAAGGTACAATCAAAGTTTCTTTCAAGCCCAAAGGTTATTCCGGACCTATCTACCGTCAGGTACTCGTCTATACGCCCCTGTCGGCCGATCGTCCCACCGTAAGGCTCACCTTGACCGGCGAAGTGATTGCCTCCACCGATGCATGGCGCGGCTATCCGCACAAGTTAGGAGCGCTGCGCACCCGGCAGAGAACTGTCTCTTTCGGCGTAACAGACCGTTCGGCAAAGTTAGCGGAAGTTATAGCTTGCGGCAACAGCGGTAAAGTTCCCTTATCTTTGTCGGCAGCAGGTCTGCCTCCCTACCTGACGTTCCGTACCAGTCATCCGGTAATTGAAGCAGGCAAAGAAGCGGATTTGATATTTCTGTTTGACGGTTCCAAACTCCCGGTAGAAGAAAAAGGCACAATAACCCTGCCCGTAGTACTGACAGGATTGGAAGGCGTTCCGGAACAACGGACCATTACACTGGTCATTAAGTTAGATTAATATTTATACAAATAATTCGATAAAATGAAAAATATACTTGTTTACTTGATGCTTGCGGCTACATTCCTGTTGTCAGCTTGCGATAAAGACGAAAAGATGTTAGAACCATCGTATCTTCCCGTCACCTATGCCAACATTGCAGGTACTTGGCAACTTGCGGAATGGAATGGAGTTGAAATGAGCGAAGGACGTTACTGCTATTTGGTTATCAAACGCAAAGCCGATGAAGAAACCGGAAAACGCGCTTTGGAAATTTATACAAACATAGACAGCGACAAATCTCATCTGCTGACATCTACGTATGAACTGGAAGAAGACGAGGACTTAGGTTCGATTATCAGCGGCATCTACGACCACGTTGCCGGCTTTTGGAATAACTCTTACCTGATTAGCGAGCTCGAAGCTGACCGTATGGTATGGACTGTTTTAGAGGACGCCGAAGATGTATCCGTCTATGTGCGATGCGAAAAAGTTCCTGAAGACATAATGAACGGGACACGTGCCATAAAATAATTCTCTCAACTATTATACTCTGAAAAGGAACTCCCCGGGTATCTCCTATCCAAAATAGGAATATCCGGGGAGTATTTGTTTAACAACCTCAATCAACAAGTCATTTGGTAGCCTCGAGGGGAATCGAACCCCTATCTAAAGTTTAGGAAACTTCTATTCTATCCGTTGAACTACAAGGCCTTTATGCATACTTTCTGTATATAACAATAGAATGCGGGTACAAAGATAGTGTATTCTGCCGATTTTCCGAAAAAAGTTTTGTTAATCCGATTAACTTTACGAAATTTGTCCGTCAACAAAATGATAATATCACATTTTTTAATGTAACATATAGTAATTCGTAAGTTATGGCAAATGACATGATGGTCAAAGAACTGGAGCAAGTGGTAGTCCGCTTCTCCGGAGACTCCGGCGACGGTATGCAGCTCGCCGGCAACATCTTTTCAACAGTTTCGGCTACGGTAGGTAATGACATCAGCACATTCCCTGACTATCCGGCAGACATCCGCGCACCGCAAGGTTCGCTGACAGGCGTATCCGGTTTTCAGGTGCACATCGGTGCAAAGAAAGTCTATACCCCCGGTGACAAATGCGATGTGCTGGTAGCTATGAACGCTGCAGCATTGAAAACGCAATATAAGTTTGCCAAATCTACCGCATGTATCATCATTGATACAGATGCATTCCAAAAGTCGGATTTGGAAAAGGCGGCTTTCAAGACAGACGATCCCATTGAAGAAATGGGAATCAAGCAGGATGTCATTGCCGCTCCTATCTCCAAAATGGTAAAAGACTGCCTTGCCGACACTGGTATGGACAACAAATCCATGCTGAAATGCCGCAATATGTTCGCAGTGGGGTTGGTGTGTTGGCTGTTCAACCGCGACTTGAAAATAGCCGAAGACTTCATACGCGAGAAATTTGCCAAGAAACCCGAAATTGCAGAAGCCAATATCAAGGTTATCCGCGCCGGATACGACTACGGACATAACACCCATGCATCCGCTGCACATACTTATAAGATTGAAAGTAAAGTAAAAACGCCCGGACGCTATATGGACATCACCGGCAACAAAGCCACAGCTTACGGTTTCATTGCCGCTGCCGAAAAAGCGGGTCTGAAACTTTATCTGGGTTCCTATCCCATTACTCCGGCAACCGATGTATTGCATGAGTTGTCTAAGCATAAGTCACTGGGAGTAATGACTGTACAATGCGAAGACGAGATTTCCGGCTGCGCATCTGCCCTCGGTGCATCCTTTGCTGGGGCATTGGCTGTCACTTCCACCTCCGGACCGGGTGTCTGTCTGAAATCGGAAGCGATGAATCTGGCTGTTATTATGGAGTTACCACTTGTTGTGCTTGATGTACAGCGCGGTGGTCCTGCAACAGGTCTGCCCACCAAGTCCGAACAAACCGACCTTCTGCAAGTACTTTTCGGACGCAATGGCGAAAGCCCCATGCCCGTACTTGCCGCTACCTCACCGACAGACTGCTTTGAATGTGCCTATATGGCATCCAAAATAGCTTTGGAGCATATGACTCCCGTTGTATTGCTTACAGATGCTTTCGTAGCCAACGGTTCAGCTGCCTGGAAACTGCCCAAGCTTGCCGATTATCCCGCTATCGTTCCACCTTATGTACGTCCCGACATGCAGGGTACATGGACTCCCTACCAGCGTGACGAAAAGACCGGCAGCCGCTATTGGGCTATCCCCGGAACAGAAGGTTTCACTCACGTCCTCGGTGGTCTGGAGAAAGATAACAAGACAGGAGCCATCTCTACCGACCCCGAAAACCACGATTTGATGACCCGACTACGCGCCGAAAAGATTGCCAAAATTGAAGTTCCCGATGTGGAAGTGGAAGGCGACAAAGACGACGCCGACCTGCTGATCGTTGGTTTCGGCGGTACTTACGGACATCTGCACGCGGCTATGGACGAACTTCGCGCAGCTGGCAACAAAGTGGCTCTCGCCCACTTCAAATTCATCAACCCGTTGCCCAAGAATACGGAAGAAGTGATGAAACGCTACAAGAAAGTAGTGGTGGCAGAGCAGAACATGGGACAGTTTGCCGGATACCTGCGTATGAAAGTAGATGGTTTCGTTCCCTACCAGTTCAATCAGGTAAAAGGTCAGCCTTTCCTGGTAAATGAGTTAGTACAAACATTTGAGGAGATTATCAAAAACTAAAAACGAAAAGAACTATGTGCGAATATACAGCAAAAGACTTCAAGAAAGGGCAACCCCGTTGGTGTCCGGGTTGCGGCGACCACTTTTTCCTCGCATCTCTGCATAAGGCAATGGCCGAAATTGGCGTTCCACCGCACCAAACAGCAGTAATCTCAGGTATAGGTTGCTCCAGCCGTCTACCCCACTATATGAATACGTATGGTATGAATACCATTCATGGACGAGCTGCAGCCATTGCCACAGGTTGCAAGGTTACCAATCCGGAGCTCGCCGTATGGCAAGTGAGTGGAGACGGTGACGGACTTGCCATTGGCGGTAATCACTTTATCCATGCCAACCGCCGTAACATCAACCTGAATATGATTCTGCTAAACAACCGCATCTACGGTTTGACGAAAGGACAATACTCCCCAACATCTCCTCGCGGCTTCGTCAGCAAGTCATCCCCTTACGGCACGGTAGAGGATCCGTTCCAGCCGGCAGAGCTTTGCTTCGGTGCACGAGGACACTTCTTTGCGCGTGCAGTAGCGACAGATGCAGCCGGAACAATAGAGATTCTGAAAGCAGCCTACAACCATAAAGGCGCCAGTGTCTGCGAAATTCTCCAAAATTGTGTAATCTTTAATAACGGAACACACGATTCCGTTGCCAAAAAAGAAGACCGGGCCAAGAACGCTATCTACTTAGAGCATGGCAAGCCTATGCTTTTCGGCGAGAACAACGAATATGGACTAATGCAAGAAGGTTTCGGCCTGAAAGTGGTGAAACTCGGTGAAAACGGCATTACTGAAAAGGACATCCTTATCCACGATGCTCATTGCGAAGATAATACCTTGCAACTGAAACTTGCCCTAATGGAAGGTCCTGATTTTCCGATAGCCCTCGGCGTAATCCGCGATGTGGAAGCCCCTACCTACGACGATGCCGTACATGCACAGATCGAAGAGGTATCTGCCAAAAAGAAGTACCATAATTTCGAGGAATTACTGATGACAAATGACACCTGGGAAGTGAAATAGCCTTTCCCGGTACAAGTTTTCAACCTATATTCATTCCCCTTTCATCTTTCATATCCCCTTATAAACAAGGGAATATAAAAGATGAAAGGGGTTTTTTTATGCCTTACACGAAACTCAGGAACTGAAGAAACATAGCTGTGGAATGACGGCGCATCCTGTGGATTTTCTCCACAACATTCCACACCATGCATACACATATTATAAGTATTTATAAAAAAATAAACATCTGAATATCATATACATAAACTATCAAAAAAACGCCCCATACCATTTTGGCATACCGCTTGTCCCATAATATCAGCAAAAAATCCAACGGATTTTAATTATACAAGCAATAATTTGTGGAAATATGAAGTCTATCAAAAAAAAATGGAGCTGTGCTTCACATTGCAAGCTACATTTTCAAAAGGTATTAGGTATTATGATTGTAGCATTGGCATTCCTATTGACCGGAAATGCCAATGCACAGGAAAGCAAGACAATTAAAGGTGTTGTAAGAGATGCGACAGGTGAGCCGCTTATCGGCGCCAGTGTCATAGAGAAAGGCACTAACAACGGCGTCATTACGGATGTGGAGGGGAGTTTTATACTGACAGTCCCCACCGACGCAACACTATCCATTGCCTATATGGGCTATGCCACCCGCGAAATCAGATTGGCAAAACGAAAAAAACAAGGTGATCTGAAAGTGACGTTGAGAGAAGACTCGCAACAGCTGAAAGAAGTAGTTGTTACAGCCATGGGCATCAAGAAAGACACCAAACGATTAGGCTATGCCGTCAGCACCATCGAATCGGATGAAATAGTAAAGGCCGGAGCAACCAACTTCGCATCCGCCATGTACGGCAAAGCGCCGGGTATCCGCATTACACAGACACAAGGAGGTGCTGCCGGCGCAGTATCTATCAATGTACGCGGACTGACATCTATTACAGGCAACAATCAACCGCTCATCATTCTGGACGGCGTACCTATCCGTAACGGCGGAACGGGCAAGAGCACCGATTTCGCTGAATTCGGTAACGACGGACAGATACGTTCCAATGGTTTGGTAGACATTAATCCAGAGGACATCGAAAGCGTGAGCGTGTTGAAGGGAGCTTCAGCTACGGCGCTCTACGGTTCAGAAGCTGCAAACGGTGCAGTAGTCATCACCAGTAAACGCGCCAAAAGCGGTAAGCTGACAGTGGATTTCACAGCACAGGTAACCGCCAATCTGCCCGCCTACCTGCCGAAAGTGCAGACCGTATACGGTCCGGGACGTTACAACACAGAATATAGCGATTACGAGAAGCAGACAGGCGGTTTCTACCAGCGTACAATGAATGGTGAAAGTTACAAAAGCCTGTATAGCACAACCATGTCCTTCGGCCCGAAATATGACGGAAGCGACGTGTTATATTGGGACGGTAAGGTTCGCCCCTATCTTCCGACTACGGACAATCCCTGGAAAGAATTGTTCCGTACAGGGTGGAACCAAACGTACAACCTCGCCATTTCGCAAGGTACGGAGACGAGCAGTAACCGCTTCTCATACACCTTTATGGACGAGATGCCCAATTCACTGATCGGCAGTTTTACAAAGCACAACTTCAAATTGACCGGTTCCTACAAGCTGGCAAAACCGCTGACATTGGAATACTCACTGAACTATATCATACAAGACGTAAAAAACCGTCCTCAAACATCATTGAACCTATATGGCAGTTTCAGCAATATGTTCTCTTCTTTCATGGATATTCCTTATTTGAAACAGAGCTATGTCACCAGCCTGGGCTATCGCAACACCTATGCCGTAGGTGGTGACGCCACACTCACTCCGGACGAGGCATGGGCATACAATCCGGGATATTTGAATGGCGTATCGAATATGCTTTGGAACATGTACCATCATCACAGCAAGGAAACGGAGAACCGCCTCATCGGTATGGTACGCCCCACCTGGCAGATTACCAATTGGTTGAGTCTCCGCGCCCAACTTGCCACAGATATAACAGACACCAAGCAGACATTGGAATATGAAACAGAACGCCCTAACTCACTATACGACCCCAGCGGCAGTTTCCAAAGCATCAACCGCCGTTACGACATCGTATACGGTGATGTAATGTTGAATTTCAACTACAATATCCGCCGCTTCGACATTGCCGCTACGCTGGGCTGGACAGGACGTTACGAAAACATGAATAACATGCGCGTTTCCACCAACGGCGGTCTGGTTACGGAAAACTGGTTTGACCTCAACGCCAGCCGTTACACCGCCAGCAGCACACTGCAACGTATGGAACTGTTGAAGACAGGCTACATGGGTACACTGAGTCTGGGCTGGGACAACTACCTATTCCTCGAACTGACCGGACGACAAGAGCGTTCCTCCACACTGAAAGACAAAAGTTTCTTCTATCCTTCCGCCAACCTTAGTTTCCTGTTCTCGAACGCTTTCCGCATGCCGGCATGGTGGAATCATGGCAAGCTCCGCCTTTCATACGGAATCGTGGGTAACGCACCAGAAACCTATGCCGCCAATATCATCTACGAGCAAGGCTCGGACAACGGCTTCACATGGAACTATGTGCCTTCTTCATGGGGCAATGCCAACATCCGCCCTGAAAAAAAGTACGAATACGAAATCGGTCTTGAAAGCAAGTTCCTCAATAACCGCCTGGGCTTTGACGTGTCATACTACAACAACCGGGTGAAAGACCAGATACTGTCCACTCCACAGCCTTCATCCTCGGGTGTGAAGTATGTGCTGATGAATGTGGGAGAAGTAGCCAATGAAGGTTGGGACATCTCCGTCAGCGCCACTCCTGTACTGACCAAAAACTTCCGCTGGGACTTGACAGCCAACTACGGCATCTATCGCAACAAGGTTGTGAAACTTGCTGAAGGCGTGCCATACCTCGAAATATCCAACATCGGCGGAGGAGGTGCCAAGATACAAGCCGTAGAAGGCCGTCCAATGGGTGATATCTATGTACAGATGCCTCAAATGAACGAAAACGGCGATTATCTTGTATCGGACAAAGGACTTTACCTGAACCAGACAGATCTGCAAAGAGTGGGTAATATCAATCCTGACGGCGTAGGCGGTTTGTTCAGTTCATTCTCATATAAGAATATATTCCTGGATTTCAGCATCGACTTCCGCATAGGAGGCGATGTAATCAATGAAATGTACCAGTATTCCACCGCATCGGGTTTGACACCGGAATCCTTGCAATACCGCGATACAGAGCATGGAGGCTTGTCTTATTACTATCCGGGAAACAACAATGCCAGCGGCACACCTGTACAGGTGGATCCTTCATCAGGCGCCGGTCCGAACGGAGAAATTATTTATCATGACGGCATTATTCTGCCGGGTGTGGTGGCTTCTACGGGTGAAAAAAACACACGCATCATCCCCGCCGGCTACTACTACAACCAAACTTATAATTGGGGTACCCAGTCTGAACAACTCACATACCGCCACTCAGTATTCGACAATACGTATGTCAAACTGCGCGAACTGACTATCGGCTACCAGTTCCCGGAGAAGCTGACAGCCAAATTGGGAATGACCCGACTGAGCGTTTCCATATTCGGACGTAACTTGTTCTATTTCTACAAGGCACTGAAGAATTATGATGCAGAATCTTCCGTAGGAACATCCTGGGCAAGCCAGGCAGTAGTGGGCGGCTCTACTACTGCGACACGTAACTTCGGTGTTTCGTTGCGCGCAAGCTTTTAGGAAATAAAGGATAGAGAATTGAAGAATAAAAATTGAAAGTTAATGAAAATAGATATGAAAAAGATGAATATAGGGGCTTTCGTAGTATCGGGAGGGTTGTTATTGGCAGCTTCCGGCTGTACGGAGTCCGACTTTGACAGCAAATATGAAGATCCTTCAAAGGTCAACCAAGTCACCATCAGCAATCTGATGGTAGGAGTCTTCCAGAAAGTGAAAGATTATGATGTCTATGAATACGGACGTTTCTTCGGCTTCGACTCACAATTTGTGGGCAAATATGCGCAAACATTCGGTTACAGTTACTCCGGCGGCATGTATAGTCCGGGATATACACCTGCCATAGACGGGCAATGGGACAATCTGTATTCGGCACTGACTCAATACCGCAAAATGGAGTCACTGTATAATGAGGAAAACGACACTCAAAAAGCGCAGGACGAGGCGTTCATGCTGGCAGCCAAAGTGCAGTTGTATGATTTCTTTGCCGCTACCGTAGATATTTTCGGGGATATGCCCTTCTCCAAAGCATGTACCCTGCCGCTAACCAACGACGTTAACGGTTCCTACGCCCCTTACGACAAAGCCGAAGATATTTACAGAACAATTCTTGGCGAACTGAAAGAAATTGCCCCGCGTTTCCGTTTGGTAACCGTACCAAAGAATTTCAGCACTCAGGACTTCATCAATTTAGGGAATATGGAGAAATGGGAACGCTATGCAAACTCCCTGCGTCTACGCCTTGCCATGCGTGTAGCTACACAGGGAGCTTTACAGGAAGAAGGACGTGCAGCCATCAAGGAAATGCTGGAAAACCCTGCCGGTTATCCATTGGTAGAGGAGCAGGAAAACAATATCTTCATCATCAACCAAAAGTCCGGACAACTGAACTTTACCGCCGGCAGCGGGTTAGGCGACTGGACAACGAACCGCCTCGCTTCCGGCGCTATCATAGACCGCATGTTAAGCCATGGCAACTATGACATGAACAGCAGCGACCCGCAAAGCGGTGTTTATATCAAAGGTGAAGACGATCCCCGCATTTTGCTGAACTACAATCCCGTAAGCATCACCAACCGCCAAACCGGACAAGTAGACGAGCACCGCTATCTCGGTACAGACCTCACTGTGGCAGATGAACTGACAGAGTATTACAATGCCCAGGCACAGGATGAGGTGAATACAGCCAACAAAGGCTTCTCACAAATCACTCAAAGAGGATTCTTTTGGGAAAACGATAAATTCGACATGCTGATAATGGCTTCACCCGAGATACACTTTCTGAAAGCAGAGGCTTATGCCATGGGATATGGGGTGACACAAGACATGTCGAAAGCAGAAGAAGAATTCAAGACGGCTGTCAGCCAGTCCGTCACGCTCTATTACTACTATGACTCAATCGGTTCGGGAGAGAACTGCCGCCGCTACGATGCCCCTGCCTCCGAAGAGATTGCAGACTTTGCCGATGCAAAATGGAACAGTGCTGCGTATGCGGACAAGTTGGATGCCATCATTACGCAAAAATGGCTGCACTTCGGTTTTCTTACCAGCCGCGAGGCATGGAGCGACATCCGCCGTACAGGTTATCCCTCAGGACTAATATTTCCCGAAGTATCGGGCACCATCCCCCGCGTACCGAACCGCTGGCGATATCCCAGCACAGAGGTGAATTATAATCCCTACTATAAAGACGTAGCCGACAAAGACACCTATACGGAAAAACTGTTTTGGGCTAAATAGGGAGACATAAGCTCCCAATCCGGGCAAGGTAAGACATCAATACGGATTACAACTTATCTCCGAATGACAAGTCTCCGGCATCCCCCAATCCCGGAACAATGTACGAATGTTCATTCATCTCCGGATCAATGGCACCGCACCATAAAGAGACCTCATCACCGGGAAACAGATTCTGCAAATGCTCCACCCCTTGCCGGCTGGCAATAACACAAGCAATCTGCAATTTAGCAGGCGTACCTTTGGTGAGGAAAGCCTTCCAGGCAAGCTCCATACTCTCGCCCGTAGCAAGCATCGGGTCCACCAGTAACAGGGTCTTGCCGGTGAGGTCGGGAGTAGCGATGTATTCGATATGCACATCCACAGTGCGGCACTCTTTATCCTTATAGTAGCGGTAAGCAGAAACGAAAGCATTGTCCGCACGATCGAATACATTCAGAAAACCGGCATGCAAAGGAAGTCCGGCGCGAAAAACGGTAGCAATCACTACATCATCGTCGAACGTACTGACAGGAGCTATTCCCAACGGCGTTTGCACTTGTTTCTCGGAATAGGCCAGTTCCTTACTCATTTCATACGCCATGATTTCTCCGATACGTTCGATGTTGCGGCGGAAACGCATACGGTCGGACTGCACTTGCACGTCACGTATCTCCGCCATGTATTGGTTCAAGACCGAGTTAGTCTCGGCAAAGTTTATAACTCTCATAGTAGGACATCAATTTCATTGCAAAGTAAATGATTTCTGTCCAATTTGCAACATTCAGTTTGCAGATATTGTTATGGTTTTATAAAAGATTTCCTATTACAGAAAAATTTCTCTAATTGGATGTTTCTTTTAAAATAAAGTATTACTTTTGTAGTCGCAAAAACAAGGGTCTTACCAAAAGGTGCGTTTTTCATGAATCCTCCCCCCTTGTGATAAGGCGAAAAGAAACGAATTATAAACCAAATACCAATTTTTAAAATCTTAAAAGAAATGGCAAATTTAGATTTAAGCAAGTACGGTATCAAAGACGTGAAGGAGATCCTCCACAACCCGTCTTATGATGTATTGTTCGCTGAAGAGACCAAACCGGGTCTGGAAGGCTTCGAAAAAGGTCAAGTAACCGAACTGGGTGCTGTGAACGTAATGACAGGTATCTATACCGGACGTTCTCCTAAAGATAAATTCTTTGTAATGAACGAAGCCAGCAAGGACTCTGTATGGTGGACTTCCGAAGAATACAAAAACGATAACAAACCTTGCTCTGAAGAAGCATGGGCCGATCTGAAAGCTAAGGCTGTAAACCAGTTGAGCGGCAAGCGTCTGTTCGTTGTCGATACTTTCTGCGGTGCCAACGAAGCTACCCGCATGAAAGTACGTTTCATCATGGAAGTAGCATGGCAGGCTCACTTCGTAACTAACATGTTCATCCGCCCCACTGCTGAAGAACTTGCTAACTACGGAGAACCTGATTTCGTATCATTCAACGCTTCCAAAGCAAAAGTTGACAACTACAAGGAACTGGGTCTGAACTCTGAAACAGCTACTGTATTCAACTTGAAAACCAACGAGCAAGTTATCCTGAACACTTGGTATGGTGGTGAAATGAAGAAAGGTATGTTCTCTATCATGAACTACAAGAACCCGCTTCGCGGCATCGCTTCTATGCACTGTTCTGCCAACACCAACATGGAAGGCACTGACTCTGCTATCTTCTTCGGTCTGTCCGGTACAGGTAAGACTACTTTGTCTACCGACCCGAAACGTCTGCTGATCGGTGACGACGAACATGGTTGGGACGACGAAGGCGTATTCAACTACGAAGGCGGTTGCTATGCTAAGGTTATCAACTTGGACAAAGACAGCGAACCCGATATCTACAATGCTATCAAACGTGACGCTCTGTTGGAGAACGTAACAGTTGATGCCAACGGTAAGATCGACTTCGCAGATAAGAGCACTACTGAAAACACTCGTGTTTCTTATCCTATCTATCACATCAACAACATCGTTAAGCCGGTATCCAAAGGTCCTCACGCTCATCAGGTAATCTTCCTGTCTGCTGATGCCTTCGGTGTATTGCCTCCGGTATCTATCCTGAACCCGGAACAAGCTCAGTACTACTTCCTGTCTGGTTTCACTGCTAAGTTGGCAGGTACAGAACGCGGTATCACTGAACCGACTCCGACATTCTCTGCTTGCTTCGGTGCTGCTTTCTTGAGCTTGCATCCTACTAAATATGCAGAAGAATTGGTTAAGAAGATGAACAAGGTTGGCGCTAAGGCTTACTTGGTTAACACCGGTTGGAACGGTAGCGGCAAGCGTATCTCCATTAAAGATACTCGTGGTATCATCGACGCTATCCTTGACGGTTCCATCGACAAGGCTCCGACAAAGGTTATCCCTTACTTCGACTTCGTTGTTCCGACAGAATTGCCGGGTGTTGATCCGAAGATCCTCGATCCTCGCGACACTTACGAATGTGCTTGCAAGTGGGAAGAAAAAGCAAAAGACTTGGCAGGACGCTTCATCAAGAATTTCGCTAAGTTCACAGGTAACGAAGCCGGTAAGGCTTTGGTTGCTGCCGGTCCGAAACTCTAATAAAACCGGATTACATATTTTTAAGGCGGCTTCCGTTTTCGGAAGCCGCTTTTTTTGTTAGATTTGCGACGAAGCGAATCACCAATATAATACAGAATATGAAGAGTTTAAAGTTTATGCTGTTAGGCGCAGGCCTATTAATGTTGTCCGCATGCGGGCCGCAGGCACAGAAAGAGAGCGAAAGCACCGTTACAGAGAAAAGCAACTCGGACGCGGTGATTGAAACAATCATGTCACGCCGCAGCATCCGCAAGTACAAACCGGAAGCAGTAAATCGCGACACAATGAAAATCATCCTGGACTGTGGCATCAATGCCCCCAACGGACAGAACAAACAGTCCTGGGCAGTACGCGTGGTGGACAATCCGGAGTTTCTCAACGGAGTGAGCGAAGTGTTCAAACAGAAGAACCCCCAAGCGGCGGGAGATCCCAATTTCAAGAATATGTTCCGCAATGCGCCCACTGTGGTGTTCATCGGCAATGACACCTCCTATGACTGTTCCCAGATTGACTGCGGGCTGCTGGGTGAGAATATGGTATTGGCAGCCTGGTCTATGGGAATAGGTTCCTGTTGCCTGGCAAGCCCCACACGCTTCATCGCCGACACGCCCGAAGCTGCCGAATACCTCAAAAGACTGGAATTCCCCGAAGGCTACAAGCTGCTCTATTGCATCGCTTTCGGCTATCCGGACGAAGCGCCTGCCGCCAAACCGAGAGATACCGCCAAGGTGAAATACATAGATTGACGTACAACAAAAGAAGGAGTGCCCCACCTTTCAGTGAAGCACTCCTTTCCATATATAACAACTAAAATATTAGAATCAATTCTTATTGGCACGTTTACGCTCCGTTTCGTCCAAAATAACCTTACGCATGCGCATGGACTTGGGAGTAACCTCTACGTATTCATCTCCCTTGATATATTCCAGCGCTTCTTCCAAAGAGAACTGTACCGGTGGAATCAAGCGTGCTTTTTCGTCAGAACCGGAAGCACGCATATTGGTCAGTTTCTTGGATTTGGTTACGTTCACCACAAGGTCGTTGTCGTGAGAGTGTTCGCCTACAACCTGTCCGGCATACACCTCTTCCTGCGGGAAGATGAAGAACTTTCCGCGGTCCTGCAGTTTGTCTATGGCATAAGCAAAAGCCGTACCGGATTCCATAGCTATGATAGAACCGTTAGTGCGGCGTTCAATTTCGCCTTTATAAGGTTGGTATTCCTTAAAGCGGTGCGCCATGATAGCTTCACCGGCAGATGCAGTCAGCACATTCGTACGCAGACCGATGATACCGCGTGACGGCATATTGAATTCAAGATTGACGCGCTCTCCGGCACTTTCCATTTTCACCATTTCACCCTTACGGCGGGTCACCATATCAATGATCTTGCTGGCATATTCTTCGGGAACGTTGACTGTGAGTTCTTCGATAGGTTCGTTCTTCACGCCGTCTATCTCCTTAAAAATCACCTGTGGCTGCCCCACCTGCAATTCATATCCTTCACGACGCATCGTCTCAACCAATACGGAGAGGTGGAGGACACCGCGACCGGAAACCACCCATTTACCGTCTTCCTCACTTTTGCGTACGCGAAGTGCGAGGTTCTTATCCAGCTCCTTCATCAGACGGTCGTGGATGTGACGGGAAGTAACGAACTTGCCCTCCTTACCAAAGAACGGAGAATCGTTTATGGTGAACAGCATGCTCATTGTCGGCTCGTCGATGGCGATAGGCGGCAATGCCTCAGGATTTTCATAGTCGCAGATCGTATCTCCGATCTCAAATCCTTCGATACCTACCAGCGCACAAATGTCACCGGAAGAAACTTCCGCAACTTTCACACGCCCCATGCCTTCAAAAGTATGCAGTTCCTTAATCTTTGACTTGACGATCGAACCGTCGCGTTTCGCCAAAGATACGTTCATGCCTTCTCTCAAAGTGCCGCGATGCACACGACCTACGGCAATACGACCGGTATAAGAGGAATAGTCCAATGATGTCACCAGCATTTGCGGCGTACCTTCCAGCTGCGTGGGAGCCGGAATATTCTCCAGGATACAATCCAGCAAAGGATAAATATTATCCGTCGGCTTCTGCCAGTCGGTGCTCATCCAGTTATTTTTTGCCGAACCGTAAATAACGGGGAAATCCAACTGGTCTTCCGTTGCTTCCAGGCTGAACATCAAGTCGAATACCATTTCATAGACTTCTTCGGGACGGCAGTTCGGCTTGTCCACCTTGTTCACAACAACGATGGGTTTCAGGCCGATCTGCAAAGCTTTCTGCAATACAAAACGCGTCTGCGGCATCGGACCCTCAAAAGCGTCCACCAACAAGATACATCCGTCGGCCATGTTCAATACGCGTTCCACCTCACCGCCGAAGTCGCTGTGCCCCGGAGTGTCGATGATATTAATCTTAGTGTCTTTATAATTGATAGAAACGTTTTTGGAAAGGATTGTTATTCCTCGCTCACGCTCCAAATCATTGTTATCCAACATTAATTCACCTGTGCTCTGGTTATTACGGAAAAGATTTCCGGCCAGAAGCATCTTATCGACAAGCGTCGTTTTTCCATGATCGACATGGGCAATAATTGCAATGTTTCTAATATTTTGCATATAATACCTATTATTTGGCTGCAAAGATAGTGCAAACCGAAAGCAGATGCAAATTAATTTGCAATTTGCTAAGGTGCAGCCTCTTTTCGCGTAGCAAAGGTACGAATTTTACAGCATATACATCACAGAGAAAAGTTTTTTTTGCTGAATATCATTGCAATATAAAAGATAATGCCTATCTTTGCACGCTCGAAAGAGAAAAATTTATCAACTTTTTTAATTAAACACTATGTATTTAGACGCTGCTAAAAAGCAAGAAATCTTCGGCAAATACGGAAAGTCTAACTCTGATACTGGCTCAGCTGAGGCCCAGATAGCTTTGTTTTCATACCGTATTGCTCACCTGACTGAGCACATGAAGCTCAACAGAAAAGATTATAGTACAGAAAGAGCCTTGACAATGTTGGTAGGTAAGCGCCGCGCGCTGCTGAACTACCTGAAGGACCGCGACATCAACAGATATCGTGCCATCATTCAAGAGCTCGGCTTGCGTAAGTAATTTACTTGCGGTAAACTTATTAAAGCGGGGAAGTCTCAATAGGAGATTTCCCCGCTTTGCTTTTTAAGCACTTTTCTTGCCTTTCCCATTCCGTTCCACCATGGGATAAGTTTCTTTCCACCACGAGGCAAGTTTCTTTCCATCACGATGGAAAGAAACTTGCCTCGTGGTGGAAAGATTTTACTTGTGCGGAAGACTACAACAATGACTTATAGAGTACGTGTTCTTTCAACGGATGCCCGTCGGTTACGGAAGGATGCATAAAATTTTTCTCAAACTCCATTCCTATTTTCTGCATAACCCGCTGTGAAGGTTTATTGGGCAATGCGGTAAAGGCCCAAACCGTAGTAAACGGAAGATTCTCCTTTGCATAGTCCAAACAGGCTTTTGCAGCTTCAGTAGCATACCCCCTGTTCCAATATTCCTGCTTCAGCCTCCACGCTATCTCAATTCCCGGAGCAAAATCAACATCGAACGAAAAATTATGAAAGCCCGTAAAGCCGACAAAAGCCCCGTCCGACTTTTGTTCCACAGCATATCCCCCATAACCATATCGGAGAAAATCACTCCTGACAGCATCAAAAAGAACGAGTGACTCTTCTTCGGACAAAGGGTGCAAAAAGTACTTCATCACAGAGGGGCTGCTGTTCATCTCTGAGAAAACAACGAAATCCTCTTCTTTCCAATCGCGTAACAACAAACGCGGTGTTTCAATATATACCATGATCCAAGCAAGGAGTTGTCTTATTCTCCCGTACAAAGATATAGCTATTTCTCAAACTTTTCGCCGCAGAATGTTGCACCAAGTAAAAGAATATCTTATTTTTGCAACTTACTGTTATTAATTATAACCTTTTAGGCTGAAAATACTATCAAATTATGGATACAAGTAAGATTGTAGGAGAAAAGATCAAGTCGCTCCGCGAAAGCCAATCCATTAGCATGGAAGAGTTGGCACAACGTTCAGGGCTCGCTATCGAACAAATTGAACGTATTGAAAACAATATCGACCTGCCATCACTGGCACCGCTCATAAAAATAGCCCGCGTACTGGGCGTGCGTCTCGGAACGTTCCTTGACGATCAGGATGAAAACGGTCCTGTGGTATGCCGTAAGTCGGAAGCAAAGGACAGCATCAGTTTCTCCAACAATGCCATCCACTCACGCAAGCACATGGAGTACCATTCCCTGTCCAAGTCAAAGGCCGATCGCCACATGGAACCGTTCATCATTGACGTGGCACCTACGGACGACAGCGATTTCGTGCTCTCCTCACACGAAGGCGAAGAGTTCATCATGGTCATGGAAGGAACTATGGAAATCAGCTACGGGAAGAACACCTACCTTCTTGAGGAGGGAGACAGCATCTACTACGACTCCATTGTGCCACACCATGTACATGCCTACGAAGGACAGGCAGCCAAGATACTGGCAGTGATTTATACACCGATTTAAAAAAAGTTTGAAGCATGGGATATAAGGTATAAACAAGAAAGTGCAGCGACACCGCACTCATGCTTTATACCTTATATTCCATGCTTTATCTCCATACTCAAAAAGACATCATGTTATACGAAAGAACGCTTGGCCAATGGCTGGAGCATTGGGCCGCAACTACACCTGACAAAGAATACATTGTTTACTCCGACCGCAACCTGCGCTTCACTTGGAGCCAGTTCAACCGCAGGGTAGACGACATGGCAAAAGGACTTATCGCTATCGGCGTGGAACGGGGAACACACGTGGGCATCTGGGCGGCAAATGTGCCGGACTGGCTGACCCTGCTGTACGCCTGCGCCAAAATAGGCGCCGTCTACGTAACGGTAAACACCAATTACAAACAAGCCGAACTGGAATACCTGTGCGAGAACTCGGATATGCACACGCTCTGCATCGTCAACGGCGAAAAAGACAGCGACTTCGTGCAGATGACCTATACCATGCTGCCGGAATTGAAAACCTGCCAGCGCGGACATCTGAAGAGCGAACGCTTCCCCTACATGAAGAATGTAATCTACGTAGGACAGGAGAAGCACAGGGGGATGTACAACACCTCCGAAATCCTGCTCCTGGGAGACAATATCGAAGACACCCGGCTGGAAGAACTGAAAAACCGGGTTGACTGCCACGATGTGGTAAACATGCAGTACACCTCAGGCACCACCGGTTTCCCGAAAGGTGTAATGCTCACCCACTACAACATCACCAACAACGGATTTCTCACCGGTGAGCACATGAAATTCACCGCTGACGACAAACTGTGCTGCTGCGTGCCCCTGTTCCACTGCTTCGGCGTGGTGCTTGCCACGATGAACTGCCTCACTCATGGCTGTACACAAGTCATGGTGGAACGTTTCAACCCGCTGGTGGTTCTTGCTTCGATACACAAGGAACGCTGTACGGCACTCTACGGCGTGCCTACGATGTTCATTGCCGAGCTGCACCACCCCATGTTCGACCTCTTTGACATGTCCTGCCTGCGCACAGGCATCATGGCGGGCTCCCTCTGCCCTGTGGAACTGATGAAGCAGGTGGAAGAAAAGATGTATATGAAAGTGACCAGCGTCTACGGCCTGACGGAAGCTGCCCCCGGCATGACCGCCACACGCATTGACGACCCGTTTGATGTGCGTTGCAACACCGTAGGGCGCGACTTTGAACATACTGAGGTGAAAGTTATCGATCCGGAAACCGGCGAGGAGTGTCCGACAGGCGTTCAAGGTGAAATGTGCAACCGCGGCTACAACACCATGAAAGGTTACTATAAGAACCCGCAAGCCACAGCCGAGGTTATCGACAAAAACGGTTTCCTACACTCCGGCGACTTGGGTGTAAAAGACGAAGACGGCAACTACCGCATCACCGGACGCATCAAGGATATGATTATACGCGGCGGGGAGAATATCTATCCGCGCGAAATCGAAGAGTTCCTCTATCAGTTGGAAGGCGTAAAAGACGTGCAAGTAGCCGGTATTCCCTCCAAAAAGTACGGCGAGGCGGTCGGCGCATTCATCATCCAGCACGAAGGAGCAGACCTGCACGAGTCGGATGTACGCGACTTCTGCATTGGGAAAATCTCCCGGTACAAGATTCCCAAATACATATTCTTCGTAAAAGAATTCCCCATGACAGGGAGCGGCAAGATACAGAAGTTCAAGCTGAAAGACCTGGGACTGCAACTCTGCAAGGAACAGGGAATTGAAATCATTTAGTAAAAAAGTTAAGGGTTAGTGTGCAGCAATTGCCGCGCACTAACCCTTAACTTCCGGTTATTCATAGAAAAGCCACAAAGCTCCTATCTTATTTTTCCGGGTAACGCATGTTGGCTTCCGTCATCTGTTCCAGCACCTCATGCAGATACTTGGCAGACTCCCATTTTGCCATTGGCAGGTCGTGAAGCAAATAATTACCGCAGTCCTGCGGAGCGGCACCGGGCACTTCTCCTTCATATCCGGCAACAAAGCGGAAGGTATCTTGCATCAGAGGCACAATATCCTCTGGTTGCAAATCGCCCTTCATCAACAGATAATTGCCTGTGAGACAACCCATAGGTCCCCAATAAATAATCTTGTCCTGCCATTGCGGCTCGTTGCGCAGGTAGGTGGCCGCCAGATGCTCGATAGTGTGCAGGGCGCCTTGTCCCAATGCCGGTTCGCGGTTGGGCTCTTTCATACGGATATCAAAAGTCGTGATAACTTCTCCGTTCACTTCATCCTTGCGTGATACGTAAATACCGCGCAACAGGCGGATGTGGTCAATGGTAAAGCTGGGAATTTTCTTCATGATTTATGGTTTATAGTTTATGATTTACAAGCTATCGGGCAGAGTGGAAAGGAAAGCCCAGGTCGAGAGGAATGAACACTCTGCCATTGTCCCCCAAAAATCGGCGTATTGCGCAGAATGGTCCTCCACTCCCGGCGTGTCACTGATGATGCGGAAGCTAAGGAAAGGAATGCCGTACAAATGGCACACTTGCGCAATGGCTGCAGACTCCATATCGACCGCAAGCCCGGCAGGAAAACGGTGCTTGATGGCACCCAGCTCGGCGCGGTCGGTGATGAAGCGGTCACCGGTACAAATCAACCCTTTGCAAATGCGGCTTTCCGGCCCGGCATTATTCAGGGACAAAGCGTGTTCCAACAAGGAAGCGCACCCTTCGTACGCGGCAGGAAGCCCTTGCACCTGTCCATATTCATTCCCCTCGCCACACCACACATCATGGTAGACCAAACGTTCGCTCACCACCACATCCATCACCTTGAGACAAGCATCGATACCGCCCGCCACACCGGTGCTGATGATACAATCCGGAGCGAAACGGCGTATCAGTTCCGTTGCGCCCACCGCTGCATTCACCTTTCCGATACCGCACTGCGTAAGTATCACATGATTACCGCCAAGCAAACCTTCAACATAGTGCAAATGACCGTAATCCGCCACTTTCTTCTCCTGCAAACGCTCCACCAATTGGCGATGTTCGCTATCCATTGCGCTGATAACACCTATCGTCATATTCTCTTCAATTCATGCATAAATTTCAGGGCAAAGGTACAATATTTCTGCAAGATAACCCATGCCTCCGCATCAAAAAGAGGCGAGCTTATTTTGTACTGCCTGCGGATTACACTATCTTTGCCTCCGTTATAAAACCTATGATTCAAGATGATAAAAAAGACCCTTCCCGATTTGATTGCTATCCTGGCATTCATCCTGATTTCTTTCGCTTACTTCTTCCCGGCGGATATAGAAGGACGCATCCTGTTCCAACATGATACTGCCGCCGGAGCCGGAGCCGGACAGGAGGCCAAAGAATATTACGAACAGACAGGCGAACGCACCCGCTGGACCAATTCCCTCTTCGGCGGAATGCCTACCTATCAGATCGCACCATCCTACGACTCTACCGCACCGCTGCAATGGACGCAGAAAGTATACCAGCTCTTTCTTCCCGGCTACGTCAACCTGACGTTTATCCTCATGCTGGGTTTCTACATCCTCCTGCGGGTATTCGGCATACCGGTGTGGCTGGCGGGACTGGGCGGCATCATGTGGGCTTTTTCGTCCTACTTCTTCATCCTGATTTCCGCAGGACACATCTGGAAGTTCATCACCCTTGCCTACATCCCACCCACAATAGCGGGCATTGTACTTGCCTACCGGGGCAAGCTGCTGGCCGGCGGCATCCTGACAGCCCTCTTCATCGCCCTGCAAATCATGTCGAACCATGTGCAAATGTCCTACTACTTCCTGTTTGTCATCCTGTTCATCGTAGGAGCATACTTTGAAGATGCATGGCGAAACAAGACACTCCCCAAATTCTTCAAAGCAAGTGCCGTAGTGTTTGTCGCAGCCCTTATCGGTGTGGCAGCCAATCTTTCCAACCTCTACCACACCTATACGTACAGCAAAGAGACCATGCGCGGCAAGAGCGAGCTGGTAGAAACTGGCGATGCCGCCAAGCAGACCAGCAGCGGACTGGACCGCGACTACATCACCAACTGGAGTTACGGCATCGGCGAAACATGGACACTGCTCGTCCCCAATTTTAAAGGCGGCTCCTCCTCCGCCCCCCTCAGCCAAAGCGAAACCGCCATGGAGAAAGCCAACCCGGTGTACAGCAGCCTGTACAACTCGTTCCCGCAGTACTTCGGCGACCAGCCTTGGACAGCAGGACCTGTCTATGTAGGCTCATTCGTGTTGTTCCTTTTCGTTCTGGGCTGCTTCATCGTGAAAGGCCCTCTGAAATGGGCATTGCTGGGAGCAACTTTCTTCTCGATTGTTCTGGCATGGGGCAAGAACTTCATGCCACTGACGGATTTCTTCATCGACTATATCCCGATGTATAACAAGTTTCGTGCCGTATCATCCATTCTTGTCATAGCGGAATTCACCATTCCCCTACTGGCAATCTTTGCCTTGAAACGCGTATTGGACGAACCCGGAATATGGAAAAAATATAAGAAAGCGTTCGGCATCAGTCTGGCACTGACCGCCGGCGTGGCATTGCTGCTCACTGTGGCTCCGGGCAGTCTCGGTTCGGGCTTTGTGCCTGCACAAGAAACGCAGATGCTGCAAAACGCCGTCGACCGCCAGATGATACCCGCCAACGAACTATCCGGGATTCTCGCCAACCTTGCCGAAATGCGGGGCGCACTTGTCAGCGCCGATGCACTGCGGAGCTTCATCATCATCTGTATCGGATGCGCGCTGCTTTGGCTTCATGCAACGGGCAAGTTACGCCAATCTCTGACCGTTGCCGGAATCGCAGTGCTCTGCCTGGCCGACATGTGGGCAGTGAACAAACGCTACCTCCACGACGACCAGTTCGTCCCCCGTTCCATCCAGACAGAAACATTCAACAAGACCAAGACCGACGAATTGATCCTGCAAGACACAGATCCGAACTATCGCGTACTGAACTTTGCCACCGACACATTCAACGAGAATACCACTTCTTACTGGCACAAGAACATAGGCGGATATCACGCCGCCAAACTGCGCCGTTACCAAGAGATGATAGAACGTCACATCTCTCCCGAAATGCAGGCTGCCTATCAGGCAATAGCTGCCGCGGGAGGAGAAATGGACAGCGTGGATGCTTCCAAATTCCGCGTACTGAACATGCTGAACACGAAGTATTTCATCTTCCCCGCCGGACAGCAAGGACAAACCGCGCCCGTCCTCAATCCGTATGCCAACGGCAATGCCTGGTTTGTGAAGAACGTACAGTACGTGGACAACGCCAATCAGGAGATTGATGCGCTCAAGTCCATTCTGCCTGCCGAAACGGCTGTCGTTGATGTCCGTTTCAAGAATGTGCTGAAAGAAACTGCCGACGCTTACAAAGACAGCCTATCCACCATTCGCCTGACAAGCTATGAACCGAACCGTCTGGTGTATGAAACCGAAAATGCAGGAGACGGCATCGCCGTATTCTCCGAGATTTACTATCCGGACGGCTGGCAAGCGACCATCGACGGACAGGCTGCCGAACTGGGACGCGCGGACTACATACTGCGCACGATGTATGTCCCTGCCGGCAAACATACCATTGAAATGCGTTTTGACCCGAAGAGCCTGCATGTAACGGAAAGCATTGCCTACGGAGCATTGGCGCTGCTGGTTATCGGAATCATAGCAGCGGTACTGATTGCACGAAAGAAAGCGGCATAGACCGGCAACGTGACCTTATAAGCCAAGCCCTACAATAAGGAAAAGAATGAAAAAAAAGGTATAAACAACCGGCAGAACGATATATTTCAGTAACTTTGCTCTTCAAATCAAAAAATAATATAGTATGGAGACTACCAGACAGAACAAAATAGCCCGCCTGCTCCAAAAGGAGTTAAGTGATATCTTCCTGTTGCAAACCAAATCCATGTCCGGCATACTGATTTCGGTCAGCGCCGTACGCATCAGTCCCGATATGAGCGTAGCACGTGCTTACCTCAGCGTCTTTCCTTCGGAAAAAAGCGAAGAAATCATCAAGAACATCAATGCGAACATGAAGTCCATCCGTTTTGAACTGGGCACCCGCGTACGCCACCAGCTACGTATTATTCCCGAACTGAAGTTCTTCGTGGACGACTCTTTGGATTATCTGGAAAGAATTGACGAATTACTGAAATAGTGTTTGGTGATTAACAGCTAACCGCTACCCATGAACCTTCCCTTCTTTATAGCCCACCGCTACCTCTTCTCCAAGAAGAAGCACAACGCTATCAACATTATATCCGGCATCTCGGTGTGCGGAGTAGCCTTGGCTACATTGGCACTGGTGTGCACACTGTCCGTATTCAACGGCTTTCAGGATATGGTGGCGGGATTCTTCACCGCTTTCGATCCGGAATTGAAAATTACTGTCCGGGAAGGAAAAGTCTTTGACCCGCTCGAATCACGCATCCGGCAAGTGCGCGTTCTGCCCGAAATTGATGTCTGGACAGAAACACTGGAGGAGAACGCAATGGTGCAGTACAAAGACCGTCAGGCAATGGCCGTCATCAAAGGCGTAGAGGACAACTTTGAGCAACTGACCTCCATAGACAGCCTGCTGTACGGCACAGGAAAGTTCATATTGAATGATTCCGTCGTAGACTACGGCTTCATGGGAGTAGAACTGGTTTCCGAATTGGGTACGGGGATTCAATTTGTCGACCCGCTACGGGTCTATGCGCCCAAGAGGAATGTACGTGTAAATATTGCCAATCCGGCAGCTGCCTTCAACCAAGATTACCTGTTCTCACCGGGAGCTGTATTCGTTGTCAACCAGCAGAAATACGATTCGCGCTATATCCTCACGCCATTGAGCTTTGCACGACGGCTGTTCAACTACGACACAGAAGTCTCCGCCATCGAGCTGAAACTGAAACCCGGCAGCAACACCGACGCCGTACAAAAGAAAATGGAACGCATCCTGGGCGACCGCTTTGTTGTACAAAACCGCTATGAACAGCAAGCGGATGTATTCCGCATCATGGAGATCGAAAAACTCATCTCATATCTGTTCCTCACCTTTATCCTTACAATCGCCTGCTTCAACGTTATCGGTTCTCTTTCCATGCTGATACTGGACAAGCGTGAGGATGCGGAAACGCTGCGCAACCTGGGCGCCGATGACCGGCTGATTGCCCGCATCTTCCTTTTTGAGGGACGGTTGATTTCAGTGTTCGGAGCAATCGCCGGGATTGTGCTGGGGCTATTGCTGTGCTTCCTCCAACAGCGTTTCGGACTGATATCTCTGGGAGGCGGCAACGGCAGCTTTGTCGTGGACGCCTATCCGGTGAGCGTGCATGCAACGGATGTTATATTGATACTTATAACAGTTATTGCCGTAGGATTCCTTTCTGTATGGTATCCGGTGAGATACTTAAGCAAACGGCTGCTTAAAAAATAAAAACATCATCCCCTTTCACTTCTCCAACCCTTTGTATCATTCTTTCCAAAGGGATTTACATGTGAAAGGGGATGATGTAAACTATTTCTTACGGATAATCGTCAGCCCGTCCCGCAAAGGGAGTATGACCTTCTCCACGCGATTGTCCGCGGCAACCAAATCATTGAATGTTTTAATTCCGATTGTTTGCAGGTCCGTACGATGCGGATGTTCTTCGAGCACGTGCCCGTCCCATAAGGTGTTGTCGGCAATGATATATCCACCTTCCGAAAGGCGTGCCAACACCATTTCATAATAATCTACATAGCGGCGCTTATCGCCGTCAATGAAAGCAAGGTCGAAAGTTATGTCCATTTGGGGAACAAGCTCCAACGCATTGCCTATATAGAACCTTATCTTATCCGCATAGGGTGAATTCTCCAACCAAGGACGGGTGAAGTCTTCCTGCTCGTCATTGATTTCAAACGTGTGCAACATTCCGCCTTCCGGCAATCCCTCTGCCATACAAAGCGCGGAATACCCGCTATATGTTCCAATCTCCAACACCTGACGGGGGCGTATCATCCTGACAAACATCTTAAGCATGCGCCCCTGCAAATGCCCCGAAGCCATACGGGGGTAAAGCAACTTGAGGTGCGTGTCACGATAAAGGGCTTTCAGGTAATCTCCTTCTTCGTCAATGTGTTGTAGGATGTATTCGTCTAATGTCATATAAATCGGAAATTGAGAATTAAAAAAAACAGCCCGATCACAGGCATTTATTTTTTTAATTCTCAATTTATAATTTTACAAGTATCTGTTACTGTTGGGCAGTACGCTGTCTTGGGCATGCTTCAGGGCATCTTCTACCACGTTGATCTCAAGGAAAGAAGTTTGCGTACCGGCCTTACCGCTGCTCAGGTAGCCCACCATATCAGTGGAATGCAGACGTCCCTCTTGAAGCAGTCGGCGAAGAGCAGCGAAATAATATTCCTGCCCATTGGCAAGTTCGGGCATATAAATGGCCTCTACACCATATGACAGTGCCAAATGCCGCATTGTCTTCTCCTTATAACAAATGGCAAGCACCGGATATTTGCCACGAAATGCAGCAAGATTGCGGGCTGTACGACCACTATAACTATCGGTGATGATAGCGCGGATCTTTAATTTTGTAGTGGCCTTTACTGCCTGTTTGGCAAGGAAAGCCGTTACATCGTTACTGTTTTCATCCAAAGGAATACGGATGTCATTATCTGCCAGCTTATCCTTTTCAGCCTGTGCGGCCACTTTCGTCATGGTTTTAACGGCTTCAACCGGATATTTACCGTAGGCTGTTTCACCGCTTAGCATCAATGCATCCGTACGGTAGTAGATAGCGTTGGCGATATCCGTAACTTCCGCACGTGTGGGACGCGGATTGGAAATCATGGTATGAAGCATCTGCGTGGCAACAATCACCGGTTTCTTTGCTAAAATACATTTACGGATCAGGACGCGCTGGATACCCGGAATACGTTCCTGCGGAACCTCAATGCCCAAGTCACCACGAGCAATCATAATGCCATCGGCAACTTCAAGAATCTCGTCAATATTGTCCACACCTTCCTGGTTCTCAATCTTGGCAATGATTTTAATGTCACTGCCATGAGCATCCAAAATAGCCCGTATATCAAGAATGTCTTGTCTGTTGCGCACGAAAGAGTGAGCAATGAAATCTATATCTTTCTCAATAGCGTAGAGGATATTATTACGATCTTTTTCTGTCAGTGAGGGTAAGTTGATGCGCACCCCCGGCACATTGACACTCTTACGGCTGCCTAAAGTAGCCTCGTTCTGCACCTCACACAACAGATGATCTGCATCCTTATCCACTACTACCAGTTCCAGATCACCGTCATCAATAAGGATGTGCCCGCCGACATTCAAATCGTGCACAAAGTTGGGATAAGAAACGGAAATGCACTCGCGAGTGGTCTGCTGATCGGGATTGCCTACCACCTTTACGCGATCGCCTACCTTAAAAGGAATCGGCTCGGCAAGAACCGTCGTACGCACCTCAGGCCCTTTCGTATCCATAAGGATAGCAATGCGGTTGGAAACCGTACGCACATTCGCTATCAGTTTCTCAAAACCTTCGCGACCTGCATGGGCCGTATTCATACGTACTACGTTCAGACCTGCGTCGAACAACTGTTTTATAAAATCAACATCGCAACGTTGGTCAGAAATCGTTGCAACGATCTTTGTCTGTTTTAATAGCATAATCTTATACCTATTTATATTGATGATAAACTATGAATGGAGAAGTATGAATTACCTGCAAAAACATCATTCAATTCATCATTCATAATTGATAATTCATAATTCCTTTAAAGCCTCCAGCGCCAGACGATAGGAATCCAGCCCGAAACCGCAAATAACACCCCGACAGGCGCAAGCTATCATGGATACGTGACGGAACTCCTCACGAGTATGCACATTCGAGATATGAACCTCAATCACCGGAGAAGTGACCGAACGGATCGCATCTTGCAAGGCAATGGACGTATGGGTGTAAGCACCCGCATTCAGAATAATGCCGTCAACATCAAAACCTACTTGTTGTATCTTGTCGATCAACTCCCCTTCAATGTTGGATTGGAAGTAGTCTATCTGTACATCCGCATACCTTTTACGGAGTTCGGCAAGGCAGTCTTCAAATGTAACGCTGCCATAAATGGAAGGTTCACGCTTTCCCAACAGATTTATATTGGGGCCGTTAATAATTTGTATCCTCATAACACAATTTTTTATACCTTTGTCCACAGAGAACATTCTTTCAAGGTGCAAAGATACGAAAAAGTAATGAAAGTAAAAGAGAAATTAACGAATAAGGAAAAACAAGCGTTGATAATCAGGAAGTACCAACAATATCTCAAACTGGAAAAATCGCTTGCGCCCAACACATTCGACGCCTATATGACGGACTTACAGAAACTTCTGCACTTCCTGGAGGGAGAGAATATAGAGGTGGGCAACGTTACGCCGGATGATTTGCAACGTTTTGCAGCAGGCCTCCACGACATCGGCATCCATCCCCGTTCGCAAGCCCGCATACTCTCCGGCATCAAATCCTTTTTCCACTTCCTTACCGTTGCCGACTATTTGGAAACCGATCCAAGCGAGTTGTTGGAAGGCCCCAAAATAGGCTTCAAGATTCCGGAAGTACTCACCGTAGAAGAAATTGACAGAATCATCTCTGCCGTAGACATGGACAAGAAGGAAGGACAACGCAACCGGGCCATTCTGGAGACACTGTACAGTTGCGGACTGCGTGTCTCGGAGTTGTGCAACCTGAAACTCTCCGACCTCTACTTTGAAGAAGGATTCATTAAAGTGGAAGGCAAAGGCAGCAAGCAGCGCTTAGTCCCTATTTCACCGCGCGCAATCAAGGAAATAAAATATTGGCTCACAGACCGCAACCTGGGAAAAATCAAAAAAGGTTATGAAGACTACGTATTTCTGGCACGATGGGGAAACAACATCTCCCGCATCATGGTGTTTCACATGATTAAAGAGCTGGCAGAGAAAACCGGTATCACCAAAAACATCAGCCCGCACACATTCCGCCACTCCTTTGCCACCCACCTGCTGGAAGGCGGTGCCAACCTACGAGCCATTCAATGCATGCTGGGGCATGAGTCCATTGCCACCACAGAAATCTATACACATATCGACCGAAACATGCTCCGGAGTGAAATTATCGAACACCATCCGCGTAACATTAAATACCGAAAAGAACGCGGAATTTATTAAATTATAATAAATGTGATAGGAGTATTAACAAATTGCCAAGAGAATTAATATCTTTGCAAAGCTATATATATAGGAGTATAGCAACTAATTGTGAATGGACAAATTTCAATTACAAACAATTAATTTATATCTAAAATGACTAAAAAATTGTATCTGCCTTTGTTAGTGGCACTTGTTGCTGTATTGACATCATGCAGCAGCAAAATGGGTGAACTGTCTTCTGACTATTTCACAGTGACTCCGCAAGTATTGGAAGCCGTAGGCGGTAAGGTACCCGCTACAATTAACGGTAAATTCCCTGAAAAGTATTTCAAGAAAAAAGCCGTAGTAGAAGTAACTCCGGTTTTGAGATGGGAAGGCGGCGAAGCTAAAGGTCAACCTGCCGTATTCCAAGGCGAAAAAGTTGAAGGCAACGACCAGACTATCTCTTACAAAGCTGGTGGTAGCTACACAATGAAAACTTCTTTCGACTATGTTCCTGAAATGGCTAAATCCGAGCTGTACCTGGAATTCAAAGCTAAAGTCGGAAAAAAAGAAGTTACTATCCCTGCTGTTAAAGTAGCTGATGGTGTTATCTCTACTTCCGAATTAATCGGCCAGACTTTGGGCAGCGCTAACCCCGCTAACGGTGACGACGCTTTCCAACGTATCATCAAAGAAAAATATGATGCAAACATCATGTTCTTGATTCAACAGGCTAACGTTCGTGCAAGCGAATTGAAGACTGCTAAAGCATTCAACGAAGAAGTTAAGAACATCAACGAAGCTGCCAACAAGAAGATCAACAACATCGAGATTTCTGCATACGCTTCTCCTGATGGTGGTGTTAAGCTGAACACCGGTTTGGCTGAAAACCGTCAGAACAACACAGCTAAGATCATCAACAAGGACCTGAAGAAAGGTAAAATCGAAGCTGCCGTAGATACTAAGTACACTGCACAAGACTGGGAAGGCTTCCAGGAATTGGTTAGCAAATCCAACATCCAAGACAAAGAGTTGATCCTCCGCGTATTGTCAATGTACTCTGATCCTGAACAAAGAGAACAAGAAATCAAAAACATCTCTTCTGTATACAAGACTTTGGCTGAAGAAATCCTTCCGCAACTGCGTCGTTCTCGTTTGACTTTGAACTATGACGTAATTGGTAAGTCTGACGAAGAAATCGCAGCTTTGGCTGACAGCGATGCTAAGCAACTGAACATCGAAGAGCTGCTGTATGCAACTACTTTGACTAACGATCCTGCTAAGCAAGAAGCTATCTTCACTAAAGCTACTCAGATCTATCCGAATGACTATCGTGCATACAACAACCTCGGTAAGTTGGCTTATCAAGCCGGTAATCTTGACAAGGCTGAAGGATACTTCAAGAAATCTTTGTCTATCAAGGATTCTGCTGAAGCTAACATGAACATGGGTCTCATCGCTTTAACTAAGGGTGACAAAGCTGCTGCTGAATCTTACCTGGGTAAAGCTTCCGGCGCTAAAGAATTGAACGAAGCTCTGGGTAACCTGTATGTAGCTCAAGGTCAGTACGACAGAGCTGTAAACGCTTTCGGTGACACTAAGACTAACAGTGCAGCTTTGGCACAAATCCTGGCTAAGGACTATAACAAAGCTAAGAGCACATTGTCAAGCATTGCAAAACCGGACGCTTACACTGACTACCTGATGGCTGTTGTAGGTGCAAGAACCAACAACACTTCTATGGTAACTGAAAACCTGAAGAAAGCTGTTGCTAAAGATTCTTCATTAGCTAAGAAAGCTGCTTCTGATTTGGAATTCTCCAAATATTTCACGAATGCAGATTTTATGAATATCATCAAGTAATAAAGATTATAAGATGAAAAGAGATGCCCGGCATAGAAATATGTCGGGCATTTTTTTTTATTCACACCAAAAAGAACTACTTTCGCAGCAGTGTATCAGAAGAAATCCATATGAAGAATAGTTATTTTGTATATTTCCTACTTATTATACTGTCTGCCTGCAATGACAAAAAATCCGGTACAGCCAGCCTAAACGGGGAAATCAAAGGATTGGGCAATGACACCATATATATATATGGAGTGGATGAGATGTATGACCGTATGGATACGCTACTTGTTGAAAACGACAAATTTTCAAAAACAGTCTCTTTAGATACTTTGATAGCTGCCCGGCTACTGTTCAGCGACGGCACTCAATATCCTTTCTTCATGGATGAAGGCAACAAAATACAAATTAAAGGCTCTGCCGCAGAGCTCAACAGTCTGGAGATAAGCGGAAATACTCCCAATGAAGAATTCAGTGCTTTTCAAAAAGAGCTCAAAGGATTAGGAACACCTTCTGAAAAGGTATTAGAGGACAAAGCCGGCAAGTTCATCAATGAACATCATTCCTCCTTAGTCAGCATCTACCTGCTGGATAAATACTTCGTGCAAAAAGAAAAGCCGGATTATGCCCAAATCAAAAAGCTGACCGAGCATATGACAGGAGAGCTGAAAGACCGTCCCTATATTGATGAGTTGCTCAACCATATTCAGGAAGAAGAGAAAGCAGCCATTGGAAAAACAGCTCCCTACTTCCGTATTCCCAACCCTAAGGGCAAACAGATAAACCGTTCGAACTTCAAAGACCAATATTTATTGATACACTTTTGGGCTTCTTGGGATACGGTGAGCCGGGATAGCAATGCCGTCTACCGTAGAATCTACAAACAAGAACGAAAAAATAAGAAGTTTGCTCTTTTAGGAGTTTCTTTGGACATGAATAAAGACACTTGGCAAAAAGCAATCAAAGCAGATACTTTGGAGTGGGAACAAGTATGTGATTTTTCCGGCTGGAACGCAGAAATCGTAAAACAGCTTGCCATAAAAACCTTGCCTGCCAACATTCTGCTTAATCCTTTCGGCAAAATTGAAGGTAAAGACATGACAGAAGAAGCTATCAAAAAGAAACTGAAAGAGATAGAAAATACAGAGAAAGAAAAGCAGCAGAACAAGTCCAAAAAATAAATATAGCTTTTCCGCCCATTATTAATAATTTATAACTCATAATTTAACCTCGTGCTCATTAAAGTATTCGGAGCGGCTGTTCAAGGTATTGATGCAACCCTCATCACTATCGAAGTCAACAGTTCCAGAGGCTGTATGTTCTATCTTGTAGGTCTGCCAGATTCTGCCGTCAAGGAAAGTCACCAACGCATCATCTCTGCACTACAAGTAAATGGCTATCGGATGCCGACAAGCAATATTGTCATCAACATGGCTCCGGCAGATATCCGCAAAGAGGGTTCCGCTTATGACTTACCATTGGCTATCGGCATGTTAGGCGCCAGTGAAGTTATCCGCCCAGACAAGCTCAACCGCTACCTCTTAATGGGAGAGCTTAGTTTGGACGGCAGCCTGCAACCCATCAAGGGAGCATTACCCATTGCCATAAAAGCAAGAGAGCTTGGCTTTGAAGGCATTATCATTCCCAAGCAGAATACGCGGGAAGCCGCTGTGGTGAATAACCTGAAAGTTTATGGAGCCGGAAACCTGAAAGAAGTCATTGAATTCTTTAATGACAAACAGGAACTGGAGTTAGTCCATGTTGACACCCGCAAAGAGTTCTACACCCAGCAGAACAGTTTCGACTTGGATTTCTCCGATGTAAAAGGGCAGGAAAACGTAAAACGCGCATTGGAAGTAGCAGCCGCAGGCGGGCACAACATTCTGTTAGTAGGCGCTCCCGGCAGCGGAAAGTCCATGCTTGCAAAACGCCTTCCCTCCATTCTTCCACCACTATCATTAGGAGAAAGCCTTGAAACAACCAAGATACATTCCGTTGCAGGAAAACTGGGGGAGGGCAGCGGACTAATCTCTAAGCGCCCATTCCGCGACCCACACCATACAATCTCTACCACAGCCATGACAGGAGGCGGAAGCTTTCCGCAGCCGGGAGAGATAAGCCTGGCACATAACGGCGTTTTGTTTCTTGACGAGCTGCCGGAGTTTAATCGGAATGTACTTGAAGTATTACGCCAGCCTCTGGAGGATCGGAAAATCACAATCTCACGCGTGAAATGCAATGTAGAGTTTCCCACAAGTTTTACCCTCGTAGCATCCATGAACCCTTGCCCTTGCGGATACTACAACCATCCTACCAAAGCCTGCGTATGCAGTCCGGGACAAGTACAGAAATATCTGAATCGCATTTCGGGACCCTTACTCGACCGTATCGACCTGCAAATCGAAGTCATTCCCGTCCCATTTGAAAAAATGTCGGATTCCCGTCCGGGAGAATCAAGCGCCGATATTCGTGAACGTGTAGTACGTGCGCGCCAAATCCAATCAGAAAGATACACCGGGGTTCCCGGCGTATATTGCAATGCCCAGATGAATAGCAGATTACTCGCCTGCTATGCCCGTCCTGACGATAAAGGGCTTGCCTTATTGAAAAACGCCATGAACCGTTTCAATCTCTCGGCACGTGCATACGACCGTATCTTAAAAGTATCACGTACTATTGCCGACCTTGAAGGTTGCGAATCAATACAGACTTCCCATCTGGCAGAAGCAATAGGGTACAGAAATCTGGATAGGGAAGATTGGGCCGGATAGGCGTCACCTATAAACGCCGCCCTAAATAAGACACTGCACAATGTCCCCTCCCCTTCAACACAGGAAACTATTGCTTTTCTATTCTGATGCGGGCATCTACTGCTATCACGTATTTTTCAGTAGCCAATAACGGGTTAATATCCATTTCCTTTATTTCCGTAGCAAAGCGCAGCAAAGTGGACAAGCGGACAATGATTTCGGCAAACTTGTCTTCATTCACCCCCTTCTGTCCGCGCGTACCTTTTATAATCTTATAGGCGCGCAAGGAATGGATCATAGAGTAAGCCTCGTCGTAAGACAAAGGAGCCAAACCGGAAGATACATCCTTGAGCACTTCCACAAAAATACCACCCAAACCGCAAAGCACTACATGCCCGAACTTCTCTTCATACTTCGCTCCGATAAACAACTCCGTCCCCTTCAGCATGGGCTGTACCATAATGCCTGTAACTTCCGGAATCTGCATCATACGTTCAAATTCCAAAGCAAGATGCTGTTCGCTCTTGATGTTCAGCACCACACCACCTACATCGGATTTATGTACAGGGCCCACCACTTTCGCTACCACCGGGAATCCGGCACGACGGGCAAAGGCAAGCACCTCTTCCTCATTTGCAGACACAAACTCCTCTACAACCGGAATCCCTGCGGAACGGAGCAATGCCTGCACCTGATGCGGTTCTATATAACCGTCCTCGGGAATGGAGTCTATGATACGGCGAATACGGGGAACATCCACGCCAAAAAGCTCTATTTCGTTATTCGCAGGTTTCGACACATTCATTATGCGTGAAAGCGCCGTACCCAACGTCACTTCGTCGGCAAAGTTGACATGCCCTTTAGCCAGAAAAGCAGACACTTCAGCCCCTGCCGTATTGATGGAAGGAAGAATAGGAAAGATAGGTTTTTTGCAGGTTTGCATCTTTTCGTGCAGCACATCATACATCTCGAACATGGTAACCAACCCCGGTGTACCGAAAATGGCCATTACCGCATCCACGTTATCAAACTTCTCTTCGCAATATTCCAAGCAAAGCCGCAAATGCTCAGGCGTTCCGGTGGCCAGAATATCTATCGGGTTTCCGACCGCAGCGCCCGGAAAAAGCTTACCTTTCAACTCTTCGGCAAGCTCACCTTCCAACTTCGGCACATTCAGTCCACCCTTACTTAGCGCATCAGTCAGCATCACACCCGGACCGCCGGCATGGGTAATAATGGCGAAATTCTTTCCCTGCAATTCTGGCAAGGTGAAAATACACCCCACTGTGGTCAGCTCCTCACGCGAATAGCAGCGCACGATACCCGCTTTACGGAACAAAGCCTCCACTGCCGAATCGGAGCTGGCAATGGCCCCCGTATGCGAAGACGCCGCGCGGCTCCCACTCTCACTGCTGCCGGATTTGATAGCCGCAATCTTACACCCTTTCTTTATTAATGAAGAAGCGTGGAACAATAGCCTGTCAGGGTCGCCTATACTTTCTATATAAAGCAGCTTTATCCCGGAGTCCTTTTCCGGATCAAAATGCTCGTCCATATATTGCAGCACGTCTTCCACCCCAATCTGCTTGGCATTGCCCACAGACCACACAGAATTGAACTGCAACCCCTTGGTAACCGCGCTTTCCAATATAAATACCGCAGTTGCCCCGGAACTGGATACCAAATCGACACCCTGCGGATGCAAGTTCGGTATCGGCTGGCTGAACACACTGTGATGCCACGTGTTCATCAGCCCGATGCAATTGGGACCTATCAAGGAAGCGCCGTACTTATTTACCGTTTCCAAAATACGGTCTTCCAGAAGCGCACCCTCATGTGTCTCCTCTCCAAATCCGGCAGAAAGAATGATGAACGCCCGCACCTGCTTTTCGGCAGCCAATACCTCCACTGCATTCGGGCACATCACTGCCGGTATGGCAAGGATCGCCAGGTCCGTATCCGGAATATCTTTTACATCGGCATAAGCGGCAACTCCCTGCACCTCCGTCTCTTTGGGATTGACGGCACGCATTTCTCCCGCATATCCACCACTAATCAAATTTCTCAGGATAGCACCTCCCGGTTTATGTACATTATTGGATGCCCCCACCACCACAATACTGGCAGGATGCAGCAATTGGTTTGTTATCATAATCTATTCTGTCAAGTTCACTATATATAATGCACAAATATACATTTTGTATGCGTAAAAACAATCATTATAAGAAAATATTCTTTGACTGAGGAAGCAAACATTGCTTGCCTGCAAGGAAAACTATAAATCAAAGCTTCGGTTATAGGAATAAAGGTTTGATTTGTATAAACGAAGGCTTCAGTTATAGAAATGAAAGTATGATTTTTAGTTCTGCTTACGGACAAACTATGTTTACCTTCGCAATGATATACTTTTAACTCAGGTGTTTGACATATAATCAGCCTCTTTGCAGAAGAATATGGTGATGAAGAAAACAACAACAATTACTATCAAATTTGATATAATTCGCCTATCTCTTTTGTGCAATCATCAGAAAACCGCTATCTTTGCGTAACTAAAAGCGTTCATAACAAAAGAGATACATACTATAAATATGGAAAAGAAATTCAAACGTACTACCGTAACATCGGCACTGCCCTATGCCAACGGGCCTGTCCATATCGGACACCTCGCAGGGGTATATGTGCCTGCTGACATTTACGTCCGCTACCTGAGACTTAAAAAAGAAGATGTAGTCTTTATCGGCGGTTCCGATGAACATGGGGTACCTATTACCATCCGCGCCAAGAAAGAAGGAATTACTCCTCAGGATGTGGTAGACCGTTATCATACACTCATCAAGCAATCTTTCGAGGAGTTCGGCATTTCGTTCGATGTGTACAGCCGCACAACCTCAAAGACACACCACGACACAGCTTCCGAATTCTTCCGTAAGTTGTACGACAAAGGCGAATTTATCGAGAAAACCAGTATGCAATACTACGACGAGGAAGCCAAAACATTCCTTGCCGACCGCTACATCACCGGCGAGTGCCCCCACTGCCATGCCGAAGGCGCTTATGGCGACCAATGCGAAAAGTGCGGTACGAGCCTCAGCCCTACCGACCTGATTAATCCTAAAAGCGCCATCAGCGGCAGCCAGCCCGTAATGCGCGAAACCAAGCACTGGTACCTGCCACTCGACAAGCATGAGGCATGGCTCCGCCAATGGATATTGGATGACCACAAAGAATGGCGTCCCAATGTATACGGCCAATGTAAAAGCTGGCTCGACATGGGACTGCAACCGCGTGCCGTAAGCCGCGACCTCGACTGGGGTATCCCCGTTCCGGTGGAAGGCGCCGAGGGCAAAGTGCTTTACGTATGGTTCGACGCCCCTATCGGCTACATCAGCAATACGAAAGAGTTGCTTCCCGACTCGTGGGAAAAATGGTGGAAAGATCCGGAGACACGTCTGGTTCACTTCATCGGAAAGGACAATATCGTGTTCCACTGCATCGTATTCCCTGCTATGCTGAAAGCGGAAGGCAGCTATATCCTTCCTGATAACGTGCCCAGCAATGAGTTCCTGAACCTGGAAGGCGACAAGATTTCCACTTCCCGCAACTGGGCGGTGTGGCTGCACGAATATCTGGCAGACTTTCCCGGCAAACAGGATGTGTTGCGCTATGTGCTTACAGCCAACGCTCCGGAGACTAAGGACAACGACTTCACTTGGAAAGATTTTCAGGCACGCAACAACAACGAGCTGGTAGCCGTATACGGCAACTTCGTGAACCGCGCCCTGCAACTCACCAAGAAATACTTCGACGGTACAGTACCCGCAGCAGGCGAATTAACCGACTATGACAAGGAAACCCTTAAAGAGTTCGCCGATGTGAAAGCAGAAGTGGAAAAACTGCTCGACGTATTCAAATTCCGCGACGCACAGAAAGAAGCCATGAACCTGGCACGCATCGGCAACAAATACCTGGCAGATACCGAACCCTGGAAACTTGCCAAAACAGATATGTCACGTGTAGCCACCATTCTGAACATTTCCTTACAGTTGGTTGCCAACCTTGCCATTGCTTTCGAGCCGTTCCTGCCCTTCAGTAGTGAGAAACTTCGCAAAATGCTGAACATGGACAGTTTCGACTGGGCAGAACTGGGACACACCGACCTGCTTCCCGCCGGACATCAACTGGCAGCGCCCGAACTTCTGTTTGAAAAGATCGAGGACGACGTTATCCAAGCGCAGGTGGACAAACTGCTCGCTACCAAGAAAGCCAATGAGGCCGCCGGCTACAAGGCCAATCCTATCAAGCCCGTTATCTCATTCGAAGATTTTGAGAAACTGGATATTCGCGTAGGAACCGTATTGGAATGTGAGGCCGTACCCAAAATGAAAAAGCTATTGAAGTTCAAGATAGCCGACGGACTGGAAAACCGCACCATCGTCAGCGGCATCGCACAACACTATCAACCGGAAGAGCTGGTAGGCAAGCAAGTGCTGTTCATTGCCAACCTCGCTCCCCGCCAATTCAAAAACGGGCTGGTGAGCGAAGGCATGATACTTTCCGCCGAAAACTATGACGGTGCATTGGCCGTCACCTCACTGCTGCGCGAAGTGAAGCCGGGCAGTGAAGTGAAATAAAAGGTTTGCACTAATTTCCGGTCATGTAGCATGAAGGAGTCGTCATTAAAAGCAAAAACCGCTAAAGGATTGTTTTGGGGAGGCGTAGGCAACGGGCTGCAGCAACTTTTCAATCTGTTCTTCGGGATTTTCCTTGCGCGACTTCTTGATGCTTCGGACTACGGAATGATTGGCATGCTTGCAATCTTCTCGGCCATTTCAAGCGTCATTCAAGAAGGTGGATTCGGCGCAGCCCTCATCAATAAGGAGAAGATAACCCAAGAAGACTGCAACGCTGTCTTTTGGTTCAGCCTAAGCGCCGGATTTTGCCTGTATATCTTGCTCTTTCTCAGCGCTCCGTTCATCGCCGGTTTCTATGGGATTCCCGAACTGGCCCCTCTTTCCCGTTTCATGTTTCTGGGCTTTCTGATAGGTTGTACAGGTACTGTGCATGGGGCCATCTTCACCAAACGGCTGATGATCAAAGAGAAGATACACATCAATCTGATTGCCTTGTTCTGCTCGGGATGCATAGGCTTGGCAATGGCATATTGCGGAATGGCATATTGGGCGATAGCCACGCAGCAGGTCAGTTACATGCTGCTGATGGTAAGCATGCTATGGTACAAGTCACCCTGGAAGCCGACACTCCAGTTCAGTGCCGCCCCCCTGAAAGAAATGCTGCCATTCAGCATCAAAATTGCCTTTACCAACATCTTCAACCAAATCAACCAGAACATACTGACCGTATTGATGGGAAAATACTATACTTCCCGGCAAGTGGGCTACTACACCCAAGGAAACAAATGGATGATGATGGGAAGTTCGCTTGTGACAAGCATGGTGACCAACGTTGCCCAGCCCGTACTGATACAGGTATCGTCCGAAGTGGAGAGGCAAAAGAATGTTTTCAGGAAAATGCTGCGCTTTGTCTCATTCATATCCTTCCCCGCCATGCTGGGACTGGCATTGATAGCTCCTGAACTCATTACGATCACCATAACCGACAAATGGCAGGCCAGCGTACGCATCCTTCAGCTGCTATGCGTTTGGGGAGCCGTTATCCCTATCAACAGCCTATATTCGAACATGATTATCAGCCGGGGACAGTCCCAAGTTTACATGTGGAATACGGTTGCACTCGGCATTCTCCAGATATTGGCCCTCATATTCATGAGCCGCTACGGCATCTTCGCCATGCTGGCCACCTTTACGACAATCAATGTCATGTGGCTGGGAATATGGAACGCCTTTGCACGAAAAAGCATCGGACTCCAATATTCCGAGATGCTGAAAGACCTGTTGCCATTCCTCATGGCAGCAATCGCAACAACAACGGTGACTTACGTGTTGACCCAAAACATTGCCAACCCCTACATGTCCCTCGCATGCAAAACGGCACTTGCCGTCCTGCTTTATGCAACCATCATGTGGGCAGGAAAATCGGTTATTTTTAAGGAGTCCATCAGATATATCCTGAAAAGGGAAAGCAAATAAGAAGAAAACTATCATGGAATACATCACTCATGTAGAAACAAATAAAAGAACGCTGTTTTGGACGTTTATCAGATACATCAGATATGCGATGTCCTTTCTCTGCCTCAATATGCAGAAGAAAACCGGAAAACAGCAAAAGAAATACACCGTAGCCGTCTGCGCCATATTCAAGAATGAGAGTGTTTTCCTGAAAGAATGGCTGGAGTACCATTTGCTGATAGGCGTAGAACATTTCTATCTGTACAACAATTTTTCGGAGGACAATTATCAGGACATCCTTGCTCCCTATATAGAGAAAGGGCAAGTCACCCTGACGGAATGGCCCGTACAATTCGGCCAACTGCCGGCCTACAAAGATTGTTTCCAAAAAGCAAAAGACGAGACACGCTGGATAGCCTACATTGATTTGGATGAATTCATTTGCCTGCGCCGGGAACAAAACATACGGAACTGGATACAGAAATACGACAAGTATCCCACCGTCTATGTGAACTGGAAACAGTTCGGTACATCGGGCAGGCTGCAACATGACGACAGCCAACTGGTGATAGAGCAATATACAGCTTGCTGGCCGCATCCGGCGAACTCCGGCAAGTCCTTTGTCAACACCAGCTATACTTTCCACAGGTTTGAGTGCCACATGTTCTATCCCGACGTACGTTTCTTAGGGATAAAGACAACGATACTCCCTGTCAACGAGTTTAAAAAGTTTATACACTATTGGATTATGCGGTCGCCCCGGAAAGGAGAATCCGAAATACAGATTAATCACTATTACAACCGTTCATACGCACAATATCTCTACAAGACCCTGCATCGCGGAGATGCCTGTTCCGCCGACAGCCAAAAAGGAAGAGAGAAGCAAGGGCTCTTTGAATGGACCGAAACCCTCAACACATCAAGGGACTACACCATACAACGTTTCCTCCTGCTGCTAAAGCTAAGGATGCAGTAGCTCACAGAAACTTACTGACGGTGTCTTCCAGCACTCCGTTATCCTCCAGCAGCTTCTCCACAAACTCGCGGAAAGCGCCGTAGCCGCCATGCGCAGCCGTCACGTACTTCACCTCGCGTTTTACATATCCGGGCGTATTGGCAGGAGAAGCGCTGTAACCTACCAGACGCAACAACGGCAAGTCATTCAAATCATCGCCAATGAAAGCCACTTCATCCAATGAAATGCCCAGTTCGCGACAAAGTTCCCTCGCCTGTGCCACCTTATCCTTTACTCCCAGATAACAATACTTGATTTTCAGCTTATCAGCACGTTTCTGCACGATTTGCGTGTTTTCTCCGGTCATAATAGCTACGGGTATGCCCAGCTCGCGCAGGAAAATCACCCCCCAGCCGTCTTTTACGGAAAAACGCTTCATAACATCACCGTCGGCGGTATAATACATTCCACCGTCGGTCCACACACCGTCTATATCGGTAATTACTAACTTCGGTAACATAAGCGTGCCAAACTTTAAATGATAGAATCGGGATAAATAATCTCGTTGCGTGGTATCTCTTTCCGCACTTGGCGGCCTACCACCTTATCGCAGTCCGCCCACTTGAATCCGTCGCCCGGGCTGAGCAAGTGAATATCCTCCTCCTTAATAATATCTCCGGGATGCAACGCCTTATTCGTGGCAATGGAACGCTCCAGCTTCACTTTGGCGGCAGCAACAGCAGGATCGATATACAATTCTTCCCTACCCAGCCAATGCTCGGCTATGCGGATGTCGCGAATCATGCGGTTCACCCCGTCCGGCCCTAAGGAGCCTTGCTGGTCTGTGCCTTTCATACGGCGGTCGATGGTGATGTGCTTCTCTATAATCTCCGCCCCCATGCCTACGGCAACCACCGGAGCTGCAATGCCGATGGTATGGTCGGAGAAACCGATAGGATACTGCCCGTAATGGCGCTTCAGATAGGCAATCGTTTTCAGGTTCAGGTTGTCCGGCCGGGTGGGATATTGCGACACGCAATGCAATATGGATATATCGTTGTGATAGCGGGTAATCACCTCCAAGGCATCGTCCAACTCTTTCTTCCCTGCCATGCCGGTGGAAAGGATAATGGGTATTTTGGTTTCGGCCATCACCTCCAGCAACGGCAGGTTGGTAAGGTCGCGACTCGCCACCTTCAGGCGGTCGGGAGTGAAGAGTTTCAGCAAAGACATGCACCCCTTTGAGCACAGGGTCTCCACAAAGTCCAATCCCAATGACTTGGCGTGCTTATAAACATCGAAATGCTCCTCGTCCGTCAGCTCCAAGTAAGCGCGATGCTCGCCATAGGTACGGCCGAAAGAGTGAGGAGAGTCGTAGGGGCGATTCATCTGCGAATCGGTCAGTTCTTCGCTCAAGTCCCGTTTGGTCATCTTCACCGCATCCATAGGGCGCAGTTCCAGATTAAAGACTTCTTCGCGTACAGGGCGTGACACCAAATCGACAATCAATTTAGCTATATCGACGGAGCCGTTGTGGTTCTGTCCTATTTCTCCGATAATGTATGTACTCTTCATTCAGCAATTGTTATTATAATCAGTATGGGAGTATATCTTACTTTTCGTTCCTCGCAATATTCTCCAACATCCTAACGCGATACTCCGGATGCTTTTCCACCAACCTGAGCAGTGCGTGGATACTGCGGTCGGTCTGTTCATAGAAAGCGGCATAAAGCTCTTGCAACAAAGTGAAATCCTCCATTGTGTCAAGCGTAAAGCGAAGGTCCAACCTCCCTTCCAATTCATCGGGCAACGGCAGCAGACGGACGCTGAATACTTCGGGATGCGTATAGAGATAAATCGTAACGTGCTCTATATACAGCTTTTCCTGCGTGGCAGCAGCGGCGCGACGCAAGGCATCGGTTGTCGTCAACTCGGCAAACAGTCCTAAATGCGACTTGATGGTCGGGCGACCGTCAGCAAAGCCGTAGGCGATGTAGTCCGCCGGCCGGGCATCATGTTCCCTGAAGAAAGCCGGGAAAGTGTCCGGACGCAGAAAAGGATTGTCCGAACAAACGCGGATAAAGCGGTCGAGATTGAACTCCGCAGCCGCTTGTATGAAACGGTCGAGTACGTTGTTCTCGTCTCCCCGGTAGCAACAGATACCCGCTTCGCGGGCAACCTCTTCCAATATATCATCCTGCGGGCGGTCCGTAGTGGCAAGGACAATTGTCTTGCCGGCGCAAGCCTGCTTGATATTGCCGATTAAGATGTCGATAATACGCTGCTCACCATAGAAAGGAAGCAATATTTTGTTATGCAGCCGGGTCGAACCGGTACGCGCCTGAATGATAATTCCGTCTCTCATATTTTCATTCGTTTAAAAGCATCTATATAACTGCCCGGAGTAATGTTAATCACCTCCTTGCCCAACTTCCGCGCATAGTCTTCGAGCACGAAGTAGGACTTGAAAGCAACATACATATGATAAAGTATAGTATACAACCGGGCACTGTTCAGGTTCTCCTGCTTCACCGTTGCTGCCTGTGACTTGTTCTGGTCATAAAAATGTTTCTGGTGCATCAGCACCACGTTGTCATCCGTCACTGTAATCTCGGGCAACCAGGAATGGTCTGCTCCCGCCAGATAGATTTTCCTGAAAGGCAGGCGCAGTCCTATGGCTATGGAAGGTATCAGTACGTTATGCGGACGCGGCACTCCCCACCCTCTATTGAAAATCCAATTGCAGAAACCTTGAAAACCTTCAATCGGAGTGGTGTTGTAAATGCAGAGCCTGATGTTGGGATTGCCTGCCAGCATCGGCTGCCATTCCTTGTTTTTCAAGGCGCGTGCCGGAACAAAGAAATTCATTGGCCAAGTGGTTTTTTCAGCAAGCGTTTGAAACAGTTGCACCCGCTTCTCAGGAACAATCCAGAACAAAGGATCGGCTATGAGGTAGATTTCCGGCCGAAGCTGTTCGAACATCGGGGAAGTGGCACAAAAGTTCACTGCCAACAGCGTCTTTCCTTTTATAAACTCCGGAGCTTCCTGCACCGTACGGCTCAGCGAAGGGCCGTTGGCCAGTATCAGCAGCTCTTCCGGATTACCGAACGATGACGGTAAATGCGTATGCCACTTGGACTGCAGCAATATCTTCACCACACTGAGGGAACTTTGCCACAACTGCCCCAACCATTTCATTCCTTTTTCTCCCATTGATACAAACAATATAATGTGATGCAAAGATAGAGAGTTTAGCGATTACAGACTAAAAAAATAGAGGAATTTATGGAATAGAAAGCAGCAAAAGCAGTACTTTTGCACCAGATAAGGGCGCGCAATGCTATCGGATAGCAAGCTATCCAAGAAAGATAAATTTATGAGAGTACTATTAATCAATACATCCGAACGTATCGGTGGAGCAGCCGTAGCAGCCAGCCGACTCATGGAATCGCTCAAGAACAACGGCATCAAAGCCAAACTCCTGGTGCGCGACAAGCAGACAGACCGGATTACCGTAGTTTCATTAAGCCACAACTGGCGTATGGTGTGGAAATTCGTATGGGAACGTATCGTCATATGGAAAGCCAACCGCTTCAAAAGAGACAACATCTTTGCCGTTGACATCGCCAACACCGGTACGGACATCACCACACTGCCGGAGTTCCAACAAGCAGACATCATTCACCTCCACTGGATCAACCAGGGAATGTTATCCCTGAAAAATATCGAAAACATCCTTGCCTCAGGCAAACCTGTCGTATGGACCATGCACGACATGTGGCCCTGTACAGGCATCTGCCACCATGCCCGCGAATGTATCCGCTATCAGCAAGAATGTCATAACTGCCCCTTCATCTATGGCAATGGCGGCAAGAAAGACCTCTCCTACCGGACTTTCCACAAGAAACAGGACTTGTACAAAGGACGACACATCAACTTCGTGACATGCAGCCACTGGCTGGAAGGTCTGGCCAATAAAAGTGCCCTGCTCACCGGACATACAGTCACCTGTATCCCCAACCCCATCAACACGAACCTATTTAAACCGCATAATAAACAAGAGGCGCGTAGCAAATGCAACCTGCCGCAAAACACCAAACTTGTGCTGTTCGGTTCCGTAAAAATAACAGATAAGCGGAAAGGAATTGACTACCTGATAGACTCGTGCAAATTACTGGCAGAGAAACATCCTGAATTGAAAGAAAAACTCGGTGTCGTTGTTTTCGGCAAGGAATCGCAACAATTGGCCAACCTACTGCCTTTCAAGGTCTATCCACTGGATTTTGTCAGCAACGAGCATCAATTAGTGGATATTTACAACGCAGTAGACCTTTTCGTCACCCCTTCATTAGAAGAAAACCTGCCTAATATGATAATGGAAGCCATGGCATGCGGAATTCCTTGCGTCGGTTTCAATGTGGGCGGCATTCCCGAAATGATAGACCATTTGCACAATGGCTATGTGGCGCAATATAAATCGTCCGAAGATTTTGCCAATGGCATCTATTGGACATTGACCGACCCGGATTATCCCAACCTCTGCGAACAAGCCTGCCGAAAAGCCGTCACTCACTATTCGGAGAGCACGATTGCCAAAAAATATATTGACCTGTATAATAAAGTCACCGGAAGAAATGCATAATCATCCCACCCCGAAATTCAGCATCATCACTGTGACCTACAACGCCGAAGCAGTATTGGAAGATACCATCCAAAGCGTTATCTCACAGACCTATCACCACGTGGAGTACATCATCATCGACGGAGCATCCAAAGATAAAACGCTTTCCATTGCAGACAGGTACAAGGAGCACATCGCACAAGTAGTGAGCGAGCCGGACAAAGGCCTGTACGACGCCATGAACAAGGGTATCCGGCTGGCTACGGGCGATTATCTCTGCTTCCTCAATGCCGGCGACAGCTTCCATGAAGATGACACGCTGCAACAAATGGTGCATACGCTGACCGGCAACCAGCTCCCCGACGTATTGTACGGTGAAACGGCCCTGGTAGATAAGGAAGGACACTTCATCCGTATGCGCCGTCTCTCCGCTCCGGAGACGCTGGCATGGAAAAGTTTCAAACAAGGAATGCTGGTGTGCCACCAAGCCTTCTTTGCCAAACGCAGCTTAGTGGAACCGTACAACCTGAAATACCGCTTCTCCGCCGACTTCGATTGGTGCATCCGAATTATGAAGAAAGCACAAAGGCTGCATAATACCCACCTTACAATAATAGATTATCTTGAAGAAGGGATGACCACCCAAAATAGGAAGGCGTCACTCAAAGAACGTTTCCGCATCATGGCGCAACATTACGGCTTGATAAGTACGGTGGCACATCATGCCTGGTTTGTACTGAGGGCGGTACTGAAGAAGTAACCTGTTTCTTCAATACGGCAAACAACCCTTTGGGCACATACAAACCGTTAACAATACCTGCCTCAGGGTTGAAGCAAAGAACGTAATTCCCGTACCCCTTCCGAAGCCCCTTTCTGAATGACGTGTATCCGACGCATGGAATGTACATCTACCGGTTTAGGGTCTATCAGATACACCTCAGCCTCACGAGGCACATAATTGAGCAGTCCGGCAGCCGGGTATACATTCATAGACGTACCGATAATAACGAATATATCCGCTTTCTCCACGTAGTTGACAGCCGTTTCAATCTCAGGAACAGGTTCTCCAAACCAAACAATAAACGGACGAAGCTGAGTGCCGTCACCGGCCTTATCTCCAAACTTCACTTCATATTCATCCGGCTTCAGTTCTTTTATGTAATGGGGGTTATAAGGGTCGCGACTGGAGCAGACCTTCGTCAGTTCACCATGCAGGTGAATAATGCGCCTACTCCCGGCACGTTCATGCAAATTGTCAATATTCTGAGTCACAACCGTCACATTGAAGTCCGCTTCCAATTCAGCAAGCCCGAGATGTCCGTCATTCGGCCTTACCTCCAGTAACTGTTTGCGACGCTCATTATAAAAGTTGATAACCAACTCCGGATTACGGGCATACCCCTCGGGAGTAGCTACCTGCTCTACCGGGTACTTATCCCACAGCCCGCCCGCATCACGAAAAGTACTGATACCACTTTCTGCACTCATACCGGCGCCGGATAAAACAACCAAGTTCTTCATCTCTCTATCTCCTTAAAATTCATATAGACATACAAATGTATGAATAATACCTGAAAAGAAGAAGTTATTTTCGCTTGCTAAGATTTTTTAATCTCAAAAAAACAAAATCATTCAAATAAAAGACGTATTTTTGCCATTCGTTAATTTGCAATGGGCTGGAAAAGAAATCATTTCAGCCGTCAACAAAATCAATTTATGGACAAATTCAGTTATGCTATCGGCCTCGGAATAGGTCAAAATCTTTTAAGTATGGGTGCTAAGGGCATCGCAGTAGATGACTTTGCACAAGCAATCAAAGATGTCTTGGAAGGCAACCAAACGGCTATCAGCCATACGGAAGCCCGCGAAATAGTAAACAAATATTTCGAAGAATTGGAACAAAAAATGAATGCCGCCAATATTGAAACCGGCAAGAAGTTCCTCGAAGAAAACAAAAAACGCCCGGAAGTAGTTACCCTACCCAGCGGACTCCAATATGAGGTCATCAACGAGGGTAACGTAGGCACATACGCAAAAGCCACCGATCAGGTACAATGTCACTACGAGGGTACATTGATTGACGGAACACTGTTCGACAGCTCTATCAAACGGGGACAGCCTGCTACATTCGGTGTGAGCCAGGTAATTCCAGGCTGGGTGGAAGCTTTGCAACTGATGCCTGAAGGAGCTAAATGGAAACTTTACATCCCCAGCGAATTGGCTTACGGAGCACAAGGAGCAGGCGAAATGATTCCGCCGCACAGCACGCTCATATTTGAAGTAGAACTACTTAAAGTATTAAATAAATAATTTTAAAAGCAAAATGAAAAAAGTAACATTTATTATGGCTCTTGCAGCTGCTGCCGGTTTGGCTTCTTGCACTGCACAAAGTCCGAAAGCAAATCTGAAAACGGACGTTGATTCATTATCTTACGCTATCGGTATGGCACGTACCGAAGGTTTGGATCAGTATCTTGCACAACAAGGCATCGATTCTACCCAAATGGCACAGTTCCTGAAAGGTTTCAACGAAGGTGCATCTAAAATCGAAAAAAATGATATTGCTTACATGGCAGGTCTACAAATCGGACAAATGGTAAGCAAACAATGGGTAGAAGGTTTCAACCAACAGATTTTCGGTGAAGACTCTACACAAACTATCAGTCGTGAGAACCTGTTGGCAGGTTTCGTTGCCGGAGTTGTCGGTAAAGGTATCATGACCAAAGAAGAGGCTCAAACTTTCATGCAAACTCAAATGGATGCAGTAAAAGCTAAAGCAATGGAAAAGAAATATGCCGACAACAAAGCTGCCGGTGAAAAATTCCTTGCAGAAAACAAAACCAAAGAAGGTGTCGTAACCACTCCAAGCGGTCTGCAATACAAGATTATTACTAAAGGTACAGGTGCAATCCCTGCTGATAGCAGCAAAGTGAAAGTAAACTACAAAGGTACATTGATTGACGGAACAGAGTTCGATAGTTCTTACAAACGTAACGAACCCGCTACGTTCCGCGCTAACCAAGTTATCAAAGGTTGGACTGAAGCCCTCACTATGATGCCGGTAGGTTCTAAGTGGGAACTTTACATCCCGCAAGACCTGGCCTACGGAGCAAGAGAAACCGGTGGTCAAATCAAACCGTTCTCTACTTTGATTTTCGAAGTAGAACTGGTAGGTATCGAAAAATAAGACAATAACACAATTAAATGATGGGGCGGTGAAGCGACAATAGTTCACCGCCCTATTTTATTATCACCCTACCAATTTATCACCTCATCGTCTCCTATCACTTTATCACCTTATCCCCCTATCACTTTATCGTATTATCACTTTTATTCTTTTTTTCTTTCCATTTTATAGATAAATTAAAATAAAGTCTTATATTTGCTTACTATTTGATAACAACAAGAACTTTACTTATTTACTATTATGGAAAAAATAGACAATCTTGATCGGCAGATTCTGGAAATCATTTCCCAAAATGCCCGTATTCCTTTTAAGGATGTAGCAGCTGAATGCGGTGTATCACGTGCCGCAATTCACCAACGTGTGCAGCGCTTGATTGATTTGGGCGTCATTGTTGGCTCCGGTTATCATGTAAATCCCAAGTCTTTGGGTTACAGAACTTGTACTTATGTAGGAATCAAACTGGAAAAAGGTTCTATGTATAAGGCTGTTGTTGCCGAAATGCAAAAGATCCCCGAAATTGTAGAATGTCATTTTACCACCGGTCCGTACACTATGCTAACTAAAGTATATGCACGCGACAACGAACATCTAATGGATCTGCTGAATAATAAAATGCAGGAAATCCCCGGTGTTACTGCAACAGAAACCCTAATCTCATTGGAGCAGAGCATCAAGAAAGAAATTCCTATTTGTCCGGAAAAGTAAGATAAATAAAGTGAAAGTGATAAGATAATAGCGTGTATTATTGTGGTCGTTGTGCTATTATCTTATCACTTTTTCATCTCCTTATGCTTGACTATTTTATCACTCTATAACCTTATCATAAACATGGATTTCTTAAACGAATATCATCTGGCAGGACTTGTAATCGGTATCTGTACTTTTCTTATCATAGGCATCTTCCACCCCATAGTAGTAAAAGCAGAATATTATTGGGGAACTAAATGCTGGTGGATTTTTCTGCTATTGGGAATTGTCGGCGTCATTGCCTCCCTCTATACTGAAAACATCCTGATTGCCTCGCTTCTTGGTGTATTCGCATTCTCGTCATTTTGGACTATTAAAGAAGTCTTTGAACAGGAAGAACGTGTGAAAAAAGGTTGGTTCCCCAAAAATCCTAAACGAACATATAAATTCTAAGCAAAAGAGGTTCGCATTTTTATCTGAAAAGCTTGCATATTTCAAGAGAAAATACTACTTTTGTCCCCGCTATCCGATATAAGGATACACCGGACTTGTAGCTCAGTTGGTTAGAGCAACAGACTCATAATCTGGAGGTCCCTGGTTCAAGCCCAGGCTGGTCCACTCTTAAAATCAAGCACTTACGAGAAATCGCAAGTGCTTTTTTCTTTGTCTGCGTAAACAATGCGTAAACAAACTGTTTGAGTTGGACGTGTTTACTTATAGAATTTCAGTGATGCTTCATGCAATCCTGTAGTATCTTTACCCAAAGTTTTTGTTCGCGTGGCGACACATTACAGTCAAATAAACTCAAATATATTCCATTGATATATTGATTTACAGAATAATGTTGTAACTTTGCAAATGCAATGCATTTATGGCAAGCCATGACCCAAAGGTGCTCTTTCCTAAAAAGGGGAAAGTGAGTTTGCCTAGCTTTCGTGGGAGGGTCATCCCATTCCGATGAATCGATGCGTAGAGGGGGTATTAGTCGGAGAATACTCCATACCAAACAATATGCGAGAGTTGCTTCAGGGGTTGAGACCGATCAGCAGAAGCCCGGTTACCAGTCAGCGACAGAAGACAACGAGATTGCACCGCTGCATATAACGACAATGTTTTTATCTGTCAAAGGATAGGGACTCAGTGGTTATATGCAGTGTTTTGTATATGTACACCTCACATTGCAAAGCGGCTGTATTCAGAGGTTATGTTGAACATAAACAATGAATGCAATGGAAAAATTAACGAAATCATTGTCCCTTTTCAAAGAACGCAACTGTTCTGTCTCTATCGTATTGGACTCACGTACCCGCAGAAAAAATGCGTGTGAGTTTCCATTATCTCTTCGTTTCACGATTGATCGCAAGTTCTTCTACCTTACAGTTGGAAGTTCTTTTACTGAGAAAAAGTTTTCGGACATCTGCAATGCGACTAAATGCAAAAGCGAGAACTACAAGCTTCAAAAAGAGTGGAAAGATACCATTGCCCCCAAGTACAAAGAAATCTTGATGAACCTGAACAAAGGTGGTATTCTAACGTATGAGATGGTACGCCAATGTATCATGGGTGAGGATGTGGTATTATCTGATAAGGACACAACCAAATCACAATCGTTTATCAGTATATGGGAACAAGTCATCTATGATTTCAAAACAGATGATGATGGAGCGCGTTTTACCACGGCTGAAAGTTATGAGTGTGCGCTCAAATCATTCAAGAAGATACTCGGCACGAATACAATTAAGGGATTCTGTATCAGTGCAGCGGAAATCCAGAAATGGAAAGAGGGAATGCACAATGGAGTAAAAGATGAGAACGGGGTAATCGTTGGAAAAATCAGCGACACCACAGCAGGAATCTATCTGCGTTGTTGTCGTGCCGTATGGAATCGGTGCGTACATGAGGGCTTCCTTAAAGATGTTCCTTATCCTTTCTCTAATAAAAAGGAGAAGGGGCTTGTAAGTATTCCCAAGAGTGCAAAGCGCAAACAAAGTTTCCTGAATGTTAATCAGATGACGGAACTCTATAACCTTTTTGTTTCCAAGAAATATCCCGAACATTGGTCGGAAGAATATACGCAACGTGCACATTATTCATTAGGGCTTTTCCTTATTCAATACCTATGTAATGGCTTCAATATGGCTGATGCTGGCCGCTTGACCTATAATAGTTATTATTATCAGACAGAGGGCAAGGCTTTCCGCTTCAACCGAAAAAAAACATCCCGACGGAGTGCTGACGGCTCAGAGGTGATAGTCCCTATCATCCCTCCCTTGCAATATATCTTAGATGAGATAGCCGCACCTCCGACCCGAGACGGTCTGGTGTTCCCCGATATATTAAAAGGTGCGGAAACAGAAGAATTGCGCCGTAAATACACCATGCAAGAGAACTCAAACGTGAAAGGCCGTGTTATCAAGATTTGCTATGAAGCATTGAATTGGGATAAGTCCATTTGCCCGTCAGGTACATGGTGTCGACACTCGTTCGCTACCAACCTGCATAATGCCGGAGTAGATATGGACTACATTTCTGAAAGCATGGGGCACGCTTCTTCTAACCACGCCATCACCCAGATATACATTGAGCATTACCCTCTTGAAATTCAGATGGAGAATAACTCAAAGTTGTTGAATTTGGCAAAGACCTCTGAAAGAGACCTATTATTGGAAAGACTGGCAAACATGTCCACAGAAGAATTAGTCAAATTGTTTAGATAACCTTATACGACAATACAATGATAAACTTCATAGAAAGAATAAAAGACTATACAAAAAGAAAGGATTGCGCAGATATGGCTATTCGTACTTGGAAATCAACCCATGAAGAGTTGTATGCCGATTTCTGCAAACGCATGGAAGCTATAGGTAAAGGGAACTTATCCGTTTTGATGAACATGTACCAAATGATGCGAGATTGTACACCACCAGAAGCCTTGATGCTGTATAATTGGCTTTCTGATTTTATGGATGGCAAAGATGTACAGGATACAGCCAATCAACAATGGGCTGGGCAATACACGGATATTATTGCTCAATGTATCACCAACAAACGACTGTGGATAGGTGTCAATGTTAAAACAGGAAGGGTAGAACTGCTTACATCTCCAAAGTCAGAGTTACTGATGGTTCATTCCGAAACGCCTATTGAAATCTGGAATCGTCTGCCACAGAACACGAGAACCTATTTGGCAGAACAGTTGGATGTACTTATGAAAAACAATAAAGGATGTTATCTGTTGAGCAAACTGGAACGAAAGATGGTGTACCAATCCCTGACATGCATCTTTCAAATCATATTCTTATCCCATGCAGTATTTGTTGGTGGACTAATGGCTAATTTGTATGACCGTGTGATGGAGAAGAAAGAGACTTTGGCTTATTGCATGTACTATTTCGTGATATTTGATCATGGTCTTTCACGTATGGCAAAGTTGCTCAACCGTTTGTTTAATAGTGAAGAGGTTGACAATGGCGATATGGTTTTGATTAAATCATGTGTTGCCGCCCTTGTAACCCAAAGCATCGAAATGGGAACTGAAAATAAAGCCGAATGGGAAGATACGGCTGAAGCCTGTAATTCGGAAATATGGAAAGAGATTATGTTTGCCTTGCGAAAAGTAAAAGGCAGACGGGGAAATCGAAAGGTAGTACAATCATTGGATGATATTCTTGTGGGCGATAAGGAACGTATCAAGCAGAGCGTTCGTTTGTTCCTTGAAGAGAATACAGAAGATATAAGCCTTGCCTATCTGTTGAAATCATTGGTAAAGGCAGGCAAGATAAAAGCATCTACAAAATACATGACATTCCACCGTGCCATAGAGCAGTTTTCCCAACGGCATTATGGGCACGATATTCCACAAAAACGATATGGAGAAATCAAGGAGCTCATTTTGAATTCGCCCCAAAGAGAAAACAGTTATACCAAGGCTAAACGAATAATAGACCGATGGACGGACTATTTTATCAATAATGGATAGTTGGGAAATCCAACTATCCGTTATTCTGCAAACATCTGTTGTAATTCGGTTGGTAAATTTAAGGTATAAATAAACCGACCAACCCACAGAGTTTCACACACTACCTTTGCTTGCGAAATCGGTTTCACAGAGTTGAACCGAGGCTTAAATTATTCAATCATTAAACAAGTAAAGATATGGAAGAGAACTTCAATTTTAGCCAGTTGCTCCAAAAGCCCATCGCCATGATGACAGGCGAGGAGCTTTGTTTTCTAATTACCAAGAGCGTCATTACAGCCGAAAGCTCTTCTCCCAAAACAACATCCAAAGGAAATTATTATGGTATAGAGGGTATCGCACGTGTATTCGGTTGTAGCGTACCCACCGCAAACCGCATCAAGAAAAGCGGAATCATAGACAAGGCCATCACACAGATAGGACGCAAGATAGTGGTGGATGCAGACCTTGCGCTGTCTTTGGTAAAAGAAGCAGGTGGCATTCATATAAAGGAGTAGTGGTATGGAAGACGATTGGAAGCAGAAACTGGCGACTGACAGTTACGGGAATCTTGCACGTTCCATCAGCAATCTCCGACTCATATTCACAATGGACGAGAATCTCGGTCAGGTAAGGTACGATACCTTTTGTCAGGACGATGTGTGTTTCAGCCTTTTGTTCCGTAATGTCAACGGAAACAAGATTGATGAGGAATCTGCCGGAAAGATACAAGACTATCTGGAAAGGACATACAGATTACGTCTGACACAGAACAAAGTGTTTGAAATACTGAAGACCACTTCTTCGGAACGCAGTTTCAATCCCGTGCAGGATTTCATCACCCAAGAGGCATGGGACGGACAACCTCGGATAGCTACAACCATCATTGATTATTTGGGAGCGGAGGACATACCGCTTGTCAGAGAACAGACAAAGCTTTGGTTTGTGGCTGCGGTAGCACGGGTATTCAATCCCGGTTGCAAGTTCGATAACGTACTGACCTTACCCGGGCCACAAGGTATTGGGAAAAGCACCTTTTTCAAAGCCATCAGTGGGAGATGGTTCAACGACTCATTTTCTTTTGCCAGCGGTGACAAGGAGAAAGTTGAAACCATAACCAATGGCTGGATTATTGAAATCAGTGAGTTGAATGGTTTGAAACGAGCGAATGATGCAGAAGCTGCCAAGGCTTTTCTAAGCCGTTGCAGTGATTATATGCGTCCGGCTTATGGGCATAAGGTTGTGGAATTCATGCGGCACAATGTTTTTGCAGCGACAACCAATGAGATGAACTTTCTACAAGGAGACAATGGAAATCGTCGATGGTGGATAATTCCGGTCAAAGGCAATGGCCATGTATCAGATTGGTTGGAAAGTTTACAGCGTGCCGTTCCGCAACTATGGGCAGAGGCATATACCTATTATAAGCAAGGAATGAAACTCTACCTGTCGCCGGACATGGAGAATGAGGCCAATGAGGTGCAGATGCAACATTCCAACATTCTTGTTGACCCCATTATGGAAGATATTGAAATGTATCTGGAACGTGAGGTTCCCGTCCAATATGCAAGCTGGATGATTCCGACACGACTGGCTTATCAGAAAGGAGCATACTCAGAGCCTAATTCCACAATGACCTCACTCAATATGGTTTGTGCCCGGCAAATTATAGAGGAACTGCCCAATGATTTGGTCAGACGAAATTCGTCCAAATACACTTCGCAATACATCAACCGCCTGATGTCCATGATTCCGAACTGGAAGCGAAGTGAACAGGAGAAGGTCAAGGGGCTGCATCCAGCCTACTGCGATAAGACGGGACGGACGAAGCACCCATGGGTGAGGGTGGACGCACCAAGTGAAAGTTCCGGCACAGCAATGCCAAGCGAACAAGATTTACCATTCTAAACTTTAAAATAAGGGAAAAGAGAAACTTATGTCCCTTTGTCCCTCTTGCCCTCGAAAAAAGAATAAAAACAAAAAGCAGACAAATCGGAAAGTTATAAGAAATGCTTGGGACATGGGACAATATTAAACAATAGCATGAAAAAAGAAGAACTTATCAAACAGCTACAAGAGCGTGACCCGCTGCTGGCAAATGCGGTCAGCCGCATGACTACGTATGTTCAAGACCGTTGCCCCTCCACTTTTCCAAGTAAGGAACAGACCGAAGCCGTGAACGAGTATTTACGGAACGTTCATGCCGATGGTGACGGCAGTATGTCGGAAAGAAATTGTGAACACCGCCGTATCGCTTCACAGAACATCACCATTGCTGCCATTCGTGTGCTTGACAGTCAGCAGTTGAACAGACTGCAAGCGGTACTTGACCATATTGCATACGACAAGGAGTATTATTTGCCGGAGAGAAGATGCAGCATACACCGCTGATTTTCTCTTTTGGCTGCACCATTTATAAACCATCTTCAAAATAGACAAACGATGAAAACAAACTTGAGTTATTGCATAGAGCTTTCGTCTGAGCAACTTACATATCTGGCAGGAAGCAAGTACGGCATCGACCGTATGAAGATATTGCACCGACTTATTGAAGCGGCAGTTTTGAAAGAAACCGACTATACCATAAAAGGCTTTTCCACAACCCTACAAGTAGGACAAGCCATCCTTACGGAAGTGGAATTGTCCAACAAGTTAGGCTATGACAAGAAGACTATTTCCCGTGTATTGGACAAAATGAACCAGTTGGGAATTGTCGCAACCACGCAGAGCAACCGAACAAGTGTTCACACGTTGAAATGTATATCGGCATGGATGCTGGACAGCAACCGCATAGACAACCCTTTCTATGTTCGGTTGAAAGACCGACAAGAGGAAATGGGAAATATGTCTGCAATATCAGATGACTTACCTAATATTCTGCCAATGGCTTCACCAGATGATACGGACAGCCACAAAGCAACAAATATCCCCAGCGTAAAAGATTGCAGACAAGATGAAACAATGGCAGAAGAGAGTCTTTTGGCCAACAAGTTCCCATCACTAGATCATATACCTGTTATATCAGACGAAGGCGAATTGCTTTCCCCTTCTTCCGCTTTCCCTCTTGTTTCGGTTTCTCCACAACCTATGGCAGAGGAAGAATCCGGCAAGGATGTTCTGGCAGACAGTCAGGCATAGCCAAATCAGGAGGGCGGTGTGTCCGAAGTTGTTATATGTGGTATTGCAAGAAGTTCCTATGTCGCACAAACTCGCTACGCTCATCCGTACTACATAGGCGTATTCCGGCAGTCGCAAGCTCCCACCGTGCTGTCCCTTTTTAGATTGATGTCTCACCCATAACCTAACAAAACATGAAGAAGAAAAAGATTACCAACAAGGATATTGATGACGGAAACGACAAGAAAGCTACGAGGCGCACCTTGCGACTTGAAGCTAGAGTAACGGAGCAGGAATACGCCCAAGCGAAAGAACTTGCCAAAACCTGCGGTTTGTCCATGAGCAACTATGTGCGTCACACAGCTTTGGGGCAACACCCACGACAACGGCTATCTGAGCGTGAGGTAGAAGCCCTATGCAGTCTGACGGATGCGAGAGGTGACCTTATCCGTATTGCGGCAGCTATGAAATCTATCCAAGCTGACAAACGAGCCATGTATTTCAGTGACACACGCTTTGTGGAACAATGGATGATAGCAGCCACGCAGCTTATCAACCGCTGGAACCAGATAGAGAATTACCTAACTGAATAAAATCCTTACCTATTATGATAACAAAAGCCAGTACCATTTCGCATGGTGCAAATGCCATAAGATACTCCGTCAATAAGGACAGGGCAGATATCGTCAAAGCCAACCTATTGTCCGATGACATTTCGCCGGAAGCTATGTACGGACGGATGATGCTTGTACAAAAGATGTTCGCGAAGAAAATCAATAAAGGCAGACCGCTTGGCAGGAATGTAATAAGAATCGAGATTTCCCCATCCGAAGAAGAGAGTCTGAACTGGACGATGGGCGACTGGGTATGTTTGACAGAGGAGTTCATCCAAGTATTCGATTCCATAGACCTTTCCCCAAAAACCAAACGAGCCTCCTCAAAGCAGACTAATCTCAAGGGTTCGCAATACATAGCTGCCCTACATCGTGATTCCAAAAGTGGCATTCTCCACCTGCACATTGATGCCAACCGTGTGGATATGAATGGAAAAATAAATGATAGCCATAAAATTGGTGAGAGGGCAGTTATGACTGCGAATATCATTAACGAAAAACGAGGATGGGTGCAGTCCGAAGAAATAGGCATACGACACAGGCAGGAAATATCAGCCTGCTGTATGGAAATACTCCGTACAATAGATAAATTCAGTTGGCGAGAATATGAAATGGAACTGACAAAACGGGGTTACAAAGTACACATACAAGAAAATGATGATGGGAAAATTTATGGCTATTCCATCAAGCGTGGTAACTCAAATTATAAATCATCCGTGTTGGGTATCGGGAGAAATCTGACTCCATCAAAGATAGAGACTACTTGGGCAAAACTGCACCTTCAGGAACGGAAGTCTGAGCCGACAAATTCTATTCTCCAACAAACACGGACAGCCAACGCTGATTCTGCGATACAACCCAAGATGGCTCCACAGCCTGCTATAAGGCACTATGATATAGCAACAGACGAATATCACAGCTACCATGTGGATATATCCGAAGCCGCTGACAATATCATCAGGCAGGAGTGTTCTTCGGAGGAAGCTCATCCGTTAGCTAAGATTGAAGAGATACAACACACGGCTCTATTACTCTTTGCTGGGTATTTGGATGCAGCCACAAGCATAGCTGCTTCAAGTGGCGGTGGCGGTTCTGACACAGGAGGCTGGAAACGAGACAAGGACGAAGATGAACTTGAATGGGCACGCCGCTGCGCACGAATGGCTAACGGCATGTGCAAACGCAGGAAAAGACTTCACAGATAAAATTCACCTTTAAAAATACAAGAACATGGGTATAGGAAAATCAAAGGTAATATCACCGATAAATCTCAATGACATGCTGGAGAAGGTTGAAATCAATCAGCAAATAGAGACTGAAAAGTCAGAAATAGATAAACTTCTCGTAGAAATAAGAGCGGCAAAAGAAACGCTGATAAAATTCAACAAGGATTTGGAAAAAGCCATCGCTGCCGAATGTCACATTGAAGGTGCGCTCAAAGCGGCAGCTGGCAGTTGTGAGAATATTGTCAACGGCATCTGCAATGCAATTGTGAAAGCTGAACGAAATACTAAATTCAATACAACTATCACTCCGGAGCAACTTGCAAAACTAAAACAACTCATAGACCATTCTATAGACAGTTGGACTTCGGTATTGGCAAATCATCGTGCCGAGCAAACAAGGTTTATCACCGAGCATGAATCCAATATGCGCAAAATTCTCAGACGGAATGAAGGCGTTTGGTACTCAGATTTCTGGATGAAAGTCTTGGTGATATTCTTGGTCGTTTACATGGTGGGATTGGGGATAGTGGTATATTATGCCATTTGATATATCACATATAATAATCATGACTTGCGCTGTTTTTAACTTGCCAGCAAATTACTGACAAGTTAAAAACAGATTGAGCTTAAAGAGTAAGCATTTATATGTAGATAAATTATTCCATTCTACGGTTATGTCATACTCATTTTATTAAGTTCTGAAGTAAATAAATTGTGCCATGCTGGTCTATTATTGTTTTACATATGCAACATTTTCGGTATTCAATCTGACCAATGGAGAGTTAACAGAATGCATCAATATTTTTCTTTATAAAACCTATCCCTTTTAAGTAATATTCCCGATTTTGACAAAAAAGTTGCATAAAATTATTGTATATCTTTCTTCTTTCGTTAGTTGTAGGCTCACGCCGTCTGAGTGGGTATTATTATGATATAGTGTTATAGTATAGATTATTATATAACCTGCCTTTGGTTAACCCTGCGTATATTTTTACTATGAGAATGTAATGTAATCTCAAGAAATGAAAGATAATTTCCCATTATAGCTTCCGGGGCGTAATAAACAGAAAAATGTTTCCTAATCATGGGATAAAGTTTTCTGAACAATCCAGAAAACCATCTCGATAAAACAATTAAATTCGATATGCATTGGAATGCAGATGAATACCGAACCAGAAATAAATATCGAAACTAGACCGTCATACGTTTGTAGAAGAAGTTACCGGATAGTTTTTCTGTTGTGAAAATGAATATATCAATCATCAGGGACTTACTCTCCTATATATCTCCTATTGACTCATCTCTCACACTATTCATATCCGCATTGTAAAAAAATAACTATTAATGCGCTCTACCCATGGAATACATAATAATGTACTCCAAATGTCTTTATTGTAACCACAAATCACAACAAGATTTATATATTAGCCATAACTTATATGTTACATATCTCAATTTGATATTCTAATTAAATATCATATGAACAAAAAATAAAAGAAACAGCGTTATAAACTTCATCTCGATAGAATTCATATTGTGTCTAAAGATGTATCTTAAAAACTATTTGTTTTTAATAACTTAATAAAGTGGTTATTTCGTATCTTTTATATCTATGATGCACACAATGTAACATGTATAATACTAATTGTAACGCATAGCAAAGGAATGTATTATGGTATGTGAAGTTATGTAACATTCTTTCTTTTAAAAGATATTTATATTATATATTTTTGCATCATCTATTAACTTTTTAATTTTTTATATATTATGTATAATGATAGTTAAGTGTTAAAATTATCCATGAAATGATTAGAGAAGAATTTAGTTAATTAATTTTTAAAACTAATGGTAATGAAAAATGCAACAAAGAAAAATCAAAAAATTCCTTACCTGTTCCTGCTGATGCTGTTCAGTTGTTTGACGGTATTGGCTCAGAGTGGAATAACTGTAAGGGGAACTGTTTTTGACAGTAATGGTGAGACGGTCATTGGTGCCTCAGTAGTATTAAAAGGTAATAATTCAATAGGTACAATTTCAGATATAGATGGCAATTTTGTGTTGACTGTACCCAATGAAAACTCCATCCTTGTTATCTCATTTGTAGGAATGAAATCCCACGAAGTAAAAGCTACTTCAAAGGGGATGATTAAAGTGACTTTGGAAGATGATTCACAACAACTGGACGAGGTAGTAGTGGTAGGTTTTGGACAGCAAAAAAAAGCTTCAGTAGTAGGTGCCATTGCACAAACAAATGCAAAAGCTTTGGAGCGTACAGGTGGTGTATCTAGCTTAGGACAGGCTTTGACAGGTAATCTTCCTGGTGTTGTAACTATGACTACTACTGGCCAACCGGGTAATGAAGACCCGAAAATTACTATTCGAGGTGTGACATCTTGGAACTCAAGTGATCCGCTGGTGCTGGTAGATGGAGTAGAACGTCCTATGAACTCAGTAGACATTAACTCTGTAGCGTCTATTTCTGTATTAAAAGATGCGTCTGCAACAGCTGTGTTTGGTGTACGTGGAGCTAATGGTGTAATCTTGATTACCACTAAGCGTGGTGAAGAAGGTAAAGCCGTAATCAATATCAATGCCAGTACAACATTAAAAACCTATTCCAAGTTACCAGACATGATGGATGCATACGATGCACTTTCACTTCGCAATCAGGTGATTGAGAGTGAATTGGCCTATCATCCTGAATCTTGGAGCTATTATTTGACTCAAGACCGCTTGAACAAATATCGTTATCCGGCTAATCTAGCAGAGGCAGAACGGTATCCTAATATAGACTGGGCGGACTATTTGTTGAAAGATGTGGCAACCTCTTATAATGCCAATATAAATATTAGTGGTGGTACTAAATTCGTGAAATATTTTGCTAGTGTCGATTATACACACGAAGGAGATATTTATAAGAAGGTTGCTAACACGAAAGGTTATGATCCTGGATTTGGTTATGACCGTATAAATGTGTGTAGTAACTTTGACCTCAATTTGACTAAAACTACTAAATTCCATGTCAATCTTTCCGGTTCTCATGCTGTAAAGAAAGCTACCCAAGGGCAATATGAGAATCTTGTTTGGAGTGCTTTCTATGGTATTGCACCCGATTCTTTCATGCCTGTTTATAGTGACGGGACTTTTGGCTATTATCAGCCTAATCCCACACAGGCCGCTGCGAACTCTTATGAAAACTTGAGTGTAAATGGTATAGGTTATACTACTGATGATCGTTTGAATACAGACTTCACTCTTGAACAGGATCTTGGTTTTTTATTAAAAGGGTTAAATATACAGGCTAAATTGGCGTTTGATAACGCTTTTCGTGAAACAGGTCGTGGCGTAGATGATACTACTGATTGGGAAAACGAAGCTCATAAGTGGATTGATCCAGAAACTGGTCAAGAATATACAGATATCACTCCTGATGCCTTGTATAAGTTTGATTTCCATAATAATAATGCTTGGAAGACTGGAGCAGGATCTGTTCAAGATTGGAGTACGTATCGTCGTTTGAATTATTCGGCTCAGTTGAACTATTCAAATAAGTTTGGTCAACATACTGTAGGGGCTATGGGTAACTTCAGTCGTGAACAATATGCTACTGGCAGTGAGCAACCTCATTATCGTGAGAATTGGGTTTTTCGCGTTACATATGATTTTGCAAATCGCTACATGTTTGAATATAATGGCGCTTACAATGGTTCTGAAATTTTTGCAAAAGAAAACCGTTTTGCTTTTTTTAATTCAGGTGCTATTGGTTGGATGGTTTCAGAAGAGCCTCTTGTGAAGAAACTTAATCTTAAGTGGTTGGATATGTTAAAACTCCGTGCATCTTATGGTGAAATCGGTGATGACAATGTCAATGGACGTTGGCTCTATATGGATACTTGGGCAAACGGTGGTGCCTATCGTCAATCTTTGACAGGGGTAGATCCGGCTAAAAGTCCTTATAGTTGGTGGCAACAGACACAGTTAGGGAATAAGAATTTGCAGTGGGAAGTTGCTACCAAATTGGATATTGCTGCAGATTTTGCCATCTTTGGAGGACTTATTTCGGGGTCTTTTGACTATTTTAAAGAAAAGCGTTCTAATATTCTAATAACAGGTGCCAATCGTGCTGTACCTTCATATTTTGGCAATTCTGCTCCTGTTGCCAACCTTGGCAAAGTTGATAGTGAAGGTTTCGAACTGGATTTGCGTTGGAATAAACAACTTAATCGAGATTGGCGTATTTGGGGTAATACTTCTTTGACTCATGCTGTAAGCAAAGTTAAAGAAGCAGATGATCCTTTGCTGAAACCAGAATATCAAAAAAAAGCAAATAAAGCCATTGATCAGACCTATACTTATTTGGATCATGGTTATTATAACAGTTGGGATGAACTTTATGGTAGTACTGCACATGATGAATATGACAACGGGCGTAAACCAGGCAATTATATTATCCTTGACTACGATGCTGATGGTATTATTTCAGTGAATGACAATATTCCATACGGTTATACCGGTATTCCGCAAAATACAATGAATCTCCAAGTAGGCTGCGATTACAAAGGTTGGAGTTTTTTCGTTCAGTTCTATGGAGTGAATAATGTAAACCGTTCTGTAGGGCTTACCAGTTTGGGAGGTACGCGTAATACCGCTTTCTATGAAGGTAGTTACTGGTCACCTGATAACCAAAATGCCGATGTACCTTTGCCACGTTGGTTGAATCAGACAAGTAAATATACTGATGGTACCCGTTTCATGTTTGATGGTTCATATGTTCGTTTAAAATATGCTGAACTTTCATATACTTTCTCTAAAGAGAAATGGCTTAAAGCCTCTGGTTTGAGTAGTCTCAAGCTGTTTGTTAATGGTAATAACCTTTTCCTTTGGACTGACATGCCTGATGATCGTGAGTCAAATACAGGTGGTTGGAGTGCATACCCCACTCAACGTCGTTTTAACCTAGGTTTTAAAATTACACTTTAATTTGAGATTAAGATGAAAAACAAGATTATTTACATACTTTTAATGTGCTTCATAGTCTGTTCCACGCTTACTTCGTGTACAGACTATTTAGACAGGGATTCTGACTCGGTTCTTTCTGAAGAAGATGCATTTAAAAACTTCAACAATTTTCAAGGGTTTATTGAGGTAATGTATAACGTTATTCCCGATGTAGCCAAACATAACTGGGTAAGTTCCTTTAATTGGGGGGAAGATGAAGTCATTACGACTGGTAATGGTGAAAATCTGATGGGCTATGCTATTGATGGTGGTAACTATCGTAGTTATATTAACAAAGGAGACTGCTTTTTAGACCGTCCATGGGCCGTAGATCAGAGACCTGGCTCAGGAGGTGCACGTTTTGATAAAGCCTTATGGGGTGGTGGCTGGTATGCTATCCGTCAAGCCAATCTCGGGCTTGAAGCTTTAGAAAAAGGTATGTTGAAAGATGCTACGCTAGAGGAGCAAAATTTTATTAAAGGCCAGCTTTATTTTTTTCGTGCTTGGTTTTATTTTCAGCTCACCTCTTATTGGGGTGGTTTACCTTATTTAGAAAGTGCACTTGCTCCTGATGCACAATTTAATTTGCCACGCGAAACTTATCAGGAAAATGCAGAGAAAATGGCTGCAGACTTTCAACGTGCTGCCGATTTGCTTCCTATAGATTGGGACAATACAGCTACAGGTAGTCGAACGAAGGGTAATAATGCCTTACGTCCTAATAAGATTTGGGCACTTTCTTATCTAGGTAAAACCCTACTTTATGCAGGAAGTCCGTTGATGGAAAATGGTGCTGAAAACAATAATCGTTCATACAATTCAGAATATTGTAAGCGTGCTGCTGATGTTTTGGGTCAGGTACTTAATATGGTTGAAAGTAATCAAACTCAATATGCTTTAGTCGATTTTGATAAGTATAGCACCTTGTTCTATACTAAAGAACAAAATTGGTTAATGCCAGGTGGTACGGAAGCTATCATGCGTAGTCCTACTTACGGTGCAGACTCTTATTGGCGTCAAATGAACTCTTATCAATTGCAAGCCATTTGCGAGGGTGACGGTATCATTCTTTGTCCTGCCGCTAATTATGTAAATTATTTTGGTATGCAGAATGGGTTACCACTGGACGATCCAGCTTCTCACTTCAGTAGATCACAACCATGGAAAGATCGGGATCCACGTTTCTATAACAATTTCATTTATGATGGTGTGAAAATGATTAAGAGTCCAAGTTCATTCAAAGAATATGAATATGCCAACTTATATGAGGGAGGAAACTGTTGTGACGATCCTCGTAAAACAAGCCGTACTGGATATTTTAACTATAAATTCATTCCTTTGGGTGCTAATAAGGATGATGCTGATTACGGTTATGGTAAAGCGACCCATTTTCATCTTTCTTGGTTACGTTTGGCTGAAGTTTATTTATTGTATGCTGAAGCCGTTGCACAAGGTTATGGTTCGGCAAACAGTAATTCAGCTACTTTCCCGAAAAGTGCTGTTTATGCAGTCAATGTAATTCGCGAACGCGCAGGTGTGGATCCGGTTGCTGATAGTTACACTAATGATCTTGAAAAATTTATGAGTGAGGTTCGTCGTGAACGTGCTGTAGAATTAGCTTTTGAAGGACATCGTTTCCATGATTTACGTCGTTGGAAACTATTAACTGAATATCCTTATAATATAAAAACGATGCAAAAGTTTGATCGCGCGGAAGCATTTGATCCTGAAGCTGATCCAAAAGAACGTAAGGTTGTTAATTTCCGTGAAGAAATAGTGACACAACGTAAACTTTCGAGTAAACATTATTGGTTGCCGTTCAAAACTGAAGACGTGACAATATATCCAGAGTTCTACCAGAACCCCGGTTGGTAATGGTTTTATAAACGTAAAAACTCTAATAAAATGAAACATATATATAAAGGACTTGTATTCTGTGCAGTACTGGCTTTCACTCATACAGATGTTACTGCTCAGGAGACATTGATAGACTTGGTGAAAGCGGCACAAGCAGATACGCTCAAAAAGGTAGAAGTGGCATTCCGTTCTATTGACCAGCGTGACCTGCTAGGCGGGGTATCAGTGGTTGATATGCAAAAAATGTCAGAGAAAACATATACAAATTATAGTTTGGGACTCATTGATAATGTGGTAGGCGGTTTCAATGGTAATATTTGGGGAAACACCGAATATCTCGTTGTCGTGGACGGTATGGTACGTGATGCAAATAACGTACTTCCTCATGAAATAGATCAGATAACTCTTCTCAAAGGTGCTTCTGCTGTAGTACTATACGGTCCGCGTGCGGCTAAAGGCGTTATCTCTATTACCACTAAACGAGGAGAAGTAAGTGATCTTAACATCAATATTCATGCGAATACCGGCTTTTATACTCCAAAATCTTATCCTAAATATTTGGGATCGGCAGAATATATGACGCTCTACAACGAGGCTCGTGCTAATGATGGATTGCCTGCCAATTACTCGGATGCTGATATTTACAATCATGCGTCCGGCTTGAATCCTTACCGTTATCCCAATTTTAACATGTATTCTTCCGATTATTTGAAAAAAGCATATAATCGTTCGGAAGCAATTGCTGAGGTAAGTGGTGGTACTGAGAAAGTGAAGTACTATACTACTACTGGCTATTATCGTGAATCGTCCCTGCTTAAAGTGGGTAAGACAGAAGATAACTATATCAGTCGTTTCTTTGTACGTGGAAATGTGGATATGAAGCTACATAAACTCATCACAGCTCAGGCAGATGCTAATGTTACTTTTTATGATTCTTATGCAGCAAGTGTAGACTGGTGGGGACAAGCGGCCACATTACGTCCACATTTAGTGGCACCGTTTATCCCGTTAAGCTATATTGAAGCGACTGATCAAAACTCATTGAATACAGTACTAAACAGTAGCTATATTCAAGATGGCAAATTTTTCTTCGGTGGTACACAGCAGAATCCTACCAATCCGGTTGCTGATGCTTATGCGGCTGGTGACAGTAAATATGTAAGTCGTCAGTTCCAATTCAATACACGTTTCGATGTTAATCTTTCTCCGTTACTTAAGGGACTTTATTTTCGCGCTAAATATGGTATTGATTATGCATCAACTTACAATCAGGGGTATAGTAGTAGTTATGCAACTTTTGCTCCTGTATGGTCAAACTATAACGGAAAGGATGTCATATCAAGTATTACTCAGTACGGTAAGGATGAAAAGAGTGGTAGCGAAAATATTAGCAACTCTGCCTATCGCTATACTTATAACGTGTCCGGTCAGTTCGATTACCAGCAAACATTTAATGAAGACCATAATGTTTTTGGTATGATTTTGGCTAATGCTTGGCAAACGCAGCGTAGCGGACATTATCACCGTACTACCAATGCTAACTTAGGTTTTCAGGCATCGTATAATTACCAACATAAATATTATGCAGATTTCAGTGCTGCAATGCCGTATTCGGCTAAGTTACCCGAAAGTAAGCGCGTCGCTTTTTCACCTACAGTAACTTTTGGGTGGAATTTGGCGAAAGAAGAGTTTATGGAAAATTCTATTTTCGATAACTTGATGCTTACTGTTTCAGGAGGTGTCATCAATCAGGATCTTGATATCACTACTGATGATAATGAGGATGGTTACTATCTCTACAAAGCTGTGATACAATCAGGTGGATGGTACAGCTGGGGTGATAACGGTGGTTTGGCTGCTACTGAGTTCCAACGTGGTGATAACCTTGACATGACTTATGTAAAACGTAAAGAGTTTACCGTAGGCTTGCGCGGCTCAATGTGGAATAATCTAATCAATTTTGACTTTAACTTTTTCAATAGCAAGATGGATGGCGGATTGACACGTGCCAATTCATTATACCCTAATTACTTTACACAGACAGGTTATCCTACATCCTCTATTATCCCATATATAAATTACAATGTGGATAAGCGTACAGGCTTTGATTTCAGTATATATGCTAATAAAAAAATAGGTGAAGTGGATTTGACTTTGGGTGTTAGTGGCATGTATTATAAGAGTACGGCCGAAAAACGTGATGAGAATATTGAATTCGACTATTTATCGGCTGTTGGACGTGCTTTGAATGGCCATTGGGGACTGGAAAGTGAAGGCTTCTTCCAAGACCAGAAGGAAATAGACACTGCTCCAACTCAAACTTTCGGTGATGTGAAGCCGGGAGATATTCGTTATAAAGATCAAAATAACGATGGTAAAATTGATGATAACGATCGTGTATTTCTGGGTCGTTGGGATTCTCCTTTCATGAGTGGTATCAACCTTACTGCTACATGGCGTAATTTTACTCTTTATGCTATGGGTAATCTTTATATAGGTGGTTATGGTATGAAAGATAACTCTTATTATTGGGTGAAGGGTGATGGCAAATATTCAGAAATAGTACGTAACCGTTGGACTCCTGAGACAGCAACAACAGCTACTTATCCACGTTTAACTACAACTGATGGTGCTAACAATTTCCGTACTTCAGACTTTTGGATGTACAAGAATGATCGCTTTAATCTGACTCAGGTACAGCTCACTTATAAAATGCCTGAAAAGATCTTGAGAGGAACTTTCATCAAGGGCTTGAGCATCTTTGCTAATGCTAACAATCTGTTGACTATTGCAAAAGAACGTAAAGCTTTGGAAATGAACGTAGGCAGTGCTCCTCAGACACGTTTCTATCAACTAGGTTTCAAGGGTACGTTCTAAAAGAATGAATGATTAATAATGAAGATCGAAAAATAATAAATTATGAAACTAAAAAATATCATTTTAATAACAGCATTATTGATGGGATTCTCTTCTTGCGATGATCTTTTCGATCCGGCAATAGAGAACCATAAAGACGTGACAGACTTGGAGGATATGCCTTCATGGGCTACCGGTTTGTTGGGACATGCTTATATCAGTAATCCGCTGGGTGAGAATGCCAATTCATGGAAGTTTACAGATGTAGCTACTGATGATGCTGTATCTAACGATGTGAATAATTCATATTTGAAGGCTGCAACAGGAGCTTGGCGTTCTGATAATAATCCTTTAGATAATTGGCAATATCTGCGTGCTTCATGGCAATATCTCAATCAGTTCTTGGAAATTTCTGAGAATGTGGAGTGGGCTAAAGATGAAGTAGCTTCCGAGTTATTCAAGGTACGTTTTCAGGGTGATGCTTATGGCATGCGTGCACTTTATATGTATCACTTGCTGATGAGCTGTGCCGGATGGACAGCTGATGGTCAGTTATTGGGTATTCCTATTCTTACAGAGGCTGAGACTGTAAATTCAGACTTTAATAAGCCGCGTAATACATTTAAGGAGTGTATTGAACAACTTAACAAAGATGTGGAAAAAGCCATTGAGATGCTTCCTGATACGTATGGTGACTTAGCTGCAGAAGGTGATGTCCCTTCTAAGTATACTCAGATGGGAGCTAATCTAAGTCAGTATAATCGTGTTTTTGGTGACCACGCTAAAAACCGTATGAGTGCTCGTGTAGCTCGTGCAGTTCGTGCTCAAGCTGCTTTACTTGCTGCTAGTCCTGCTTATAGCGAAGGTTCAGGGGTTACTTGGGAACAGGCTGCTAATTTTATGGCTGAAGTGTTGGGAAATTTGGGTAGTGATCCGATTGCTCAAATTGATCCTACTGGCAATAAGTGGTATGAGGATGCTAATGGTATCAAGAATATGGTAGCAGGTTACAATCGTCCTGAATTCTTATGGCGTAGTAATAAAAATGAGAGTGCTGATCTTGAGAAAGATCAATATCCTCCTTCACTTTTCGGAAAAGGGCGTGTAAATCCTTCACAGAATTTGGTAGATGCATTTCCTGGATTAAATGGTTATCCCATTAATGATTCGAGAAGTAATTACGATGCTCAGAATCCATATGAAAATCGCGATCCTCGTTTAGCTATGTACATTATTTATAACGGCAGTAAGGCTGGGGTGTCGAATAGTGTTATCACCACTGCTGTAGACGGTAACAATAATGATGCTATGAATAAATTTGACGGTGCTTCCACACGTACAGGATACTATCTGCGTAAGTTTTTAGATATGAATGTGAATGCCGATCCTAATAACACGACCAATGGCTATCACATTAAGCCCTGGATCAGATATACCGAGATTTTCTTAGGTTATGCGGAGGCTGCCAATGAAGCCTGGGGCCCTCAAGGTAAGGGAATGAATGGATACTCTGCTTATGACGTAATAAAGGCTATCCGCCAGCGTGCCGGTATTGGAGAGAATGGTAGTGATCCTTATCTGGAGTCCATTAAAGGTGACCAAGATAAGATGCGTGAACTCATACGTAACGAACGCCGTCTGGAACTCTGTTTTGAAGGTTTCCGCTTTTGGGACCTGCGCCGTTGGAAAGTAGACATCAGTAAACTTAATGAGACAGTGAAAGGTATGAAAATAACGGGAAATAACCATGAAGTAGTAGACGTGGAAAAACGTGACTATAAAGATTATATGTACTATGGTCCTGTTCCCTATAGTGAGATCCTGAAGTTTGATGCTCTTATTCAAAATAAAGGATGGTAGACACCAAACTGTAAGAGATGAATTTATATAAACTGAAATAAATAAAATAGCAATGAAAAAATCATTTTTGATAATAGCCGCTATAGCGGGAGCCTTGTTTACAGCATGTGAAAATGGTGACTGGGAATTTCCCGACTATAAATATTCTGCGGTGTACTTTGCTTATCAGAGCCCCATCCGTACCATAACATTAGGTGAAGATGCATCGGTAGATAACTCATTAGATAACGAACATAAATGCCAAATTATGGCGACTGTCGGTGGAATATACGATAACAAGACAAATGTTGAAATAGGTATCCGAGTAGACAATTCGTTGTGTGATGGTTATACTTTTGGTAGTGATGGAGGGGATATAGAAGCCCTTCCTGCTACACACTATACACTGAGCAGTGATAAGATTGTTATTGAAAAAGGTAAGGTGCTGGGTGGCGTTACCGTAAACTTCACCGATGCATTCTTTAAGGATCCTAAATCTACTTCGTTGAATTATGTCATACCTGTGGTAATGACCGGTGTACAAAATGCTGATACCATCTTGGAGGGAAAACCTTCAGTTGAAACCCCTAATCGTATGAACAAAGATGATTGGGAGGTACAGCCCAAGGATTATGTTCTCTATGCTGTAAAGTATATCAGTAAATATGACTCACATTACCTACGTAGGGGCATTGACGTTTATAGTGGTAACAAAACTGGCACAGAGATACGTCATGCAGATTATGTAGAAAAGGATGAGACCATTGGTGGATTCAGTACCATCGGATTGAATGAGGTAGAGTGGGATCGGCCGACCAAGAATGCTGCCGGAGAAAATGTTGAGAGTAAACTTTTGCTTGCCTTTGATGAAAACGGTAATTGTACTATTACTTCCAATTCTGCAGGAGTATCAGCTGCAGGTAGTGGCAAATTTGTTTCCAAAGGCGATAAAAATAGTTGGGGAAATAAAGACCGCGATGTGCTTTATTTGGATTATACAATGGATTATGCTGGTATCCATTGTGCCACAAAAGATACATTAGTGGTCCACTACAGAGGTGTGAAAGCAGAATGGTTTACTCCTGCGAAGAAATAATGATAGGTTTCTTATTAAAAAGAAAATTATTATGAAACATATAAAAACAAAATTAGGTATAATGCTTTTAATGGCGGCAGTTGCTTCTACTTCATGTGTAGATGACAAACTGTTGACCTATGAAGTTGAGAAACCTGCTTCTATTGCAGGTATGGAATATCTCAATGAATATGATGCATTGAAGAATTATGTAAATAGCAGTGCCAATCCCGATTTTAAGTTGGGGATTGCACTGGCTGCGAATGACTATATTGCTGGCGGGCTAGTGACTCGTTTGGCTAATAGTAATTTTGTCGAAATGACGGCAGGTAATGCAATGAAATACGCTTCATGTGTAGCTGATGATGGCACTATGAACTTTGGAACTGTAGAGAATTTTGTATCTGCTGCCAAAGCTGGTGGACTTACCATCTATGGCCATACGCTGGCTTGGCATGCGCAGCAGAATAATAAGTATCTTAATTCTTTGATTAAAGATAAGGAACTTGATGTAGATCCTGATGCCAAGAATGAGGTTTTAGATAATCAGGTGGATTTTTCCAACTTCGATAAGTTCCCCTTCTATGTGATGGGTTATGAACCGGTGTTTGTGGATGGAGTGCTTACCAGCCAGTATCCGGGTTCATGGTATCAGTACTTCGTAATGAGCGATTTCCCTATCGTGCCTGGACGTGAATATAAGGTTACAGCTTTGATGAGAGCTTCCAAAGATGGCTCTTTCAATGCGCAGATGGGCAACTGGGGCGCTACCTTGGAGAAAGCGATAGATATCTCTACCGAATGGGAAGAGCATAGCGTTACCTTTTCCGGACTTACTACGACAACTTCTTTCGTTGTATTCCAGCCGGGAAATTTTGAAGGAAATATCGAAATTAAGTGGGTAAAGGTTACGCACGAGGAAGCTCCTGCTGTAGAGTTCTTTACAGATATCATTACCAATGGTGATGCAGAGGGCAGTGAAACTACTAATTTTGTATCCACTCATATCGGTAGTAGCCATGCTGCTTGTGACATTGTAGAGGGTGCAGGTAAAGATGGCAGCCGAGCTTTTGTTGTAACTTCTGCTGGAGGTGGTACTAATAGTTATGACACCCAGTTCTTTCTTTATGCCGACCGTCCGTTAGTTGATAAAGATGTGGTACATATTTCTTTTGATTATCGTGCAGAAGTTCCCAATAATGCAGAGTCACAAAGTCATTCTACTCCAGGTAGTTATATCCATTATGATGCGGGATGTGCTTTTAGTTTTACTACAGAATGGCAACATTTTGAAAAAACTATCACTATAAATACAACTCTTTCCCCTAGCGGAAATATGCAGACTATTGCTTGGAACCTTGATGTAGGTGCTCCTAATGCACCTGCTAATAAGTATTATTTCGATAATATTAAGTTCCAAATTGTAACCAAAGGCAACACTCTTCCTCTCACTCCTGAAGAAAAGAAGGAAGTTCTTACAGAGGCTATGAACACTTGGGTAGAAGGTATGATGAAAGCTACTGCTGGCTATGTTACAGCATGGGATGTTGTAAATGAGGCTATTTCTGGTGGTGGCAATGACGGAGGCTTTTATACTCTGCATTCTTCTACAAATGTCAGCGCGGAAGATGCTAAAAATAATTTCTACTGGCAAGATTATTTAGGCAATGAAGACTATGTACGTATTGTTGTAGCTGCAGCCCGTAAATACTACACAGAAAATGGTGGTACTAATCCTTTGAAACTTTTTGTCAACGATTATAATTTAGAGTCCGATTGGGATGATAACAAAAAGGCTAAGAGTCTCGTTTATTGGATTAAGAAGTGGGAATCTGATGGTGTGACGAAAATTGATGGTATCGGTACACAAATGCATGTTAGCTGCTATGCAAACCCTGAAATACAAAAGAGCAAAGAGGAACACGTAGTGAAAATGTTCGAAATATTAGCTAATAGTGGAAAACTTGTGAAGATATCTGAACTTGACATGGGCTATGTAGATGAGGAAGGTAATAAAGTATTGACTGATAAAATGACTGAAACACAGCATAAGGCAATGTCTGATTACTATAAATTCATTGTAAAAAAATACTTTGAAATTATTCCTGTAGCTCAACAGTATGGTATTACTCAATGGTGCATCACTGATAGTCCTACCGATTCCGGTTGGCGTGGTGGCGAACCAGTAGGCTTATGGGACAGCCATTATAGCCGTAAACATACTTATGCAGGTTTTGCTGATGGTTTAGCTGGCAAATAATAGATTTTAATGAAAAAGGCAGTGGGAACCGCAGGTCGGATCCACTGTCTAATTCCCGCCTTGCTGATACTGCTAAGGCGGGATTCTTTTTTTACGCTGATTGGTTCGTATAAATAAAGAAAAAAAAGACCCAAACAGACTTTTGCGACTTATCTCTTTCTGCTATATCACCGATCTACGCCATACATGGAACGGTGCTTTTTCTTTCTTTTTAGTTTAATGCTCCTATACTACCTCTCGTTCCTTTTTATTGTACAGATTAATCTAGATACAGGTAAGTAGACATTTATCTTAGAACATATAAAAAAATGTGGAGATGTTCATCTTATAATCTGCAAATAATATTTTTCAAGGAATGATCTTGTACCCTTAATTTAAAAAGTGCATGAGATAATGCATTAGTAACAGTCTTAATCATGAGTAGTGAATTATATCGTGATATCATCCACTACTCCTGATCGGATTAGGGTTGTCACCGATGATAATACGGGCTAATAAAACAGCGATACCATCAGCTTATTATAAATTAGAGAAGACGGATAGAGTCCGTTCTCCTTTGTTTTTATACCGGTATGGATGATACTGCATGGTTTTTGTCTGAGCTGTTGGAAGAAGTTTGCCCTTTGCTTTATCAGTCCGTTTCCAATTGCTATCTTTGCATTCGTATACATCTCCTCATACATGTAGTGATTGTTTCAGAGTGCTGAAAAATACTACAGATGACTTTTCCCGTCCGGTTTGGGAAAATAGGGTGATTTTCAGACTTTATGCCGGACATATTAAAAAGGCGATAGGAATCCGCCGACTCTTACCGTCTTTCTGATTTAACAAATACCGATGATTTTCACAAAGGACCGGTATGCAATTTATTTGAAACAATATGATTACTATCATATATGCAGTATAAACAACGGCAGACGCATTTTGTTTTCACCGGCTAAAAGAAAAAGAGTAGAAATAAGCTCTTTTTAGCCATCATGTAATTACATTATTGTTGTATCTCTTTTTTTCGCAAAATAAAAGAGTGTGAACAAAGATGTATTTACTTAATCATTTTAAAATACCCATGTACAGAACAACCTATACATGGGTAAAATGTTTTTAACTACGTTTGATAATGATAGGCTTGTGATTTTCATCATGGTAAGGCATACCGTAACGATTGGATTTTACTCTGCTGTTCTTTAAATCATCGCGCGGGGCTTAACAGCCTTACCTCATATATCTCACCTATTTGCCTGTTCGGCTTAGCTACAAACTTGACGCGCACTTGTTCCTTACCTTGTAGAAGGACAGCGGGTATGTCATAGGCTTCTGCCTTGAACTCCGAGATACGATATTTACCGGTGTTATTGACAGAACAAAGAAGCACGTTATCAATATAGATATCAAACTCATGAGTTTTCCATTCGCCTACTCCCCAATACTTAAGTCGCAGTTTGAGGTCGGTCAAACCACCGGTCTGCATGAGATAGCTGAAGTAATGTCCATTGCGGGCATCACGGTAGAAGATGTTATTCGTATTGCCTGTATATGACTCATCGGTCTCCATTTTGTGATCGGTTTCCGGCTGTTGTTCACCAGGCTGCACCTTGTCCACTGTACTTGCCTCAAGCGCCTGACGTTCCTGTTCTTGTTTGGCAATATTGTCGATATACTGCTTATAGCTTCCTTCGGTAAGGGCAAGCCAATACATCATGTAACGGGAGTCGTGAATCTCGAAAAACGGCTGCAGTTCTCCTTCAATCTTATTCTCCATGCGGGTACTGAGTGTGAAGTGCAGCGGCTTTCCCGGTACAGGAGTTAGCTGTGACGGAATGTTTGCAATATCGTTGTTTATGAGAATCGGTGCTTTATCAATAGGCAACTTTGGCCCGCCTGCATACTGTCCGAAGCGGCTGTCATCGGCAATGAGTGAAGTCATCGACTCTGTTCCGGTTTTCATTCCAAGAAGAATAGGCCCATACATGAAAGCAACATACTGTGGCTCGTTGGGCAGATAACGCAGGGATGCATGCATCGGGAAACAGATATTCACCACATCCCCCTTTTTCCATTTGCGGTTGATGCTGACGTATGACGACGGGCCTGTGATGACGTCAACAGACTGTCCGTTCACGCTAACCTTGAACTCGCCCGGATATACCCACTCCGGATAGCGCACCATGAGATTGAACGCACCCTTGCCTTCAGTGATAGTAAGCGTACTGTTTTCAGAATAAGGAAAAGCTGTCTCCTGACGCAACGTAATGCCGCGTTCTTTCCAATCAAGTTGCGAAGCCGCATAGAGATTCACAAAAAGAGCATCACCAACATGGGTGTAAATAAATTGTCCGTACTTACCATGATTCTCCATGCCGGTACCTACACAACACCACATAGCCTCGTTAGGAGCTGAATAATTGCGATAATGACGAGGCCGGGCGGGCGTGAAATACACGTATCCCCCATGCTTCGGATGTTGAGTAGAAAGTATATGATTGAATGTGGCAAGTTCGTAGTAGTCGGCATACCGAGCCTCCGGATTGCGACGGTGCAGATTCTCTGTAAGTTTCAGCATATTATTGGTGTTGCAACTTTCCGGACCATCAATGTCATTGATGAAATCCATACAAGCATCCTTTGCAGGAAAATGCTCGCGACGGCTATTACCACCAAAGGCAAGACTACGTTCTCCGGTCACAATATCCCAAAAGAATGAACTTGCCATGTGATAGTCCTCATTACCCGACAGCTCCGATATGCGCTCAAAGCCGATTGCTTTAGGCACCTGAGTATTGGCATGCAGATTGTCAAGACAATCCTGTCGCTGCGACAAAGGAGTGAATAACCGCTTGTGGGAAAAACGTTTTGCACAGTCGAGATATTTCTGTTCGTGAGTAATGGCATATGCGTCTGCAAGCACTTCGTTCATACCTCCATGCTCATTGCCAAGCATCTGTTCCATCTGTTTGTCAGACAGGTTCGATGTAACATCTATTGCCCAGTCGCAGAATTGCAGAAAAAGATCCTTTGCCTGCTCATTGCCGCAATATAGCCATGCATCACGCAAGCCTGCATACATCTTATGGAGGTTGTAGAAGGGCGCCCACGAACCGCTATATACGCGAAAATCTCCCTTTTTGAAATTACTCCAGATATTCTGGCTGTTAGGCATTCCGCCCATATAGCCGACTCCCCACTCAGGATGGTTCTTACAATTGGCCTCGGCACATTCTGCAATTTCTCTGATGATATATTCCATACGTTTGCGACATTCCTCATTGCCTGTCGCAGCATTAATGGCCATAGCAGTGAGATAATGCCCGCCCACATGTCCGTCCAATCCGTCCCAGTTGGGATAACATTCGGCTTTTGGCGTCAGTCCTGCTTCTTTGCGATAAGGAGCCAGTAAGCGATCGCAGTTATACTTGAGTAGTGTATTGATGTTCAGGTCACGAGCCGATTTCAATGTTCCCTCAAGAAGGGTTACTTGTGAAAGAGAAAACTCATTGGGATACAATTTGTTTTGCGCACTTACCCCTGCGGTTGCACACATCAACAGTAAAGCAAATAATTTTTTCATGTTACTAAATAGAATTTTATAAATTGTCGTGTTATTCTTTAAATTACAAAGTTATAATAAATTTGAAGAAAGGGTAAAAAGAAATGATGAGAATGAAAAACTCCTGAAAGGATTTATTACTTTTTCTTGAAAAAGCTCTTTCAGTATATAGAAAGCATACTATAAAAAAGGAGGTTATGATATAGAAGAAACCTGAAAACATAAATATGTTTTCCAAACAGTTCCTGTGTTTAAAATCGGAAGTGACGGATAAGGTAAGATAGTATTAAAAAGCTATACCATTATAGTCAATTTTGTATGTAACGAAAACAACATTAACTAAAAACTATATAGCTTATGAAACATGTACAAAGTAACACATTAGATTTTAGTGGACAAAATATTTACGTAGGAATTGGTGCCTACCTGAAGAGTTGATCGGTAGCAATCTTATCAGAACATTCTGTACTGAGGAGATTTAGACAAGACCCGGAACCGGAAGCGTTACACAAATATTGGGTAAGCGATTATCTTGGTGCCACATACTTCTCAATTTATGAAGCCGGTTTCTGCAGCTTCTAGATACACGAGAAATTGACGGATTTGGGTATCAACAACATAGTGATCAATACTGCGGATGTTCCGACGATGAGTAAGGAGAAGCTGCGTAAGACCCATGTTACGGATTGCAACAAACTCGTCCATGAGTTACGTTCCGGTTCGTTGGAAGGGATATATGTTCCAAGAGCAGAAACCTTGGAAATACGTTCTTTGATAAGACTGAGAAACCTGATTGTAAAAGACAGCACACGTGTTAAGAACAGAATCAAGTCATTGCTCCGTTTTCATGGAGTGGAGATTCTGGAAGAGTTTATCAGATATTCTATTGGCAGTTGGTCAAAACGTTTTCTGAATTGGTTGCACAAACTTGAACTCTCAACGGAGTATGGTAAGAAAGCACTGGAACTTCACCTTGAACAGTTTATTCGTTTGAGGAAGATGCTATTACAGGAGACACGTGTCATCCGTGAAATATCCCGGAAGGCACTATTCGGCAACCGATACGCCTGCTGACATCCGTTCTGGACATAGGGGTTACAACCGTTACCACTCTGATGGTCGAGATTGACGATATTGTCCGTTTCAGTAATGCGGATCATCTATCTTCTTTCATTGGATTGGTTCCCATGTGCCATTCCAGTGGTGATAATGTTGGTGACATTACCTCCCGTCGCCACTTCACGCTTCGATGTCTGTTGGTAGAAGCGGCTTGGATTACCATTCGAAAGGATCCGGCGATGACAATGGCCTATACGGAATACTGGAAAGGGATGAATCCACAAAAGGCAATTGTAAAGATTGCCAGACGGTTGGTAAACAGAATATATTTTGTATTCAAACATGAAAAGGAATATGTGCCATGTATTGTCGAATGATATAGAATCCTACGAAGTACAACTTTCTTTTGAGAGAAATACTACATAATTATTGTGGCTTTAATGTCCGCTCAAATAAGCCTGTAACTCTCATTAAATGGTTTGACTGATAAAGGAACTGCGGCTCGCTTCGCTGATGTCCGTTGTGAAAAGTTTGTTTTACCATAGGATTTTGGCTCAGGTTTTCTTAGCCATACAAACCGTATCAGTAATACAAAAAGAGAAGCGTGTGACCGCCTCCCAAATAGCGCTAATGCATACCGTCAGGATGCTTATTGTTGGTAGGTTGCTCCTCAGCAGAGCTTACTTCCTCTTAACATCCTGATACAAAGATAGAATATAAAAGTTAATTATTGCTAATTTTACATATACAATATTTTCGGGTACTCAATTTGACCAATGGAGAGTTAACAGAATGCATCAATATTTTTCTCTATAAAACCTATTCTTTTTAAGTAAAATCTCTCATTTTAAGAAAAAAAGTTGTATAAAATTATTATATATATTTCTTCTTTCGTTTATTGTAGGCTCACGCCGTCTGAGTGGGTATTATTATGATATAGTGTTATAGTATAGATTATTATATAACCTGCCTTTGGTTGACTTTGCGATATGCTTTTGATGGTGAAAATATAATACACAACCAGAAGAAGTATGTGAGGATTTTTATTATAGTTCCCGGGGCGTAAGGGGATTATTTTACCGTTCCTGATGGCTCAATGGCGTATTCTTCATGGATCGCCCGCTCGAAGGGTAACATCAAAGTGGCATGATGGGGTAATTTATCTTGAGGTATGGAAGAGAAAGAAAATACCTGTAATCAATCATTCTCTATTCATTCCGATTTACTTTTGGATTTATCATCGAATAGTAATAATATTGGAAAAGAATGAAATACGATCAGACTTGGAAACATAAAGAAGAGCTTCTTGATTCTATACCAAGACAAAAAGCCCTTCAAATCATTACTGAACTCTTAATCGGGTTATCATATAAAACGCTCGGAGAAGTCTTCAAGGGTGAATGATTGAAGTAATCTGAAAAAGGAGAAAATACAAGGGTACGAAACTATACTAATTAAATATTGTTAAAACAACGTAATGCTTTACGTTAATAATTGAATAAAGTTAATGATTATATGATTTGTATAATATATATATTTGACCAACTGTTTAAATATAAAATGCATTTTATTATAATTAATGTTGGATAAAAAACAAAATGCCTATGAAACATCACTGAATTTGCACAAAAGTAAATAATTTACTGATCTATTTTCATTATACTATGTATATAAACACAAAACAAAATCAAAAAATAATACTTAAATTTATGGAAATAAAATTGTTTGCCAAACGTATTAGTATACCTCTTTTTCTTATACTAGTAATTACAACTAATATAATTTATGCACAAAACACAATCAATATATCTGGAAGAGTTTCTAGCTCGATTGGAGAGCCTATGATTGGAGCAAGTATCATGGTAAAAGGCACCACTAACGGTACGATAACAGATCTTGATGGAAATTTTAGAATAGAAACATCACCAACCGCAACTTTAATCATTTCTTATGTAGGTTATGTTACTCAAGAAGTACAAATAGCTGGTAGAAAATCTATCAATATTATCTTAAAGGATGACACAGGCTTGCTAGAGGAAATTGTAGTAGTAGGATTTGGAACGCAGAAAAAAGTGAATCTGACAGGCGCAGTTGGTCTTGCTGATGCAAAAAGTTTAAAAGAGCGTCCAGTCTTAAATGCAGCTCAAGCACTACAAGGGCTGGTTCCTGGACTACAAATAACCCAAACTAACGGAACATTAGGTGATACCCCTACTATTAATATTCGCGGTACAGGGACGGTTGGTGAAGGATCGAGTGGAAGCCCTTTAATTTTAATTGATGGCATGGAGGGGGATTTGAATATGATAAATCCTCAAGATATAGCTTCAGTTTCTGTGTTGAAAGACGCTGCTTCTTCTTCCATTTATGGCTCACGTGCTCCTTTTGGAGTTGTTCTTATCACTACTAAAACTGGAAGTAAAGATAAAATTTCTATTAATTATAATAACAGTTTTCGTTGGTCTTCACCTATAAAGATGATGGACATGATGAATTCAGTAGATTTTGCAAGTTTTTTAAATGACGCGATGACAAACTCTGGCAGATCTCCGCAGTTTGTTCTTGATCATGTAAACAGAATGAAAGATTACATGGAAGCTGTACCATGTGGTCCTGGTCAAAGACGAAAAGCTGATGGTTCTATAATTTATGCGATTGATCCTGATGTAAATGGACAATGGCTGGATGGTTATGCAAATGGAATAGATAATGTTAATATTTTTGATGAAATATATAAAGGTACTGCATTCAATCAAGAACACAACTTCAGTGCAAGTGGTGGTAATGATAAATTGAACTATTATGTTTCTTTCAATTACCTACATCAGGATGGTCTCATGAAAATAGGAGATGATGATTTGAAACGATATAATGCTACAACCAAAATGAATATAACTTTAACTGATTGGTTGAAACTAAATCTCTCCACGAGATTTGCTCGTCAGGATTACAAGCATCCCTTTTTTATGGATAATTGGGAATACTATGAACTTGTGGGAAGATCTTCATGGCCTAATATTCCACTCTATGACCGGAATGGTTATTATTTTAATGCTCCGTCCGTTCCTCTTAAATTAGCAGAGCAGGGAAGTAAAATGCGCCAGACCGACAATCTGTACCAGCAAATAGGTTTCGTGATTGAACCTATAAAGAATTGGATTACACACATCAATTTCAATTATCGCACTAATAACATATCCAACCGTTCCCAACAATTTGCCATATATAACCATGATATAAATGGAGAGCCATACAGTTCGGACTTAACCTCTGGAATAGGGGAAGATGTATCGAAAGAAAATTATTATAATTTTGAGGTATATAGTGAATATACTTATTCATTCAGGGAAAAGCATAATTTACATATTTTAGTTGGTTCACAAATAGAAAATCTGAAACAACAAACTCATAATCTATATCGTGAAGGAGTAATGTTGAACTCTAAACCAGAAGTTGACTTAACAACAGGGTTAGGTGCTGACGGAAGTGTCGTTGCTCCAACAGTGGGAGGTCAACGATCAGAATGGGGGTTAGTCGGATTTTTCGGGCGATTGAACTATGATTTTGAAGGAAAGTATTTATTTGAAGGAAATTTAAGATATGACGGTTCTTCTCGATTCCGTAAAGATAATCGCTGGAAGCTTTTTCCTTCATTCTCTTTGGGATGGAATATTGCACGCGAAAAATTCTTTGAACCATTACAAAATGTTATAAGCATGTTGAAAATACGCGCTTCCTATGGAACTTTAGGAAATCAGAATACTAACAATTGGTATCAAACTTATCAGACAATTAACCTAAACATAGCAGGGGGAACATGGTTACAAAACGGCATCAAACCAAATACATCTTCTGCTCCGTCTTTGGTCTCAGCTGATTTGACTTGGGAAAAGGTTGAAACGTATAATGCTGGACTTGACTGGGCGTTATTTGATAATCGCTTGACAGGATCATTCGATTATTTTGTGCGAAATACCAATAATATGGTAGGAAAATCTCCTGAGCTACCAGCAATATTAGGGACTGACGTTCCTGTTACAAATAATACAAACTTACGTACTTCTGGATGGGAGTTGAATATAGGTTGGCAAGATCGCTTGAGCAACGGGCTTTCTTATAGTGCCACCTTCTTATTGTCAGACTCTCGTACTAAAATAACTAAATACCCTAATAATCCGACAGGATTAATTGAATCTTATATTGCAGGTCGCTATACAAATGAAATCTGGGGATATGAAACTTATGGGATAGCAAGGTCAGACGAAGAAATGCAGGAGCATTTAGCTAATGTTGACCAAAGTTCAATAGGAAGTAACTGGGCAGCCGGTGATGTAATGTATAAAGATAAAAACAATGATAAAAGAATCTCAGCCGGTTCCAAGACATTGAGCGATCATGGTGATTTGACCGTAATAGGAAATAGTACCCCACGATACCATTTCGGTATAGACTTGACTGCGAATTGGAAAGGATTTGATATACGTGCATTTTTTCAGGGTATTATGAAACGTGATTATTGGCAGGGAAGTCCGTTTTTCTTTGGAGGAGGAAATGATGTATGGTGGGCTGAAGGTATTACCCATGTAGCAGACTATTTCCGGAATGAAGATTCGTGGTCTGTTAAAAATGGTTTCTTGACAGAAAATACAGATGCATACCTTCCACGTCCAAGCCTTGGATGGGATCAGAAGAATTATCAACGTCAGAAAGGCTATTTACAAAATGCAGCTTACATCCGGTTAAAAAATTTGCAACTTGGTTACTCATTACCTCAAAAAATTTTAAACAAAGTTGGCGTGCAAAATCTTCGAGTTTATGTATCAGGAGAGAATCTGTGGACAGGTACGAAACTAGCTGAACAGTTCGACCCAGAAACAGTTTCTGGTGGTAGTGGAGGTAATGCGTATCCCCTATCAAGAACCCTATCATGTGGGTTAAGTTTAACTTTTTAATTATCGACTTATGAAAAAACAAATCTTTAATATTGCTCTATCAGTGGGATTAATTGCCCTTTTCTCATCTTGTAATGATTTTTTAGAAATGGAACCAATGTCCAAAATTACTCCAGAAAATTATTATCAGACTGTAAATCAAGTGGAGGAATTTACCAATCAATTATATACCGATGTATTGGTTACACATGGATCAAATAGCAGTACTTTCGAGATAGATAAGAATACGGATAATCAACCAGCCACTGAGACTCCAGGATCTAAATATGATAATACAGGACAGTGGAAAGTTTCGATGGAAAATGGAGCTTGGTCTTGGACTACTATTCGTAATATTAACTATGGAATAAATATCATAATGGATAATTTTGAAAATGGAAAAATAAGTGGTGATGGGGTTCGTCTGAAACAATATATAGGAGAGTTATTTTTTCTTCGTGCTTATGCTTATTTCTCCATGTTACAAAAATGGGGTGATTTACCCATATTGATACAGGCCATGAATGATGACGAGGCCGCTTTAATAGGAGCGAGTAAACGTTCACCTCGTAATGAAGTAGCCCGGTTTATTCTTAAAGATTTGGACCTGGCTGCGGAATATATGGTGCCAAACTTTGAACCTCGCCATACACGTATATCTCAGGATTGTGCCTATTTAATGAAATCTCGTGTTGCACTGTTTGAAGGTTCATGGTTGACAAATTTCAAGGACACTCCGTTTGTTCCGAACGGGAAAGGATGGCCTGGTGCTGTCAAGGATTATAATAAAGATTATGAATTTCCAGCAGGTGATATTGACAAAGAAGCCCGGTTCTTTTTTCAGGAAGCAGTAAAATCTGCTGAGTTAGTAGCTCAAAAATACAAAAATAATCTGACTAGAAATACGGGCATTACTCCTCAAAATGCAAGCGATAAAAATGACTATTTCTATATGTTCGGAGATGATGATATGAGTACTTATCCAGATGTTCTTCTTTGGAGAGAATATAGTAAAGGCTTGGGAGTGACAAACCATTTGGAAGTTATTATACAAGGTGGATATGATGTTACCAGAAGTTTAGTTGACTGTTTCTTGATGAAAGACGGAAGGCCTATTTATAATTCTTCCATTCCGTATGATGATCAGACTATTGCGAAAGCTCGGTCAAATCGGGATCCTAGATTGGTAGCTTTCATGAAACAACCGGGACAAATTAATTATTTTTTCAACGAAGACTATCCAGCTGACCATGCTCGTAAAGAGGAAGTCTATCCCCCACTTAATGTTGGCGACGGAACAGTGAATCGTTCTTTGACCGGATATCGGATCAGGAAAGGAGGATCTTTTGATAAAGCAAGATGTGATCAGTGGAAGAGTTATACAGGTTCTATTGTCTTTCGGGCAACTGAAGCTTTGCTAAATTATATAGAGGCTGAATATATGTTAACAAAAAATATACAATCTGGGTATATATTGGAATATTGGAAGTTGATTCGTGAAGCAGCAGGCTTTAGCGGTATTGCTGCTGATCCACTGACTACCAATACTTATACATCAATTGATAAAGAAAAGGCCGATTGGGGAGCTTATACTGCAGGAGAACTATTAACAGATGTTACATTATATAATATCCGCAGAGAACGCCGTTGTGAATTAATGGCTGAAGGTTTGCGTTGGATGGATTTGATTCGTTGGCGCTCTTTGGAACAAATGTGTAAAGAACCTTACCATGTAGAAGGATTTCGCTTGTGGGATGTGATGCAAAATGAATATGATTTTAAACCTACTGATTATGACGGGGGTAAGGATGCTTTTGTTACATCTCCGTCGCGTGGACAATATATTATTGCCTATGAAAATATTCAGGAACAATCTAATCTATACAGAAACGGACTGCATTGGATGATGGCTCATTATCTAGAGCCGTTACCTATGAAGCAATTTTTATTGACTGCTCTAGACCATGCCGATATAGAACTATCTCCTTTATATCAAAATCCATATTGGCCTCTTACAGCAGATAGACCAGCAGAAAAATAGTTATTAGTTATTTAAATCTAAGATATGCTAAAGATTTCGTATTTCAACTTCCTTAGCATATCTTAGATGCCTAATTTGTAAATGTAAGTCAGTTATTGATTTGTATTGTTTTTATTCATTACTAAATATATGACAAAAAAAAATTTTTTTACCATTCTTTTCTTGGCTACTGTTACATGTAGCTATGCACAATCGCGCTTGGAACAGTTATTTGATGACGATTGGAAGTTCCACAAAGGTGATATCAAAGGAGCAGAGAAAAGTTCTTTCAAAGACGTGGAATGGCGTACTGTCGATCTGCCTCACGATTGGAGTATCGAGGTATTACCCAATCAGAAATCAGATGAAGTTGTAGGACCTTTTGACAAGAGCAGTATAGGTACAACGGCCACTGCTTATACTATCGGTGGTACGAGTTGGTATCGTAAAACATTCACGCTGGACAACAATGCCGATTATACTCATACAGTTATCAATTTCGATGGTGTTTACATGAATAGTGAAGTGTGGATAAACGGTAAGAAGGTCGGTGTTCATCCTTATGGTTATTCAGCATTCCATTTTGATGTTACGAAATTCCTGAGACCTGCAGGAGAGAAGAACGTAATTGCCGTTAAAGTTCGTAACGAAGGGAAGAACTCCCGTTGGTATAGCGGTTCAGGTATTTACCGACATGTACATCTGATTCGTACGCAACCTATTCATATTGCACATAATGGTGTATATGTGACTACCGAGAATATAACAGATGATATGGCTGTAATAAAGGTGGCTTCGACATTGGATAACCAATCAAAAGTAAGTACAAATGCAAAACTCGGTATGACTATATATTCGCCTACAGGTAAGGTGGTGCAAACTGTTGAGACACCGATAAAAAAAGTTGCTAAAGGCAGTAGCGAATTTGTACAGACTATAACCATTGCACAACCGGCTTTATGGTCACTTGAAACTCCTAACTTGTATAAGATTAAAGTGACTGTTTTGGCAAACGGTAAAGAAACTGACAATGTTACCACTACATTTGGTATCCGTACCATTGAATTCAATGCTCAAGAGGGTTTCTTGCTAAATGGCGTAAGTGTGTTACTTAAGGGTGGCTGCTTACACCACGATAACGGTTTTTTGGGGGCAGCAACAATTGATCGTGCCGAAGAGCGTAAAGTGGAATTACTAAAAGCATACGGTTATAACGCCGTAAGAACAGCACACAATCCCCCTTCACAGCAATTTTTAGATGCTTGTGATCGTGTCGGTATTGTGGTTATTGACGAGTTGTTTGATATGTGGCAGCGCGAGAAGAATCCGCATGATTACCACCTTTATTTCGATGAATGGTGGCCTTCAGACCTTGCGTCAATCGTTATGCGTGATCGTAATCATCCTTCAGTAATTATCTGGAGTATCGGTAACGAGATTAACGAACGTGTAGCACCATCGGGCCACGCTTTGAGAAAGCAACTTGTGGCCGAAGTGAAGAAATTTGATACCTCACGTCCAGTATCGGAGGGCATATGTACTTTCTGGGATCACCCTAATACTGATTGGTCAGTCACTGCTGAGGCATTTGCTGCTTTAGACGTAGCTTGCTATAATTACAATTGGAGGCAATATGACGCAGATCATGCAGCATTTCCCGAACGTGTGATGTTATCCACTGAGACCTACCCCAATGAAGCTTATGATAACTGGAATCAAATTGCCAATAATCCATGGGTTGTAGGTGAGTTCGTTTGGACAGGTATGGATCACTTGGGAGAGAACGGGGTAGGTAATGCAAGTTGGATTGGTGGAACAAGTAAACAAGGTAAGGGTAATGCACAATTTGGCGGCGGTATGCTTAGAACTTGGCCTTGGTTTGTAAATAATAGTGGTGACATTGATTTATGTGGTTTCAAGAAACCTCAAATGTATTATAAAGATGTAGTTTGGGGTGACAGCAAATTGGAGATGGCTGTACATGAACCTGCTCCTGAGGAAGGTGCACGCGAGAGAGTAAGCTATTGGGGGTGGCCTCAAGAACATCAGAGTTGGAGTTGGAACGGTCATGAAGGTAAAGTTCTAGATGTGAGAGTTTTCTCAAGTTATCCTGTTGTGCGCCTTGAACTTAATGGTAAGGTGATTGGTGAACAGGTGGCAGGTCACAGTGTGAAACATATTGCCACATTTAAAGTACCCTATGAGGCAGGTGTATTGCGTGCCGTGGCGTTAGAGAATGGAATTGTGGTTGCCAGCAAAGAGTTTAAGACCGTAGGTAAGCCTACCAAAGTGAAACTTACGGTAGATAGAGCACAAATTCGCAATGATCGAAATGATTTGGCTTATGTAACTGTTGAGGTTGTTGACTGTCAAGGAAATCTTATTCCCAATGCCAATATTCCTATCAAATTGTCTGTATCTGGAGCAGGAGAAATAGCAGGCTCAGGTAATTCGTCCCCAAACGATCAAGAAAGTTTCAACAGCCCTATATGTAAAAGTTACTTTGGTAAGGCGTTGGTGATCTTACGGCCACTTATGGACAAGAGTACGGGTACGATCATCTTAAGAGCTGAGGCTGAAGGACTTACAACAGGTAAACTAGAGGTAACAGTTAAATAATTTTGCAAATCTGGGTGCAAACTACTATGAAAGTAGTAGTGCACTCAGATAGGTGTTGATAAAGGATTGCATTCATAAAGATTAACTAATTAAAATTAGTGATGTTAGTAAGAATTAATCTAAGTTTGAGACTTTAAGGGTGCATTTTAGGACAGGAATCGATAGAATCTGTTTTAGAGTTTTTTTATTGTTCAATGTTTTTTTGTGTAACTTAATAAGACTAATAAAATATTTAGAAATATTCAAATTCTGTCTACTGATTCATACTCAAAGTATTGCGAATTGGCCATTTTCCCCGTATCTTTAAGTATTCTACCGAAAACAGGGTTTGGTGGTCAAAATGGGGAGAAATATCCTGAGTAAGACAGAAAATATTTCAAAAATTAGCCTTACTTTGTTTGCAGAATTCGATATTCTTGAAAAAATTGTAAAAGTTTTAATGAGAATAAACTTAGTAAGCTCTATTCCATGCCCCTATTTGACAGTATGGGAAAGAGGTTGACTTCTCAGGGTATCAGTTAGGGCTGAAGGGCAGTTGCAGCCCTTCAGCAAAGACAGGCCTTATAGAACTGAAGTCTTACGCCGGATCTCAGACAGGTTTCTTGTGGAATATCTTAACAGCAATATACACCATCAGAAGTTCAACTGCTTACTTACTAATATGAAGCATTACACCATTTTGGATAATTTTTAAATAAAAGGAGGGCTGGTATAATCTAATAAATATAGAAAAAATAGTTTGATAAAGTTGTGGAGAAGCTTAAATATTATATTATAATGTATTGGATTTAATAACTCGTAGAGGTCTTGGCCTATAAGGCTATTTAGTGGATATTAATTGAGGCACAAAGAAATATGAATATGAACAAGTCTGACCCCGGAGTTGTTTTCTATAAAAAGAAAGCTAATTCCCTAATGATTATCCTTCTTGTAGTATCCTTTTCGGTGACTTGAAATCAAACAGTTCAATTGCAAACGATCCATGTCCCCAAACTATGATGAAACAAAACAAATGACTCTACTTTTCATCTACTAATGAGCCTCTTATATGTAGCATGATGCGAAAAATGTTTAATCAAT
>ENA-ORVG01000072-ORVG01000072.1-human-gut-metagenome-genome-assembly--contig:-NODE-72-length-125255-cov-28.949385_pt1 | contig 125255 bp, 114 predicted proteins | sample MGYA00242091_ERZ509233 | MGnify/ENA primary metagenome ERZ509233 (study PRJEB26280, sample SAMEA2338840) | human gut metagenome | biome: human gut; feature: human-associated habitat; material... | reverse complement strand
GCTTTCAGTTGCTCGGTCACGCCGTTTTGCTCTGCCAGTGACCGCACGATCAGCTTCATGCGGTTTCGTGCCGCTTCGTCAATCTTAGCGCAATACTGTCTTACGTACACCCAGCTATCGGTCGGGAGTGTTTTTTTCATCGGATCTGTCCGTCGCCGGTGACGACGTATTTATAGGTACTGAGCTCGTCCAGTCCCATGGGGCCGCGGGCGTGGAGCTTCTGGGTGGAGATGCCCATCTCACAGCCCAGACCGAACTCTCCGCCGTCGGTGAAGCGGGTGGAAACGTTGACGTACACGGCGGCACTGTCCACCTGACGGGTGAAGCGGGCCGCAGCGGCGGCGTCCTCCGTGACGATGCAGTCGCTGTGATGGGTGGAGTGGGCGGCGATGTGGGCGATGGCATCGTCCAGACTGTCCACCACAGCCACAGCCAGAATGTAGTTCAGGAACTCGGTGTCGAAGTCGGTCTCCGATGCGGGCGTGCCGCTGATGATGGCGGCGGCGCGGCGGTCCAGCCGCAGCTCCACCGGCGGCTGTCCTGCGGCGATGCGGTCGGCCACCAGTGCCTTGTGCAGCATGGGCAGGAGCTTTTCCGCAACGGCGGTGTGGACCAGGCACACCTCCTCGGCGTTGCAGACAGAGGGACGGCTGGTCTTGGCGTTGGTGATGATACGCACGGCCTTGTCCAGATCGGCGGCGGCATCCACATAGACGTGGCAGATGCCGGTGCCCGTCTCGATGCAGGGCACGGCGGCGTTCTCCACGCAGGCGCGGATGAGTCCCGCGCCGCCGCGGGGGATCAGCAGATCCACCAGCCCCCGGGCCTGCATGATATCGTTGGCGCTCTGGTGGGTGGTATCCTCCACGATGTTCACGATGTCGGCATCTCCTCCGGCGGCGGTGATGCCCGCCTTCAGCGCCGCCACGATGGCGCGGCAGGAGCGGTACGCCTCCTTCCCGCTCCGGAGCATACAGACGTTGCCGCTCTTGACAGCCAGTGCCGCGGCGTCTGAGGTGACGTTGGGGCGGCTCTCGTAGATGATGGCCACCAGACCCAGAGGCACCTGCACCTTGGTGATGGTCATGCCGTTGGGGCGGGTAAACTGCGCCAGCGTGCGCCCGGTGTGATCCGGCAGCGCCGCGGCGGCGCGGACGCCGTCGGCCATAGCGCGGATGCGGCCCTCGTCCAGCCGCAGGCGGTCCAGCATCACGGCGGAAATGTGCCCCTCCGCGTCCGCCATGTCCTGCGCGTTGGCGGCCAGAATGGCGGGGGTGCTCTCCTCCAGCGCATCGGCCATAGCCAGCAGCAGCCGGTTTTTCTCCTCCGCAGGCGCGGCGCTCAGCGCCGGCCACGCGGCCTTTGTCTTTTGCAGAAGCTCGATAGTGGTCATACAGCAGCCCTTCCTGTTAAAAATCTGGTGCCCGCAGGGCGGCCCGCGGCGATGTCATACAGCACCTCCGGCTTGCTGCCGTTGGCGATGACCATCTCGCAGCCCGCCTCCGTGGCGATGGCGGCGGCCCGCAGCTTGGTGATCATGCCGCCGGTGCCCAAGCCGGTGCTGCTGTCCTCCGCCAGGGTGAACAGCTCGTCGTCCACCCGCTCCACCGTGGGGATCAGGCGGGCATCGGGATGGCGGCGGGGGTCCTTGTCGTACAGCCCGTCGATGTCCGACAGCAGCACCAGCAGGTCCGCGCCGATGGCGGCGGCCACGATGGCCGACAGGCTGTCGTTCTCGCCGATGGTGTTCTCCACGCCGATCTCGTCGGTGGCCACGGCGTCGTTCTCGTTGATGATGGGCAGCGCCCCCAGCTCCAGCAGGCGGGACAGCGTGTTGCGGACGTTGCGGCTGCGCTGCTCGCTTTTGATGTCCTCGCCGGTCAGCAGCAGCTGGGCTACGGTGTGGCTGTACTCCGTGAACTGCTTGTCGTAGGTATACATCAGCTCGCACTGGCCCACGGCGGCAGCCGCCTGCTTACTGGGCATGTCCGCCGGACGGCCCGGGAGATTCAGCTTTCCCACGCCCATGCCGATGGCGCCGGAGGACACCAGAATGATCTCATGCCCCGCATTTTTCAGATCGCTCAGCACCCTGCACAGCCGCTCCATCCGCTGGATGTTCAGCCGCCCCGTGGCGTGCGCCAGCGTGGAGGTCCCCACTTTTACAACGATACGCATACCGCTGCCCCCTTCCGGCCCCTGCGGGCCTGTGTTTTTGCACATTATATTTCAACGACTTGCAAAATGCAAGAGACACTGTTTCAGGACCATAAAAAATATGTCTTGCATTCTGCGGAAAAGTCTGGTATGATGGACGAGGTTAGAGTAGTCTAACTGAATTTCAAATTGAAGGAGGCGGCGTGTATGAGCGTTGTCATATTGGGTGGAAATGAGTGCATGGAGCGCCGCTATAAGGAGCTTTGCGGCGCGTACCAGTGTCAGGCCAAGGTGCTGACCAAGCCCTCCGGCGGGCTGAAGAACAAGCTGGGACGGCCGGACCTGATGATCTTTTTCACCAACACCATGTCCCACAAGCTGGTGCAGGGCGCCCTCAGTGAGCTGAAGGGCAGCAGCACCATCATTGAGAGATGCCACACCAGCTCCCTGTCGGCGCTGCGGGGCATTCTGGAGAAATACGCGGTGCAGGAGGCGTGAGCCGCCTGCGCAAAACGACACTGCGGAGGTTTTCCCCTCCGCGGTGTTGCTTTTTGCGGGGAATGTGCTATAATGGCCGCGAAATTATCCAAGGAGGTGCGGTAATGAAGGCATTACTCATCAACGGCAGCCCCCATCCCAAGGGCTGCACCTACACGGCGCTGGAGGAGCTGGCCCGCACGCTGGAGGCCGAGGGCATCGAAACCGAGATCGTGCAGGCCGGCGGCAGAGTCGTCTGCGGCTGTACCGGCTGCGGCGCCTGCCGCAAGCTGGGAAAGTGCGTGTACGACGACGCGGTGAACGAGACGTCTCCCAAGCTGCTGGAGGCAGACGCGCTGGTCATCGGCGCGCCGGTACACTATGCCTCCCCCGCTGGGGACGCCATCTCCTTTATGGACCGGCTGTTTTACAGCACCGGTATCCGGAACCTGACCATGAAGGTGGGCGCGGCGGTAGTGTCCTGCCGCCGCGGCGGCAACACCTCCAGCTTCGACGTGCTGAACAAGTACTTCACCATCTCCGGCATGCCCATCGCCAGCAGCCAGTACTGGAACATGGTGTACGGCAATACACCGGAGGAGGTGCGCCAGGACAGGGAGGGCCTCCAGACCATGCGGACGCTGGGACGAAACATGGCGTTCCTCATGAAGGCCATCCAGCTGGGCAGGGCCCAGTACGGCCTGCCCCAGCCGGAGCCTCCCCAGGTCACCAGCTTCCACCACTGAGAAAAACTCGGAGTTGCTTTTTCCCGCCGTCGGAGTACAATGGCGGTACTACACATTTGAAACCGGAGGTACACTTTCATGACATATCAGGAGATCCTGAACAACGCCCGCACCTGTATGGGTCCTTACTGCAAGTCCTGTCCCACCTGCAACGGCATGGCCTGCAAAAACACCATCCCCGGCCCCGGAGCCAAGGGCATCGGCACCGGCTTCATCCGCAACTATCAGAAGTGGCAGGAGCTGTGCGTCAACATGGACACCATCTGCAAGAACAAGCCCGTGGACACGTCCTACGATTTCTTCGGCAAGAAGGTCGTGCTGCCGGTGTTCGCCGCGCCGGTGGGCGCCATGCAGCTGCACTACGGCGACAAGTACGACGATCTGACGTATAACGACATTCTGGTGACCGCCTGCGCCGCCGCAGGTATCGCCGCCTTCACCGGCGACGGCATCAATCCCGCCGTCATGGAGGGCGCGGCCGAGGCTCTGAAGAAAAACAGCGGCTGCGGCGTGCCCACGGTAAAGCCCTGGAATATGGCGCTGGTGGAGGAAAAAATGGCGCTGGCCAAGGCCGCCGATCCCATCGCCATCGCCATGGACATCGACGCGGCGGGCCTGCCGTTCCTGAAAAACATGACGCCTCCCGCCGGCAGCAAGACCGTGGACGAGCTGCGGCAGATCGCGGAAAAGGCCGGTAAGCCTTTCATTCTCAAGGGCATCATGACGGTGAACGGCGCAAAGAAGGCGCTGGAGGCCGGCGCCAGCGGCATCGTGGTCAGCAACCACGGCGGCCGCGTGCTGGACCAGTGCCCCGCCACGGCGGAGGTGCTGCCCGCCATCGCAGACGCTGTGGGCGGCAAAATGACCATTCTGGTGGACGGCGGCATCCGCTCCGGCATGGACGTGTTCAAGGCGCTGGCGCTGGGTGCGGACGCGGTCCTCATCGGCCGTCCCTTCGTGAACATGGTGTACGGCGGCGGCTTCGAGGGCGTGCAGGTCTACGTGGACAAGCTGAAGGCCGAGCTGGCCGACACCATGGCCATGTGCGGCGCTCACTGTCTGGCGGACATCAAGCGCTCCATGCTCTACGGCTATTGAGCCGGCACAACAACGATGAAGGACGGGAGCCTGCGGCCCCCGTCCTTTCCTGACGAGGAGTTTTTATGTATCGGGACATGACCCGCGGCGGCATCACCCGCAGCCTGCTGCTGTTCGCGCTGCCCATGATGGCGGGAAGCCTTCTCCAGCAGCTGTATAATGTAGCGGACACTCTCATCGTGGGGCGTGCGCTGGGCCGCGACGCCCTGGCAGCGGTGGGCTCCGCCTTCACGCTGATGACGTTCCTGACCTCCGTGTTTCTGGGGCTGGCCATGGGCGCGGGGGCACTGTTCTCCATCTATCTGGGCCGGAAGGACATGGCGTCTCTGCATCGGGCGGCGGCGCTGGCCCTCTGCCTCATCGGCGGGGTGACGGCGGCGGTGACGGCGCTGGTATACGTCCTGCTGGACCCCATCCTGCGGTTTTTGCAGGTGCCCGATCCGCTGTACGGCGACATGGCCGGTTATCTGCGCATCATCTTTGTGGGGCTGGCGGCCACGTTCCTCTATAACTTCTTCGCCTGCCTGCTGCGCTCGGCGGGCAACTCCGCCGCACCGCTGTGGTTTCTGGGCGGCGCGGCCCTGCTGAACGTGGGGCTGGACCTGCTGTTCGTACTGGTGCTGCGGTGGGGCGTGTCCGGCGCGGCGGCGGCCACGGTGATCGCCCAGTACGCTGCGGGGCTGGGGCTGACGGTCTATGCCCTGCTGCGCTGCCGCCACATGCTGCCGCGGCGGGCGGACTTCCGGTTCGACCGGCATATCCTGCGGGAGCTGATGGATCTGTCGCTGCTGACCTGCGCGCAGCAGTCGGCCATGAACTTCGGCATCCTGCTGATACAGCGTCTGGTGGACAGCTTCGGGCCGGTGGTGATGGCGGCCTTTGCCGCCGCCGTGAAGATCGACGCTTTTGCCTACCTGCCGGTGCAGGAGTTCGGCAACGCCTTCTCCACCTTCTCGGCCCAGAACTACGGCGCGGGGCAGTCCGACCGGCTGCGGCAGGGCCTGCGGCAGGCCACGGCGGTGAGCGCTGCCTTCTCCTGCGCCGTAGCGGCGCTGGTGGTGGTATTCGCCCAGCCGCTGATGGGTCTTTTCGTTCAGGCGGGCGATACGGAGGTCATCGCCTGCGGCGTCCGCTACCTCCGCATTGAGGGCACGTTCTACGCCGGTATCGGCTGCCTGTTCCTGTTGTACGGCTTTTACCGCGCCGTGCAGCGGCCCGGCATGAGCGTGGTGCTGACAGTCGTCTCCCTGGGCACCCGCGTGGCTCTGGCCTACGCCCTGGCGGGGCCGGTGGGCGAAGTGGGCATCTGGGCCGCCATCCCCATCGGCTGGTTCCTGGCGGACGCCGCCGGATACGGCTATTACCTGCGGCACCGTAAGGCGCTGCTGACTCCGAGAGCGCAATAAAACGAGGCGCATGCCAATGGCATGCGCCTCGTTCGTCTGTTCGCAGCTTATTGCAGCAGCGCGGGGATGTCCCGCAGGTCCTCCGCCGTCACGTCCACGCTGTCATTGGCGGGCGCGGCCCCCGGACGGCGGTAGTACACGGTTTTCAGTCCGCACCCCCTGCCGCCGGCCATGTCGGAGGTCAGAGAGTCGCCGATGATGGCGGTATCCTCCGGCAGGATAGGCGTCTCACGGCCCTCGTTGACCTGCCGGAACGCCTCATCGAAAAAGAGCTTCGACGGCTTGGACGCGCCAATGCGCTCGGAGATGAAGAACCAGTCGAAGAAGTCCTTCATACCCGCCAGAGCCAGCCGGTGGAGCTGCTGCTCATAGGGGCCGTTGCTGGCGGCGGCCAGCAGATACCTGCCCCGCAGTGCCTCCAGCAGCTCTCGCGCCCCTTTCACGGGGATGGCGCTCTCGTGCAGGGCGGTGCGGAAATATTTCTCGAACACCACGCCGTCGAAGTCCATGTCCAGCGCGGCGAACACGTTGTTCCACCGGATCTTCTCCAGCTCCGGAAACGTCAGAGTGCCCTCCTCGATCTGCCGCCAGAGCTTGTTGTTCTCGCGGTGGAACACATCGTACATCCACGGCTCGTAGGGCCGCAGGCCGAAGTAGGCGAAGCCCTCCTCCATGGTCCGGCGGATGTAGGCATCAAAATCCAGCAGGGTGTTGTCGATGTCGATCAGAACCAGCTTCATAGCGCTCTCCTTTTCTTTTCGCTGTTTTCAGGATAGCACATCCCATCCTTCTCCGCAAGATGCAGGCGAAAATTTCAAAAACCGGCACATCAGCGCCGTAAAAATCCGCCTCTTTTCCCGTACAGGGGTACATTCTGCACAATCGGCCCCGTTTTTTCATCGGAAAGTCTGTTGGTAAATATGCTTGCTTTGCCCCCGCGCCGGTGATATACTCTGCTCTTGCAGCCATGTAAAGAAACTGGTGCGCTTTATATAAAAAAAGGAACATTTGGGAGTGAGGAAAGCCGTATGAAAAGCATTGAGATGACCAGCGGGTCTCTGTGGAAAAATATTCTGCTGTTCAGCCTGCCGCTGATGCTGACCCAGGTACTGGAGGTGCTGTTCAACCTCAGCGACGTGGCCATCGCCGGTAAATATGCCTATAATACCTATGTGGCGCTGGGCGCCGTGGGCTCCACCACCACGCTGGTGTCCCTGTTCACCGGCCTGCTCATCGGCATGGGCGCCGGTGTCAATGTGTCGGTGGCCCGCTGGCTGGGCATCGGCGACAGCGAGAACGTGGAGCGCACCACCCACTCCTCCCTGCTGATCTGCACGGGTGCAGGCGTGCTGGTGTGCCTGATCTGCGCGTTCTTTGCCGAGCCTATGCTGCGCCTGCTGAACACCAAGGAGGAGTTCCTTCCCGGCGCCGTGCTGTACCTGCGTATTTATGCGCTGGGCCTGCCCGGCATCGGCATCTACAACTGCGGCAACGGTATCCTCAGCGCCACCGGCGATACCAAGCGCCCCCTGATCTACCTGTCCGTGGCCGGTGTGCTGAACGTCATTCTGAATCTGGTATTCGTCATCGGCTGCCGGATGTCCGCCGAGGGCGTGGCCATCGCCAGCGCCATCGCCCAGTGGGTATCCGCCGTCCTGATCGTCGTCCACCTGCTGCGGCGGAAGGACGCCTGCCGCCTGAGCATGCGGCAGCTGCGGCTCCACAAGGCGGCGGTCAAGCGCATCCTGATGATCGGCGTCCCCTCCGGCCTGCAGAACGCCATCTTCGCGCTGGCCAACCTGTTCGTGCAGGCGGGTCTGAACTCCTTCGACGAGATCACCGTCTCCGGCGCGGCTGCCGCCGCCAACGCCGATACTCTGGTGTTCAACATGATGGCGGCGTTCTACACCGCCTGCGCCAGCTTCGTCAGCCGCAACTGGGGCGCGGGCCATAAGGAGCGTATCCTTAAGAGCTATCACATCTGCATGCTGTACGGTATCTTCACCGGCGCCATTTTTGGCGCGATGATGCTGCTGTTCGGCCGGCAGTTCCTGTCCCTGTTCGCCAACGAGCCCGCCGTCATCGACGCCGGCATGGACCGTCTGCGGATCATGGCTTTCTCCTACGCCATAGCCCCGCTGATGGACAACAGCATCGCCGCCTCCCGCGGCATCGGCAAGAGCATCATCCCCACCATCGTGGTCATCATGGGCTCCTGCGTGTTCCGCGTGGTGTGGATCTACACGGTGTTCGCCTACTTCCACACGGTGCCGTCTCTGTACCTGCTGTATATCTTCTCCTGGTTCATCACCGGCATAGCGGAGTTCTTCTACTTCCGCATCAGCTACAAAAAGAACATCGTGGCCGAGCAGATCTGGTAAAAAGCGCAAAAAGAATGACCCGCCGAGGCGGGTCATTCTTTTTGCCTGTTCACGTCAGCCGATGGTGACGCTGGTATTCTTGGGCAGCTGCTTCTTGGCCTCCTTGGGGATGGACAGCTGCAGGATGCCGTTTTCAAACTTGCCGGTCACATCTTCCGGCTCTACATCCTCGCCCACATAGAAGGTTCGGCTGCAAGCGCCTGCATAGCGCTCCTGACGGATGTACTTGCCCTTCTTGTCGGACTGATCCTTGTCCAGGCCCTTGGCAGCCTGGATGGTCAGATAGCCGTTCTTCAGCTCCACGTTCACCTCGTCCTTGGTGAAGCCCGGCAGGTCCACATCCAGCTCGTAGGTACCCTCCGTCTCGCGGACATCGGTCTTCATCAGGTTCTTGGCGTGCTTGCCGTACAGCGGGTCGCGGCCCTGAGGCACCATCATGCCAAACGGATCAGAAAAGAAATCATCAAACAGGTTCTCACCAAAAATGCTGGGCAACATATGTCATACCTCCATTCGTATCGCGGCGGACCGGGTGGCCGCCGCCCACTATATTACCCTCATTGTATCAACAACTCCGAACCTCTCCGGCGGGGCCGCTTGCTCGCCCCTCTCTCAAGGTTCGGCTTCATTATAGCGCCAATTTTAGCACTGTCAAGAGGAGAGTGCTAATGTTCACAAAAGTAGCAAAGTCTGTTCACAAAATATACAATAAGTCCCGGATACGCCGGTGTTCAGGAAAAATTTACAGGTTTTTTGCGCTGTGCCCTTTGACTTTACAGTACGGCGCGGCTATAATATTTTGAATAATACGTCTGCAAGGAGGCGCTTGTATGAGAGAGGTCAAGACCCCTAAGAAGCCTTTGCTCTACTATTACATTATTGCGATGCTGGTGCTGCTGCTGTTCAACCTGCTGGCTATGCCCTGGCTGACGGAGCACCAGATCCGTGAGGTGGACTACAACACCTTTGTCACCATGACGGAGCAGAAAGAGATCGGGCAGGTGGAGATACAGGAGCAGAGCAACCGCATCCTGTTCACCGGCAAGGACAATAAGACCATCTATAAAACGGCCATCGTTCCCGATGACGGGCTGGTGCAGCGTCTGCTGGACGCGGGCATCTCCACCACCGGCGAGGAGGTGGAGCAGACCTCCCTGCTGATGAGCATTCTGGGCTGGGTGCTGCCGCTGATCCTCTTTATCGGCATCGGCCAGCTCATTTCCCGCAATATGATGAAGAAAATGGGCGGAGACGGCAACTCCATGATGTTCGGCATGGGCAAGTCCAATGCCAAGGTCTACGTCCAGTCCTCCGAGGGCATCCGCTTTGCCGATGTGGCCGGTGAGGACGAGGCCAAGGAGAACCTTCAGGAGGTCGTAAACTACCTCCACGACCCCACCAAGTACAAAGAGATCGGCGCATCCATGCCCAAGGGCATCCTGCTGGTGGGCCCTCCGGGCACCGGTAAGACCATGCTGGCCAAGGCCGTGGCCGGTGAGTCCAACGTGCCGTTTTTCTCCATCTCCGGCTCCGAGTTCGTGGAAATGTTTGTGGGCATGGGCGCTTCCAAGGTGCGCGATCTGTTTACCCAGGCCAAGGAGAAGGCCCCCTGCATCGTGTTCATCGATGAGATCGACGCCATCGGCCAGAAGCGCAGCGGCGGCCAGTACGGCGGCAATGACGAGCGGGAGCAGACCCTGAACCAGCTGCTCACCGAGATGGACGGCTTTGAGGGCAACAACGGCGTCATCATTCTGGCGGCCACCAACCGCCCCGAGTCTCTGGACCCCGCGCTGACCCGTCCGGGCCGCTTCGACCGCCGCGTACCGGTGGAGCTGCCGGATCTGAAGGGCCGCGAGGATATTCTGAAGGTCCACGCCAAGAAGATCAAAATCGCCGAGGATGTGGACTTCAACAAGGTGGCCCGCATGGCCTCCGGCGCTTCCGGTGCAGAGCTGGCCAACATCGTCAACGAGGCCGCCCTCCGCGCCGTCCGTGACGGACGCCGCTTCGCTACCCAGGCGGATCTGGAGGAGAGCATCGAGGTGGTCATCGCCGGCTATCAGAAGAAGAACGCCATCATGACCGACCATGAGAAGAAGGTCGTGTCCTACCACGAGATCGGCCACGCGCTGGTGGCGGCCCTGCAGACCCACTCCGCGCCGGTGCAGAAGATCACCATCGTGCCCCGCACCTCCGGCGCGCTGGGCTACACCATGCAGGTGGAGGAGGGCAACCATTATCTGATGACCAAGGAGGAGATGGAGAACAAGATCGCCACCCTCACCGGCGGCCGTGCCGCCGAGGAGACGGTGTTCGGCTCCATCACCACCGGCGCCTCCAACGACATTGAGCAGGCCACCAAGCTGGCCCGCGCCATGATCACCCGCTACGGCATGAGCGATGATTTCGGCATGGTGGCGCTGGAGGCCGTGACCAACCAGTATCTGGGCGGCGACACGTCCCTGGCCTGCTCCGCCGATACCCAGACGAAGATCGACCAGCAGGTGGTGGCTCTGGTGAAGCAGCAGCACGAGAAGGCGCTGAAGATCCTCACCGACAACCGCGGCAAGCTGGACGAGCTGGCCAAGCATCTGTATGAAAAGGAGACCATCACCGGCGAGGAGTTCATGCGCATCCTCAACGCCTGACGGAGGAAGGAGACCCCCATGGCCCGCACCATCGAGATCACCGATTTTGCTGCGCCGGAGCTGGATGTTTATGCCCGCGCTACGGAAAACCAGCTGGTAAACCGCGCAGACCCCGCCAACGCGTTGTTTATTGCCGAAAGCCCGCTGGTCATCGGGCGGGCGCTGGACGCGGGCTGCCAGCCGGTGTCGTTCCTCATGGAGCCCCAGCACATTTCCGGCAAGGGCGCGGAAATTCTGGCCCGCTGCGATGCGGACATTCCCGTCTACACTGCGCCGCTGGAGGTACTGACGCAGCTCACCGGCTTCCACCTGACACGCGGCATGCTGTGCGCCATGCGGCGGCCGGCACTGCCCTCCGTGGCGGAGGTCTGCGCCGGAGCGCGGCGCATCGCCGTGCTGGAAAACGTGATGAATCCCACCAATGTGGGGGCCATTTTCCGGTGCGCGGCGGCGCTGGGCATGGACGCGGTGCTGCTGACCCAGCAGGGCAGCGACCCGCTGTACCGGCGGGCGTCCCGCGTCAGCATGGGCAACGTGTTTCTGGTGCCGTGGACGTATCTGCCGGAGGAGGGCGACTGGACGGGGACGCTCCGCGAAATGGGCTTCGTCACGGCAGCCATGGCGCTGCGGCAGGACTCTCTGCGGCTGGACGATCCCCGTTTGCTGGGCGCCGAAAAGCTGGCCGTGGTGCTGGGCACCGAGGGCGATGGGCTGGCGGACGGCACCATCGCGCAGTGCGACTATACGGTGATGATCCCCATGACCCACGGAGTGGACAGTCTGAATGTGGCGGCGGCCAGCGCCGTGGCCTTCTATCAGCTGGGCCTCCAATGCCGCGACAAGTAAAAAAGAGTCCCGCAGCAATACGCTGCGGGACTCTTTTTTCCGGATTTTTACAGGCCCAGCGCCGCCTTCAGGGCGTCCACGCGGTCGGTCTTTTCCCAGGACACGCCCAGATCCTCGCGGCCCATGTGGCCGTAGGCCGCCAGCTGGCGGTAGATGGGCTTGCGCAGGTCCAGATCGCGGATGATGGCGGTGGGGCGCAGGTCAAAGACCTTCTCCACAGCGGCCTCCAGCTTGTCATCGGCCACCACGCCGGTGCCGAAGGTCTCCACCAGCACGCTGACGGGACGGGCCACGCCGATGGCGTAGGCCAGCTGGACCTGGCACTTCTTGGCAAGACCGGCGGCCACCACGTTCTTGGCCACCCAGCGGGCGGCGTAGGCCGCAGAGCGGTCCACCTTGGTGGGGTCCTTGCCGGAGAAGGCGCCGCCGCCGTGAGGAGCGCTGCCGCCGTAGGTGTCCACAATGATCTTGCGGCCGGTGAGGCCGGTGTCGGCGGCGGGGCCGCCGTTGACGAAGCGGCCGGTGGGGTTGACGTAGATCTTGGTCTCATCGTCCAGCAGGTCGGCGGGAACGGTGGGCTTGATGACCAGCTCGATCATGTCCTTGCGGATCTGCTCCAGAGACACGTCGGGGCTGTGCTGCGTGGACAGGACCACGGTGTCCACGCGAATGGGGGCGCCGTCGTCACCGTACTCCACGGTGATCTGGGTCTTGCCGTCGGGACGCAGGTAGTCCACCAGACCCTGCTTGCGCACGTCGGTCAGGCGCTTGGCCATCTTCTGGGCGATGGAGATCGCCAGTGGCATCAGCTCCGGCGTTTCGTCGCAGGCGTAGCCGAACATCATGCCCTGGTCGCCGGCGCCGTTGTCCAGCTCGCTCTCGCCCCTGGCCTTGGCCTCGTAGCTCTTGTCCACGCCCAGCGCGATGTCGCCGGACTGCTCGTCGATGTTGGTGATAACGGCGCAGGTGTTGCCGTCAAAGCCGTACTGGGAGCGGTCGTAGCCGATGTCCAGCACCACCTGACGGGCGATCTTGGGGATATCCACGTAGCAGCTGGTGGTGATCTCGCCCATGATGTGGATCAGGCCGGTGGAGGCGCAGGTCTCACAGGCCACGCGGCCATTGGGGTCCTGGGCGAAGATGGCATCCAGCACCGCATCGGAGATCTGGTCGCAGATCTTATCGGGATGCCCCTCAGTAACGGATTCGGAAGTAAACAGATGTCTTGCCATGATAATTTCTCCTTTCTTTTGGGAACACGCAATAAAAAAGCGCTCTGTCCGAACCGACAGAGTGCTGAAGCTTTCTTGCCTTCCCTCATCTTTCGATTCGTTCGCCGGATTTGGCACCTTGAAAAAACAGGTTGCCGTGGCTTCATCGGGCCGGTCCCTCCGCCACTCTTGATAAGGTATTCACTTGTACGCATATCATAGCACATTTTTCGCGGTTGTCAATAGATTTCCCGCAAAAACTGCAAATTATCCACTTTCCGGAAACTTTTTTATTGTTCAAAAAAATGACATGACTTTTTTCGTCCTATGCGCTACAATAGGCGTTACTTGAATTGATACAGGAGGACGTTCCCCTTGAAAAAGCTCTATGACGGGGTGCAGCGCTTCTGCGCCGCCCACCCCCGCTTTGGTATTCCCAATCTGATGCGCGTCATTGTCATCGGCAACGCGGCAGTGTATATCCTGTCCATGCTGACAATGTACACCAATCCCGCCGCACTGGACTTTCTCAAATTCAACCTGAACGGTCTGCTCCACGGCGAGATCTGGCGCATCGTGACATTCATCTTCTATCCCAGCGCCAGCTCCCCGCTGATGCTCATCATCAGCCTGTACTTTTACTACTGGATCGGCTCCACACTGGAGCAGCAGTGGGGCACCGCCAAGTTCAATCTCTACTACTTCAGCGGTATGCTCCTGACGGTGATCGGCGCCATTCTGGCCAGCCTTATCACCGGCAACAACTTCATCAGTGTGGCGGGCACCACCTACGTGAACCTGTCCATGTTCTTCGCCTTCGCCATGCTGTTTCCCGACACCACGGTGCTGTTCATGTTCTTCCTGCCCGTGAAGATGAAGTGGCTGGCGTATCTGGACGGTGCGCTGTTCGCCTTCGACATCATCCGCGCCATTGGCCAGCACAACTGGGCAGGCGTGGTGCTGCCGGTGGTGGCGCTGCTGAACTTCGCCGTGTTCATCTGGCCGGAGGTACACTATCTGGCCAACCGTACCAGGCAGCAGTACAGCCCCAGGACCGTGCAGTTCAAGCAGGCGGTAAAGCAGCAGGAGAAGGAAAAGGGCTATCACCACAAGTGCGCCGTGTGCGGCCGCACCGACACCGACTACCCCGATCTGCAGTTCCGCTATTGCAGCAAGTGCGCGGGCTACCACTGCTTCTGTCAGGATCACATCTTCAACCACGTACACTTCACCGAGGAGTGAGTGCAAAGCGCCCTCCGGCCTGTTGGCCGGAGGGCGCTTTTTTGTTTATTCACGCTCCGCCGCGCCGCTGACGATGTGGTAGTAGGCATTGGAGGTCAGCTTGTAGGCCAGCGTATACAGCAGGGCGAAGGCCACGTAGCTGACGATGGTGGTGCCGATGAGCAGCGAGGTGTTGCTGAGGTTGAACAGCAGCAGGAGCTTGTGGATGAAGGGGAAGGCGAAGCACAGGTGGACGCCGGACAGGGCCATGGGCAGGAAAAACACGGTGAGCAGCTGGGAGTTGATGCTGCGGCGGATGTCCTGCTTCGTCATGCCCACCTTCTGCATGATGGCGAAGCGGCTCTGGTCCTCGTAGCCCTCGCAGACCTGCTTGTAGTAGATGATGGAGACGGCGGCCAGTGAGAACACCACGCTGAGCATGATACCCAGAAAGAACAGGCCGCCGTAGGCGCCGTAGAAGTCGCTGCGGTTGGCCGCCAGAGACTCCACCTCCCAGCCGGTGGTGAGTCCGGTCTCCGCGTAGACGTTGTACAGGGCCAATTCCAGCGCGTCCGTCAGGTTCCGGGGCGTGCCGCCCTCTTCGTAGGAGGCGGAGCCGCTGTGCTGCGCGTCGTCAGGCAGGTCACTGTCGAACTGGTAGTACCAACGAAGCTGGACGGAGAGGTCGCTGTTGGCAGACAGATCCAACAGCAGCCGGGCGGCGCTGTCGAAGTCGGGCACCACCACGTAGAGGGACGGGGTGACATCGGCGGCGGAGGCGCCATTGACGGCGCAGCGGTCCAGCAGGGACTTCACGCGCCATGTGGTATCGCCCACGGTGAACTGCGGGGCCGTGTAGGTCATGCGGTGGCCGTAGACATAGACCTCGCCGTCCGACAGCGTCAGCTCCGTGCCCATAAGGGCGTTGTAGTCCGGCAGAGAGATCAGGGTCACGCGGGTCATCTCCGAAACCGGGCGCCGCTGTCGCTGGCGCTGCGCAATGCGCCATCCGGCGTCAGTATGCCGTAGAGCCATGCGGCGCGGTAATCCTGCACATTGTCGCGGGAGGAGCCCATGGCGTCCGCGGCGTCCGCCACGGCGGCGCGGAGGATGTCCAGATGCGCTTCGTCCATCTGGTCCAGCCGGTCGCCGAAATAGCACTCCACGCCGATGTCACGGGGGTAGCGCTGGTGCAGGGCGTCCTCCACGCCGTAGTACATGCAGGTGGTGGAGGAAAGCATCACCAGCACCATGGTGGCCAGCACACAGATGCTGGCAAGACCCGCGCCGTTGCGCTTCATGCGGTAGGCCATGGAGGAGACGGACACGAAGTGGCGGGGCTGATAGTAGTAGCGGGGGTTCTTCTGGAGCATGCGGCACAGGGCCACGGAGCCGACGATGAACAGCAGGTACGTGCCCACAATGACCATGATGACCGCCACGAAGAACCAGGTCAGTGCCTCCAGCGGCTCGCGGATGGACACGGCCAGCCAGTACGCGCCGCCCAGCAGGGCGATGCCCAGCACGGCCAGCGCCCACCTGGCGCGAGGCGGCTTCTCGCCTACGGACTCGCTGCGCAGCAGGGCCACGGCGCTGACGCGGTGCAGCTCCCACAGGGAGCGCAGGAAGATCAGGGCGTGGATGGCGGCGAACAGGCCCAGCGTCACGAGCAGCGAGGGGATGCTGACGGTGAAGGTGTAGGCGATCTGAAGATGAAGGAGATTCAGCAGGGCCGCCTCCGCCAGCTTGGACAGCAGGATGCCCAGCGCCAGGCCGATGAGAGTGGTGGCGCCGCAGGAGAGCAGCGTCTCCCACAGCAGGACGCGGGCGATGTTGCCCTTGCCCATACCCAGCACGTTGTACAGGCCAAACTCCCGGCTGCGGCGGCGAATCAGGAACGAATGGGTGTAAAAGAGGAAGATCAGGGCAAAAAAAGCGATGACCATGCTGCCGAGGCTCATGATCAGGGCCGTGCTGCGGCCGCCGGACATCTGAGGCAGCACAGAGGACACCGACAGGCCCATGAGGATGTAGAACACGGCGGTGACGCCGGTGCAGGTCAGCAGGTACGGCAGGTACAGCCGGCGGTTCTGCTTCATGCCCGTCCACGCCAGACGGGGGTAAAATCCGCGGTTCATCGTGCGTCACCGCCTGCCTGCAGCATGGTCAGGGTGTCGGAGATGACCTGATAGAAGCCGGCGTCGCTGCTGTCGCCGCGGTAGACCTGATGGAATACCTCGCCGTCCTTGATGAACAGCACGCGACCGGCGCGGCTGGCCGCCTTGACGGAGTGGGTGACCATGAGGATGGTCTGGCCCCGGCGGTTCACGTCGCCGAACAGCGTCAGGAGCTCATCGGTGGCCCGGGAGTCCAGTGCGCCGGTGGGCTCGTCCGCCAGCAGCAGGCGGGGCTGGGTGATAAGTGCGCGGGCCACGGCGGCGCGCTGCTTCTGGCCGCCGGACACCTCGTAGGGGTACTTTTTCAGCAGGTCCGCGATGCCCAGCTGGTCCGCCAGAGGACGCAGGCGGTCACGCATCTCGCTGTACGGGCGGCCCGCCAGCACCAGCGGCAGATAGATGTTGTCCTCCAGCGAGAAGGTATCCAGCAGGTTGAACTCCTGAAACACGAAGCCCAGATGGTCACGGCGGAAGGCGGCGGCATCCGCCTCCTTCACGGCGGACAGGTCACGTCCGTCCAGACGCACCGTGCCGGCGGTGGGGGTATCCAGCGCCGCCAGAATGTTCAGCAGCGTGGTCTTGCCGGAGCCGGATTCGCCCATGATGGCCACATATTCGCCCTGCTCCACCGTGAACTCCACGTTGTGCAGGGCCTCCACGCGGCTGCCGCCGAAGCGGGTGGTATACACCTTGCGCAGACCGCTGACTTCCAGAATCGACATAAAAACGACCTCCTTTTGTTTGCAGGTCACAGTATAGCAGGGGCGGGAAACGGCTGCCATAGCGTTGGCTTACATTTCCCGCCCGTATTCTAACAGAATTGTAAGATTTCAGACGCTCACTCCAGAGGGCCAGTGCGGCGGCTCAGGTCCAGACGCAGCACGGTGCCCTCCCCTGCCGCAGACGATGCGGTGATGGTATGCCCCAGGTCGCGGCAGATGCGGCGGCAGAGGTACAGGCCGATACCGCTGGCCTGCCGGTAGGTGCGGCCGTTGCGGCCGGTGTAGCCGCGGTCGAAGATGCGGGGCAGATCCTCCGCCGTGATGCCGATACCGGTGTCGCGGATGCAGAGGGTGGCAGGGGCCTCCGCGTCGATGGTGATGCTGCCGCCCTCCGGCGTGTATTTCAGGGCGTTGGACAGCACCTGCTCCACCACGAAGCCCAGCCACTTCTCGTCTGTCACCACCGACAGATGCAGCGGCTCATAGTGTAGGGTGAGCCTACGGTCGATGAATTCCCCCGCGAATTTCCGCAGGCTCTGGCGGATGATGCCGTCCAGATCGCAGGCGCGGATCACATAGTCGCTGGTCCCCTCGTCCAGGCGCAGGTACATCAGCACCATGTCCACGTACTGCTCGATGCGCAGCAGCTGGCTCATGAGCCGGCGGGCATTGGGGGTGTCGTCCGGCTGGAGGGTCAGGCGCATGGCGGCGATGGGGGTCTTGATCTGATGGACCCAGGCGGTGTAGTAGTCCACCATCTCCCGATAACGGGCGGCGTCGGCCGTCTCCCGCTCCGATGCGGCGCGGCGCAGGGCGGCGATGGCGGCCATGCAGTCGGCCTCCCCAATGGAGGCGGGTTCCGGCAGGTCCATGAGCTGGGCGTTAGCCGCCGTCTGGAGCTCCGAGAGCTTCCGGTGGCGGCGGAGGGTACGGGTATAGTCCCAGACTGCGGCGGCCAGACACAGCAGCAGGCTCAATAACGCAGGGTAGGCCACTGCCGCCAGCGGCAGGCCATACAGAGCAAAGCTGGCCGCCAGCAGGCCCCAGCCCAGGATGAACAGTAATATCGCCAGACGGTGCTGGCGGAGATATCGTCCGAAAAATTTCATAGGTCTCCTTATGTCAGTCCTGCGCCACCAGATAGCCCACGCCGTGGCGGGTGGTGATGAAATCCTCCAGCCCCGAGGCGGCCAGCTTCCTGCGCAGGCGGTTGACGTTGACCGTCAGGGTATTCTCGTCCACGAAGCTGTCCGTCTCCCACAGGGTCTGCATCAGCTTTTCACGGCTGACCACCTGTCCCGCCCGCTCCATAAGGCACAGCAGGATGCGGTACTCGTTTTTCGTCAGGTCGACGGACGCGCCGCCGTACTCCAGCTTCTGCACGTCCGTGCGCAGGCGGGCCCCGCGGCACACCGGCACCGGCGGCTGCACCGAAAAGTCGTAGGTGCGGCGCAGCAGGGCCTGCACCTTGGCCATCAGCACGTTCCGGTCAAAGGGCTTGGCGATGAAATCGTCGGCGCCCATGTTCATGGCCATGACGATGTTCATATTGTCCGCCGCCGAGGACAGGAAGATGATGGGCACGCGGCTGGTGCGGCGGATCTGGCGGCACCAGTGGTAGCCGTCGAAAAACGGCAGAGAGATGTCCAGCAGAATGAGGTGCGGGCCGTAGGCCGCGGCCTCCTCCGCCACGCGGCGGAAATCCGAGACGCAGCGGGCCTCCAGCGCCCAGGACTCCGCCTGTTCACAGACGGCCTGCGCGATGGCGGCGTCGTCCTCCACGATGAAAATACGGTACATGGCGCTCCCCTCCCCTGCTTCTTCGCTGCCAGTTTATTATACCCGACAGGAGGGCCGGTGGCAAGCCGCCGGAGCTTATGACTTTTTTAATTTTTGGGGTTGACAGCAAACTGTGTTATTCGTATAATACAGTTAACGACCGTATTACACAGCTAATACAGTTTCGCAGAAAGGAGGCGAGGCGCGTGATCTCATTTCAGGACTTCCGACAGACGGACGACACCCCCATCTATCTCCAGATCGTCCGATACATCCAGCAGGGGCTGGCGGCAGGCGCCATACAGGACGGCGACGAGCTGCCGTCGCGGCGTGTGGTGTCGGCGCTGCTGGCAGTGAATCCCAACACCGTGCAGAAGGCTTTCAAGCTGCTGGAGGACGAGGGGCTGGCCACGTCCCGTGCCGGAGCCAAGAGCTGTATCCAGGCGTCGCCGCAGCAGATCGAAGCCCTGCGGCAGGCGATGCTGGAGACGGAGATGCAGGCCATGGTGGACGCGGCACGGCGCATGGGGCTGAGCCGCGAGGAGGCCCACCGCCTGCTGGACGCACTGTATGACAAGGAGGGAGCGGAGGTATGAGAAAGCATTTATCCGTACTGGGGCTGGCGGCCCGAGGCGCGGTGGGCCGCATACTGCTCATCACGGTGCTGACGGCGGCACTGGCAGGCGCGCTGCTGTATCTGGTGCCGGCGCAGACGCCCAGCCAGTCCACGATATATCCCAACGGGGAGGTCGTGGAGACATATACTCCCAGCGACTACTGTTATCTGCCATCCCGCACCGGCGCCACGGTGGTGTGCGCCGTGGGACTGGCGGGTGTGATGGCGGTGCTGAGTCTTAACGGCTGCGGCTACGGGACAAAGACGGATCTGACCATGCGGCGGCTGCGCATCGGCGAGGGCGCGGCCAACCTGTGGTGGATGGCGCTGAACGCCGCGTGCCTGCTGTTCTACTGGGCGGTGATGGCGGCGGTGACGGTGCTGGTATTGCAGCTGCGCATCCGGAACATCGTACCGGACAACGCATTATACACGCCCGGGCGGCAGACGCTGCTGCTGGCGGTGTATGCCAGCAGCTTTCTGCACCATCTGATGCCCGTGCGGGACACGCTGGTGTGGGCGGAGGACGGACTGCTGCTGGCGCTGTGCGCCGCGGCGGCGGCGCGGTTCTCCCAGGCCCAGCGTCAGGGGAAATTCAGCATCGCGCCTATTGCGGCGCTGGCACTGACCATCGGCGGCTTCTTCCCACGGATGGGAGCTGCCTCCACATTCATATGGGCTTTTGTGGCCGCAGCGGGCGCGGGACTCTGCGTGGTGCTGCTGCAGAAAGGAGAGACGGAGGATGCCGAAAAACAGGACTTCCGCGTGCGGCAGGATGCTTGAGCACGTCCTGCCCCCCAACGTACCGGCGGACACCATGCAGGGCATCATCATCGGCAGTCTGGCCATCGGCGCACTGACGGCTGCCATCGACTTCACCGTGCATTACGCCGCGACCTACCGCGGCATGTTCTACTGGGACGGACGGCTGATGGACACGGCGCTGATGGGTCCCTTCTCCGCCTATGTGGAGCCGGTGGTCATCGTGTTCGGCGTGGTGGTGCTGCTGGCGCTGCTGTCCGCCGTGATGCTGTACAGCTCCTATTATCTGGGCGGGCGCAGCATCTACCTGATGCGCCGTCTGCCCGATGGGCGGCAGACCCTGCGGCGGCAGGTGTGGACCGCGCCGCTGGTCTGGGCGGTGTGCGCCGTGGCCGCGGCGGCGGTGGTGCTGGGGCTGTGCTATCTGGCGTGGCGGTTCATCACGCCGGAGCAGTGCATTCCCACGGCGGAGAATATCCAGCGGGTCATGAACGCCATTGCCGCGTCGCCCTATGCGCACTACTACGGTTAAGGAGGGATCACATATGCTTGAGATCAGCCATATCAGCAAAAAATACGGTTCCAAGGAGGCGCTGCACGATGTGTCCCTGACGCTGCCACAGGGGCAGATCGTGGGGCTGTTCGGGGAGAACGGCGCGGGCAAGACCACGCTGATGAAGTGCGTGCTGGGTCTTGTGCGGCACGAGGGCACCGTAACGCTGGACGGCGCCGCCATCGACCGCACCAACATCGACCGGCTCAGCTTTGCCACCTGCGAGCACTCGTTTTTCCCCGGGCTGACGGCGGCGGCCCACCGGGACTTCTACGCCGAGCACTTTCCCCGCTTCAACGACAAGCGGTTCCATGGGCTGATGGAGTTTTTCGATCTGCCCATGGACAAGCGGCTGCGGAGCTTCTCCGCCGGTATGCAGAACCAGTTCGAGGTCATCATGGCGCTGTCGCAGGGGGCGGACTACATCCTGATGGATGAGCCCTTCGCCGGAAACGACATCTTCAACCGCGAGGACTTCTACAAGGTGCTGCTGGGCATCCTGACGGAGCGGGAGACGGTGCTTTTGAGCACCCACCTCATCGAGGAGGTGAAGGACTGCATCTCCCGGGCCGTACTCATCCGCGAGGGCGGCATCGTGGGGGACTGCTCCGCCGAGGAGCTGGAGGAGTCCGGCAGAAACCTGATGGGCTATATCAAGGAGACATATCACTACCGGCCAGAGCGTGTCAGTCAGGCACTGGATGCCCTGACGGACGGAGAGGAGGGCGAGGACACATGAAACAGAGCCTTGCGGCTGCGGCGGCCATGCTGGTGCTGGCGGCGGCGGTACTGACGGCGGCCAATACGGCGCTGGACGCCACCGCCGTGCCGACACCCTACACCGCCGTCCTCTCCCACGGCGACGCCGCAGCGGCGGAGGGCCTGCGCTTCCGCACCGCCGCGCGGTTCGGCAGCTGCCTGCGGTGGGACACGGTGTACGACGTGGGAGCCAATACGTGGGAGTCGGAGGAGTCCTTTGCCGTGCGGGTCTACAACAACGCCTACACCCAGTATGACGATGTAACGGATCGTCCATCGTGGGAGAGCTTCAACACGCGGTACATCAATGCGGCGATCCGGCGGGAGGATGCGCTGGGTGCGCACCTGCGGCAGGCCGCGGAGGCCCGAAATCGTGGGAACGGCTACGAAAGCAGCTACACCGAGCGGGTAATGCTGCGGGAGTACTATGAGGCGTATCCCCTGTACCTGGCGTCCGATGCGCACAGCGTGGGGCAGCTGTTTGACGACTACAGCGACTACGATGAGCTGACGTTCCCCATGTTCGACAGGCTGCGCATCCCGGTGGGGGATGCGGACTGGATGGAGCCCAGCGTTGTTACCGGCTCCTCCGGAATGATGTATCTCACGGGCGACACGCGGCTGCGCACCCAAAACCGGTTCACGCCGCTGTCGCTGGGGTGCGAGAGCGGTACGCTGGTGACGGTGGGCTTTTCCCCCGACGCGGAACCCCAGGCGGAATGGGCGCCGGAGGGCTTCGGGCTGTGGTACATCCCGTTCATCAAGGAGAGCGGCACCAGCCGGGCCGGAGGCGGCTACGCCTACACGCGGGTGGATGCGGACAATGCGCAGCTGGTGTGTGAGCTGGACATCGCCGCGCAGCGGGTGGTGGGCTTGCAGTACAGCGGTGACCGGTCAGAGGTGCTGCTGACCACCGCTGAGGACGGTCAGTACGTGCTGCGCATTCTGGACGCGGCGGACTTCCGCTGCAAGCAGATCGTCCCTCTGGTGGAGGTGGGCGAGCTGCTGCACTGGGAGGGCACCGTCGGCACCGGGGCCGGTTTTGCCTATCAGGAGAGCCGGTCGGACTACCCCACCGTGACCTATCACAGCGAGGACGACCTGCTGGTGGTCGCTGCGGGCAAGACGCTGGTGGTGCTGCTGCCGGAGGGCGGCGGCTGGGCCGTGGAGTTCACCACGCCGCTGCTGTGGCCCACATGGCAGGACGATGGAACGCTGGACTGGGGCGCGGCCATGCTGACGGACGCTGCAGACGCGTGGTACTACGGCAGCTCCACCATCGATCTGACGGACGAGGTGGACCGCATGCCCATGTGCTGGCAGGACGGGAAGCTGGCGCTGGCCGCCAACGACTACAGCGGCGAGCAGACGCTGGTGGAGGTCTACGACCGGACGGGGCTGCGGTACGGTGCGCTGCTGGACGCGGGGCTAAGTGCGCAGGAGCGCTCCAGCTTCGGCTTCAGCGCGGCGCGGGAGTATCCCGAGCTGGTCTGGGAATAAACAAAAAAGCAGCCCTCCGGCACTTCTGAAGTGTCGGAGGGCTGCTTTTTCTGCTGATTTTGGGGCGTTATTCCACGGTGACGCTTTTGGCCAGATTGCGGGGCTTGTCGATGTCGCAGCCACGGGCCAGGGCGATGTAGTAGGCCAGCAGCTGCAGGGGCACCACGCCCAGCTGGGGCAGGAGCATGGTCTCCGTCTCCGGCACGGTGAGGACGCGGGCCACGCGGCTGTGCATCCGCTCCGCGCCGGTCTCGGTGGTCAGGGCCAGCACCCGGGCGCCCCGGGCCTGCACCTCCACCACGTTGCTCATGGCCTTGTCGAACAGGGGCATATACGTGGCGGCGGCGATCACCGGCGTGCCCTCCTCAATAAGGGAGATGGTACCGTGCTTCAGCTCGCCGGAGGCGTAGGCCTCGGAGTGGATATACGAAATTTCCTTCAGTTTCAGGCTGCCCTCCAGCGACAGGGCGTAGTCCAGATTGCGGCCGATGAAGAAGATCTGCTCATGGCCCGCCAGCTCCCGAGCCGCGGCCTGTATCTCCGCGGTGTCGGAGAGAATATGGGCCATCTGGGCGGGCAGGGCCTCGATGCCCTGCACCATGGCGGTGTAGGTGTCGAAGTCCACGGTGCCTAAAATATCGCCGAAGTACAGGCCCAGCAGGTTCAGCACCACCATCTGGGTGCTGTACGCCTTGGTGGTGGCCACGGCGATCTCCGGCCCCGCCCAGGTATACAGCACGTCGTGGGACTCCCGGGCGATGGAGGAGCCCACCACGTTGACGATGGACAAAATGCGGGCGCCGCGCTTTTTGGCCTCCCGCAGGGCGGCCATGGAGTCCAGCGTCTCGCCGGACTGGCTGATGACGATGACCAGGTCGCCCTTGCCCACGATGGGGTCGCTGTAACGGAACTCGGAGGCCAGGCTCACCTCCACAGGGCGGCGGAGCAGGCGCTCCAGCACGTACTTGCCCACCATGCCCACGTGGTAGCTGGAGCCGCAGGCCACGATGCATACGCGGCCCAGCTCCCGTATCTCACGATCCGTCATGGTCAGGTCGCTGAGCACCACGCGGCCGTCCCGGATGCGGCCGGTGATAGCGCGGGCGATGGCGTCGGGCTGCTCGTAGATCTCCTTGAGCATGAAGTGGTCGTAGCCGCCTTTTTCCGCAGCGTCCACATCCCAGTCGATGTGGTGATGCTCCTTTTCGATGGGGCGGCGGCGCTCGTCATAGATGCGGATGCCGCCGCATGTGACGATGGCCAGCTCGCCGTCGTCCATGTACACGATATCCCGTGTGTGGCGCAGCAGCGCCGTCACGTCGGAGGCGATGAAGTTCTCTCCGTCGCCGTAGCCCAGCAGCAGCGGCGCGTCCTTGCGGGCGGCAATGAGCCGGTCCGGCGCGTCGGCGCAGACGATACCCAGCGCGTAAGCGCCCTCCACGGCGGAGAGCATGCTGTTCACTGCCTCGAACACGTCGCGGCTGGCGGCGTAATAGTAGTCCAGCAGCTGGGCCACCACCTCCGTGTCCGTCTCGGAGCGGAAGGCGTAGCCCTTGGCGGTGAGCTGGGCGCGGAGCAGGGCGTAGTTCTCGATGATGCCGTTGTGGACAACGGCGAACAGGCCGCTCTGGCTGACCTGGGGATGGGCGTTGATGTCGTTGGGCTCGCCATGGGTGGCCCAGCGGGTATGGCCCACGCCCAGCGTACCGGTGAGGGTGCGGCCCTCCTCCGTCAAATCGGCCAGCGCCTGCAGGCGGCCTCTGGTCTTGCAGACCTGCAAGCCCTCGGGGCCGCAGACAGCCATGCCCGCCGAGTCGTAGCCGCGGTACTCCAGACGGCGCAGGCCGTCCAGCAGGATGGGGGCGGCTTCCTGCATGCCCACGTATCCCACGATTCCACACATATTTGATTTTCCTCCTGAAAGATATGATCTCTGTCGGAAGAACAAACGCGCAGACCATTTGTGTCTTCGCATCCGGTCACAGCCCCTCTGTTTTGCGGTCGCCCGCATATTTATGAGCTGTGTGCGCATCCGGACGATGCGGAGGAGCATCCGCCGAATTTTCGATCGCTCCCCACCTCGTTATCCCACGGCGGCGGAAAAGAAAAATATCCGCCGGCCTGCCGGCAAGAGATTTTTCGTCAAGACAAGGCGCAAAAGCGCAGGAATACTTTCTGTATTTCCAGCTTTTGCAACGATGTATTGGCGGAAAATATCCGTCGGCGCGCGGGAGCATGGCGCTTGTGTCGGAACCTGTGTCCGAATCCTCCCTTCACATTCTGCGTATCTATGCAAACGCCGCGGGCGGCATATTTCCGGCCCGCAGGGGCATACTGAGAGAAATACCCTATGGAAAGGGCGTGTATCGCTTGGCAACTGCGTTTTTCCGCACCATCATCCTGTACCTGCTGCTGATCGCGGGTCTGCGGCTCAGCGGCAAGCGGCAGATCGGTGAGCTGGAACCCATCGAGCTGGTGCTGACGCTGCTGATCTCCGATCTGGCGTCGGTACCCATGCAGGACTTCGGGCTGCCGCTGCTCAACGGCGTGGTGCCCATTCTGGCACTGATCGCGCTGTCCACCCTGTTCAGCTGCGCCAGCCTGCGGAACGTGCGGTTCAGGTCGCTGGTATGCGGCGAGCCGGCGCTGGTCATCAGGGATGGCCGCATCCGGCAGGAGGTGATGCACCACAACCGCCTGACGCTGGACGAGCTGATGGAGGAGCTGCGGGGGCAGGGCGTGCTGGACATCAACACCGTGAAGTACGCGGTGCTGGAGACCAGCGGACACCTGTCGGTGCTGCTGCGGGCCGACCGGCAGCCGCTGACGGCGCAGCAGATGGCGGCTGCCGTGGAGGATGACGTGCTGCTGCCCACGGTGGTCATCAACGACGGCCGCGTCATGGCGGAAAACCTGCGGCAGGCCGGCCGGGATGAGAACTGGCTGCGGCAGCAATTGCAGAAGCGGAAAATAAAGCATCCCCGGGACGTGTTCCTCCTGTCCGTGGACGAGGGCGGCAACGTGGTATGCCAGCTGAAGGAGGACGCACGATGAAAGCCATACGCATCCCCGTTTTCGTGCTGGCGGTGCTGCTGGCGTTCTCCGTGTGCAACGCCGTACACCTCACCCGCCGGTGCGCGCTGTGGCAGGCGGAGCTGGCGGAGGCCGACCGCGCGGCAGCCATGGGCGACACGGAGGCCGCCGGTGCGGCGCTGGCGCGGCTGGAGGCCCTGTGGCAGGCCGATCAGGCGTATCTGCACATCGTGGTGTCCCACGAGGACATCCACGACGCGGAGGCGCTTTTGCAGCGGGCCGCGCTGCTGTGCGGCATAGGGAACGACGAGCTGCGCCCCGCGCTGGCGGAGCTGCGGGCCGCCATGAGCATGGTGGCGGAGACACAGCAGATCAGCGCGAAGAATATCCTGTGACTTACTTCTCGCTGAGGAGCTTATTCAGCTCGCTCATGAAGGTGTTGATGTCCTTGAACTGGCGGTAGACGGAGGCGAAGCGGACGTAGGCCACCTCGTCGGCCTTCTTCAGCTTCTCCATGACCTTCTCGCCGATGACCTCGGTGCTGACCTCGCGCTCCAGCGCGTTCTGCAGCTCCTGCTCGATCTCCAGTGCCATGCGCTCCATGTCCGCCACGGGGACGGGGCGCTTTTCGCAGGAGCGCTGGATACCCCGCAGCACCTTGCTGCGGTCGAAGCTCTGGCGGGAGCCGTCCTTCTTGATGACCACCATGGGCAGGCTCTCCACCGTCTCGTAGGTGGTGAAGCGCTTCTCGCAGGCCAGGCACTCCCTGCGGCGGCGGATGCTGCTGCTCTCGTCAGCGGGGCGGGAGTCCACGACCTTGCTCTCTTTGTATCCGCAATAGGGACATCTCATATGTTGACCCTCCTGATCTTGCGGCAAAATACCGCTGGATGGCAACAGTATAGCATAAATCTGCCGGATGTGGTAGAGGGCGGCGCGATTTTTTTACGGGCGCTTATCGCGGCGGCAGCTGCGGCGTCCAGCCGCCGGAAAAGGTGTAGAGGACGGTGCGGCGGCCCTCCCGATGTGTCACGGCGGCAAAGCAGAACAGCTCCGTCAGCGGGAAGGGGGCCTCCGGCGGCCAGGGTGCGGCAAGCCGCGTGCTGCCGCCCTCCCGATGCAGCAGCGCACCGGCGGGAGCGGGCCAGGGGAAGCCGTCCGATGGGGTGAGAGGACGCCAGGGGGCGGTCTGCACCGGCTGGGCGGTGCAGCGCGTGACCGCGCCCAGCGGCGCGGTCATGGCGGCGGAGTAGCGGCGGTGGAGGCGGCCGTCCTCCGTGACGCCCAGCAGCAGCTGTCCGCCGGCGCCGCAGGCGTACAGGCGGTACAATCCGGCGGGCAGGCCGGTGCAGGCAGCGCGGAAGGACGTGTCCGTTCCCGCGGGCTCCACGTACAGCGTGCCCACGCGGCGGCCATCCAGACAGACAGGCACCTCCACGGTCCTCGCCCCCTTCCCTACGAAAAACAGGTCTGTGCCATGGTATGCACAGACCTGTTCTGCTTATGCGTTTTTCCCGTGTGGGACGGCTACACCAGGTGGCTGCCGGTAAGGCCGAAGCTGACAGCGATGGCGGCATCCACCTGCTCCATCACCGCGCCGTCCACGCGGCCCATCCTCTCCCGCAGGCGGCGCTTATCCAGCGTGCGGATCTGCTCCAGCAGGATCACGGAATCCTTGGGCAGGCCGCTGCCCTGCGCCGCCAGGGCGATATGAGTCGGCAGCTTGGCCTTCCCCAGCTGGGAGGTAATGGCCGCCGCGATGACCGTGGGGCTGTGGCGGTTGCCGGTGTCGTTCTGCACGATCAGCACCGGACGCACGCCCCCCTGCTCGCTGCCCACCACGGGGCTGAGATCGGCGTAGTATATGTCGCCGCGTCTGACATTCGTATCCACAAAGTTCACACTCCGCCGCAAGAAGTACCGGAGGGATATGTCCTCAGGTCACTTCCATTGTCCCACGCAGCCGCGGAATTTATACCCTTTGCAGTTCAGTAAATTCCGGTTTTGTTCCGCCCGATGTATCCTATGCGCCGCCGCCCTCCGCCGTGTCAGGCGGCGCGGTGGTACATTCAAAGCTCAGCAGCCGGACAGTCAGAACCATCTGGCCGTCCTGAGAAAACTCGGCATAGCGGGGAAACAGGCCGGACTCGTCCAGCCAGACGGCGCACAGCACCTTGCCGCCGGAGGCGCCGGTGGTATCCAGCGTCAGCCGCAGGCAGGGGGCATCCTCCAGCGTCTCGGCGCCCTGCTCCAGCACGTAGCCGTTCGCCAACGCCCGCAGCAGGTAGGGCAGGCAGTTGGCGGGGCAGATGTCCGAGGACGCGCCTACCGGCAATTGCAGGCCCTCGCAGGCCAGAGTCAGGTCCTCCCCCGAGGCCACGGCGGTGAGCCCCGCCAGCTCGTGGGGCTGGGTGACGGTGGTGGCGGCGTCTCCCGCCGCATCGTAGCTGCACAGCAGGGTGAAGGTGCGGCTGTCGGTGTCCGTGTGGCTGGTGACCTCCGCCTCCAGGCGGGCGGTCCGAACGGTGCGGTACTGGTCCTGTACGGCGTTCCCCGCAGCCGCGCCGCCGCAGCCGCACAGCGCCGCGCACAGCAGCAGCGGCAATATGATCTTTTTCACGGTATCCCTCCTTTTCGGGAAGGCTCTCCGCTACTCCACCTCTTTCAGCGCGTAGGGCAGTTTCTCTAACAGGTCGCTGGGGGTCATGCCCCGCCGTCCCTTGTCCGCCGCAGCCAGATCGCCGGCCCTGCCGTGGAGCCATACGGCGCAGCAGCAGGCGGCAAACGGCTCCATGCCCTGGGCCAGCAGGCCGGCGGCGAGTCCGGTGAGGATGTCGCCGCTGCCGCCCTTGGCCATGCCGTCGTTACCGGTGGTGTTCACCGCCAGACGGCCGTCCGGCGCGGCCACCACCGTGCCGCGGCCCTTCAGCACCAGATAGACGCCGCGGCGGGCCGCATAGGCCGCCGCCCCGCTCTCCCGTCCGCGGCTGAGGTCGCCGCCGGCACGGAAAAACTCCCCCTCGTGGGGCGTCATCACCGTCACCTGACCGCGGCGGAGGGACAACTCATCTATATGCCGCTCCAGCGCGTTTATGCCATCGGCATCCAGCACCAGCGGCTTGTCCAGCGTCAGCAGGCGGCGCACCAGCGCATCGCTCTCCTCGCCGCGTCCCATGCCGCAGCCCATAGCCACGGCATCGCACCCGGCGGCGCGGCGGCGGATGTCCTCCTCCGCCGCCAGAGAGAGCCTGCCCTCCAGCGTGGGCAGCGGGTGGGGCATGGTCTCATCGGACTTCACCGCCGCCACCTGCCAGATGTCGGACGGGACGCCCAGAAAGACCAGCCCGCAGCCGGAGCGGACGGCGGCGCGGGAGCAGAACACCGGCGCGCCGGTGTAGCCCACGCTGCCCCCCAGCACGTACACCTTGCCGAAATCCCCCTTGTGGCCCGCTGGGTCGCGGGGCGGCAGGGCGGCCTTTACATAGTCAAAGTCGATGGTCAGCATGCACATTGCTCCTCCCGGCGTTTTTTGTTCAGTATAGCATGACTGTCAACGGCAGGAAAGCGGTATTCTGTGAAAAAAGTGCTTGCAAGTTTCGGTACGATATGGTATCGTAAGCACCAGCAAATGCGATGAACGGGAAGATCCGCGGCGTAGGCGTCCCCAAGAGAGGGCTGGCCACCGGCTGCAAGCCGGCCTGAGACGTGCTGAGGTGTTCGCCCGGGAGCTGCCGCGAGGAAATGCGCGGACGGGTCATCCTCCGTTAACGGGAAACGAGTGCGCGGGCTGCGGCCCGCGAAGCTGGGTGGTACCACGGAAGCATCGCCTTTCGTCCCATGTCATGTGGGATGAAAGGTATTTTTTTATCCCAAAAACGAAACTCTCAAAAGGAGGACTCACACCATATGAAGGAAAAACTGGAAAAGCTGCTGGCCGAGGGGCGCGCCAGGATCGAGGGCGTCCGCAGCGAGCCGGAGCTGCAGGAGGTCAAGGCGCTGCTGCTGGGCAAGCAGGGCAGCCTGACGGAGCTGCTGAAGGAGCTGCCCAAGCTGGACGTGTCCCTGCGTCCGGAGATGGGCAAGGCTGTGAACCAGGCCAAGGGCCAGCTGACGGAGCTGCTGGAGCAGCGCCGGAACGAGCTGAAGATGAAGGCGTCGGAGGTCTCCCCCGACTTCGACATTTCCGTGCCCGGGACGCTGCCCCTCAGCGGCGGGCTGCACCCCATCACCCAGATGTGCTACGACCTGAACGACGCCTTCCGCTCCATGGGCTTCGAGATCTATGAGGAGGATGACATCACCAGCGAGCTGTACGGCTTCGACAACCTGAACTTTCCCCCCAACCATCCCGCCCGCGAGAGCATGGACACCTACTGGCTGGAGGGTCACGACAAGGGGGAATGCTGGGAGAAGCTGTGTCTGCGGCCCCATCTGACCGGCGGCTCCGTCCGCTACATGCAGACCCACAAGCCCCCCTACCGCTTTGTGTACCCCGGCAAGGTGTACCGCAACGAGACGACGGACGCCCGCCACGAGCGCGCCTTTTTCCAGTATGAGGCGCTGATCGTGGACAAGGACTTCACCTTCGCCTCCGGCAAGGTGATGATCAAGAGCATCCTCAGCAAGGTGTTCGGCCGCGATGTTCCCGTGCGGATGCGGGCCGGCTTCTTCCCCTTCGTGGAGCCCGGCTTTGAGATCGATATGGGCTGTCTGGTCTGCGGCGGCAAGGGATGCAGCGTGTGCAAGCACGTGGGCTGGATCGAGGTCATGCCCGGCGGTACGCCCCACCCCAACGTCCTGAAGGCCGCAGGGCTGGACCCCGACGAGTACACCGGCTTCTATGTCAACATCGGTCTGGACCGACTGGTTATGATGCGCTACGGCGTGGACGACGTCCGCCTGTTCCACAGCGCCGACCTGCGGTTCCTTGAGCAATTCCATTGATGAGGGAGGGCTGCTGAAATGAAAGTATCACTGAACTGGCTCCGGGACTATGTGGAGCTACCCCATGACATGGACCTGAAGCGTCTGGCCTATGATCTGACCATGTCCACCGTGGAGGTGGAGGACGCCACCGATCTGGGCGCGTCGTTCCACGACATGGTGGTGGGCGAGATCAGGGAGGTCCTGCCCCATCCCAACGCCGACAAGCTGCGCATCTGCCGCACCGACATCGGCGGCGGCACCGTCAAGGAGATCGTCTGCGGCGGCACCAACCTCCGCGACGGCATGAAGGTGGCCGTGGCGCTGCCCGGCTCCGTCTGCCGCTGGCACGGCGAGGGCGAGCCCGTGGAGATCCACGAGAGCAAGCTCCGCGGCGTGGCGAGCTACGGCATGATCTGCGGCGCGGTGGAGATCGGCCTTGCCGACCTGTTCCCCGCGGAGGGAGAGGCCGTCATCCTCGACCTCAGCGCCTTCGACGCCCCCGCCGGCACACCGCTGGCGGACGCGCTGGATCTCAACGACATCATTCTGGAGATCGACAATAAATCCATGACCAACCGCCCCGACCTGTGGGGCCACTACGGCATCGCCCGGGAGCTGGCGGCGCTGTACCATCTGCCCATGAAAACGTTCCCCCACTTCGACCGGAACGTAGAGAATACCGCGGGCTTCCACGTCACCGTGGAGGATACGGAGCGCTGCCCGCGCTATCTGTCCGCTCAGATCGAGGGGCTCAGCGTCAAGGCCGCCCCCTATCAGATGCAGAGCCGCATCTGGCGCGTAGGCATGCGGCCCATCAACGCGCTGGTGGACATCACCAACTATGTGATGCTGGCCACGGGCCAGCCCACCCATGCCTTCGACTCTGACCACATCGCCGGTCACGTCATCGTGCGCCGCGCCGGCGAAGGCGAGAAGCTGCTGCTGCTCAACGGCAAGGAGCTGACGATGACCAGCGACGACCTGACCATCGCCGACGACGCCGGTGTGGTGGGTCTGGCGGGCGTCATGGGCGGCGCCAAGGACTCCATCCTCCCCACCACCAGCAAGGTCATTCTGGAGGTGGCCAACTTCCAGGCCGCCGGTATCCGCCGCACCGCCCTGCGGTATGACAACCGCACGGAGGCCTCCGCCCGCTACGAAAAGGCCATCGATCCCGAGCGCTGCGATCAGGCCTTCGATCTGTCCATGCAGCTGTTCCGGGAGCTGTATCCCGAGATGCAGGTGACGGGGCTGGCGGACCAGTACCCCGTGCCGCTGAAGAAGGCGGAGATCGACGTAGCCCTCAGCTGGCTGGAGCGCCGTCTGGGCAAGGTGCTGACGCCGGACGACGTGGCCGCGAAGCTGGAGCCGCTGGGCTTCCAGCTGTCCTTCGACGGCGACAACATGCACGTGGTGGTGCCCACGTGGCGCTCCACCGGCGACGTCAGCATCAAGGCGGACATCATGGAGGAAGTGGCCCGCATGTACGGCTACGAAAACTTCGAGGCCGAACCCATCACCACCTCCTTCGACGGCGCCATCAACCAGCTGGACAAGGATCTGGAGCGGCATATCAAGGAATATCTGGCCGTCCGCTGCGGCATGCAGGAGATCTTCAGCTATCCCTGGATGGAGGAGAGCTATGTCAACGCCATCCTCCAGAGCACCGACGGCATCCTGGCCCTGTCCACACCGCCGTCCCCCTCGGAGCGCTTTATCCGCGCCTCCCTGCTGCCCAACCTGTGCAGGGCGGTGGCCAAGAACGAGCGCTACTACGGCGATTTCGCCATCTTCGAGACGGCGCAGGTGTTCCGCGATGAGAACTACACCGCGCCCTACGATGAGCGCGAGAAGCTGCCCTCCCAGCGCAAGAACGTGGCGGGCGCCTTCGTGTCTGCCGGCAAGGATGTGACGGGCCTGTTCCGCCGTGCCAAGGGCGTGGTGGAGATGATGCCCCGCTACACCCACATGGAGCCGTACAGCTTCCGCCAGGTTTCCAAGCCTGTGTGGGCCGACGAGGTGGTGTGGCTGAACATCTATCTGGGCGAGGAGTACATCGGCGATCTGGCCCTGCTGAGCAAGCGGGTGTCTATGGCGTGCGGCATCAAGAACGTCAACGTCATGCTGTTCCAGTTGGATCAGGATGCGCTGATCCCCCTGCGCTCCCGCACCAACAGCTTCCGCCATCTGGCGGAGTATCCCATGACCGACTACGATATCTCCCTGCTGCTGGATGGCCAGGTGAAGTGGGCGGATGTGGCCCAGACCATCGGCGGCATCAAGAACCCCCTGCTCCACGGCGCAGCCTTCGTGGACGAGTACCGCGGCAAGCAGGTGCCGGAGGGCAAGAAGTCCCTGACGGCGCGGCTGACCATCGGCTCCGCGGAGAAGACCCTGACCTCCGCCGAGATCGAGGAGGTAGCCAACAGCGTGCTGAAGAAGCTGGCCAAACGCTTCGGCGCGGAGCTTCGCTCCCGCTGACGCGGCGGCACTTTTTCCCAGACAGCACGTTTTCCCTCTTTACAGGAACGGGGAAATGGCGTATACTTTAAGGGATATTATAGAGGGGCGGTGTCGATATGGACGATTACACCAGGAAGTTCAACGCGGCTGAGGATAAAGACCAGCAGGTGCATTATATTCTCACCACCGTCTATGAGTCCCTGAAGGAGAAGGGCTACGACCCCATCAACCAGATCGTGGGCTACATCCTGTCGGAGGACCCCACCTACATCACCAACCACAACTCCGCCCGCACGCTGATCTGCAAGATCGATCGGGACGAGCTGCTGCAGGTGCTGGTCAAGAGCTATCTGGAGCTGTAAAACAACCGGAAAAATGCCGCGCGCTCAGGCCGCGCGGCATTTTTTTCGCGTTTTCTCCCGATTTCGGCGCAGCTTTCCGAATTTTTCCTGCCTGTGCGCGTTGACAGCAGGAGTCAGATGTGTTACAATTTGGTTACAAAGATTGCAACGGAGGTATTCCCATGGCAGAAGTGAAAAAAGGCGAAGGCCTTGTTTATAAAAATCATCCCCTGCGCCGCGTGGACAATCTCATCTACTACGGCAGCATGGCCGACAAGTATGTCGTGATGCTCCAGATCCTGGACACCAAGAAGGAACAGGATATGAACGTGGCTACCCGCGTGTCCGTGCAGCTGCAGCTCACCGACCCCGACCTGCGCTCCCGCGATCGCGTGGTGAAGAAGTCCGAGAAGGACAGTCTCTACGCCGCCATGGATGTGGGCAGCATCTGGCTGGAGCGGGCGCTGTCCGGAAAGCTGTGAGCCTATGAAGCGGGTTTTGATCGCGGCACTGGCCGCTGTACTGACGGTGTCGGCCTTCACCGGCGCCGCCGTCCTCACCGGACGATTCAAGAATTCCGTGGTGCCTGTGGCCCACGCCATCCCCATGAGCACCACCATCTCCCTGCCCTCCGCCTCCGCCAAGCTGGAGAGTGCGCAGGGTCCGGCTCTGACCTCCGGTGCGGCGCTGTGCGCCGCCGTGACGCCGGCCACGCCTGACGCTGTGGAGGCCGCCATCGCCACCACCGAGCGCAAGGCCGCCGAGGAGCAGGCCAAGGCGGAGGCAGAAGCCAAGGCCAAAGCAGAGGCTGCCGCCAAGGCCAAGGCCGCCCAGCTGGCGGCGCTGAAAACCTCCGGCAAGACGCTGGGCAGCGGCGTCATCAACGCTGCGGATGTGCGGCTGCGCAGTGAGAGCAGCACGTCCAGCTCTATTCTGGCCACCCTGTCCAAGGGCACTGCTGTCACGGTACTGGCCCAGAGCGATGGCTGGTACGCCGTGTCCTGCAACAACACCACCGGCTATGTGGCACAGCAGTATGTGACGATGGGCGATTCCCTGCCCGCGGATACCACCACGGACGATACCGCAGCTGATGACAACAGTGCCAACGACAGCACGGCTGACGATTCCAGCAGCGTACCGTCCAGCGGCTCCGGCAGCTCCGCTGTCAGCATCGCCTATCAGTATCTGGGCGTGCCCTATGTGTACGGCGGCGCGTCCCCCAGCGGCTTCGACTGCTCCGGCTTTACCATGTATGTGTACAGTCAGCTGGGCATCTCCCTGCCCCACGGCGCTACGCCGCAGCTGAACTACGGCACCTCCGTGAGCCGCAGCGACCTGCAGCCGGGCGATCTGGTGTTCTTCTCCGACTACGGCTACGCCGCGTCCCACGTGGGTATCTATGTGGGCGATGGGCAGTTTATCCACGCGTCCTCCTCCAGCAGCAACGGTTACTGCGTGTGCGTGTCGTCCCTGACCAGCGGTTACTACGACAGCCACTACGCCGGTGCGCGCCGGTTCTGAGCGCCGGGTACATAACAAAATGACAAAGAAGGCCCCCGACAACACGGTCGGGGGCCTTCTTTATTCGCGTGTTTACTCGGTGGGGCCCTGCGGCTCCGCAGGCGTCTCGGGAGCGGTAGGTGCTTCGGGCGCTTCAGAAGCAGCGTCGGTCGGCTCCGAAACAGGCTCTGTCCGCCCGGCATCTGTTACGGAGGCGGCAGCCGGCTCAGCAGCCGCCGGGGTAGACGCTTCAACGGTATCCGCTTCAGAATCGGCGGCAGCCGCCGCTTTGCGGGCGGCCACGATGTTGACATACAGCTCCTCCCGCTTGTGGGGACGAAGCTTGATGTTGTAGAACAGCATGAACGCCGACACCAGCACCATCACCAGACTCAGGGCCTGGCTGACGCGGATGGGCTGATCGCCGATGGTCCAGTCGAACAGGTACAGGCTGTCGGTGCGCAGGCCCTCGATCCAGAAGCGGCCAATGCCGTACCACAGGAAGTAGAACCAGGTGTTCTCGCCGTCGAAGCGACGGGCCTTGGATATAATAAACACGATCAGCAGCAGGCCCACCACGTTCCACAGGCTCTCATAGAGGAAAGTGGGGTGTACGTCGACGGTCTTGCCCAGCACCGTGGTCAGCTCCATGCGCCAGGGCAGGGTGGTCTCGGTACCGAATGCCTCGCGGTTCATGAAGTTGCCCCAGCGGCCCACGGTCTGTCCGATCAGAAAGCCCATGACCACCAGATCCGTCAGGGCACCCAGCTTCAGCCCCTTCTTCTTGCACAGCACCATACCCACCAGAATGGCGGCGATCACCGCGCCGTAAATGGCCAGACCGCCGTCCCAGATAGCTACGGCGCTGCCCCAGTCAAAGGAGCCGTCGGATTTTTTGAACAGATCCAGATAGAAGATGACGTAGTACACCCGCGCGCCCACAACGGACAGCGGCACGCCCCACAGCACTGCATCCAGCAGGTCATCCTCGGTGATGCCATACTTCTCCTTCTGGGTCATGCAGAACCACAGGGCCAGCACCACGCCCAGGGCAATGAGGATGCCGTACCAGTAGATGGCTTTGCCGCCGACGTGGAAGGCGGTGCTGGAGGCGGTGAACTCCCAGTCACCGAAAAGTCCCGGGAAACGAATGGGACTGTCAGTCATAATGCGCAAGAATTATCCCTCCTTCGGGTGAATCACGGAGAGGGCCATATGGCTCTCTACAAAGTTTTCACGGATGAAATCCAGCACGTCCTGCTGGGTGATGCTGTCGTAGACCTCGGGGAAGCGGTAGGGATCGTAATGGTGAAAACAGCCCTCCGCCATGGACACGGCGATGGACTCGAAGGAGTTCAGGGCTTTCAGGGCCGCGCCGAAGTTGGCGTTGACGATACGGCGGTAGTACGCCTCGTCCAGCCCCTCCTCCGTCAGACGCTTCGCCTCCGACAGGATGGCCCGGGCCACGGCGCGGGGGTCCTTGCTGTCGCCGCCGGCGTAGACGTAGGCCGCGCCGGGCAGGATGTCGTAGCTGGCTCCGAAGGAGCCGTTGATAAGGCCCTGGCTGTAAAGCCGCACATACAGTGGGCTGGACTCGCCCATCATCAGGTCGCAGGCCAGCTCGCCCACGGCGGTGGCACGCATCTGCTCCGGCCCCTCCGGCTGGGGTGCGCACTTGAAGCCCAGCAGGAACGTGGGCATAGCTACCTCCATGGCGCACGCGGTCTCCGGCTGCGCCGCCGTCAGATCCTCCGCAGGGCCGTGATCCCGGGGGATGTCGGGGCCGCTGGTTTTGGGCAGGATGCGCTCCGCCGCCGCCAGCACCTTATCGGCATCCACGTCGCCCACTACCACCAGGCACATGTTGGCCGGCGTGTAGAACGCTCTGTGGCAGTCGTACAGGGTCTGGGCCGTGATCTGGCGAATGCTCTCCACCGAGCCGGCCACTGAGGTGCGGGCGGGGCTGGTGTGGTACAGCGCCTGCATCAGGCGCTTATAGACCTGCCACTCCGGATTGTCCTCGATCATGTTGATCTCCTGGGCGATAATGCCCTGCTCCTTCTCCACACTCTCGTCGGTGAAGTAAGGCACGGATACAAAGGACAGCAAAATCTCCAGATTCTCGTAGAACTTCTCCGTGGAGTCGAAATAGTAACAGGTGATGGCGTTGGAGGTGAAGGCATTGGGCTCCGCGCCGTTTTTCGCCAGCTCCTGGAGAGCGTTGCCCTCCCGGGTGTCGAACATCTTGTGCTCCAGATAGTGGGCGATACCGGCGGGGGTATCCAGCCACTGGCCGTTCAGCTGAAAGCGCATGTCCATGCCGCCGTAGCGGGTGGCGAACAGCGCGTACTTGCGGAGATAGTCCTTCTTGGGGACGACGCACACCGGCAGACCGTTGTCCAGCGTAGTCCAGATGACCTCCTCGCCAATGCGGGGGTAGACCGTCTTTTCGGAATGTGCCATGTCACGCCTCCTCCTTTCCGTGCAGGAAGTATACGGTATCCAGCCGGGCGGACTGTGCCGCCGCCATGATGCGTTCCTTTGTGACCTCCCGCAGCGCCCGGGCCAGCTGCTCCGGCGTCTCGTCACAGTCCGTGGCGATCTGACCCAGATAGTAGTTCTCCAGCGCGCTCTGGGAGTCGGGCAGGGACGTGAGAGAGCTGAGCATGGCCTGCAGGGCCCCCTGCTGTTCCCAGTCCTCCCAGTCGCCGTTCTGCACGGCGGTGAGCTGGCGGGTGATCTCCTCCACGGCGCGGTCATAGTCCTTCTGCTCCACGCCGCTGGAGACGGTCATGATGCCCTTGCTGCGGGCGTAGCTGCTGGAGGCGTAGTAGCACAGGGACAGGCGCTCCCGCACGTTCATGAACAGCTTGGAATTGCTGGTGCCGCCGAAGATCAGATTGGCCAGGATCATGGCGGGGGTGTCCTCCGTGGCGCAGCGATAGCCCAAGCCCAGCTTGCCCTGGTTCACGTCCATCTCCTCGGAGAGGACGCGGGGCTGGGGCCGCGGGTCGAAGCGCCGGATGGGCGGCAGCGGCGGCACCTGTCCCCGGGGCAGATGCCGCAGGGCCGCCAGTACCGCGTCCTCCACGCGCTGCCGCTCCGCGCTGCCGCAGTAGAGCACCTCCACGCGGCTGGACGCCAGCAGCGTCCGGCTGTGAAGATACAGGCTCCGGGCATCGATGCGCTCCGCCGTCTCCTCGTCGCCCAGACGCAGGATGCTGTACGGCTCGCCGGCGCACATCTCCTGCATGAGCCGGATGTCCGCCCAATCACGCTTGTCGTTGCGCAGAGAGCGGATGGCGTCAATGAGGTTGGCTTTCTCACCGGCCACGTAGTCCGGCAGGAAATGGCCCTCTGCGGTGACGGGGTCCAGCAGCATCTCCCCCGTCAGTGCCGCCACCGGCTCCAGCAGCTTTTCGCCGTGGGGCGTAAAGGCATCGTCGATGAAGGAGGCGGCAAAGCCGATGCACTGGCGCTCTCCCTTCTTGCGGACAATGCTGTCCACCGTGGCGCCGTACAGCGTGTCCATGGCGGCGGACAGCTGCTCCATGTCCGGATAGCGGGCCGTCCCGCGGCTCAGTACCGCCGGCAGCAGTGCGTTGGCCGATGCGGACGCGCGGTCCAGTCCGGCGATCAGGTTCACTGTCAGGCGGCTGGTCTTGAATTTCCGGGCGGGCAGATAGGTCAGGAACACGTCCTGCATGATCTCCCGACGATTTTCATACATGATGGGACCTCCTAAGTGTTTCTTCTGCGTATACAGTATGGTATTATACACCAACGCCAGCCAAAAGAAAAGCGGCAAAACGGAGCGCCCGCCTGTGGAGGGAAAAAAGGAACTCCCGCCTGCGGCGGGAGCTCCTTTTCGTCAATCAACGATATCCACCGAAACCTTGGCGCCGGTGCGCTGGGCATAGGAACGCACCACAGTGCGGATCTCCTTGGCGATGCGGCCCTGACGGCCGATGACCTTACCCATGTCCTCAGGGGCCACACGCAGCTGCAGCGTCAGCTCATCGCCCTCCTCGACCTCGGTGACGGACACCTGCTCGGGATGCTCCACAAGGCTTCTGGCGATATACAGCAGCAAATCCTTCATGGTTTTGCCCCCGGCTTACAGAACGTCGACTTTCTTCAGCAGAGCACGAACGGTCTCAGTGGGCTGAGCGCCAGTCTTGATCCACTCGCGGGCGCGGTCAGCGTCGATGGTGATCTGGGCGGGAGAGACACAGGGATTGTAGGTGCCGATCTCCTCGATGAAACGGCCATCGCGGGGATAACGGGAATCAGCGACGACCACGCGGTAGTAAGGAGCCTTCTTAGCGCCCATTCTTCTCAGACGAATCTTGACCATAGTTATTTTTCCTCCATGTATTTTTGTATGATTTATTTGTTAAATGCTTCTGCACTTACACACTTATTTGAGCCGCTTCTTCCGGCCGAAGCCGTGCATCCGGTTCATGTTGGGCATACCGCCCATCATACCGCCAAGGCCCCGGAGCTTGCCCTTGGTCATGGCCTTGGTCATCTGCTGCAGCATCTCGAAGGACTTCAGCAGGCGGTTGACGTCCACCACCTCCAAGCCGCAGCCTGCGGCGATGCGGCGCTTACGGCTGGCGTTGAGGATCTGGGGATTTTCCCGCTCCTTGGGAGTCATGCTGCGGATAATGGCTTTGTTGTGGGCCATCTGCTTTTCGTCGATCTGGCTGGCATCGAAGCCCTTGGCCATACCGGCGGGCAGCATGTCGGCGATCTGGCTCAGGTCGCCCATGTTCTGCAGCTGCTCCAGCTGGTCCAGATAGTCGCTGAGGGTCAGGCGGTTCTTCCGCAGCTTCTCCTCCAGCTTTCTGGCCTGCTTCTCATCGTACTGCTGCTCCGCCTTCTCGATGAAGGTGAGCATGTCGCCCATGCCCAGAATGCGGGAGGCCATGCGGTCGGGATGGAACGGCTCGATCATGTCCAGCTTTTCGCCGGTGCCCACGAACTTGATGGGCTTACCGGTGGCCGCCCGGATGGAGAGGGCCGCGCCGCCGCGGGCGTCGCCGTCCAGCTTGGTCAGCAGCACGCCGTCGATGCCCAGGGCCTCGTCAAACGCCTTGGCGGCGTTGACCGCGTCCTGGCCGGTCATGGCGTCCACCACCAGCAATATCTCGCTGGGCTTCACCTCGGCCTTGACAGCCTTCAGCTCGTCCATCAGCGCCTCATCGATGTGGAGACGGCCGGCGGTATCCAGAAACACCATATCGTTGCCGTGGTCGGCCGCGTACTTGATGGCCTCCCTGGCGATGGTCACGGGGTCGATCTGCCCCATTTCGAACACAGGGATATCCAGCTGCTTGCCCACCACCTGCAGCTGGGTGATGGCGGCGGGACGGTACACATCGCAGGCTGCCAGCAGCGGGCGCTTGCCGTACTGCCGGCGCATCAGACCCGCCAGCTTGGCGCCGTTGGTGGTCTTACCGGCGCCCTGAAGACCCACCATCATCACCACGGTGGGGCCCTTGGAGGCCATGGTGAGACGGGCGTTGGTGCCGCCCATCAGCGCCGTCAGCTCCTCGTTGACGATCTTGATGATCTGCTGAGCGGGGGTCAGGCTGTCCAGCACGTCCGCGCCCACGCACTTCTCGGTGACGGACGCCACAAAGTCCTTGACGACCTTGTAGCTGACGTCGGCCTCCAGCAGCGCCATGCGCACCTCGCGCATGCCCTCGCGGACATCCGCCTCCGTCAGGCGGCCCTTACCCCGCAGCCGTTTGAAGGTCGCATTCAGTTTTTCACTCAGTCCCTCAAATGCCATGTATTACTCCTTCAATACGCCGGCCCCGGCGATGATGCTGTCGGCCAGCTCCTCCAGCCGGTGGTTCTCATACTGCCGGTAGTTGATGGTCTTGATCTCATTGGCGGCGGCCACGATGGCGTCCACGCTGTCCTGCATGCGCATAAAGCGCTTGAGCAGGCCCGTCTTGTCCTCCAGCTCGTTCATGGCGGCCTCGGCGCGGACGATCACATCTCGCACGCCCTGACGGGATATGCCGCAGTTCTCGGCGATCTCCGCCAGCGACAGATCCTCATTGTAGTAGAGATCGAACAGCTCGCGCTGCCGCTCCGTGAGGATGTCGCCGTAAAAATCGAACAGCATGGTCATGCGGTAGGTCTGGTTTTTCACGGGAATCTCCCCCTTCTGTAAAGTTATAAGCCTTTACAACATTGAATATCTTACACGATAGCGGCATAAAAGTCAAGGCGAAATGTGGCGGCGGCTGAAAATTTTTCAGAAAAAAGAGACGGCTGTGCCGTCTCTTTTTCAGGTTCGTCGGTGTTTTCGATGAAAAACAGCATTTTACTCCACGGTAACGCCGCGCTTTTTGAACTCCTCCACCATCAGCTCCAGATCGGGCGCGATGTGGATGGGCTCGCCGGCGGACTTGATGGCGTTGGCCACATCCTTCAGGCCGTTGCCGGTGACCACGGACACCACGGTGGCGTCGCGGGGGATGAGTCCCTCCTCGCAGGCCTTCTTCAGTGCCGCCGCGCCGGTGACGCCGGCAGGCTCGCCGAACACGCCGCAGGTACGGCCCAGCAGGCGCTGAGCCGCCAGGATCTCCTCGTCGGAGACGTTGACGGCAATACCGTTGGACTCGCGGATGGCGGCCAGCGCCTTGTCGGCGTTGCGGGGCACGCCCACGGAGATGGAGTCGGCGATGGTGTTCTCCTCCATAGGCTCCCACGGCTTATCCTCCTGGATGGCGCGGTTGATGGGGTAGCAGCCCAGAGACTGGGCGGAGATCAGGCGGGGCAGCTTGTCGATAAAGCCGATGGCGTACAGATCCTTGAAGCCCTTCCACACGCCGGCAATGGTGCAGCCGTCACCCACGGAGATGGCCAGATAGTCAGGCATCTCCCAGTTCAGCTGCTCGGCGATCTCCAGTGCCACTGTCTTTTTTCCCTCGCTGAGGTAGGGGTTGATGGCGGCGTTGCGGTTATACCAGCCGTACTTGTCGATGGCGGCGGCGGACATCTTGAACGTGTCCTCATAGTTACCCTTGACGGAGATGACATTGGCGCCGAAGATCATCAGCTGAGCCACCTTGCCCTTGGGCGCGCGCTCGGGGACAAAGATGTAGGTCTTGATGCCCGCAGCGGCGGCGTTGCCGGCCAGAGAGCTGGCGGCGTTGCCGGTGGAGGAGCAGGCGATGGTCTTAGCTCCGGCCTCCATGGCCTTGGCCACGGCCATGGCGCTGGCGCGGTCCTTCAGGGAGGCGGTGGGGTTCTGGCCGTCGTCCTTCACCCACAGGCGCTTGATGCCCAGCATTTCCGCCAGCTTGGGCTCCTCGTACAGGGGGCTCCAGCCCACCCGCAGGGGGGTGTCGGGGGTGGTCTCCTCCACGGGCAGCAGCTCGCGGTAGCGCCACATGGAGCGGTTATCACGCCGGGCCAGCTTCTCCTTGGTCAGCACGGACTTGATATAGTCGTAGTCGTACACGATGTCCAGAATGCCGCCGCACGCACAATTGGTGAGGTCGGGCACCGCGTCGTAGGTCTTGCCGCAGCGGACACACTTGCCGTATTTTACGTTTCTCATGGCGTCTCTCCTTATTTGGTGTAAAGACCAGGGCGGGGCGAAGGCCCCGCCCTGAAGCGATTTGTGGTCAGCAGGTCAAATTCATTTTTTCGGCGGCGTGTACGTCGAAAAAATACATTGGCCCAAGCGCCGTGGGCGCGTTCGCCAGTCCGCTGACTGGCGGTGGGGGATCTAAAGGGGGAGCCTGCTCCCCTTTTAAGAGATCAAAGTGCCTTCAGCAGGCCGGTGGCCTCGTTGAACTCGTTGATGAGCTCGTCCAGGTCCTTGGCCTGTGCGTGGACGGCGTCCCAGGTGCCCTTGGTGTCGTACCACTGGGCGTTCAGGTCCTCCACATCCATCTGCTGCTGCTCCACCCAGGTGTAGTACTTCAGGTTGTGGACGCGCTTGCGCTCGGTGTAGGTCAGCTCCAGCATGGAGTCGGTCTTCAGGCCCAGCATGTGCAGGTTGTGGTCCAGAGCAGCCTCGTGGGCATTGTAGGCGCCGTGCATCTGGTTCAGCTCCTCGATGCGGCTGCCATACATGACGGCGGAGTCGGTGAGGACGGTGGCCACCACGTCGTTTTCGGTAAGCTCGTAGTACTTGGCCATCTTGATGCAGCACAGCACGTTGGCGATGCCGGAGATGCCCAGCCAGGTCATCTTCTGGACTTCCTCATCGGACATGCCCAGCTCGTCCTTCATATACTTCTGGCCCTCGGGAGTGTTGAACAGGCGCAGCAGGCGCTGGCTGTCCTCGTCATCGATAGCGATGGCCATGTCGGTGTTCTTCACGTTGTGGATCCAGGGGATGTGCTTGTCGCCGATGCCCTCGATGCGGTGGCCGCCGAAGCCGTTGTCCAGAATGGTGGGGCACTGCAGAGCCTCGCCCACGGCCAGCTTCAGGTGAGGATAGCGCTCCTTCAGCAGGTCGCCGGCGGACATGGTGCCGGCGGAGCCGGAGGTGAAGCAGGCGCCGGCAAAGTTCTGGCCGGGCTTCTTGATGGCCTCGAACAGCTCAGCCAGCGCGTAGCCGGTGACGTTGTAGTGCCACAGGGGGTTGCCCATCTCGGCGAACTGGTTGAAGATCATCATGGTGGGATCCTGCTTCAGCTCCCAGGTCTTGTCAAAGATCTCCTTGACGTTGGACTCGCAGCCGGGGGTAGCGATGATCTGACCGGCGATGGACTTCAGCCAGTCAAAGCGCTCCTTGGACATATCCTGGGGCAGGATGGCCACGGACTCGCAGGCCAGCAGCTTGGAGTTGAAGGCGCCGCCGCGGCAGTAGTTGCCGGTGGAGGGCCACACGGCGTGGTGATAGGTGGCGTCGAACTGACCGGTCACCAGACGGGGAGCCAGGCAGCCGAAGGAAGCGCCCACCTTATGGCAGCCGGTGGGGAACCACTTGCCGGACATGGCCACGATGCGGCAGGGCACACCGGACAGCTTGCTGGGGATCTCCACATAGTTGGGGACCTTCTGGAACAGGCCGCCGCTCTCCTTGGCCTCGTTGTGCCAGGAAATACGGAACAGGTTAACGGGGTCCACGTCCCACAGACCGGTGTGGCTCAGCTTGGCCTTGATCTTCTCGGGGATCAGATCGGGATTCTGCATCTGCGCGATGGTGGGGATGATGACGTTGTTCTCCTTGGCCTTCTGGATATTATGCTCCAGGCCGACTTTGTTGATGGACAGATCGATCATTTTTTCTTTTCCTCCTGTTGCTTGTTCGCGTCAATGTAAGAGTATAAAGTATATTTGGAAATACCGAAGTATTTTGCCACTTTGTCGCCGGACTTGGTGACCAGGAACGCCCCCGCCTTGTTCAGGAACTGGATGGCCTTGATCTTGTCGTCCTTATTCATCAGCGCCGCCGGCTTGCCCACCAGCGCCACGGACTGCTCGATCAGCTCGTCCAGCACATCGTTGACGTTGATGATCTTCTCCGGCTCCGTCTGTTCCTTGTCCTGGGTAGACAGCATCTCGTTCAGCTGCCGCTGCATCATCATCAGCCCCGTCACATCGTAGTTGATGGAAAAGATGGCCGTCACGGCGCCGCGGCTGTTGCGGATGTACAGGGATGAGGACTTCAATATCTTGCCGTCCGGCGTCCGCGTCAGGTAGCACAGATGGTCCTGAGGCTGCTCGTGCTGGTGCTCCAGCTGCTCCAGCACCACCATGGACGCGCCGTCCCCCACCTTGCGGCCGGAGACGTGCCCGTTTTCAATATGTACGATGGTATGCTCCGGATGGCTGCTGCTGACGTCGTGGATCACGACCTCGCATTTGTCGCCGAATTGCGCCGCGATGCCTGCGGCAATCTGTTTCAGTGTTTCCAGTCGCTTCGTCTCCAATAGGCCGCCCTCCATTTTTGTAGCTTTTTACGGTTCTTTCGGCTTTTACCACTACTATCATACCACACTTTGCGAAGAAAGCAACGATTTTTTCAGAATCTTTTTTTGGTTTCATAAATTTTTGTTTGACATCCGGCGTCTGTGTGTTATGATAGGGACAGCACCAAAAGAAAAACCTTATTTTGTATGTTTGGAACAAAGAAAATATGCGGAGGTACATTATGGATTTCGAAGCCATCAGAAAAGCTGCCGAGGGCTATAAGCCCGCCATGGTCAAGTTCCTGCGTGACATGATCGCCATTCCTTCCGAGTCCTGCGAGGAGGAGGGCGTCGCCAAGCGCATCGCCGAGGAGCTGAAGGCTCTGGGCTATGACAAGGTGGAGTTCGACAAGCTGGGCAACGTCATCGGCTGGATGGGCGAGGGCGACAAGATCATCGCCGTCGACAGCCACATCGACACCGTGGGCATCGGCAACATCGAGAACTGGGAAGCTGACCCCTATCAGGGCTATGAGACGGACGACATTATCTACGGCCGCGGCGGCTCCGATCAGGAGGGCGGCATGGCCGCTGCCGCCTACGGCGTGAAGATCATGAAGGATCTGGATCTGCTGCCCAAGGGCTACAAGATGATGGTGGTCGGCTCCGTGCAGGAGGAGGACTGCGACGGTATGTGCTGGCAGTCCATCGTCAACGAGTACTTCAACGGCCCCGAGGACGCCCGTGAGAAGATCGAGTTCGTCATCTCCACCGAGCCCACCGACGGCGGCATCTACCGCGGTCACCGCGGCCGCATGGAGATCCGCGTGGATATGCACGGCATCTCCTGCCACGGCTCTGCTCCCGAGCGCGGCGACAACGCCATCCACAAGATGGCCGAGGTCATTCTGAATGTCCGCGACCTCAACGAGAATCCCGCCGATGGCTCCACCGAGATCAACGGCCTGGTGAAGATGCTGGATCCCAAGTTCAACCCCGACCACTACGAGGATGCCCGCTTCCTGGGCCGCGGCACCTGCACCACCAGCCAGATCTTCTACACCTCTCCCTCCCGCTGCGCCGTGGCGGATAGCTGCTCCATCTCCATCGACCGCCGCATGACCGCCGGCGAGACCTACCAGTCCTGCCTGAAGGAGATCGAGGACCTGCCCGCCTGCAAGAAGTACGCCAAGGACGTGAAGGTGTCCATGTACATGTATGACCGTCCGGCATGGACGGGCCACGTCTACGAGACGGAGTGCTTCTTCCCCACCTGGATCAATAAGGAGACCGCCCCCCACGTGCAGGCTCTGGTGGACGCCCACCACAACCTGTGGGGCGACAAGCGCCTGATGCCCACCGAGCTGGCCGCCTCCAAGCGCGAGGGCCGTCCCCTCACCGACAAGTGGACCTTCTCCACCAACGGCGTATCCATTCAGGGCCGCTACGGCATCCCCTGCGTGGGCTTCGGCCCCGGCGCCGAGTCTCAGGCACACGCCCCCAACGAGGTGACCTTCAAGCAGGATCTGGTGACCTGCGCCGCGCTGTACGCCGCCGTTCCCGGTCTGTACAAGCCCGAGAACAAGGACGGCTCCGCCACCAGCTTCCGTCAGGAGCTGACCGGCAACGACATCAAGTAAGCATTTCTGTGAAACCACTTATCTTATAAGGAGAATAAAGAAAATGAGCAAGACTGTTGAGCTGGCACGTCATCTGTCCACCCTGAACATCAACAATATGTACAAGACCGATTTCTATTGGACTTGGGACAAGACCGATGACGAGATCGACGCCATCTTCACCGTGGCCGACGCCCTCCGCGACCTGCGTGAGCGCAACAAGAGCACCCGCGTGTTCGATTCCGGTCTGGGCATCTCCATCTTCCGCGACAACTCCACCCGTACCCGCTTCTCCTTCGCCTCTGCCTGCAACCTGCTGGGTCTGGAGGTGCAGGATCTGGACGAGAAGAAGTCCCAGATCGCCCACGGCGAGACCGTCCGTGAGACCGCCAACATGGTGTCCTTCATGGCCGACGTCATCGGCATCCGCGACGATATGTTCATCGGCGAGGGCCACAAGTATCAGAAGACCTTCATGGACGCCGTGAAGGAGGGCTACCGCGACGGTATCCTGGAGCAGCAGCCCACTCTGGTGAACCTGCAGTGCGACGTGGATCACCCCACCCAGTGCATGGCCGATATGCTGCACGTCATCCACTACTTTGGCGGCGTGGAGAACCTGAAGGGCAAGAAGGTCGCCATGACTTGGGCCTATTCTCCCTCCTACGGCAAGCCCCTGTCCGTGCCGCAGGGCGTCATCGGCCTGTTCACCCGCTTCGGCATGGACGTGACGCTGGCCCATCCCGAGGGCTACGATGTGATGCCCGAGGTAGAGGAGGTCGCCCGCAAGAACTGCGAGAAGTACGGCTCCAAGTTCCACAAGACCAACGACATGAAGGAAGCCTTCAAGGACGCCGACATCGTGTATCCCAAGAGCTGGGCCTCCTACGCCGCCATGGAAGAGCGCACCAAGCTGTACGCCGCCGGCGACAAGGAAGGCATTGACGCGCTGGAGAAGCGCCTGCTGGCCCAGAACGCCGAGCACAAGGATTGGGCCTGCACCGAGGAGATGATGAAGCTCACCAAGGACGGCAAGGCTCTGTATCTGCACTGCCTGCCTGCCGACATCACCGGTCTGAGCTGCGCCGAGGGCGAAGTGGACAACTCCGTGTTCGACCGCTACATCGTGCCTCTGTACAAGCAGGCATCCTACAAGCCCTACGTCATCGCCGCCATGATCTTCATGGCTCAGGTGAAGGATCCCGTCAAGGCTCTGATGGAGCTGGACGAGGGCAAAGACACCCGCAAGATCTTCTAAAAAAACGCACCACCCGCAGCAGCGGCGGCATCGCCGCCGCTGCTGCTTTTTCCCGCTGAGCCAACATTATTCTGACTGTTTTGAGGTAAACAACTATGTCTAAGAAAATCGTTATCGCACTGGGCGGCAACGCTCTGGGCAGCACTCTGCACGAGCAGGCCGACGCCGTACAGATCACCGCCAAGGCCATCGTAGACCTGATCGCCGAGGGACACGAGGTCATCGTGGCCCACGGCAACGGCCCTCAGGTGGGCATCATCAACAACGCCATGCTGGCCCTGATGCATGAGGATGCCACGCAGGACAGCACCCCCCTGTCCGTCTGCGGCGCTATGAGTCAGGCCTACATCGGCTATGACCTGCAGAACGCCCTCCGCGAGGAGATGCTGAACCGCGGCATCGACGAGCCCGTGGTCACCATGGTCACGCAGGTGGAGGTGGATCCCAAGGATCCCGCCTTCAACGATCCCAGCAAACCCATCGGCAAGTTCCTGTCCGAGGAAGAGGCCAAGGTCATGGCCGCCAAGACCGGCTTCCTGTTCAAGGAAGACGCGGGCCGCGGCTGGCGCCGCTATGTGGCCTCCCCCAAGCCCCAGCAGATTGTGGAGCTGGGCGCCATCCGCGCCCTCAGCGACAGCGGCAACATCGTCATCTGCTGCGGCGGCGGCGGCATCCCCGTCTACCGTACCGAGCATAACCACCTGAAGGGCGCGGCCGCCGTCATCGACAAGGACTTCGCCTCCGAGCTGCTGGCCGAGCAGCTGGACGCCGATATGCTCATCATCCTCACCGCCGTGGAGAAGGTGGCTATCAACTTCAACAAGCCCGACCAGAAGGGGCTGGACGATCTGACCCCCGCCGAGGCCCGCAAGTATATGGAGGAGAACCAGTTCGCCAAGGGCTCCATGCTGCCCAAGGTACAGGCGGCCGTGAAGTTCGCCGAGTCCAAGGCCGGCCGCACCGCCCTCATCACTCTGCTGGAGAAGGCCAAGGACGGCATCGAGGGCAAGACCGGCACGAGAGTACACCAGTAACTCCCACGCGGTGAATTTCCCGGCGGCGCTGCGTCTCCGGGCCCTTGGTGGCCGCATTCGCCAATAACGTTTCCGCGGCAGTCTGCCAAAAGAATTTCTGATAGTACACATTTTCAGTTGAAATCTTGCGTGCTTTCCTGTATAATACTCCCATCCTGTGTTCGTGAATCACGGGCTGTGCCCGTTGTTCAGGCATGCGGTAAATTTACCCTTACCTTCAGCCGCATGTCACATATTAAAAGGAGGAAAACAAGAATGAAAAAGTTCCTTGCACTGATCATCGCCCTGGTCATGGCTCTGAGCCTGGTGGCCTGCGGTGAGCAGAAGCAGCCTGAGACTCCCGACGTCCCCGACAACGGCGGCGAGCAGACTGCTACCATCAAGGTGGGCTTCATCACCCTGCACGATGAGAACTCCACCTACGACCTGAACTTCATCAACGCTGCCAAGGAGGCCATTGCCAATCTGGGCCTCACCGAGAACGACTACATCCTCAAGACCAACATTGAGGAAGGTCAGAAGTGCTACGACACCGCTGCCGAGCTGGCCGACGCCGGCTGCAACATCATCTTTGCCGACAGCTTTGGTCATGAGTCCTACATGATCCAGGCCGCCAAGGACTTCCCCAACGTGCAGTTCTGCCACTCCACCGGCACCCGCGCCCACACCGAGGGCCTGTCCAACTACCACAACGCTTTCGCCTCCATCTATGAGGGCCGTTATCTGGCCGGTATCGCTGCCGGTATGAAGATGAACGAGATGATCGCTGCCGGCAAGTTCACCGAGGCTGAGGCCAAGATGGGCTACGTCGGCGCCTTCACCTACGCCGAAGTGGTCTCCGGCTACACCTCCTTCTATCTGGGCGCCAAGTCCGTCTGCCCCTCCGTCACCATGGACGTGACCTTCACCGGCAGCTGGTACGATGAGACCCTGGAGAAGGAAGGCGCTCAGAAGCTGATCGCCGGCGGCTGCAAGCTGATCAGCCAGCACGCCGACTCCCTGGGTGCTCCTACCGCCTGCGAGAATGCTGGTGTCCCCAACGTCTCCTACAACGGTTCCACCATCACTGCCGGCCCCAACACCTACATCATCTCCTCCCGTATTGACTGGGCTCCCTACTATGAGATGGCCATCAAGGCCGTCATGGACGGTACTGAGATCCCCGCTGACTACACCGGCAATCTGTCCACCGGCTCCGTGGTCCTGACCGACCTGAACACCGCTGTGGCCGCCGAGGGCACCCAGGCTGCTATCGACGCGGCCAAGGCCAAGCTGGAGAGCGGCGAGCTGCACGTCTTTGACTGCTCCACCTTCACTGTCAGCGGTGCCAACGTCAAGGACACCATGAAGGTCGATGCTGACGGTCACCTGACCTCCTACATGGCCGACGTGAATACCGACGAGGCGTACACCGGCGACACCGAGGTCGTGCACGACGGTTACTTCTCCGAGTCCGAGTTCCGCTCCGCTCCTTACTTCGATCTGTTCATCGATGGCATCAACACCCTGGATACCGCGTTCTGATCGACGTTTTCCAAGTACAAAAAGGACGGGCTGCTTTGCAGTCCGTCCTTTTTTCATCCCATTTTTGCCGTCCTCCGCCGCCGCTGCGGGAGGCGCTATTTTCTCCTCCCGCAGCTGGCTTGACGTTTTTCACAAGTCGCCACACCCCTCTTTGTATAACCTTACATTTTTTGTGCATCCCTTACAATTTTTTTGTGATTTTTGATTTACAAGGCTCGACATGTATGGTAAAATAAACTGCATGGAACAAAGCCCCGGCGTTTGCGAGGTGTTGCAGCCGTCTGCGCCGAAAGAAAGGATGACAGCCTTGGAAAACAAATGCGCGATCAAAATGGAGAACATCACCAAGCGGTTCGGAAAAGTTGTCGCCAACAACGCGATCAACATGGAGCTGCGTGAGGGTGAGATCCTGTCTCTGCTGGGTGAAAACGGCAGCGGCAAGACCACTCTGATGAACATGCTCTCCGGCATCTATTTCCCCGACGAGGGGCAGATCTACATCCACGACAAGCCCGTGACCATTGCATCGCCCAAGGATGCGTTTGCTCTCGGCATCGGCATGATCCATCAGCACTTCAAGCTGGTCGATCTGTTCACGGCCACGGAGAACATCATCCTGGGCCTGGAGGGCAAGCTGGACCTTGCCAACGCCCGCAAAAAGGTGCAGGACATCTGCGACAAGTACGGCTTCGACATCGACCCCGACATGAAGATCTACGACATGTCCGTTTCCCAGAAGCAGACCGTTGAGATCGTCAAGGTGCTGTACCGCGGCGCCGACATTCTCATTCTGGATGAGCCTACCGCCGTGCTGACGCCCCAGGAGACGGATAAGCTGTTCACCGTCATGCGCAACATGAAGGCTGACGGTAAATCCCTCATTATCATCACCCACAAGCTCCACGAGGTGCTGGACGTGTCCGACCGTGTGGCCGTGCTGCGCAAGGGCGAGTACATAGGCGATGTGCTGACCAAGGACGCCGACCAGCAGTCCCTGACGGACATGATGGTGGGCCGCAGTGTCAGCCTGAACATCAACCGTCCCGAGCCTAAGAACGTGGCCACCCGCCTGAAGCTGGAGGGGCTGACCGTGTTCGACGAACTGGGCGTCAAGCGTCTGGACAATGTGAGCTTCGATATCAAGGCAGGCGAGGTACTGGGCGTGGCCGGTGTGGCCGGCTCCGGTCAGCGTGAGCTGCTGGAGTCCATCGCGGGCCTGTACCCCATCGCCTCCGGCTCCGTTACCTACTACTCTCCCGAGGACAACAAGCCTCAGGAGCTGGTGGGCAAGGATCCCATGGATATCCGCAAGGCCGGTATCGCCATGTCCTTCGTGCCGGAGGATCGCCTGGGCATTGGCCTGGTTGGCTCCATGGGCATGACCGGCAACATGATGCTGCGCTCCTGGCGTAAGGGCCACGGCATTTTCCTGGACCGTAAAAACCCTGAGGCCCTGGCCCAGCGCATCTGGCAGGAGCTGGAGGTCGTCACTCCCAGCACCAGCTTCCCCGTCCGCCGTATGTCCGGCGGCAACGTACAGAAGGTGCTGGTGGGCCGTGAGATCGCGCAGCAGCCCGCCGTGCTGATGACGGCTTACGCCGTCCGCGGTCTGGATATCAACACATCCTATACCATTTACAACCTGCTGACGGAGCAGAAAATGAAGGGTGTTGCCGTGGTCTACGTCGGCGAGGATCTGGACGTGCTGCTGGAGCTGTGCGATCGTATCGTTGTGCTCTGCGGCGGTCAGGTTTCCGGCGTGGTGGACGGCCGCACCACCAACAAGATGGAAGTGGGAGCACTGATGACCCGTATGGGAGGAGGCAAGGCAGATGAATAAAAGAGGATCGCTCTTTCATATTTCCAAGCGCGACACGCTGCCCCTGCCTAAGGCACTGGCCATCCGCGGCGGCATCATCCTGCTGGCTCTGGTGTTCTGTGGTCTCATCACCACCCTGCTGACCGGCGAGAACCCCATCAATGTGTACGGCACCATCCTCAAGGGCGCCTTCGGCACTGTCCGCAAAAGCTGGGTCACGTGGCAGAACGTGGCCATCCTGCTGGGCATCTCTCTGGCCGTAACGCCCGCGTTCAAGATGCGCTTCTGGAACATCGGCGCGGAGGGTCAGACCCTCATCGGCTGTCTGGCCTCCGCCGCCTGCATGATCACGCTGGGAAAGACCCTGCCCAACGCTCTGCTGATCCTGGTGTCCCTGGTGGCCGCTCTGCTGGCCGGCGCCCTGTGGGGCTTCCTGCCCGCCTTCTTCAAGGCCCACTGGAACACCAACGAGACGCTGTTCACCCTGATGATGAACTACATCGCTACCCAGCTCACCGCTTTCTTCATCATCATATGGGAGGTGCCCAAGGGCGCCGGCAAGATCGGCATCATCAACCAGTCCTCGGAGGCAGGCTGGCTGCCCCGTCTGGCCAACCAGCAGTACCTGCTGCCCATCCTGGTCATCGCCATCATGACCGGCCTGATGTACGTCTACCTGCAGTACAGCAAGCACGGCTACGAGATCGCCGTGGTGGGTGAGAGCCAGCGCACCGCCAGCTACGCCGGTATCAAGGTGGATCGCGTCATCATCCGGACCATGGTGCTCTCCGGCGCTATGTGCGGCCTCATCGGCTTCCTTCTGACCACCGGCGTGGATCACACCCTGACTACTACCATCGTGGACGGCCGCGGCTTCACCGCCGTCATGGTGTCCTGGATGTCCAAGTTCAACCCCTTCATTATGATCGCTGCCTCCCTGCTGCTGGTGGTCATGGACCGCGGCGCCAGCGAGGTGTCCAGCGTGTTCGGCCTGAACCACTCCTTCGCCGACATCCTGACCGGTATCATCCTGTTCTTCATCATCGGCACCGAGTTCTTCATCACCTACAAGGTCAGCCTGCGCAAGAACAGCAAGAAGGAGGCGTAATCGGATGTTTTTTAAGTTTATTGTATCGTTCTTCCCTCGTGCCGTCATGCAGGGTATCCCTCTGCTGTTCGGCAGCACCGGTGAGATCCTGACGGAGAAATCCGGCAACCTGAACCTGGGTATCCCCGGCATCATGTACGTGGGCGGCATAAGCGGCGTCATCGGCGCGTTCTTCTATGAACAGAGCGCCGCCCAGATGAACGGCTTCCTGGCCGTGCTGATCCCCCTGCTCTGCTCCCTGCTGGGCTCCCTGCTGATGGGCCTGCTGTACTGCTTCCTCACCGTGACGCTCCGCGCCAACCAGAACGTCACCGGTCTGGCCATGACCACCTTCGGCGTAGGCGTGGGCAACTTCTTCGGCGGCTCCCTCATCAAGCTCACCGGCAGCGAGGTCCCCTCCATCGCCCTGTCCAAGACCAGCCTGTTCTTCAAGACTACCCTCCCCGGCGCGGACAGCACCGGCTGGTTCGGCGAGCTGTTCCTGTCCTACGGCTTCCTGGCCTACGCCGCCATTCTCATTGCCATCGGCACGTCCTACTTCCTGAACCGCACCCGTCCCGGCCTGCATCTGCGTGCCGTGGGCGAGAGCGCTTCCACTGCCGATGCCGCCGGTATCAACGTCACCAAGTACAAGTACCTGGCCACCTGTATCGGCTCCATGATCGCGGGTCTGGGCGGTCTGTACTACGTCATGGACTATGCCAATGGCGTGTGGTCCAACAACGCCTTCGGCGACCGCGGCTGGCTGGCCATCGCCCTGGTCATCTTCACCATCTGGCGTCCCAACACCAGCATCTGGGCCTCCATCCTGTTCGGCGGCCTGTACATTCTGAACATCTACCTGCCCACCGGCACCCAGATGGCTGTGAAGGAGCTGTACAAGATGCTGCCCTACGTCATCACTCTGGTGGTGCTGATCATCGTCTCCCTGCGTAAGAAGCGGGAGGATCAGCCCCCTGCGTCCCTCGGTCTCTCCTACTTCCGCGAGGAACGCTGACCACACACAAAAAGAGTAGGCCGCTTGCGGCCTGCTCTTTTTTCCTATCTATTTTTAAGGAGGAAACGCCATGTCCACCCTGCTCATCCGGAACATCGCCCAGCTGGTCACCTGCGATGACGGCGACCGCATCCTGCAAGGCGCCGACCTCTACTGTGAGGACGGTTTCATCAAGACCATCGGCCGCGATCTGGACGTGGAGGCCGACCGCGTCATCGACGGCAGCCATATGTTCTGCTACCCCGGCCTCGTCAACACCCACCACCACCTGTACCAGGTGTTCTCCCGCAACCTGCCCCAGGTCCAGAACATGGAGCTGTTCGACTGGCTGCGCACACTGTACGAGATCTGGAAGAATCTGGACGCCGACGTCATCCGCCTGTCCAGCCTCACCGGCATGGGCGAGCTGATGAAGCACGGCTGCACCACCTGCTTCGACCACCACTACGTCTTTCCCGCCGGCAGCGGCGACCTGCTGGGGGCGCAATTCGCCGCCGCCGATGAGTTGGGTATCCGCATGTACGCCAGCCGCGGCAGCATGGACCTCAGCAAAAAGGACGGCGGTCTGCCGCCGGACAGCGTGGTGCAGACGGTGGACGAGATCCTGCGCGACAGCGTCCACGCCATTGAAGCCTACCACGATGCGTCCTACGGCGCCATGCACCGTGTGGCGCTGGCCCCCTGCTCCCCATTCTCCGTGTCCGCCGACCTGCTGCGCGAGAGCGCCAAGCTGGCTCGCCAGTACGGTGTACGGCTCCACACCCACCTGTGTGAGACCAAGGACGAGGAGAACTTCATGCTGGCGCGGGAGGGCGTCCGCCCGTTGGCCTACATGGAGCGGCTTGGCTGGATCGGCGATGACGTCTGGTTCGCCCACGGCATCCATTTCAACGATGAGGAGCTGCGTCTGCTGGCCCAGACCGGTACCGGCGTGGCCCACTGCCCCATCAGCAACATGAAGCTTGCCAGCGGCGTGGCCCGCATTCCTGAGATGCTGGAGCTGGGTGTACCGGTAGGCCTGGCGGTGGACGGCTCCGCCTCCAACGACGGCTCCAGCCTGCTGGAGGAACTGCGGATGGCATTCCTGCTGCACCGCCTGACCTCCAGCCGCAGGGCCCCCACCGGCTACGACGTGCTGAAGATGGCCACTCGCGGCAGCGCCCGCCTGCTGGGCCGCGATGACATCGGCCAGCTGGCCGAGGGCAAGTGCGCCGACCTGTTTATGATCGACGCCCGCCGCCTGGAGCTGGTTGGCTGCGGCTGCGGCGTCGGCGACCTGCTGGGAACTGTCGGTGTCCGCGGTCCCGTGGACTATACCGTAGTCCATGGCCGCGTCACCGTGGAGGACGGCCGCCTCGCTACCGTGGATGAGGAACAGCTGGCGCGGGAAGCCGAGGCCAAGTGCCGTGCCTATCTGGCCATGTAGCAAAAACGCAGGGCCGGTGTCTGCCGGCCCTGCTGTGTTCCTTATTCCAGCTCGCTGCGATTGTCCGCCATGGTCTTGGCAAACAGTGACGCACTGCTGGGCGGTGTGTAAGTGATGGCGTTGGCCCCCGCGCGGATGGTGGCCAGGATGCTCTCCTCCGTGGGGCCGCCGGTGGCGATGATGGGCAGCTCCGGATAGCGCTGCCGCAGGGTCCCAACGATCTCCGGCGTCCTGGCCGCACCAGACACGTTGATGATGTCCACCCCCGCCGTCAGGTAGGGCTGGATGTCCGTATTCTCCGAGATGACCGTATACACCACGGGGATCTCCACCGCGTCCTTGATGGCATGGATGGTCTCCACCCCGATCTTGCTGTTGCACACCACGCCGTAAGCCCCCTGGTGCTCCACGTAGGCGGCCATGCTGGCGGAGCGGACGCCGTTGGTCAGGCCGCCGCCCACACCACAGAACACCGGCACCTCCGACACGCCGATGATAGCCTGTGTAATGGCAGGCTGGGGCGTGAAGGGATAGACGGCGATGATGGCATCGGCGTTGATATTCTTGATGATGGCCACGTCTGTGCTGAACACCAGCGACTTGATACGGCGTCCGAACACACGGATGCCGCTGCACTCGCTGATGCAGCGGGGCACGGACAGCGCGTGCTTGCGCAGGTTGCCCTCATAGGCCGGTACAAATTTTCTCACTGGTATTCCTTTCCCGCTGCGATATGTCTATTCTAATCGGTTAATTATACCACGCGGGCGATGCTCTGTAAATATTTCCCATTAAAATTTGAACAGTTTCTTAATACTGTCTGCTTTTCTGCACTTTTCTGTGAGGTGACTTTTATGCTTTTCATCGTGCTGGGCGACATCACCCGATCTCACGCTGACGCCATCGTCAACGCCGCCAATACCTCCCTGCTGGGCGGCAGCGGCGTGGACGGCGCCATCCACCGCGCCGCCGGACCGGAGCTGCTGGCGGAGTGCCGCACGCTCCACGGCTGCGAAACAGGGCAGGCCAAGCTCACCGCAGCCTACCGCCTGCCCTGCCGCTATGTCATCCATACCGCCGGTCCCATCTGGCGGGGCGGCGGACACGGCGAGGCATCGCTGCTGGCCGCCTGCTACCGCAATTCCCTGGCGCTGGCGGCGGAGCACGGCTGCCGCAGTGTGGACTTTCCCTCCATCTCCACCGGTGTCTATGGCTATCCCGTGCTGCAGGCCGCCCACGTGGCCCTGAAAGCCATCATGGACTTCCTCCGCGGTCATCCGGACATGGATGTGCGCATAGTCTGCCACGGGGAGGACACCCTCCACGCCTATCAGGTGGTGTGGAACATGCTCTATCAGGACGTAAGGCCCCACGAAGAATAAAAGAAGTCCTCCGGCCCATGAAGTGGGTCGGAGGACTTCCTTTGCGCACCAATGCGTCAGATCTTGATGAGTTCGTAGTCTCTGACGCCGATGCCGATCTTCTCGCCGTGTTCCAGACAGCTGCGCCAGTCCGTGTCGGGGTGGATGCGCCGGAAGTGGTCGTGCTCGTGGACATGACCCTCTCCATCGTCGGCGGCGGACCCCCGCAGGGGCGTCTGGGCGTTGACCGCGTCCACGCAGGCCATGTCCAGTGCCACGGGATCGAACGATGCGAACATGCCCACATTGGGCACGATGGGCATATCGTTCTCCGGACGGCAGTCGCAGTTGGGGGACACATCGATAACCAGTGAGATGTGGAAGCAGGGCCGCCCGTCCACCACGGCCTTGGTGTACTCCGCGATCTTCCGGTTCAGGTTAGTGGTGGTCTCGTCACAGTTGATCTGTACCGCGTTCTTGGGACAGACGGCGATGCAGCGGCCGCAGCCCACGCATCTGTCGTGGTCGATGACGGCCTTGCCGTCGGTGATGATCGGTGCGCCGTGGGCGCAGATCTTCCAGCACTGGCCGCAGCCGATGCACAGCTTCTGCTTCACATGGGGCTTGCCGGCGTTGTGCTGCTCCATCTTACCGGCGCGGCTTCCGCAGCCCATGCCGATATTCTTCAGGCAGCCGCCGAAGCCCGCCTCCTCATGGCCCTTGAAGTGGGTCAGGGAGATGAACACATCCGCATCCATGACGGCGCGGCCGATTTTGGCATTCTTCACGTATTCGCCGCCCACCACCGGCACCTCCACCTCATCGTTGCCCTTGAGACCGTCGGCGATAATGATCTGACATCCGGTGGTCATGGGGCCAAAGCCGTTGAGCATGGCGCTGTCCATGTGGTCCAGGGCGTTCTTCCGCCCGCCCACGTACAGGGTGTTGCAGTCGGTGAGAAACGGCTTGCCGCCCCGTTCCTTCACGAAATCCGCCACCGTTTTCGCCCAGTTGGGCCGCAGGAACGCCAGGTTCCCGGGCTCACCGAAGTGCAGCTTGATGGCCACGTACTTGTCCTGGAAGTCGATGTTGCCCATGCCCGCCGTTTTCATCAGCCGGGTCAGCTTCTGCTGCAGGTTCTCGTGATAGTCCGCCCGCAGGTCGGCAAAATAGACCTTCGATGCCATTTCGTCATCCTCACTTTCGTGGATAGTATTTTCATGATACCACATTTCCCCCGTTTGTGCTATACTCTTTTCATCGAAAGGAGGTGCCGCCGTGCGCATCTTGTCCCATACCGTCATCGCCGCGGAGTCCGGCCGCACCGCCAAGGAACTGCTGCGCGGCCTGTGGCACATCTCCGGCAGCCTGCTGAGCCGTCTGAAATTCCGCGGCGCCATTACCGTCAACGGTGCGCCCGTCACGGTGAATCACCTGCTCCACACCGGCGATATCCTGCAAGCCGATGTGTCTGACCAGCCCGGGGAGAATCCCCACATCCTGCCGGTGGACTACCCGCTGGCCATCCTCTACGAGGACGAGGACCTGCTGCTTCTGGACAAGCCCGCGGGCATCGCCATCCACCCCGCCGCCCTGACGGAGGAGACCGCCACCGTTGCAGGAGCTGTGGCCCACTACCTGCAAAGCGACAGCTTCCACGCCGTGAACCGGCTGGACCGCGGCACCACCGGCATCATGGCCGTAGCCAAGACCGGCTTTGTCCACGCCCGCTGCATGACCCTGCTCCATACCAACGACTTCCAGCGGGATTACCGCGCCGTGTGCGACGGCCTGCCGACCCAGCCGGAGGGCGATATCGACCTGCCGCTTGGCCGCGCGGAGGGTTCCCTGCTGAAGCGCTGCCCCGATCCCCACGGCCAGAGCGCCCACACCCACTATCAGGTGCTGTCCGCTGCCAACGGTCGTGCCCTGCTGCGCCTGACGCCCACCACCGGCCGCACCCATCAGCTGCGGGTCCACATGGCCGCCATCGGCTGCCCGCTCACCGGCGACTGGCTCTATGGCACGGAGGATCGCACCCTCATCGCCCGCCCTGCCCTCCACAGCTATCATCTGCGGATGGTCCACCCCGTCACCGGCGCCGTCATTGATGTCACCGCACCCCTGCCGGAGGACATGCGCCGCCTGCTTTGATCTCGCCAAAAGAATATACCCATACCAGCCATTGTCAAGCCGTTTCTTTCGTGGTATACTGGACCGCAAGAACGACAAAAGGAGCAATGCCATGGATCTCTGCGACCGCAATGACATACAGGCCCTGCTGGCACGGCACGGCTTCCGTTTCTCCAGGGCTCTGGGCCAGAATTTCCTCATCGAGGGCTGGGTAGCGGAGGACATTGCCGCCGCCAGCGGCGCGGATGCCGATACCGGCGTGGTGGAGGTAGGCCCGGGCATCGGCTCCCTCACCACCCAGCTGGCCCGCCGCGCCGGTAAGGTGGTGTCGGTGGAGCTGGACCGCCGCCTGTACCCTGTGCTGGCGGAGACCATGGCCCCCTACGAGAACTTCACGCTGGTGGAGGGCGATGTGATGCAGCTGTCCCTGCCCGCGCTGGTGCAGGAGCATCTCGGCAGCCTGCGGCCCGTGCTGTGCGCCAATCTGCCCTATAACATCACCACGCCGTTTCTCACTGCCTGCGTAGAATCCCACTGCTTTGACAGCCTGACGGTGCTGATCCAAAAAGAAGTGGCCCAGCGCATCTGCGCCGCCCCGGGCACCGCAGACTACGGCGCGTTCACCCTGCTGATGCAGTACTACACAGAGCCGGAGCTGCTGTTCACCGTGCCCAGCACCTGCTTCCTCCCCGCCCCCAAGGTGACGTCCGCCGTCATCCGCTGTAAAACCCGCCCCGCCCCGCCGGTACAGGTGCAGAGCGAGGCCGCCTTCTGGCGCACCGTCCGCGCCGGCTTTGCCCTGCGGCGCAAGACGCTGGTCAACAGTCTGCAAACCGGCTGGGAGCTGCCCAAGGACACCCTGACGGACATCGTCACCGCCTGCGGTCTGGAGCCTGCGGTCCGGGGTGAACGGCTGGGTCTTGCGGAGTATGCCCGCCTGTCCGACGCGCTGCTGAACGCCAGTCGATAAGTTCACATAACAACACGCGAGGTATGCTCATCGCATACCTCGCGTGTTCTGCATTTTTCACGACAGCTTTTCCCAGTGCCGTGTCTGTAACGAACCTGCTGCAACGGGTACACCCGCCGCCTTCACAAAGCTGGCCGCCCAGGGCAGAGCTGTTTCCGGCGCGTCCACCTGGTTGACGTAAATCACATCGCACAGCCCCTCCGCCGCGATGACGCGGGCAACCATTTCCGGCGTGATGACCGAGCCCCAGCCGACTCCTGCCAGCCGCGCGAAAATGGCTGGACGGTGGGCCGCCTGTCGGATGGGCTGACCGAAGGCCGAGGCTCCCACCACGCAGATGGTCCGCGTCCGCTGGGGCGGCAGCACTGGCTCCCATGGCTCGTGCGCCTTGGCGGGCAGGCGTTTGGAGCCGTCCGCTTCCACCAGCACGAAGTCCGCCGCCTGCTGCCAGCCGTCAAAGTCCGGTGCGGTCAGCTTGCCCTCCGGTGTGAAGCTCCCTGCGCAGGCCACGCCCTCTGCCGCCAGCGCCGCGGCCAGCTGCTCCGCCGTCTCCGCAAACGGATACTGGGGCGGCTTCATGATGTGGGTGGTGGTGGCCAGCAGCACCGTGCCGCAGGGCCGCAGCTCCTCCGTCAGCTCGTACAGCAGACTGGTCTTGCCGCCGCTGCCGATCACCGCCGTGAGGCCCTGTGTGACGCCCAGCAATTTCCAAAGCGGTTCCATACCTCCACCTCCTGTTTCTTCCCATCATACCACGCCAAACTACCTCTTGCAACGGAAAACAGGTGGCAAATTGCCAAAAATCACGGCAAAACTTGACAAAAAATCCAGATGGTGTTATACTCCACAAGTATTTCTGATCGGTAACAAAAGTTACAAATTGTTTCAGAATCTTTTGCCGCCCTGTTTAAGACTCCCTCAGAGCGGCCATACTGCGAGGTACTATGGAACGAATCGAACCTGTGAGACGGCCCGCCGCACCGGTGCGCCGCCGCCCAAAATTGACTCCCGTTTCCGTGTGCCAAGCCATCCACGACGCTCCTTACGGTCTTGCGCGCCTTGTGCGCCGCGGCGTCGGTGCCGTGGGTTACTGGCTGGCCTGGACGTGGGACGCTGTGGTCACTGACCAAAAGCAGATGTATCACGACTTTCTCCGCTCCCGCTTTGTCACCCGCTGGCGCGCCTTCTTCCGCAGCCCCACCCTGACGGGCTTCACGGCGGCGCTGCGGAGCAACTGGCTGGTGCGCCTGACGGCCATGGCCGCGCTGACCGCCGCCATCTTCGTAGGCGTGTCGCTGGACCCCTCCGTCCCCACGCTGGACGCCATCTGCATTCTGGTGGACAGCTCCGGCCCCCACGTGGTGTCCCAGGACACGGAGGAGCTGGACACGGGCTACCTGTCCCTGCGCCGCAGTCTTGGCGGCAGCCACGACATGCAATACCTGCTGCCCGCCGGGCAGAGCATCAACGTCACCCACAATGGCCAAACCATCACCGCCGTCTCCCAGGCCGAGCGCCTGCCTGCTTTTCTGGACCGCTGCGGCATCCAGCTGGGCAGTGACGAGATGGTGGAGCTGAACCTCACCGGTGACGAGCTGTCCATCCGCATCAGCGGCACCCTGACTTACCAGCACTTCGTGACGGTGGAGACGGACTACGAGATCAAACGCACCCCCGATCCCCTGATGGACCAGGGTACGGAGGAGATCATCCGCAAGGGCGTGGCCGGTCAGATCGTGGAGACGTATGAGGACACGGTGGTGCGGGGTGAGGTGGTCTCCACCCGCTACGTAGGCGCCAGCCACGACACCTCCCACGCCGAGCTGATCCGCTACGGCACCCGTGTCTATGAGGTAGACCGCGATGACACCATCGAAAAGGTGGTGCCCTACGACAGCGGCGAGGGCGGCATCCTGTACTTCAAGTCCGGCGTTACCATGACCTATTCCAAGGTCATGACCTGTAATTCCACCGCCTATTACAGCGGCGGCGACGGCGGCGCAGCCTGGACCACCGCCGTGGGCGCCAAGGTGGGCATCGGCACCATTGCCGTGGACCCCACCGTCATCCCCTACTACACCAAGATGTTCATCCAGACCTCCAACGGCAGCCGCGTCTACGGCATGGGCACCGCGCTGGACTGCGGCGGCGCCATCAAGGGCAACATCGTGGACCTGTGGTTCCCCTCCTACGCGGACTGCCGCAGCTGGGGCCGCCGCAACGTCACCGTGTATATTCTGGACCGCAAGTCCTCCTGAAGTGCATGAAAAAATCCCCCGCGGCGTGCCGCAGGGGGTTTTTCATGTTTCAATGACCGCGTTTTCCCGCAGGGGACAGTCTCCCAGCAGCCGCTGGGCCGCCGCCTGATACTCCGCCAGCGTGCGTGCCTTGCGGATGGCCTTCAGTTCCCGCTCCGCGCCGTCGAAGCTGCCGCTCAGATAGTTCCATAGCTCCCGCATCCGGTGCAGCACCGGCGTATCGCCGGACAACCGCCGCCGGTAATCCGCCAGCAGCCGGTGATGGAACGCCTCCAGCTCCTGCCGCGACGCGGCAGCGCCGCCCCGCAGCCGGCGGCCCAGCGCCGGATCGGCCACCAGTCCCCGTCCCAGCATCACCGCCCGCACCCGGGGGTATTGGCGGCAGAAGTCCTCCACCTCCGCCACGGTGAACAGGTCGCCGTTATACACCGGCGGCTCCCGCCGCCGCGCCAGTGCCAGCTCGAATGCGTCACGGTGCACCGCCCCGCGGTAGAACTCCTTCTGCACCCGCGGGTGGACGATGAGCTCCGACACGGGGTATTTCCCGTAGATGGCCAGCAGCCGCTCCCACTCCGCCGGATCGTTCTTCCCGATGCGGGTCTTGATAGACACCCGCATGTCCGGCAGCGCCGCGAAGACCTCCTCCAGACACCGATCCAGCTCCTCCGGATAGGCCAGCAGCCCCGCCCCCTTGCGCTTGGCGGTGACGGTGCCGGAGGGACATCCCAGATTGAAGTTGACCTCCCGAATCCCCATGGCGTACAGCTCCCGCGCCGCCCACACGAAGTAGTCCCCGCGGTTGGTCAGCAGCTGGGGCACCGTGTCCGTCTCCCCCTGCGTCACCTCATCCAGTTCCTTTTGCTGGAATGCCAGGTTCCCGTTGGGCGACAGGAACGGCGTAAAATACTTGTCCACACCGCCGAATACCTCCCGCTGGGCCCTGCGCCAGATGTAGGTGGTCAGCCCCTCCATGGGCGCGGCGTATAGCTTTATGTCAACCATTCAATCCCTCCTCCAGCAGGTGCGCCAGCGTCTCGCCCCGTACCGGGGCGTAGTCGTACTGCGCCAGCGCGGGGAACACCTGCCCCACCTGCTCCGGCACATCCAGCAGCGCCAGCTTCGCCGCCCGCGGCAGCGTCTTGACCGCGTACTCCAGCCGCGCCGCCGCAGTCCTCTCCCCGCAGCGCCACAGCCCCGCCAGCTCCTGCGGCGGGTGGGAGCGGGTGTACTTCGCGCCCCTGCCCGCGGCGTGCAGCGTCATCCGCCGGCGCAGATCGTTGGTCATGCCGGTGTAGAGGCTGCCGTCCCCGCAGGCCAGCACATAGACATAGTACAAGACCTCCGCCCCCTTTCTTTCCCCATCATACCCGATATTCCTTGCATTGGCAACAGCCTTATGATAAAATATGGTGTTGGAAAGTGAGGGATACCATGACCCTTTTTGACTATTATCTGCAATACATGACCCAGGTGTGGGAGGGCAAACGCCCCGTCCCGGAGGGCATCACCCTTCCGGAGGACGGCGACGAGGCCGCCCGCATCCAGGCTTTGGGCCGGCAGCTGCAAGCCATGGGCATGGCTGGTTTCGTCCGCGCCTGCGCCGCGCAGGACGGCACGGTGCTGCCGGAGGAGCTGTTCGTCACCGAGAGCAGCGATCTGGGCGGTCTTCAGTTTTTCCTGCAGGGCGCGGAGACGCCGGAAGCCGCGCCGGAAGCTCCTGCCCAGCCGCCGGAGTCGGACCCTGACGCCAACAAGCACGCCTTCGAGGTGTTTCTGGACTGCATCGCCATGGACGATGGGCTGGTGCAGTACCTCATTGACGTACTCAAGCGTATGGACCGCGCCGAGTTCTTCAAGCTGAGCCAGATCACCACCAAGCTGGACCTGGACCCGGAGGAATTCCTCTACTGGCTGGGCCGCCGGGAGCTGTACGCCGGTGAGGAGGAGCAGGCCTGCGCTGCCATGATGGATCACGCCCTGCTGCGTCTGGCGGAGGAGGGACGGCTGGACGCGGTGGCCGCCCTGCTCAGCGGCGACCGGAAGACCTTCGAGGCCCTGCGCTGCGAGGCGCCGGAGCTGGTTCACGCCCCTGTGGCCACCTACGACTGGTACGTGCAGCACTATCTGGATCGGGACTACCCCATCCGGCTCATCATGCGCCTGAACGGCGTAAAATTTCCTGACTGAGGTATCAAACATGCTTGAACAATATAAAGCTCTGGGCGTCAGCGACGCCGTGCTCACCTTCGGCGAGAGCGTCCTCGCCGGTCTGACGGAGCGCTTCTCCCAGATCGACGCCATCGCCGAGGCCAACCAGATGAAGGTCATCGCCGCCATGCAGAAGAACCGGCTGGCCGCCAACCATTTCAACCTCTCCTCCGGCTACGGCTACGACGATGAGGGCCGCGACACGCTGGAGCGTGTCTACGCCGACTGCTTCGGCGCCGAGGCGGCGCTGGTGCGTCCCCAGATCACCTGCGGCACCCACGCGCTGGCGCTGGCGCTGGGCGCCAACCTGCTGCCCGGCGACGAGCTGCTGAGCCCTGTGGGCGGCCCCTATGACACGCTGGAGGAGGTCATCGGTATCCGTCCCTCCGCCGGCTCTCTCAAAGAGTACGGCGTCTCCTACCGGCAGGTGGATCTGCTGCCGGACGGCGGCTTCGACTACGACGGCATCCGCGCCGCCATCGGCCCCCAGACCAAGCTCATTACCATCCAGCGTTCCAAGGGCTACGCCACCCGCCCCAGCTTCTCCGTGGACCAGATCGGCCAGCTCATCGCCTTCTGCAAGCAGTGCAAGCCGGACGTGATCTGCATGGTGGACAACTGCTACGGCGAGTTCACCGAGCTGCGGGAGCCGTCCGACGTGGGCGCGGACATGATCGTGGGCAGTCTCATCAAAAACCCCGGCGGCGGTCTGGCCCCCACCGGCGGCTACGTCTGCGGCAGGGCTGATCTCATCGACCGCTGCGCCCGCCGCCTGTCCGCCCCGGGTCTTGGGCGGGAGGTCGGCGCCAATCTTGGCCTGCTGACCCAGCTGTATCAGGGATTTTTCCTGTCCCCCACCGTGACGGCCTCCGCCGTAAAGGGTGCGGTGTTTGCCGCCGCCTGCTACGAAAAGCTGGGCTTCCGCGTGGTGCCCTCCGCCACTGAGACCCGCCACGACATCATCCAGGCCGTGGAACTGGGCAGCCGCGAGGGCATGGTGGCCTTCTGCAAGGGTATCCAGTCCGCCGCGCCGGTGGACAGCTATGTGACCCCCGAACCATGGGCCATGCCCGGGTACGACAGTGAGGTCATCATGGCCGCCGGCGCCTTCGTGCAGGGCAGCTCCATCGAGCTCTCCGCCGACGGCCCCATCCGCCCGCCCTACGCCGTGTACTTTCAGGGCGGCCTGACGTGGTATCACGCCAAGCTGGGCATCCTCATGAGCCTCCAGAAAATGCTGGAGGCCGGCCTCATCTCTCTTTAATTATGTAAACTTGCAGAGACAGCCATTCCGCTGCCAAATCACCATTTTCAGCGCCGTCTGCGAGACGGCGGGCCGGTTCGCCCATATCTGCGCTCCGGCCGCCCCATCATCACCGCCTGCTGTGCGGCCCTCGTGCTGTGGAACCGCCTGTTCCTCAAGGAGAAGCTGAGCTGGAAGCACTGCGCCATGATTTTACTGGTAGCCGCGGGTATCGTGATCGCGGGGCTGTACAACGCATAACAACATAAAAAGAGGAGACGCGGCGCGTCTCCTCTTTTTATGTTGTTTACCGGCCGCTCATCACAGTCATGACCTCCATCTCCTCGGGGTTCAGGGTCTTTTTCATGGCCAGCCCTTCGTCGATGTCTACACTGATGATCTGCTCACCCTTGGCGCAGATGATGCAGTTGGTCTTGCCCTCTGCCAACACCTGCACAGCCTCATAGCCCATGCGGGTGGCCATCACGCGGTCCTTGGCGCTGGCGTTGCCGCCCCGCTGGATATGGCCCAGAATGGTGACGCGGGGATCCAGTCCCAGCTTTTCGCGGATCTCTTCCCCCACGGCGATGCCGCTGGCCGCGCCCTCAGCCACAACGATCATGAAATTGGTCTTGCCGCTGAGCCGCGCCCGCCGGATCTTCTCCGCTACATGCTGTTCAAAGTCGTACTCCCGCTCCGGCACCAGCACTGCCGTTGCTCCCACGGCCACGCCCACATACAGCGCCAGATAACCGGCGCGGTGGCCCATGACCTCCACCACAGAGCAGCGCTCATGGGACTGCATGGTGTCCCGCAGCCGGTCGATGCACTCCACCGCCGTGTTGGCGGCGGTATCGAAGCCGATGGTGTAGTCGGTACAGACGATATCGTTGTCGATAGTACCCGGGATGCCTACCACGGAGATGCCGAACTTGGACAGGTCCTGTGCGCCGCGGAACGTACCGTCGCCGCCGATAGCCACCAGACCGTCCAATCCCAGCAGCTTGCAGGTGTTGGCCGCCTTCTGCTGGCCCTCCTGAGTACGGAACTCGTCGCACCGCGCGCTGTACAGGATGGTGCCGCCGCGGTTGATGATGCGGCTGACGCTGGCGCTGTTCATCTCCATGATGTCGCCGGAGATCAGGCCGGCGTAGCCCCGCCGGATGCCCACGCACTCGATGCCGCGGGCCAGCGCACTGCGGACCACGGCACGGATGCAGGCGTTCATACCAGGTGCGTCTCCACCGCTGGTCAGCACGCCGATACGCTTGACTGCATTGTTCATAAGATCTCTACCTCTTTCCTCGCTGCCGGCGCCCGCAGGTGCCCGCTATTGCTGCATTGCCCGTATTGTACCATACGTTCGGGCTGTTTGCAACGTCCTTTTCACGAAACTTGCCCCGTGCCTTTGGTCCCTTCCCGTAAATTCCCCCTTGACAAATCCGCCGCGCCGCGCTATGATAAGCACATGATTAGAAAATTAATTTTCGTTTAGGAGGCGATACCATGACCCAGCGAGAGCGCCAGTTGTTGGAGTGGATCCGGGAAAATCCCATGATCTCCCAGCAGGAGCTGGCCGAAAAGGCCGGTATCACCCGTTCCAGCGCCGCAGTACACATCTCCAGCCTGATGAAGAAGGGCTATATCGCCGGACGGGGCTATCTGCTGCGCACCGACCCGTATATCGTGGTGGTGGGCGGCGTCAACATGGACATCGGTGCCGTGTCACACGCGCCTCTGGTGGCGCGGGACTCCAACCCCGGCCGCGTCACCACGTCGCTGGGCGGTGTGGGCCGCAACATTGCCCATAACCTGTGCCTGCTGGGCGAGCATGTTTCCATGGTCACGGTGCTGGGGCAGGACAGCTTCGCCCAAAGCGTGCGGGAAAACGCCGCTGCCATCGGCCTGGATCTGACCCACAGCGCCGTCATCCCCGACGGGCGCACCGGCACCTACCTGTTCATCGACGACAGCGACGGTGACATGGCGCTGGCCGTCAATGACATGTCCATCTACGACCACATGACGCCGGACTTCCTGCGCCAGCGTCTGGATTTCATCAACCACGCCGACCTGGTGGTGGTAGAGACGAACCTGCCGGAGGCGTCGCTGCACTGGCTGTGCCAGCACTGCACCGCGCCCCTGCTGGCCGACCCGGTCTCCACCATCAAAGCCCCCAAGCTCCAGCCGGTGCTGGGCCGCCTGACAGCCCTGAAGCCCAACCGCATGGAGGCGGAGCTGCTCAGCGGCGTCCCCATCCATAATGAGGCCGACGCGGCCCGTGCGGCAGAAAAGCTGCTGGACACCGGCCTGCAGCAGGTCTACATCTCCCTTGGCAGCGACGGCCTGTACGCCGCCGACCGGCAGGGCCATACCGCGCGGGTGGCCTGCCCCAGGGTCCAGATCGCCAACGCCACCGGCGGCGGTGATGCGGCAGCCGCCGCGCTGGCCTCCTGCATAGCCCACGGCAAAACGCTGGAGGAGGCAGCCCATCTGGCGATCGGTGCCGGCGCGCTGGCCTGCACCTCACCCGAGACGATCCACCCCGGCATGAGCTGGGAGAACATCCAATATATTCTTGACAAGGAGGAACTTTGATATGAACCGTTATCTGGACGTTGCACCCGAAGTACAGGAGGCCATCAAGGCCGGTAAGCCCGTCGTGGCGCTGGAGAGCACCATCATCAGCCATGGCATGCCCTATCCCCAGAACGTGGAGACGGCCCTGAACGTGGAGAAGATCATCCGCGAGGGCGGCGCCGTGCCCGCCACCATCGCCATCATCGGCGGCCGCCTGAAGGCCGGCCTGACCCCCGAGGAGATCGACTATCTGGGCAAGACCGGCGCCGGCGTCACCAAGGCCAGCCGCCGCGACCTGCCCATTCTGGTGGCGGAGAAGCGGGACGGCGCCACCACCGTCACCACTACCATGATGATCGCCGCCATGGCCGGTATCGAGGTGTTCGCCACCGGCGGCATCGGCGGTGTCCACCGCGGCGCGGAGACCACCATGGACATCTCCGCCGATCTGGAGGAGCTGGCCCAGACCCCCGTGATGGTGGTGTGCGCCGGTGCCAAGTCCATTCTGGATCTGGGCCTGACCCTGGAGTATCTGGAGACCCACGGCGTCCCCGTCATCGGCTACCAGACCGAGGAGCTGCCTGCCTTCTACACCCGTAAGTCCGGTTTCGGCGTGGATTACCGTCTGGACACACCCGCCCAGCTGGCCGAGGCGTTCCATGTCAAGCGTGAGCTGGGCCTGCGCGGCGGCATGCTGGTGACGAACCCCATCCCCGAGGAGTACTCCATGGACGCCGATGTCATCAATAAGGCCATTGATGAGGCCGTGGAGGAGGCCAAGGAGCAGGGCATCCACGGCAAGGCCACCACGCCCTTCCTGCTGGCCAAGATCAAGGACATCACCGGCGGCAGCAGCCTGGCTGCCAACATCCAGCTGGTGTACAACAACGCCCGTCTGGCCACTGCCACCGCAGTGGAGCTCAGCAAGCTGCGTAACGCCGACTGACGGTGAAGGAGCTCCTGACCACCCCCGCCGGTGTACTGGCCCTGTGGCTCATCGTCATCAACCTGGCCACCTTCGCGGTGTACGGTATCGACAAGAGCCGCGCCAAGCGGGGCGTGTGGCGCGTACCGGAAAAGACGCTGTTCCTGCTGCCCCTGCTGGGCGGCAGCATCGGGGCTCTGCTGGGCATGCGGACGTTCCGTCACAAGACGAAGCACTGGTACTTCGTCTGGGGCATCCCCGCGATCCTGCTGGCGCAGATCGCGCTGGCGGCATGGCTGCTGTACCGATAACAAAACCGGCTCTCCGTCTGACGGGGAGCCGGTTTTCCGCGAAAAAGCAGATGACAGCGCCGCTTTCGGATGCTATAATGCCGGTGAGGTGAGCAACATGATGATCCGAAAAGCGACCGCCGCCGATATCCCCGCCATCGCGGCCATCTATAATGCCCTGCTGGACCGTGAGGAGCAGGGTCTGCTGACCACCGGCTGGACCCGCGGCATCTACCCCACGGAGCAGACGGCCTTGGACGCCCTGACCGCCGGCACCCTCTACGTGCTGGAGGACGAGGGCCGCGTCACCGCCGCCGCCAAGATCGACCAGCACCAGATGCCCCAGTACGACCAGTGTCCCTGGCAGTACGAGGCCCCGCCGGAGCGGGTGCTGGTGCTCCACACGTTGGTGGTGGACCCTGCCGTCAAGGGCAAGGGGTATGGCACCGCCTTCGTCCGGTTCTACGAGCAGCTGGGCCGCGAGACGGGGCGGAACTGCCTGCGCATCGACACCAATGCCCGCAACACCCCCGCCCGCACCCTGTACGCCCGTCTGGGCTATATCGAGGCGGGCATCATCGGCGGCAGCTTCAACGGCATCCCCGGCGTACAGCTGGTCTGTCTGGAAAAAACCGTCTGATTGTTGCATATGCCGCTGATATTCGGCAGAACATTCCATATACTAAAGAAAATCATCCACAAAGGAGGACGTGTCATGGCCATTGTACACGCAACGACGCAGAGCTTTGAACAGGAGGTCCTGCACGCGGACAAGCCGGTGCTGGTGGACTTCTGGGCGGCATGGTGCGGTCCCTGCCGGATGCTGGCCCCCGTGCTGGAGTCCCTGTCCGATCGGGACGATTTCAAGATCGTCAAGGTGGATGTGGATGCAGAACCGGCCCTTGCCATGCAGTTCGGCATCGAGAGCATCCCCACCCTGCTGGTGTTCCGGAATGGCCAGCTGGTGAACAGATCCATCGGACTTGTCTCCCAGCCGGAGATCCTGCGCCTGATGCAGTGAACCGAATGCCTGTACCGCCGCTGGTACAGGCATTTTTCCTGTTGACAACCCGTCTGCGGCTGGGTACAATGGGGCAAAATCAACTGACAGGGGGTACTTCCCAATGAACATCGGACTGCTGGGCTTTGGCGTGGTGGGCGGCGGCGTGCTGGAGTTGACCCAGAGCCGCAGCGACATCGCCGTTTCCCGTGTGCTGCTGCGCAGCCCCAAGGTCGGCCTGCCGGAGGGCCTGGCCACCTACGACTTCAACGACATTCTGACCGATGACGCCATCGACACGGTGGTGGAGGTCATGGGCGGGCTGCACCCCGCCTACGAGTACGTCAGCGCCGCTATGGAGCGGGGCAAGAACGTGGTCACGGCCAACAAGGCCCTGATCGCCGCCTACTATCCGGAGCTGACGGCACTGGCAAAGGAAAAGGGCGTGGCCCTGCGCTGCACCGCCGCCGTGGGCGGCGGCATCCCGTGGCTGGTGAATCTGGCCCGTGTCAAGCGGCTGGACACCGTGGGCGCCGTGGGCGGCATCATGAACGGCACCACCAACTTCATCATGGACGCCATGCACAAGTCCCCCGTGGACTTCCCCGCCATTCTCAAGGAAGCACAGGACTTGGGCTACGCGGAAGCGGACCCCTCCGCCGATATCGACGGTGATGACATCCGCCGGAAGCTGTGTATCTCCGCCAACATCGCCTTTGACGCAGTACTGGAGGAGACGGCCATTCCCACCTTCGGCATCCGCACCGTCACGGCGGAGGACATTGCCGCCTTCAAGACCCACGGCTTCGTGTGCAAGCTGCTGGCCACAGCGGAGTCCGCGGAAAACGGCGTCTGTGCCTATGTGGAGCCCACGCTGGTGGACGCCGGTGAACCGGAGGCCGCCGTGCCCGCCAACTACAACCTCATCACCTGCACCGCCGAGCGCGTGGGCCGCCAGAGCTTCTTCGGTCAGGGCGCGGGCCGCTTCCCCACCGCCTCCAATGTGGTGCAGGACTGTCTGACCATCCTGTCCGGTGACAAGTCCTTCTACACCGGCAAGGCCGACACCGCCCAGCTGGACGGCTCCGCCGAGGCCCACCCCTACTACGTGCGCACCGCCGCGCCGGACGACTTCCTGCGCAGCGTCACCGCTGACCACTGGGGCGCGGGCGTCGTCACCTCCGCCGTCAACACCTACGCCATGCTGGCATGGGCCAGGCGCCAGCTGGCGGCGGACCCTGCCTGCTTCATCGCCGGCATCCGCTGAACTTCTTCATCACGCAAAAAGAGAGCTGCGCTGCGGCTCTCTTTCCCCGTTTAAGGAAATCTTTATGATTCGTTCAAATATTCCCCCGTTTTTTGTGGTAGGATACCATGCAGCATGATGAACTACATTTCCACGAAAGAGGCCCGTACACATGAAACAGCACCGCGCGTTCACTGAAAAACAGAAAAAACTGCTGTCCGGCGGCGCGATCGTCATTTTTGTCCTGCTGTCCGCGGCGCTGGCCTGGTTTGCGGGCCGTCCCATGGTCCGTTTCGCCAGGGAGCCGGAGGCGTTCCGCCAGTGGGTGGCCGGTCACGGCGTCTGGGGCATGGCCGCCTACGCGGGCATGGTGTTTCTGCAGGTGCTGGTGGCCATCATCCCCGGCGAACCGCTGGAGATCGCGGGAGGCTACGCCTTCGGCGCCGTGTGGGGCACGGTGCTGTGCCTGCTGGGCTCGATCCTGGGCAGTGTGGCGGTGTTCGCCGTGGTGCGGAAATGGGGTATCCCACTGGTGGAGGTGTTCTTCCCCAGGGAGAAGCTGGAAAAGCTGTCCTTTCTGCGCACGTCCCCCAAGCGGACAGCGCTGCTGTGGCTGGTGTTCACCGTCCCCGGCACACCCAAGGACCTGCTGTGCTACTTTGCGGGCCTCACGGACCTGAGCTGGTCTTCCTGGCTGCTGATCGCCTCCGTGGGCCGCATCCCCTCCATCGTCACGTCCACCGTGGGCGGCGATGCTCTGGGCATGCAGAATTACCAGTTCGCCGTTGTCACTTTCCTCGCCACGCTGGTCATCGCCGGTGTCGGCCTGCTGATCTACCGGCAGGTCTGCCGCCGCCACGACGCCCACCGCGGCTCTGCCGACAGTGAGACGTGACATGCAGGAGCCATAGTATATCGTCCGTCATCGGAACGCCGCCCGCCGGGGCGGCGTTTTTTCTATCAGCGGCGAGGGCAGGTTGACAATTCTATTCGTTGGGTTCATACTGATGCAGCATATCTGATGCACGGCCGCTGCCAGCAGATCATAGCACTTCGCCCGCTCCGGCATCTGAAACGCTTTTTCGTCTGCTTGTCTCCTTCGGCAGAATCTCCAATTTTGATTTACAAAATTTTCCTCTTTGCACAAAATTACTTGTAGATTTTTCCAGAGAATGCTGTATAATATCGTTAAAATACTGTCAAGAACGCCCGTGCGATTTTGTTTTCTGTTCATTCGGAGGACTGCGCCCTGTGCGCCCGGAAAGGAGGCGTTGGCATGGCCGGAAATTTGAAAATACGGACGCTGGGCAACTGGAGTCTGGGGATCACCGCGGTACTGGCGATCCTCTGTATCGCCGTGTCCATTCTGGGCTTTCGGAAATACGAGGTGCTGCAAAGCTCCACCCGGGACTACATCGCCTGTGAGGCCGCAGCCCAGCGATTACAGACAGGCTCGGACACGCTGACCCGTCAGGTGCGGCTGGCCGCCGCCACCGGTGAGCAGACCTATATCGACGCCTATTTCGAGGAGGCCAACGTCACCCGCAGCCGTGAGACCGCGCTGGCGGACCTGTCCGCCCTCCACGGCGGCGAGGACGCGGTGACTTCGCTGGAGCAGGCGCTGTCCGCCTCCATGGATCTGATGCAGACGGAATATTACGCCATGCGTCTGGTGGAAGAGGCCATCCGCACCCCTGCCGCCCAGTGGCCCCGGGAGCTGTCCGCTGTGGCCCTGTCGCCGGAGGAGGCAGCCCTGTCCGCTTCGGACAAAATGGACCGCGCTCGGGAGCTGCTGATCAGTCCCGAGTACGAGGACGCCAAGTCCGAGATCGCCGGCGACGTGGATGCAGCTCTGGCCGTGTTCACCGACACACTGACGGTACGGCAGCAGCGGGCGGCGGATGTGTTTGCCCGCATTTTCCGGACCATCACCGTCTGCGTGGTGCTCTTCGCCGCAGTGATGCTGCTGGAGTGCATGGTCATCCGCCGCGGCATCGTACACCCCCTGCTGGAGTATAACGAAAGCATCCACCACGGCGTCATCGCCCCCATCCACGGAGTAGCGGAGCTGCGGACGCTGGCGGAGACCTATAACAGCATCTACGAGGAAAATGAGGAACGGGAGATATTGATGAAGCATCAGGCGGAGCACGACAGTCTGACGGAGCTGCTGAACCGCCGATCCTTCGATCAGATCCTGAGCCTGTATGAAAAAGACCGGAGCAGCTTCGCTCTGATCTTGGCGGATGTGGACGTCTTTAAGCAGATCAATGATACCTGCGGTCACGACACGGGCGACCGCATCCTGAAAAGGGTGGCCGCGCTCCTGCACACCACCTTCCGTTCCACCGACTACGTGTGCCGCATCGGCGGCGACGAATTTGCCGTCATCATGGTGGATATGAGCCGCGAGCTATACTACACCATCACCGATAAAATCGCCGAGATCAACGGCCTGCTGGCCGTACCGGAGGACGGCCTCCCCGCGGTATCCCTCAGCGCAGGCGTGGCCTTCTCCGATGAGAATGGCTTCTGCGGCAGCCTGTTCAGGGCGGCGGACAGCGCCCTCTATACCGCCAAGGCCCATGGCCGCTGCGGCTGCAGCGTATCCCCCGCGCCAGACGAGACCGGCAGCAAAAGCTGAGGCGCGACGCATCATGACCCCGGAAACCTTTCGCCGGCAGCCGGGCGGCCCGGGCGCAGCTCTCCCCCCCCAACCGATGCGCGGCATCGCTGTCAAACAAGCAAAAGAGGAGTAGTAGAGATGTCATTGAAGAAACAGATCCTTGTGGTGGAAGACAACCAGATCAACCGCGAGATGCTGCGCATGATCCTGTCCGGCCAATACGACGTGACAGAGGCGGATAGCGGCCAGACAGCCCTGAACCTTCTGCGGGATCGCAAGGACGATATTGCCCTGATCCTGCTGGATGTGATGATGCCGGTGATGGATGGCTATACGTTTCTGGAGCTGGTGAAGCAGGACCCCGAGCTGGCCCTGATCCCCGTCATCGTCACCACCCAGAATGACAGCGAGACCGATGAGATCGCCGCGCTGGAGCACGGCGCCACGGACTTCGTGCCCAAGCCCTACCACCCCCAGATCATCCTGCACCGCGTGGCCAGCCTCATCAACCTGCGGGAAAATGCAGCCATGGTCAACCAGCTCCGCTATGACCGGCTCACCGGTCTTTACAGCAAGGAGTTCTTCTATAAGCAGGCGCAGGAGCAGATGCGCACCCATCCGGAGCGGCAGTATACCATCATCTGCTCCAACATCGAAAATTTCAAGCTGTATAACGATGTGTTCGGCATCGCCGCCGGCGACCGCCTGCTCCGCGAGATCGCCAACATGTTTCTGGAGCTAAAGGGCCGCGATGAGATCTGCGGCCACTTCAACGCCGACCGCTTCATGCTCCTGCGCAGTCAGGAGCACCGCACTGCAAACTACGATCACCTTGTGGAGACCGGTCAGCAGATGCTGAGCGCGGCGAAGAACACCGTTATGAAGTGGGGCGTGTATGAGGTGGCCAGCGAAGGCGTCTCTGTGGAGCAGATGTGCGACCGTGCCTTTCTGGCAGCGGACAGCATCCGTGGCCACTACAACACCCATTTCTCCGTCTACGATGACAGCCTGCGCAGCAAGCTGCTGCGGGAGCAGGTCATCACCGAGTCCATGGAGGCCGCCCTCGCCCAGAGGCAGTTTCAGGTCTACCTCCAGCCCAAGTTCAGCCTGCTGGACGACCGACTGGCCGGTGCCGAGGCGCTGGTGCGCTGGATCCACCCTGAGATGGGCTTCCTGTCCCCGGGTGAGTTTATCCCCCTCTTTGAAAAGAACGGCTTCATCACCCAGCTGGACCGCTACGTCTGGGAGGAGGCGTGCCGCCTGCTCCACGACTGGCAGAGCCGCGGGCTCACCACCGTCCCCGTGTCCGTCAACATCTCCCGCGCCGACATCTATCAGGCAGACGTGGCCGATGTGCTGCTGGGTCTGATACGAAAGTACCGGCTGAAGCCCGCCCTGCTGCATCTGGAGATCACGGAGAGCGCCTATACTGAGGACCCGCAGCAGATCATCGACACCGTGGCACATCTGCGCTCCCTGGGCTTCATCATCGAGATGGACGACTTCGGCAGCGGCTACTCCTCCCTGAACATGCTGAACCAGATGAAGCTGGACATCCTGAAGCTGGACATGAAGTTCATCCAGAGCGAGACAGCCAAACCGCTGGAGCAGGGCATCCTCCGCTTCATCGTCGAGCTGGCCCGTCGGCTGAACCTCAGCGTGGTGGCCGAGGGCGTGGAGACCCGGGAGCAGCTGGAGCACATCCGCGACATCGGCTGCGACTACGTGCAGGGCTACTTCTTTGCCAAGCCCATGCCCAGCGCCGAGTTTGAAAAATACCTGACTGAGGAGCCCTCTCGCGCCATCATGGGCCGCGCGGTGTTCACCCGCCCTGCCCAGACTCTGCTGGTGGCGGACGAGGATCCCGACTACCGCGCCCAGGTGCGCGCCACCTTTTCCGGCCTCCGCCAGGTGCTGGAGGCCGCCGACGCGGTCACGGCTCTTGCCTGCGTGGCGGAGCACGAACGCGACGAGACGTTCGTCGTGCTGCTGAGCATGACCCTGCCGCAGCAGGGAGCCTTCGACGTGCTGTCCGCCATCCAGGCCAGCCCCGCCCTCTGGCACGTCCCTGTTCTGGTAACATTGCCGCAGGACGAAGCGCTGGAGAGACAGGCCCTGCGCGCCGGTGCGGATGACTTCATCAAAAAGCCCCATACCCAGGTGGGTCTGCGGAAGCGGCTGGAGCTGCTGACCGGCTTATCCACCCACAAGGCACGGGAGCGCACGCCGCAGAACCATATCTGCCGAGACTATCTGACGGGTCTGCTGAACCGCCGCGGCCTCCATACCGCGCTGGATTCCCTGTGGCAGGAGGACCTGCCTCTGGCACTGTATATTTTCGATCTGGGCGGCCTGAAAAAAGTCAGCGACGGCTGCGGCCACGACCATGACAGCCAGCTGCTGAAAGCCTTCGGCGAGCTGCTGCGCAGGCGCACCAGAAACGGCGACATCCTCTGCCGCTACGGCGGGGACGAGTTTGTGGTGATCCTCCGCCGCATGGACAACGCCGAGGCAGTCCGGCGCAAGGGTACCGAGATCTGCCGCGCCATCGGCGAGCTCCTGCCGGGTGTGGAGCTTCTCGGCAGCTGCTCCGCCGGCGCCGTCCTGTGCGGCGACGAGGAATGTCCCTTTTCCGAGCTGCTGGAAAAAGCGACCAAGGCCCTGTATCGGGCCAAGCGTCTGGGCAAAGGTGCCTGCTGTCTCTGGCACGACGAAGCCGAGAAAGATATCTGCCTGTAAAGGCAGCGCAGACATAGAAGCAGGGAGTAAAAACAAAAGGCAATTCGGGTCGGGCACGCTGGCGCTGATCGATGTCGGTGCTGATGCTGGCCGCCGCAGGGAATTCCCTGCGGCGGCCTTTTTTGCTATACTCATTTTATCGCCTCGCCAAGTATCTGCCGCAGCAGCTCCGCCGTGGTCACCTCGCCCCGCAGCACCCGCTGGCACTGCTCCCGCATCTGGGGCGTCACCTGACAGCCCTCCATGCGGACGGAGGTCTCCGCGTTCTTCATAGGAAGTGTATATCGCTTGTCAGTGTTCTTGTACATAGAAAAACTCCTCGCGTCATCCGCGAGGAGTCTGGAGCTTGTGGCCGGATTCGAACCGGCGACCTGCTCATTACGAGTGAGCTGCTCTGCCAGCTGAGCCACACAAGCACAGTGAAATACCAGATGATAGTATAACATATCCCCGTGCCGCCGTCAACCGCCTTTTCGCCGTTCCGGCAAAATAATACATAACGTAATCTCCCCATCGAAGCCTGCCGCTTTTTCTCACGCCGCGAAAATCTGCTCCCTTCCCCGTTTCCGTCACACCCTGGGAAAAAGCTTCGCTTTTCCCTATTCCCCCGCTTTTCCCTGACAATTTCGCTATTCCGCTGCAAGACGTTCCCTTTACATATATTTTACATAATCCTGCATTGCATAATTTTTACAAAGAGTTATCCACACTTTCCACAAAGTTTTCCACAGCTATGTGTTCCCTGTATTTTCAATGCTTTTCCGCCTTTTTCTCCAGATTCACCGACACTCATAATTCGGTTTCAACTTTTCCAATTTCCACGTTTTACTTTACATAACATCACGAATCGACGCGCACAGCCATCTTGTTTACCATAACGACCCCTTCTGCCAGCCATCGGAGCAGGAAAACGCCCCGCTCCCGAAAGAGCGGGGCTGCACGTTATGTCAGTGTACCCAGATCCATGGTGGCGTAGGCATTGAGGTCCAGTCCGGCACGGCGGCCCGCCAGATACTCGTAGTAGCCCTGCGCGCCGATCATAGCGCCGTTATCTCCGCACCATCGCAGCGGCGGCAGGAACAGCCGCGTCCCCGTCTTACGGCAGGCGTGCTCCAGATCCCCGCGGATGACGGAGTTAGCCGCCACGCCCCCGGCGGCCACCAGCGTGTCATACCCTGTCAGCTCCAGCGCCCGCATGGCGCGGGGCACCAGCTCGCCCGACACGGCGCAGGCGAAGTCCCGTGCCAGCGCGGGGGCGTCCAGTTCCTCCCCCTTCTGCTGGGCGTTGTGGGCCAGGTTCACCACCGCCGTTTTCAGGCCCGAGAAGCTCATGTCCAGCTCCGCGCCGGACACGTGGGCACGGGGCAGCTCATATTTGCCGCCGGCGGACTGCTGCGCCAGCTCGTCCATGGGCTTGCCGCCGGGGTAGGGCAGTCCCAGCACACGGGCCGCCTTGTCGAAGCACTCCCCCGCCGCGTCGTCGCGGGTGGCGCCCAGCACCGTCATATCCGTGTAGTCCCGCACGTCCACGATCAGGGTGTTGCCTCCGGAGATGGCCAGCGCCACGAAGGGCGGTTCCAGCTCCGGAAACGCCAGATAGTTGGCGGCAATGTGGCCCCGCACATGGTGTACGGGGATCAGCGGTACCCCCAGCGCGTAAGCAGCGGATTTGGCGAAGGACACCCCCACCAGCACCGCGCCGATAAGCCCCGGGGCATACGTTACCGCCACGGCGTCGATGTCTCGCTTCGTCAGGCCCGCGTCGGCCAGCGCCTTGTCGGATAGGGCGGCGATGGCCTGCACGTGCTTGCGGGAGGCGATCTCCGGCACCACGCCGCCGTACAGGGCGTGCATGTCCGCCTGGGAGAGAATCGCGTCGGACAGCAGCTGCCGTCCGTCCCGCACCACTGCCACAGCCGTCTCGTCGCAGGAGGATTCAAAGGCCAGAATGTTCATTGTGCCGCCTCCTCCGTGTAGTATTTTGTGAGAATGAGAGCATCCTCCTTGGGCAGGTCGTAGTAGTTGCGCCGCCGCCCCACCTCCCGGAAGCCGAAGCCCTCATACAGCTCGATGGCCGCCGCGTTGGAGGGCCGCACCTCCAGCGTCAGGAACGCCAGATGATTGCCCTTTGCAAAGTTATCGAACACCTGCAGAAGCTGGGCTGCCACACCCTGCCTGCGGCAGGAGGGGTCCACGGCCACGTTGGTAATGTAGCCCTCGTCGGCCACCACCAGCAGGCCCGCGTAGCCCACCGCCTTCTCCGTCTCCGGCTCCACCGCCACCAGAAAGGCGGCGCACTGGTTGTCCAGCTCCTCGGCCAGCATCTTCTTGGACCACGGGCGGGAGAAGCACATCCGCTCCAGCTGCTCCAGCCGGTCCAGATGCTCCGCCGCCATGGGTACGATCTTTACCTGTTTCATGTCTTACTCCTTCGCTGCCAGCCAGTTTTTGCCGCTGTGTGCCTCGGCGATCAGGGGCACGGACAGCTGGGCGGCCTGCTCCATCTCCTCCGTCAGCAGGCGCTCTACCTGCTCCCGCTCCGATGCCGGACACTCCACGATCAGCTCGTCGTGTACCTGCATGAGAAGCCGGGCGCGCAGCCCCTCCCGCTTCAGGCGGTGGTGTACCCGCACCATGGCCAGCTTCATGATGTCGGCGGCGGTGCCCTGCACCGGCATGTTCAGGGCCACCCGTTTGCCGAATTCCCGCATGTTGAAATTGCTGCTTTTCAGCTCCGGCAGGGCGCGGCGCCGGTGCATCAGCGTCTGGACGTAGCCGTCCTGCTCCGCCTTGGCGACCACGTCGGTCATATACTGCCGCACGCCCTGATACGTCTCAAAATACCGCTCCATATACGCCTTGGCCTCCGCCACGGATACGCCGATATCCTGTGCCAGTGAGAAGGCGGAGATGCCGTAGACGATGCCGAAATTCACCGCCTTGGCGCGGCGGCGCATCTCCGGTGTCACCTCCTGCGGCTCCACATGGAACACGCGGGAGGCGGTGACGGTGTGGAAATCCGCCCCCGACCGGAACGCCGCCTGCATCTCGGTGTCGCCGGCAATGTGGGCCAGCAGCCGCAGCTCGATCTGGGAGTAGTCCGCGTCCACCAGCACGCAGCCCTCCGGCGCGGTGAACATCCGCCGCAGCTGGCTGCCCAGCTCCGTGCGGGTGGGGATATTCTGGAGGTTTGGCTCCGTGGAGCTCAGCCGCCCCGTGGCCGTCACCGTCATCTGGAAGCTGGTGCGCACTCGCCCGTCCGGCTCGATGACCTTCATCAGCCCATCCACGTAGGTGCTTTTCAGCTTGGCGTACTGCCGGTAGCGCAGCACATCCGCCACGATGGGCGCATCATACCGCAGCTTTTCCAGCACGTCGGCATTGGTGGACCAGCCGGTCTTCGTCTTTTTCCCGTGGGGCAGGCCCAGCTTTTCAAACAGGATCACGCCCAGCTGCTTGGGAGAGTTGATATTGAATGTCTCCCCCGCCGCGGCGTAGATGGCCTGCTCCGTCTCATCCATGACACCCTGCAGCGTCTGGCCGTACTCCGCCAGAGCCTTCCGGTCCACCAGAAAGCCCGCCGTCTCCATCTCCGCCAGCACGCGGCACAGCGGCAGCTCCACCTCGTAGTAGAGCCTGGTCACGTCCAACGCCTCCAGCTTGGCCGCCAGCGTCCCATGGAGCGCCGACACCGCCGAGGTGTAGCTGATGAGCGCCGTCTGAGCCGCCGTATCGTCCCCCAGCAGGGACGTGAACGCCTCCGGCTCCAGATGGGCGGGCTTGGGCAGTTCCTCATTATAAAAAGAGAGAAACAGCTTGGCGATATCGTAGCTGCCGGCGGTAGCGTCGCAGAGGTACGCCGCCAGCGCCGTGTCGAACACGAAGCCCTCGGCGGGCAGCTCCCGCTCCAGCAGGGCGCGTATCATATCCTTAACGTTGTGCCCCACCTTCTTGATGTCTGCGGCGAACAGAGCCTCCAGCAGGTCGTGCCAGTTCCCGCCGTACCGGTTCTCGTACAGCTCTGCCATCCGGACGGTGCCCTCGCCCGTCTCGCAGGCCACCGCCAGTGCGCTGAAGTCCGGCAGACCGTAGACGGTAACATGGTCCGCGCCCCGCCACAGGTCCAGCAGCTCCTGCGCCCGCTCCGCCGTCTCCAGGATCTCCACCTCGGCGGCAGCATCCGCCTTCTCCTCTGGCTGGTGCTGAGGGGACAGACCGTACTTGTCGATGAGCTTCTGGAACTCCAGCCGCAGAAACAGGTCGTACAGCTCCGGCTTGAAGGGCTGGCGCAGGTTGTCCTCCGGTCTGAACTCCAGCGGCGCATCGGTGACGATGGTGGCCAGCCAATAGCTGTGCCGCGCCGACTCCTCTCCCTCCTGCAGCTTCCGCAGGGCGGCGGGCTTGGCGTGAACGTCCGGCATCTGTGCGTACAGCGTATCGATGCTGCCGTACTCCTGTACCAGGGCCATGGCGGTCTTTTCCCCGATGCCCGGCACGCCCGGGATGTTGTCGGAGCTATCGCCCATCAGCGCCTTCAGGTCGATCATATGGATGGGCGCAAAGCCGTAGGTCTCCTGAAATGTCTCCGGCGTCATGTCCTTGGTGGTGGTCTGGCCCATGCGGGTGGACACCAGCTTCACCTTGGTGTGGTCAGTGATGAGCTGGAGGCTGTCCTTGTCGCCGGTGACGATGACGCAGTCCCAGCCCGCCGCCTCGCATTTGCGGCTGATGGTACCGATAAGGTCGTCGGCCTCGTACCCCGTCAGCTCATACCGGGGGATGCTCATGGCCGTCAGCACCTGCTTCAGCGGCAGCATCTGCATCGCCAGTTCCTCCGGCATTCCCTTGCGCTGGGCCTTGTAGGCCGCGTCGGCCTCATGCCGGAACGTAGGCTCCCGCCGGTCGAAGGTGACGCACAGCGCCTCCGGCTTCTCCTCGTCCAGCAGGCGCTGCAGCGTGGTGATAAAGCCGTAGATGGCGTTGGTGTATAGTCCCTGCCGCGTGGTCAGGGGGCGGATGCCGTAATAGGCGCGGTTGACGATGCTGTTGCCGTCAAGGACCATCAATTTCATAAGGAGCCTCCGTTTTTATCCATAAGTAATTGTATTATACGCCGATTTCCCCCATAAAACAACCGTTTCTCTTGACAGCTTTCGGTTTTGTGATAGACTTGTCTGGTGCTTTGCGGAATTTTTATAAAGACATCGGCGCGCTGCGCCATTGGATAAAGGAGGCTCCCTGGCATGATCGAATCCTTTCTGACGGTGGGCCGTCAGATCATTACTCTGTATCTGCTGATGGCCGTGGGCTACGTGCTGGGGAAGCTCAAGCTCATCGACGACCATGGCGCCGCCAGCATGAGCACGCTGGTGATGTATATCGTCAGCCCTTGTATGCTGCTGGTGGCCTTCCAGCGTCCCATTGAGCAGGATACGCTCCACAACTTTTATGTCGTGGTGGCTGTGTCCTTCCTGCTGCATGTGGCTTTCATTGTACTGTCCCGTCTGATGATTCACGACACGGACCGGCATCGCCGGAACCTGCTGCTGTTTGCCGCCGTGTTCTCCAACTGCGGCTTCATGGGCTACCCCGTGATGACCTCTCTGATCGGCACCATCGGCGTATTCTACGGCTCGGCCTACAACGTGATTTTCACGGTCCTCAGCTGGACCTACGGCATCTACGCCATCACCGGTGACAAGACCCAGCTGAAGCTGCGCCCCCTGCTGCTGAATCCCGGCGTCATCAGCATCGTGCTGGCTCTGGCCCTGTACCTGCTGGAAATCACTCTGCCGGATATCATCATGACCCCCGCGACGTACCTCTCGGCCCTGAATACGCCGCTGCCTATGGTGGTGGTAGGCTCCCAGCTGAGCCACGCCGACTTTCGCGCCGCTCTGAAGGGCGCCAGCTCCTGGATCACCATGCTGCTGCGTCTGGTGGCGTTCCCCCTGCTGTCTCTGGGCATCTGCCTGGCCCTGGGTCTGAACAGCGATCTGACCATGGTCCTGGTCATCGCCGCCAGTGCGCCGGCAGCCGCTCTGCTGAGCATGCTCTCGGCCAAGTTCGAGCTGGACTCGGAGCTGGCCTCCTCCATGGTGTCGGTACAGACCGCCTTCTCCGCCCTGACCATGCCCCTGGTCGTGAGTCTGGTGGACTATCTGGCCTGATTTCTTCTGTGCATAAAAAGCCTCCCGCAGCCTATGCTGCGGGAGGCTTTTCGCGTTCTTCACTTGTTGTTCAGCTTCCCCAGATACCGGTAGATGCTGGCCTCAGAGCTGTGGAGCGCCTGGGCTACGTGGCTGACGGAGCCCTTCAGCAGGAACACGCCCTTGCGGTTCAGGATGTCCATGATCTCCATCTTCTCGTCCTGGGTCAGGCGGTCCACCTCCACCGGATAGTCCGCCACCACCTGAGACACGATGCTGGCGGTGGCGCCGGCGATCGACGTGGGATATCCGCTGCGCACCGGCATCTCCACCGGATCGTTGCTGTCGGCGATGAGCCGCGTACCGCTGGGTACGCCGCGCTTCAGGCCGCCGCCGCACAGCTCCATGACCTTGCGGGCCAGTTCCTCATAGCGGCTGGCATCGAAGTTGATGCACAAAAATCCCGTCAGCTCGCCGGAGCGGCCGCGAATAAGCATGGAGTTGGAGCACATGGTCTTGCCGGTGGCGGAGACCGTCTCGAAATCCAGCACATAGTTCTGCGTCTCGCTGAGATTCCCTGCCAGATACTCCAGCATCTTGTTGCTCAGAGGCGACCCCAGATGACGTCCCGTCAACTCGCCGTTGGCGATGGCGATGATCTCGTTGGAATCATCCTTCAGTTCGTGCAGCGCGATCTCGTAGTCGGGGCCCATGACGTGGCCCAGAAAGTCCACGAGCAGCGTATAGTGCCGCTTCAATTCTTTGTCCATGGGAGTCAGCCTCCTTTGTTTGTTATATTACGCCTCTTCCGGCTGCTGGACAGCCAGCTTGGCCTTCTCCTCGTCCTCCAGCACGCGGTAGGCCACCTTGCCCACCAGCGTCTTGGGCAGTTCCTCGCGGAACTCGATGTCGTAGGGCATGGCGTACTTGGCGATGTGCTTGCGGCAGTAGGCCAGCAGCTCCTGCTTGGTGGCATCGTCGGCGGGAACGCCGGGCTTGAGCATCACGAATGCCTTGACCTTCTGCATCTTATAGGCATCGGGCACGCCGATGATGCAGCTCATCTGCACCTTCTCGTGGGCGTCCAGAATGTTCTCCAGCTGGCCGGGGTACACGTTGTAGCCGGAGGAGATGATCATCCGCTTGGCGCGGCCCTTGAAGTAGATGAAGCCCTGATCGTCCATGGTGCCCAGGTCTCCGGTGTACACCCAGGTCAGGCCGTCCGCGTGCTTGCGCAGGGTTCTGGCCGTCTCCTCGGGGTTGTTCATGTACTCCTTCATCACGGTGGGCCCGGCCAGCAGGATCTCGCCCTCCTCGCCGTAGGGCACCTCCTCGTCGGTGTCGGGCTTCACGATCTTGATGTACGTGTCGGGGAACGGCAGGCCGATGGAGCCCTCCTTATAGATGTTGGTGGGCGTCAGGCAGCAGGCCGTCACCGTCTCGGTGGTACCGTAGCCCTCCCGCACCTGGATAACGGCCTTATGGTCGTACAGGAACTTGTCGAACTTCTTCTTCAGCTCGATGGACAGGCTGTCGCCGCCGGAGAACACGCCCTTCAGACTGCTGAGGTCGGCGTTGTCCATGCTGGGCAGGCGCAGCAGCGCCTCGTACAGCGTGGGGACGCCGGCGATGAAGTTGCAGCGGTACTTGACGATCTGCTTGGCGTAGCTCTTGGCGGTGAAGCGGGGGATGAGGATGCAGCGGCCGCCGTTGGCCAGCATGGAGTGGACGCACACGCCCAGACCGAAGCCGTGGAACAGGGGCATGGCCGCCAGCATCTTGTCGCCGGGCCGGAACATGGGGTTGGTGGCGATGATCTGCTGACCCAGCGCGTTGAAGTTGCCGTTGGTCAGCACGATGCCCTTGGTGGTGCCGGTGGTACCGCCGGAGTACAGGATGACAGCGGGATCGTTGAAGCCCCGCTCCACCCGGTAGTTCTTATAGAAGCAGTACCGGGACATCTCCATAAACTCCCGCCAGCGGATGACAGGCGCATCCTCGGGGATCTTCTGGATCTTGCGGCCCTCTGTGAGCATGTAGCCGGCGCGGATGGTGCGGCTCAGCTCATCCTTCACCGACGCGATGATGATGTTGATGATATGGGTGTTCTGGCGGATATGCTCGAACTTGTTGTAAAACTGGTCCAGCGTGATGGCCGTGGTGGACTCGGAGGCGTTGAGATAGAACTCGATCTCCTTCTCCGCCGACAGAGGGTGGATCATGTTGGCAATGCCGCCCACCAGGTTGACGGCGTAGAACATGTAAATGGCCTGGGGGCAGTTGGGCATGGCGATGGTGATGCGGTCGCCGGGCCGCACGCCAAGGGTCTTCAGGCTCTTGGCACACTTCTCGATCTCCTGCACCATCCGGCGGTAGGTGACGGAGCGGCCCATAAAGTCAAACGCGATATAATTGGGATACATGTCCGCCATACGCTCCACAGCGTCGAACATGCTGCCCTGAAAATAGTCCAAATGCATGGGCACGTCGCCCATATAGTTCTCCCACGGGGTCTTTACTTCACTCATACTGTACCTCCTCGCTCAGCGGTTTTTCCAGTTCCTCAGGGTGCTCCAACAGATATTTCAGCAGCCGCACGGACTTGGAATAGTAATAGCCGTCTGCCAGCCGCTCGTCGATGGTCAGGCCAAGATCCAGCGTCTCCCTCATTGTCACGTTCCCGTCCGCATCATAGAAGGGAAACAGCTTCTTCTCGCCGATGATGCAGAACAGGGAGCAGGTGCCCCAGTTGGTCAGGTGGTGATAGCCGCATTTGAGCTTGATAGAGCCCAGATTGGAGATGACCACCGAATTATAATAGGGGTCCGTGGCGATGATATCCTTGGGCACCCAGCCGTGCTTATCCAGCCACATCAGGATGCGGATAGCGGCCTTGCTGACGAAGCGGGGGATCTTGTTGAGATAGTCCATGACGCCGGTGGTAGGGTCCACCTTCTCGCTGCGGCACTCCGTCACCTGCTGGCGGATATACTCGTGTACATCGGCCAGAGTGTTGTCCTCCTTGCCGCGCATGACGGCCAGCGCCTCGGCGCCCTTGTCGGAGAACTGCTTTTTCACCACAAAAGAGGCGGAGATATAGTTTCTCTGATAGAAATTGCTGTTGGCAATGAAGCGGTTCAGCTTGGGACGCAGCATGATCGTCTTCAGCAGTGCCGCCACCACCAGATGGAACATGGTGTAGGGAAATTCCGTCTCCTCCTTGTTCTTCTCGGCCAGATAGGCGTTCATGGCCGTCAGGTCGATGCGCAGGGAGACATAGGCCTCGTTGTCGCAGCGGTTGGGGTAGATGATGCCCGTGATGTAGTGGAGGGAGTCCAACTCCCGCAGGAGCCGTCCGTCCTTCCGGTCACCACGGCGTTTTTTCTGTGTTTCCATATTTTTCTCCTGTAAGTTTACCTAATAAAAATGTCAACTATTTACAAGCACACCTAATAATTTATATCAGATAGCATCAACAACATGACTAACCTGCAGTTCTTCATTATAGCAGGCCGCCCCCCAAATTACTACCCTTTTTTTCGTTTTTTTGCAGTTCATGATGAAGAAGTATCAAAAGGGACTGCGGCACATGGCCGCAGTCCCTTTGCCTGCACGGTTTTTTAGAAATCGGCGCTGCCCACAGTGCGGGGGTGCAGCTCCACATCACGAATATTGCTGACACCGGTGAGGTACATCACCATGCGCTCGAAGCCCAGGCCAAAGCCGGCGTGGCGGCAGGAGCCGTAGCGCCGCAGGTCGCAGTACCACCAGTAGTCCTCCGGCTTCATGCCCAGCTCGCGGATGCGGCTCTCCAGCAGGTCCAGACGCTCCTCGCGCTGGCTGCCGCCGATGATCTCGCCGATGCCCGGCACCAGGCAGTCCGCCGCGGCCACAGTCCTGCCGTCGTCGTTGAGGCGCATATAGAACGCCTTGATCTCCTTGGGATAGTCGGTGACGAATACCGGCTTTTTGAACACCTGCTCTGTCAGATACCGCTCGTGCTCGGTCTGGAGATCGGTGCCCCACTCCACTTTGTAGTCAAACTTATCGTTGTTCTTTTTCAAAATCTCCACGGCGTCGGTGTAGCTGACGCGGCCGAAGTCGGAGGAAGCCACATGCTCCAGCCGCTCCTTCAGGCCCTTGTCCACGAAGCTGTTGAAGAAGTCGATCTCGTCCGGGCAGCGCTCCAGCACCCTGCGGATAATGTGCTTGATCATGGCCTCGGCCACGTCCATGTCGCCGGCCAGATCGCAGAAAGCCATCTCCGGCTCGATCATCCAGAACTCGGCGGCGTGGCGCTGGGTGTTGGAGTTCTCGGCGCGGAAGGTGGGACCGAAGGTGTACACATCGCCGAAGGCCATGGCAAAGTTCTCGGCGTTCAGCTGGCCGGACACGGTGAGGCTGGTCTTTTTGCCGAAGAAGTCCTGAGAGTAGTCCACCTGACCGTCCTCGGTCTTAGGGACGTTGTTCAGATCCAGCGTGGTGACCTGGAACATCTCGCCGGCGCCCTCACAGTCGGAGCCGGTGATGATGGGAGTCTGGACATACACGAAGCCGCGGCTCTGGAAGAACTCATGGACGGCGTAGGCCGCCGCAGAGCGGACGCGGAACGTGGCGGAAAACAGATTGGTGCGGGGACGCAGATGCTGGATAGTACGCAGGAACTCCACGCTGTGGCGCTTCTTCTGCAGGGGATAGTCGGGGGTGGACTTGCCCTCCACCTCGATGGTGTGAGCCTTCACCTCCAGCGGCTGCTTGGCGTCAGGTGTCAGCACCACGGTACCGCGGACGATCAGGGACGCACCCACGTTCTGCGCGGCGATCTCCTTATAATTATTCAGCTCCTCGGCGGACATGACCACCTGCAAATTCTTAAAGCAGGAGCCGTCGTTCAGCTCGATGAAGCCGAAGGTCTTCATGTCGCGGATGGTACGCGCCCAGCCGCAGACCGTGACCTCTTTGCCGCCCAGAGACTCCTGATCGGCGAAGATCGCTGCGATTTTCATTCGTTCCATAGTCTTTCACCTTTTCTGTTGATATTTCGGGGCACACGCTGTGCCATAATATGCTTTGGCAATATATTATACACTGCCGCGGCAGATTTTACAAGGAGGAGTTTCGGGAAACCGCCGGAAGGCTCTTCTCTCCGCTTTTGGCATATTTTTTTCGATTACAGGCGGGCAAAACCCGCTCCTGCAAGGGAACGGGGCTTGACAGAGCGCCATGCCATCCTGTACAGTAAGGGGATAAACTATTCCCGAAAAGAGGAACACTTACATATGACGCTGAGAGAATTAGAGGCAGGCAAAAGCGCCGTGATCCGCCGGGTGGGCGGCGAGGGTGCGCTGCGGCAGCACTTTCTGGATATGGGCATGATCCCCGGCGCAGAGGTAACGGTGGTAAAGCTGGCCCCCATGGGAGACCCCATGGAGGTACAGGTCCATGGCTACGAGCTGACGCTGCGTCTGGCGGAGGCCGATCAGATCGACATCGAGCCGATCCGGCAGCGCAGCCGCAGCCATGTCGGTGTGGATCGCGCCCGGGACCCCGACCATCCCGGTCTTGGCGAGAGCGGCAAGTACCACAGCAAGGAGGGCGAGCATCCGCTGCCGGAGGACACCGTCCTGACCTACGCGCTGGTGGGCAATCAGAACTGCGGCAAGACCACACTGTTCAACCAGCTCACCGGAGCGAGACAGCACGTGGGCAACTTCCCCGGCGTCACGGTGGACCGCAAAACAGGTGTGATCCGCGGCTATCCCAACACGGAGGTCACTGACCTGCCGGGCATCTACTCCATGTCCCCGTTCAGCAGCGAGGAGATCGTGTCGCGGAACTTCGTGCTGCAGGACAAGCCCAAAGCCATCATCAACATCGTGGACGCCACCAACATCGAGCGAAACCTGTATCTGACCATGCAGCTGCTGGAAATGGGCATTCCCATGGTGGTGGCGCTGAACATGATGGATGAACTGGTGGGCAATCAGGGCTCCATCGACGTCAACGCCATGGAGGCCATGCTGGGCGTTCCGGTCGTCCCCATCTCCGCCGCCAAGGACGAGGGTGTGGATGAGCTGGTGCAGCACGCTGTCCATGTGGCGAAATATCAGGAGCCGCCGCTGCAGCAGGACTTCTGCGGCAAGGACGACCACGGCGGCGCGGTACACCGCTGCATCCACGCGGTGGTACATCTCATCGAGGATCACGCCGTGCAGGCCGGTCTGCCGGTACGCTTTGCCGCCACCAAGGCCATCGAGGGCGACAGCCTCATCCTGGCGCAGCTGGCGCTGGATGAAAACGAGCGGGAAATGCTGGAGCACATCGTGCTGCAGATGGAGGCGGAGCGCGGTCTGGATCGCAGTGCCGCCATCGCGGACATGCGGTTCGATTTTATTGAACGCCTCTGCGAGCAGACGGTCATCAAGCCCCACGAGAGCCGGGAGCGCGTGCGCAGCGAGAAGATCGACCGCATCCTGACCGGCCGCTACACCGCGATCCCCTGCTTTATCGGCATCATGCTGCTGATGTTCTATCTGACCTTCAACGTCATCGGGGCGTGGCTCCAGTCCCTGCTGGCAGCCGGGATCGACAAGCTGTCCGCCCTGGCGGACAGCGCCCTGACAGGGCTGGCTGTGAACCCCGCCGTCCACAGTCTGGTCATTGACGGCATTTTCACCGGCGTGGGCAGCGTGCTGAGCTTCCTGCCCATCATCGTGACGCTGTTCTTCTTCCTGTCCCTGATGGAGGACAGCGGCTACATCGCCAGAGTGGCCTTTGTCATGGACAAGCCGCTGCGGAAGATCGGCCTGTCCGGCAAGAGCATCGTTCCCATGCTCATCGGCTTCGGCTGCACCGTCCCCGCAGTGATGGCCACCCGCACCCTGACCAGCGAACGGGACCGGAAAATGACCATTCTGCTGACGCCGTTCATGAGCTGCACGGCCAAGCTGCCCATCTACTCGTTCTTTGTCAGCGTGTTCTTTCCCGGCCGGGGCGGCCTTATCATGGCGGGGCTGTACCTGCTGGGGATCCTAGTGGGGATCCTGGCGGCACTGCTCTATAGGGGCACGCTGTTCAGCGGCGAGCCCATTCCCTTCGTGATGGAGCTGCCCAACTACCGGCTGCCCAGCGCTAAGAACGTGGCGCAGCTGCTGTGGGAAAAGGCCAAGGACTTTTTGCAGCGGGCCTTCTCCGTCATTCTCATCGCCACGGTGGTGGTGTGGTTCCTCCAGAGCTTTGACCTGCGCCTGAACATGGTGTCCGACTCCGCGGACAGCATGCTGGCCATGGCCGCCGGCGTACTGGCTCCGCTGTTCGCGCCGCTTGGGCTGGGTGACTGGCGCATCTGCACCGCCCTCATCAGCGGCTTCATGGCCAAGGAGAGCGTGGCGTCTACGCTGGAGGTACTATTCGGAAACAGCATCGGCAGCATTCTTTCTCCGCTGGCTGCGGCGACGCTGCTGGTGTTCAGCCTGCTGTATACCCCTTGTATCGCGGCGGTGACCTCCGTCCGGCGTGAGCTGGGCGGCAAATGGGCGGTTGGGCTGGCCGTATGGCAGTGTCTCATCGCGTGGGTGGTGGCTTTCGTGGCCCACGGTATCGGGAGTGTGCTGCTATGAACGTCTGGGACATTCTCATTCTCGCAGCGGTGGCGGCAGCGCTGTTTCTTGCGTTCCGCACCGCCGTCGGAAACCGGAAAAACTGCTGCGGCGGCTGCAGGGGATGCAGCAGCCGCGGGAAACACGACCGATCCTGCTTATCCTGCCGGTCGGCCTGCAAGGAGGAGACACTATGAAGAAACCCCATAAGCCCATTCCCAGCCCTCGTGACCTGAAGGGCACCATCCGGCGGCAGCCCGTGGTATTCGCGGTGTATCTGGTACTGCGGCTCATCGTGCTGGGCACGCTGGTATCCTCCATCATCCGCGGCGAGTACGAGAGCGCGTTTATCTGCCTGCTGGTGTTGGTGCTGTTCATGCTGCCGTTCTTTATCCAGCAGAACTTCGGCATCGAGCTGCCGTCCACGCTGGAGATCATCATCCTGCTGTTCATCTTTGCGGCGGAGATCCTGGGCGAGCTGGAGTGCTATTTCATCACCTATCCCCACTGGGACTCCATGCTCCACACCACCACCGGCTTCCTGTGCGCCGCCACAGGCTTCGCCCTCATCGACATCCTCAACCGCAACAGCCGCATCAAGTTTGAGCTGTCCCCCATCTACGTGGCGCTGGCAGCGTTCTGCTTTTCCATGACGGTAGGCGTGCTGTGGGAGTTTTTTGAGTTCGGCATGGACCGGCTGTTCCACATGGACATGCAGAAGGACACCGTGGTGCAGTCCATCACCTCCGTGATGCTGGACCCCACCAACAGCAACACTCCCGTCACCATCGACGGCATCCACTCCGTAGCCGTCAACGGACAGGACCTGGGGTTTGACGGGTATCTGGACATCGGACTGTACGACACCATGGCGGACCTGTTCGTCAATTTTATCGGCGCAGTGGTGTTCAGCACCATCGGGTACTTCTACATCAAGCACCGCGGCAAGGGCAGGCTGGCCCGGGCGTTCATTCCCACCATCACAGAATCGGAGAATGCCGCCGAGGAGCTGCCGGCCACGGAGGAAACGCCGGATACACCGGAGGAAACGTAAACAAGAGACGCCCGAGAGGGCGTCTCTTTTTTTCTTCAGCCGATGCGGGCTGTGCTTTCCTTATTTTGCCAGAGACAGGGACACGATCTTCTCGCAAAGCTCCTGATACGTCATGCCGGCCACCTTGGCGGCCTTGGGGATCAGGCTGTTGGGGGTCATGCCGGGGAGGGTGTTGACCTCCAGACACCAGGGACGGCCCTCCGCGTCCAAAATGAAGTCGGCGCGGGAGTAGACGGACAGGCCCAGTGCATGATGAAGTTTCAGAGCCGTCTCTCCCAGCAGGCGGTGCTCCTCCTCCGTGCAGGGGGCGGGGCAGAGCTCACGGGCCGCAGCGGCGCCGCTCTGGTACTTGGCCACGTAGTCGAAGGTGCTGCCCTCCGGCGGCACGATCTGGATGGTGCTGAGGTAGTCGTCGCCCAGCACCGGCTGGGTGAACTCGCGGCCCACGATCTTCTCCTCCACCACGATGCGGTGGCCGTAGCGCAGGACATCGTACAGCGCCTGCTCCAGCTGCTCCCGGGTGTCCGGCAGGGACACGCCGATGGACGAGCCGCCGTCCACCGCCTTCACCACGCAGGGCACAGGCAGCTCCTGCACAAGGGCGGGTACATCGGCGGCGGTGTAGGTGATCTCACGCCACTTGGGGGTCAGGATGCCGGCGCTCTCCATGATGCGCTTGGCCACGGCCTTGTCCATGGCCATGGCGCTGCCCAGCGGGCCGGAGCCGGTATAGGGCACGCCCAGCAGCTCCAGCGCGGCCTGAATTTTGCCGTCCTCGCCGTCGATGCCGTGGAGACCCAGAAATACGCAGTCGGCCAGAGCACAGATATCCAGCACGCCCACGCCCAGATGGCTGGGGCTTTTCAGCCTGCGGGAGGCTTTCACGGCCTCCAGATCCGGCGCTGTCTCGGAGATGCTGACGCTGCCGCAGAAGCCGTCCGGCGCGTCGAAGGCGTCCTCCAGACGGCCGGTGTAGTTCTCCAGCCCCAGAAACATATCCACAAAAATGGCCTTGTGGCCCGCGTCACGCAGGGCGCGGCACACGGAGGTGGCCGTGACCAGCGAGACGCTGCGCTCCGTGCTGATGCCGCCGCCCAATACTACAATTTTCATGCTGTTACTTCCTTTCTGCTTTTCTCCGCTTTTCCCAAACTCCCCAAATCGCCGTCAGCGCCGCTTCTGCGGGGGATAGACCCGCGGGACGCGCTTGGACACGGCGCACAGCAGCTCGTAGGGAATGGTGCCCGCCGCGTCGCTGAGCGCCGTGATGTCGTTGTCGGGGCCGAAGATCTCCACCTGACTGCCTACGGCGGCGTCGGGGATATCGGTGACGTCGATCATGCACATATCCATGCAGATGCTGCCGCACTGGGGGGCCTTATGGCCCGCCACGGCGAAGCTGCACTTGCCGGACAGCGTGCGGAACAGGCCATCGGCGTAGCCGATGCCCAGCACGGCCATACGGGTACGGCGCTGGGTGCGGAAGCGGCGGCCGTAGCTGACGCAGGTGTCCGGCTCGTAGGTCTTGATGGTGCTGATAGTGGTGACAAGGCGCATGCACGGGCGCAGACCGAAGCGGCCCGTGTCGTCGCCGTAGCCGTACAGCAGGAGTCCCGGGCGCACCATGTCCAGCGCCATCTCCGGATAGTGGACCACGGCGCCGGTGTTGGCGCAGTGGCGGATGGCAAAGGTCACGCCGCCGCGCCGGGCCACCGCGTCGATCATGCGGCAGAACAGGTCGAACTGCTGATGCGTGTAGCGCTCACTGTCGGCGTCCGGCTCATCGGAGACGGCGAAATGGGTGTAGATGCCCTCCGGCAGCAGGCCGGGCAGACGGCAGGAGGCGATGACGTTGGCCACGCCCTCGTCAAAGCTGTCGCCGCCGCAGAGGAAGCCCAGACGGGACATGCCGGTGTCGATCTTGATGTGGATGCGGAGCTGCCGGCCCAGCACCGCCGCGCGGGCGGAGAACTCCTGCGCCTTGGCAAGGCAGGACACCGTCTGGGTGATGTCGTTGTCGATGAGCGTCTCGGTATACTCCGACGGGGTGTGGCCCAGGATCAGCAGCGGCATGGTGATGCCGGCGCTGCGCAGCTCCATGGCCTCGTCCAGGCAGGACACGGCCAGATAGTCCGCGCCCTCGCTCTCCAGCAGGCGGGCCACCGCCACGGCGCCGTGGCCGTAGGCGTCGGCCTTGACCACGCCCAGAAACCGGCAGCCCTCCGGCAGGGCGGCGCGGATGGCGCGGTAGTTGTGGCTGATGTTGTCAAGGCTGACCTCGGCCCATGTTCTCTTTTGCAGGCTGTTTCTCATACATTTCCCCTACTTTCCCATTGTAACAGTTTTATTCTATCACTCGGCGCAGAACGGGATGCTATGCCCTCTGGCGTACTGCTCAGCGTAGGAGCCCGCCTTGCCGTGGATGGTCAGTTTCTCGCAGTTCAGGAAGCACTCGCCGCCAATCTGGCGGACGGTGGCGGGGATCGTGATCTTCTCCAGTGCCTTGCAGTTGCCGAAGGCGCGATAGCCCAGATGCGTACAGCCCTCGGCGATCTCGACGGTGCACAGGTTCGCGCAGGTACTGAAGGCGCTGTTGTCGATGATTCGGACAGAGGGGGGGGTGGTCACGGTTTTCAGCTTATTCGTCTTGTAGAACGCACAATACCGGATATTCGTCAGAGTGTCAGGGAAGGTGACGGACTCCGTATACTTGCTGCCGCTGAAAACGCTGCGCTCGATGCCCGTCACCGGAAGTTCCTCCACGCAGGCGGGTATCTCCACATCGGCCACCGTGGTGAGCTTTTTGGTCACGACGGCGTGGTCGGTGTAGAGGCGGAAGGCCAAATCCTTTGTTTTGAACTCCCGCGTCTTAAAGTCGTAACGCTCGAACTCCTCGTGATACCACGTGCCGAACAGCTTATCCACCACGTCCTCCAGTTCCATGCTGTGACTTCCCTTGAACAGAAGCAGATCTTGTTCACGGATATAAGCGCGCAGAGCATCTGTCAGTTCTGCCTTCGTGGGGAAATAGTGAACGTCCAACGCCGCGTTGGCACGGGCTTCTTCGGCGATATAGCGGGCATCGTCCCCGTAGCAGAACAGGGCGTTGAACTGGGATGCAGCGGCGGCACGGCCTACCTGACGGTGGTACTCCACCACATCGGCACCGCCTTCCTTGATGTCGGCCAGCACGGCGATACGGCGGCCCTGACCGTTGACGGGAATGGCGGAGACGGTGGTCAGGGCGCTCTGCATGGATTCCACGGATGCGTTGTAGCAGTCCAGATACAGGCGGACGCCACCGTAGGACACGAGATTCTGTCGGATACCGCTGGTGCGGTAACGGGCGATGCCGTCCGTGACCTCCTTGTCCGTCATGCCGATGAGCTTGCCGGCAGCGAACGCGGCCAGCGCATAGAGAATGTTGTGCTGGCCAAAGCAGTGAAGCACCACCGGTGTCACTGTCCCATCGTGCTGCACATCAAAGCTCATGCCCATTTCCAGATTCTTGATGTTGACGGCGCGGTAGTCCGCCCGCTCATCGGCGATGCCGTAGTAGAGGGCTTTGCGATCCTTTATCTCCGCGTTCCGCTGGAACGGATCATCGCCGTTGAGTATCAGCACACCATCGGCGGGCATGCCCTCCTGCACGCCAAGGCAGCTCTCCCAGATGCGCTGCTGGGAACCGAAAATCTCCATGTGGGAGGTGCCCACCAGCGTCATCACGGCAATGTCGGGCCGGACAAGTTGGGCAATGCTGGCCGCTGCGCCGTAGGGCGGCCCCTCCATCAGCTCCTGCACGTAGACCTGATGCTCCTGCTTCAGGTCCTGCACCACACTGCCGCAATAGCGGAAGTTGTTGGCGCTGCCGGTATTCCGATGGGTATTGAATTTGGAGCTGACCACGGTGTATATCAGTTCCGTGGCCGTGGTCTTACCGATGCTGCCGGTGATGCTGATGGTCTTGGGCGTGTAACAGGCGCGGCAGGCGCGGACAATTCTGGCATACGCCTGAAACGTATCGTCCACCACCATGCAGGGGTAATCTCCAATCTGCTCCGTAGCCAGCAGGAGCTTTGCGCCCTTCTGCATGGCCGTTTCCGCCAGCTCGGGCAGCTTCTCCCGCGGTGTGCGGTAGTTTTTATCGGATGTGATGTCGCTGACCAGCGCCACACAGCCCGGGCGGGCGTCCATAGCGAAGTTCAGCTTCGTATACACCTCGTCGGCGGCGGGGGCGGGCAGGCCCAGCGCCGCACAGATATTCTTCTTCGTCAATATCCACTCGCCGGTCATGTTGCCGTTCTTCGTGAATATTCCCTTTACTTTTTTGATGGCCTCTTTCATCTGCATGGCCTGTTTTCCCTCCCCTGTGATGCTGCGCTCCGGCAGAACGGGATAGCTCAGGCCGCAGGCGCTGTCAGGAATATAGCAGGGTATGAACGTCTCCCCTGTCACGCGGACCTTGCCGTTCTGCCGCGTCAGCTCTATTTGCAGGATGCCGGTGGACCGGCTGACGGACATCAGCTCGCTGGTGACAAAGTTGCCCATGGACCACGCCACAGGCACGATGCGTCCATCGCGGGCGGTGATGAGGTCGTGGGGCTGGACGGAATGGGTGTGAGAGCCGACAATATAATCGGCTCCGGCATCCGCCAGCTCCTGCGCCATGCGGCGCATGGAGGCGCTGGGCTCGGTCTTATACTCCGCGTCCACGCCCCAGTGGATATAGGTCAGGACAAACTCGGCTCCGGCGGCGCGGGCCGCGGCGATGTCCGACGCCGCCCTGTCCGGCGCGTACTCGTTGAGCAGGGCGCGGCGGCCCTCATCGGTAAGGCGGGTCTCGTTGCGGTTATACCACGCGGACCAGGACAGCAGGGCAAGGCGAATGCCGTTGACCTCCACCAGCGCGAAGCGGCGCTCCGCCGGGCCGGCGAACAGGCCGGTGCGCATGAGGCCGGCATCGTCGATGCGGTTCAGCGTCTCCCGAATGCCGGCGGCACCGCAGTCCAAGTTGTGGTTATTGGCCAGCATCAGGAAGTCGAAGCCCGCCTGACGCACCGCGTCCAGAAACGACTGGGGCGCGTTGCAGTGGTATTTGCCGTCCACCTTATACTGCTCGCCGGTGTAGGGCGCGGCGGCGCAGAGCATGGTCTCCAGATTGCCGACGGTGAGGTCGGAGGCGGCGAAATAGGGTCGGACGAAGGTGAACACGTCGTGGAAATCCGTCCGGCCGCCGATGAGATGGGACTTGTAGAGCTTCTCCTCCGCCAGCATGTCGCCCACGCAGGAGAGCAGCGCCTTGTCCTGCCGGAGGGCGGGCTTGCGGTACACCCCATCGGTGGACAGGGCGTAGCGGAAGCGGGGCGGGTGCTCCACCGGTTCGTAATGGGGCGGCTCCGCCTCGTAGGTGCGGATATCCGGCTCCGGCGGCGTCTGCGGCTTTTTTGTGTTCCAGAATGCCATAGGTGTGTCCTTTCTGCCTTGCGGCGTCAGGTTTGCTCCGTTGGGAGGGTCAGGAGGCTGCCGAACAGGCGGTCCGTCTCCGGCAGGCGCGCCGCGTCCAGCGCCGCGCCGGGGGTGAACGTCAGCTCGCCGAAGTAGACGCGGCCCTCCACGTCGTACAGGTCCACCCGCACGAAGGAGAACGGCTGCGACAGGCGGGCGGCGGCAGACAGCATGTGCGCCAGTCCCGCAGGGCGGGGCAGCGTGAAGTCCGGCGGCGCGGCCTGCCCGTCACGGGTGATGGGCAGGAAATGCCAATCGGGGTCGAAGAAGTAGAATTTCGGCTTGCCATGGCTGCGGCCCTCGCAGACCAGAATGTAGCGGGGCTGGCCGTGGAAGCAGTAAATTTTGTAGTCGGGCAGGTCGTCGCCGTGGCCCAGAAACCGCTCGCAGACGATCTTTTTGGGGATGGGGCGGTACTGCAGCTCCGCAAAGTCCCGCCAGAAATCGTGGCGCAGCCACTTGTTCAGTGTGCGGACGGCGGCCTCCCTGTCCAGCGTAGACTTGTCGGGGCAGAGGATGTTGTAGCCGCAGCCGTGGTTGCATTTCAGTACGAAGGCGTGGGGCAGGGCGTCCCACGGGATGTCCCGGGGGCGGTCCCACGCGCCGTACAGCTCGTTGAGGATGTCGCCGCAGCCGCAGGACTCCACGTAATCGCGGACGGCGTACTTGTCGGCGCACCGGGTCACCAGCGGGTCGCTGCCGTAGCGCCGCAGCTTCAGCCACATCAGCTTTTCGTTGAGCGTCCGGGGTGTGCGGAGGTCCAGCGGGCGGCCGAAGGTACGGCGGAAGCGCCAGCGGCTGCACAGCACGGGGCTGATAGGCGCCAGCAGGTACATGGCGCGGGCCTCAATGCGGGTCAGGAAGCTCATAAATCAGAACGTGTGGTGGCAGTTGGCAAAGACCTTCTGGATGTTCTCCGCGCCCAGACGCTCGATGGAGCGGCCCTCGGCCCGCAGGTCGCGGCCCAGTGCGGCGGAGGCGATCTCGATGAGGGCGGTACACACCGGCGTGGGGATGCTCAGGTGCCGGCCCAGAGATTCCAGCATCACCAGACCCTGGGGCACGTCCTCGGAGATGTAGCGGGAGTCCACCACCACGGGGCCCTTGGCGCGGTACGGCGAGGCGGCGTACTCCTCGAACACGGCGCGGGCGTCGATGGAATCGTCCAGGCTGTTGCGGTACTTGCAGGCGTCGAAGTAGTTCAGGCGCTCGTAGCCCAGATGCTCCAGCACGTCCATCTTCTCCTTGTCCAGCTGATCCAGAATACGGTAAACGCTGGGAGTCCAGACCTCCCAGTACATGCAGTAGTCGCCCTTTGTCTTTTCGATGCGGGGGATGCTCATCACCGCACCCACCGTGTGGACCATCATGTTGGGGTTATGCAGGGCGGCCTCCACCACGGAGGACAGGTAGACATAGTGGAACTGCATGGACTCCAGCATGTCCCTGACCTTGGGCAGGTTCTCCACGGGGTACACACCCACGGGGTTGCGGACGTTGCGGAAGCCTACCCGCACGAAGCCGGTATCGTCCACGCGGCAGTCGATGGTGGAGCTCTCGCCCTCGATGATGGTCAGATCCTTATCGGGGCAGTGTCTCAGGAAGTAGGCGGTGGAGAAGTAGCCCGGGGTGATAAGCACCACCTGGCCCTTCCGCAGCAGCGGCGCGATGCGCTGGATCAGCTGCTCGTGGACGTTGGTCTGGGTGGTGATATAGACCAGGTCCGCCGTGGCGACAGAGGACAGATCAGTGGTGACGGCGTGGATGCGCGCCGTCTGCTCCTCTCCCTCCTGCCAGAGGGTGATCTCGTTGTTGTGGGCACAGACGTAGTCGAACGTCTCGTTGTGCATGGAGTGGGAAGTTTTGACCAACGTAACCTCGTGGCCCTTCAGTGTCAGGTCAGCCGCGTTGGCGCAGCCCATATTGCCGGCGCCCAGAATCGTGATCTTCATATGGTACCTCCTTTATACGTTATTGATGCAGGTGCAGCCGCTTGTTCTTGGCGGCGATCTTGTCCTTGAAGTAGTTCTGGATCGTGTCGCCATAGTAGGCGCAGCGGTTCAGATCCTGATATTTGTTGATCTCCAGGATGCGGATGCCCTGAGACGAGATGGCCACGTCAAAGCCCAGATACTCCAGCTGGCCGAAGTAATTGCAGATGTCGGTCAGGGTCTGCTTCACCTTGTCCCACTCCGGCAGCTGGCCCTCAATGAGCATGCCGGTATCCGGATGGTTGGGGCAGGACGTGATGACGTGGTTTTTCAGCTGGGTGCCATCGTAGAAGCGGCCGGTGTCCACATCCACCTTGGCAGACACGCCGCCGTACCCCAGGTTATCGGTGAGCTTGGTGGAGCCGGTGCCGATGCGCATGTAGGCGTTGGCGATATAGGGGTCGCAGCCGGTGGGATTCAGGACCATGACGCGGATGGTGTTGACGGAGCCCGGGTAGAGGGGGCGCAGCGCCTCGTGCATGGTGAGGAACTCCGTGACGTTGTAGTAGCGGTCCAGGCTCTGGAGCTTGGTGAGTACCGCATCGCGGTCCACCTCGTCGTGGTTGATGTAGTACTTGCCGTCGGCGTAGGAGAGCTTGCAGAAGCCGTCGCCGTGCTCGCCGGCGCTCTGCTTCAGAGCCAGCGCGCCCTCGTGCTCCAGCAGGGAGACGATGCCCTCAAAGTCGGAGGGGTACTCCGCAGGGCAGTCCTCCATGCGCAGGGCGCAGGGGACGCCATTGCGCTGCATGATGTGGTAGTAGTAGCGGGGCGCCGCGTCCTTGAAGGGTTCAATGACGTGGCGGTAGGTCATCTTGTCGTCGATCCACTTCTGATAGTGATTGTTGATGGGGCACAGCCAGTGGTAGTCGCGGTCGGACAGGAAGTCGCGCCAGTTGTCCTCCGTCAGCTGGTACTGGTCGATGCGGAAGGAGTAATAGCCGCGGCGGTAGCTCCACAGCTTTTGACGCAGGGTGGTGTTGTGGAAGTTCCGCAGGTCATCGAGAACGCCATTGACGTACTCGTGGAGCATATAGTCCCGATAGCCCGGGCGGCAGCACACCTTCTTAAACAGCTTCCAGCCCCGGTCCTGAATGCGCTTCACCGTGACGACGGGGCGGGGATAGCAGCGCTCGTCCCGCTTGCGGCAGAGGTAGTCCATCACCCGCGGGTCGATCGTACCATCGTGCAGCAGGGCGGGTGCGGGGTTGCAGCTCATGACGCACAGGCCCTTGGCGGTGATGCGGAAGTGGATGGAGTAGTACTCCAACTGGGGCATGAACAGGCAAAACTCCCGTATCTGGGCGGACACCGACTGCCACAGGGGCAGCTGCTTGTCGTCGTCGAACACACCGGTGACGGGGTCTGCCTGCACCGTATCGCCATCGCGGTAGACGATGCGCAGGTCCACGATCCGGGGGTCCGTCAGCTGCTCGTTGAGGATGACGGCGCGCAGCTCCGTCATGTCGGCGCCGCAGACCGCCTGCTCCGCGTCCAGAATGTCCACCAGCTCCATGAGCACGTAGTGATGGCGGCGGTTCTGCAGGGTGTACAGCAGGGCCTCCTCCGTCACGGGACGGCGGTTCATGATATAGTTCACGCCATCATAGGTCAGGCGGAAAAACGGCGCACCGGCGTGGTAGGAGGCGGGGCGGAACAGCAGGCGGCCCTTCTCCCGCAGCAGGCGCAGCAGCTCTCGGGCATCGCCGCCGGCATAGCCCGCGGGACAGTCCGGCATCCGGACGATCACGGCCTTGTCATGGCGGCGCAGCACGTGGTAATACATCTCCGGCAGGTACTGCGTCACGCCGGTAAGGCAGTAGCGCAGGGAGGGCACGTCCTCGATCCACTTCTTGTAGCTGTTGTTGACGGAGCCCAGAGAAATATAGTCACGGTCGGACACGAAATCCCCGCAGTTGGCCTCGGTCAGGCCGTACTGGTCGATGCGGTCATAGAGGAAGCCGTTGCGGTGGGCCCAGCGCATCAGCTGCGGTTCGGCATAGGGGTTCTCCAGCGTGTCGGCCTTCTTCTGCCTGTTCCATGCCTTCAGCGTACCGGAGGAGTAGCCGCGTTTGCCGTACCAGTACTGGTGATAGGCGAAGTCTCCGACCTTTTTGGCGGGACTCAGCAGCTTTTCGCAGAGCTTGCCGGCCTTGCGGAGGGGACGGTTGACGTATACGTCCTCCTTCACCATCTCCGGAAAGGCGCAGTTGCGGAAAAACGCCTCCCGCAGGGCGGGCAGATCCGCGTCAGGGCAGCGGCGCTTCAGCTTCAGGATGTCCACATAGGTGTCGGACGCCAGGGCGCCCGTGAGCCGCGCATCGGTGCGGCTCATGGCCTGAAGGTACAGCGGGTGCTGCTCCCGCTGGTAGGCGTGCAGCAGCTGGAAAAAGCGGCTGCGCTCCTCCCTGCGGTCCACGCTCTGGCCGGACTGCTTCCGGCGGTAGCGCTCCGCGCAGACCTGAGTGTACGTAGCTTCATTGGGCTCCCGCAGGAATGTCTCGAAGCAGTCGGTATATCGTTCGACGGTGTGTTCCATGTTCTGGTCCCCCTGTGTTATATAGTATTCCCCGGCGCGTATGGCCGGCGTGAAAAGTGTCTGGTTCGTTACCGCAGCTGCGGGCCGTGCTCCTGCCGTCGGGCGCGGAGGTACACCAGCGCCGTCGCCGTGACCGGCGCGCAGGCGTAGATGTGCCACAGCAGCTTTTTGGCCCGCGGCGAGGTGCGGTAGCCCTCCGCCGTTCTGGCCGCCGGCCAGTGGCGCTTAAAGATGCGGTGCATGCGGCGGATGTGCCGGATGCACACCGGCAGCGGGATGGCGCGGGAGGCCGGCAGGAGCCGGCCGGTGCTGGGGATCTCCCGGCAGACGAAGAAGTCGCCGTCGGGGTGGGCGGACTCCGCCGCCTGGGAGTACGCGGCAAACAGGTTCTGCATGCTGCGGACGTGGGCCATATTGCGGCGGCCGCGAGTGATGCTGCCGCCGTCGGTGTTGTAGTGGTACAGGGCCGCATCGGTGCGGCTCAGACGGGCGCAGCGCTCCGGCAGGCGGCACATAAAGGCCGCGTCCAGATGGTACAGGCCCTCTTGGAAGTGAAAGCCCTTCCATATTTCAGCGCGGTAGAGCTTGTTCATCAGATTGTGGCTGATCTCGTTGCGGAACACGGCTTCCGTCAGCTGCTCCCGCCGGTAGGTCACGGGGCCGCCCAAGATGACGGAGCGCATCTGCTGGTACGCGCCGTCGTTGACCATCTCACACTGGGCGATATCCGCCGCGGTATCCCGCAGCAGGGCGTACAGCGTCTCGTACATATTGGGCTCCAGCCAGTCGTCGGCGTCCACGAAGCCGATCAGTGCGCCGTCGGCGGCGTCCAGCCCCGCGTTGCGGGCGGCGAAGGCGCCCTGATTGGGCTGGTGTATCACATGCACCCGCGGGTCGCGGGCAGCGTAGTCATCGCAGATGGCGGGAGAACCGTCGGGCGAGCCATCGTCCACCAGCCAAATCTCCAGATTGGTATACAACTGGCACAGCAGGCTGTCGACACAGCGGCGCAGGCTGCGCTCCGCCTTGTAGACCGGTATGATAACGCTGAGCAGCGGCTGATCTGTCACGGCTGTTCCCCCTTATAGTACGATGCGATCATGGCGGCCACGGCATCGATGGAGAACCGTTGGCACACCTCGGGGCCGCTGTCCCTGGTCGTCTCGGACGCGGCGGCGGTCAGCAGGGCCTCCGCCCATCCGGCGGCGTCCGACAGCGGCACCTGCCGTGTCTCCGGCGACAGCAGGGCCTCGATGGGAATATGCTCCGAGCATACCACCGGCAGGCCCGCGGCCTGGGCCTCGATGGCCACAATGCCCAATCCCTCGAACCGGCTGGGGAACGCGAACACGTCCATGGCCCACAGCAGCCGCTCCACGCCCCCGGTCACGCCGTAGAAAATGACGCGGTCCGCGATGTTCAGCGCGGCGGCGCGGGACCGGAGCTTTTCTTCGTCCGCGCCCTCCCCTACCAGCAGCAGGCGGGCACGAGGCTCCCGCGTCAGAATGGCAGGGAGGATGTCCAGCAGGAATTCCTGATTTTTCTGATAGCACAGGCGGCCCACATTGCCGATGAGCACGCCGTCGGAGCAGCCCAGCTCCGCCCGAGCCGCCTCCCGCTGCTTCGGATCGAAGCGGAAGCGGGACAGGGCGATGCCGTTGGGGATAAATGTATAGCCCCTGGCGGCCAGATCCCGCTGGGAAAACAGGAAGCTTGCCGCATCCCGGGAGCAGGCCCAGAGCGCCGTGGCATAGTGCCCCAGATACTGCCGTCCCATGCGGTGGAGCAGCATCTTCGCCCAGCGCAGCGGGCTTTTCCGCAGGGCGGTGTTATGACTGTGGGCGATGCGGACCGGCACACCGGCCTGCATCGCCAGCTTGGCGTAATATAGAGAAAGGCTCTGAAACGCGTTGATGTGCAGCACATCGTAGTGCCGCTCCCGCAGCAGGCGGCGGAACATGGCGTGGTTCGTCAGAAGGCGGCGCTGGCTGCCGGACAGCTGGTAAAACCGGATGCCCAGCTTCTCCAGCCGCGCGGTAAACACGCTGTCCAGCAGCTTGGAGGTCACAATGTCGATCTCCAGCTCCGACAGGTCTGCGTGGGTATAGACGCTGGCCAGAAACGACTCGATACCGCCGGACTCCCAGCTCTCGCAGAAGCAGCATATCCGTTTCACCCGCCGCTCTCCCCTTTCCATTTATAAGGTCAGCTCTCCCTCCAGATACGCCTGATACCGGTCGCAGATGGGGGCGGTATCGCCGAAATCGATCTGGCGGCCCCTGTGGAGCCACAGCACTTTGCTGCACATCTCCCGCACCTGGGACAGGGAGTGGGAGACCAGGATGGTGGCGGCGCCGCCGTGGATGATCTCCCGCATCTTGGCCTCGCTCTTTTTGCGGAACGCGCCGTCGCCCACGGAGAGTACCTCGTCCAGAATCAGGATGTCCGGCTGGACCAGGCTGGCGATGGAAAACGCCAGGCGGGACTTCATGCCGGAGGACAGCTGCTTGAAGGGCCGGTCCTCGAAGCTCTTGAGCTCCGCGAACTCAATGATGCTGTCATACGTCTCGTCCATGAATTTGCGGCTGTAGCCCAGCATGGCGCCGCGGAGATAGGCGTTCTCCCGCACGGTCAGCTCGCCGTCGAAGCCGCTGGCCAGCTCCAGCAGGGCGGCCACCTCGCCGTTGCGGCGGATGTAGCCCTCCGTGGGCTCCATGATGCCGGAGACGGCCTTCAGCAGGGTGGATTTTCCCGCGCCGTTGGTGCCGATGATGCCCATCATCTCCCCCTTGTCCAGAGAAAATGTGATGTCGCGGTCGGCCCAGAACTCGTTGACGTGATAGCTGCCCTTGAGCTTGCGCATCACGTACTCCTTCAGGCCGATGTCCTTGAAATCGCCGGTCATGTAGCGGATCGACACATGATTTACTTCCAGAATGCTCATATTGCCCCCGTTACACGTAGTATAAAAATTTGGTATTGTTCTTTTTATAGATCAGGCAGCCCAGTCCCAGCACGATGGCCACGTCCGCCAGCATCAGCAGGTGGAACCACACGCTGGGGATGGTGGCCTCGATGACGATCTTCCGGAAATAGCGGATAAAGAGGTACATGGGGTTCAGCAGGAACAGGTTCCGGATCATGGGCTCGTAGGTGTCGATGGAGTAGAAGATGGCGGACATATACATCAGCAGCTGCAGAAACACGGTCCACAGGTACTGGATGTCGCGGAAGAACACAAACAGCGCCGATAAGATCAGCCCCACGCCGATGTTGAACAGCAGCAGCAGCACGATGGGGTACACCAGCAATATCAGCTTCCAGGTGAATGTGATGTTGTCGATGATGCAGAACGCAAAGAACACACACAGCGTGATGCCGAAGTTGATCAGCGTCTGCACGTTCTTGGAGAACAGGAACAGGTACTTGGGCACGTTGACCTTGGTGAAGATGGATGCGTTGCCCATCAGGGACATCATGCCCTGGGACGTGGATTCGTTGAAGTAGGTGTACACCAGGTTGCCGCAGAACAGGAACGTGGTGTAGTGCTCGATGTGGCGGCCGAAGAAGTGGGTGAACACCAGGCGCATCACCAGCAGCATCAGAAGGGGCGACAGCACGCTCCACAGCATGCCCAGCACCGTCCGCTTGTATTTTTTCTTAAAGTCCCGCTTCACCAGCTCCTCGAACAGGAAGCGGTAGCGTGTATATTTTTTCAGCATGTGTACTCCGTTGGTCATAGAAATTTTGGCGTTGCAGACTGCCTCCGCAGCCCGCAGAAAGTCGAGGTTATCGTATCACTTTTCACCAAGAAAGTCAAGAGATGTGCGGTAATCCGCTAATTTGTAGTGTTCTACCTGAAAACGTTTTTATCCTCCTCTCCCCCGCTTCTGACACGAAAAATAGCGGCGCCGCAGGACTATGCGAGGTGCATAGTCCTGCGGTGCGGGGCCGGTCTGCGGGGCGGTGCGGAAGTCGAGGAAAAAGGCGCAGACTTTCCTATTGACAATGCGGCGGAACTATGCTACCATGCAGTTAGATTACTTTAACCGCCACGTGAGCGGTTTTTTCTCCCATGGCGGTTAGAGTAGTCTAACTTTGCTGTGGACATAGAACACCCACATATCACAGGTCTGACGTCCACCGCGGCAGGCGGCGCGGGAACATGCCGTCTGCGGTGACGGTCGGAGCCAAATAGAAGAAAGGAATCTGATACTATGAAGACTGCTGTTATTTACTGGAGCGGCACCGGCAATACGGAGGCCATGGCAAATGCTGTGGCAGAGGGCATGAAGGATGCCGGCGCGGAGGTCACCATGCTGACGCCCGATCAGGTACAGGCCGGCGAGCTGGGCGGCTACGGTGCCATCGCCTTCGGCTGCCCCGCCATGGGCTCCGAGGTGCTGGAGGAGATGGACTTCCAGCCCATGTTCGACGCCTGCAAGAACATGCTCAGCGGCAAGCGCGTGGCGCTGTTCGGCTCCTTCGGCTGGGGCGACGGCCAGTGGATGCGCGACTGGGAGAGTGACTGCAGCAATGCCGGTATCTCCCTGACCTGCGAGAGCGTCACCTGCTGCGAGACGCCGGACGACACCGCTCTGGCCGCCTGCCGTGAGATGGGAAAGGCGCTGGCGGGCTAAGGCTCCCTGTTCCAGACAGAAAAGGACGCCCTCCGAGATCTCGGAGGGCGTCCTTTTCTGCGTATCTCCGATGCCAGGAGGGAAACGTCAGCCGCACGATCCGCATGCGCATCATGCCGTCGCCCCATCCGCGCCAGGAACCGGAGCTTTTGTCGGTAAGTATTGCGTAAACATGCCGCGTCATAATGCGTTCACCCGGTCAAAATATCGGCAATTCTCTTGCAGGCGAAACCATCGCCATAGGGATTCGCAGCGTTACTCATCTTGGCGCATTCTTCCGGGGAATTCAGGCAGTGATGGCAGTTCGATCGAGGCAGCGCTGCATGAACTGAGGGATCAAAAAGTGGAACAAACGGTGGAGTTCTTTTCACATATCTATGGAAAAGCGCCAAATGCCGATGCGATCCGTCTTTTGATGGGCTCTCAGCTCTGGTACTTCCGTCAGCTATTGGATCGGCACATGGAGGAAGGCAGAATGCTTACCTGCTTACAGGCGGTCCTTGATTTTACCAACGCCGGCTGGCGGCAGCTATGCGATACCTTGCAATAAATCCGAAAAGTTGATTCGGACGGTCCATCCGTCCGTTTCTTATGGCCATCTGGAACGGCTGAAGGACCGCAGCGTCTATGCGCTGTCCAGCGGCGAGCGACAGCTCATCTCCATTCTCTCGGCATGGGCCATGGACACAGATATTTTTCTCCTTGACGAGCCAACGGCAAATCTCGACTTCGCCGCCACGCAGGCGTTAAAAGAGATCCTGCTGGCGCTGAAAACGCAGCCGGTCTTATCCCGTGATCGCCGTCTCTGCGACGTTCAGCCATATTCCATTCAAAACGGAGTCTTTCACCATATCCATTGCGCGGGCCATCATGAAGGACGCGCCCATCATCATTCTGGATGAGGAGACAGCCAATGTGGACCCGGAAAATGAAAAGGAACTGATGGAGGCCGTTGCAGAATTGACCCACGATAAGACGGTCATCAGGAGCATCAGCGCGAGGTCCCCCCCGCCAGCATCTCGCTCCCACGAAGGCAGGCATCGCGCCCCAAGCAGCAAGAGCCAGCACCATAAAGGTAATAACGTTGATAAATGAACGACTATAGATGTAGTGAAGCATCAATGCAATTTTCCTCGGATTGGTGCAATTACGCGGTCTTTTACAATGCTGCGGAAGTAGGCATATTCTTCACAACGGTGATATGCCAGCCAAAATATGGCATTCGGTACGATCGCCGTGAACATTGTTATGACTGCAAAACGCAAGACCGTTGTTGCAGAAGATAGAACTACATATCGGATCGTCAGCATGACAATCAAAATAGTTGTGAGCAGGAGAACTCTCCTGAAATAACGGGCAAAGAAAGGCTTACATGAGACTTCAAACCCATACCTATGGAGAATAAGCGGATCATACCACAGGCTGATTGCTGCTCGCGATAAAAATGTGGCGAACAGAACGCCAAAGACTCCCCATAGCTTTCCAAGAAAGATTGAAAGAATAATATTTAGAATCGCCACCAAAATCGGCCGAAACTTTCCTTGCTTAAATAACCCTATGGTCGAGCGGAACACCCAAAGCGTATTCATGTAACCTGCCACGAAGAAATTGATCGCAATGGCAATCGATATGGGAAGCCCCAGTACAAAGCGCTCGCCAGCCCATATCTGTACAAACGGATCTAATAATGTAACCAGCGCAATAAAGCTGAACCCATACAACCAAAAATTCAGGAATTCAACTTTCTTGAATAGTGCATAGCCCGCATGTTTATCTTCCGTTGCGAAGAAATTTCCGAGGCTTCCCGTAATGGCTGCTGTGATCTGGCAAAGCACACTGGTTACGGAATCGCATATGAGCGTATAGTTTGACAGTCGCCCGACCCATAGAACGCCGACAACGGCAGAAATGATAATGTTATCCGTTCCATTCAGCGCAACATGACCAAACCGGGACAAGACCAGCTCTTCGGTATCTTTTCTAATCTGCACACGTTCTTCCGCGCTAAGGCTAGCGCCTTGATAGGTCTGTATCTCGGGATATCTTTTATCAACCAAATGTGCAACGTACAAATTCAAAAAAATGTTGCCGGCAAGCTGAATCAGAAGATACAAAAGATATTTTCTGAACAAGAGCAACAAAACAATTTGCAGTCCAGATTGCAAAATGGCCATCGTGTTCTGCACATTTGTCTTGATGTATTCTTTCTGATCGGCATACAAAACCGACGCTTTATACGACGAAAACCAATATGAAATCGATGTGTTGACCAGAAAAAGGATATAGTACAGTGTGAGCCCGGAAATGTCCGGCTTATCCTTGATGATGTAATCCATAAAAGGGATTACACAGAGGCCCAAGAGAAAAATTACCACTCCAATAATTATATATATCTTCTTGTAAAATTGGAGCAGCGCAGCTGTCTTTTGATAGTCCTTTACCGCCACGGGTGCGTACATACGATAAACCATGGCGGAGCCAAATCCCAACTCTGCAAGAGACAGCACCGTCAGGATATTGCTATACAATCCATTTACGCTGAGGTACGCTTCATTCAAGCAGTAAATGAAAATTGTGCGGACGGCAAAGTTCAGCAAGATTGCGAGCACGCGTCCCAAGAAACCGCTGGCAAAATTTAATGCTGAATTTTTAAGACGACTATTTTCCATGCTTCTTCAAATACTCGCTTTTTCGCAAGGTCGATGTATCATAATCATATTCCATGTCCAGATATATTTTCCCGTTGGTCTTTAGCTTTTCATAAACTTCTCTATTGCGGTATTTTATAACTTTAGCAGGATTCCCTCCCACCACCGCAAGAGGAGGAATATCGTGTGCAACAACTGCACCCGCACCAATAACGGCACCCTCGCCGATGGAAACTCCGGGAATGATCGTAACGCGACTGCCAATCCATACGTTATCTCCTATGTTGACAGGTTTCAAAACAAACCGACGGTCGTAGGGAAGTGATTGGAGATCGTCGCTGTCGTAATTGTGGTTTGCCGTCCAAATCTCAGCTCCGCGCGAAATGATTACACCACTGCCTATATTTACGCCGCCCTCACATTTAGCAAAGAAGCCTTCGCCGATCCACGTGTTGCTGCCGATGCTCAATTTGCTCGGCGAGCTTATGCTGTATCCCCTACTTAAATATACGTTTCTCCCTACAGAGGCCATGCAGGCAAAAAAGCGCTTTAATTTTCGGCGCTCAATCCAGCCTGTAAGCCATATGTTAAATCTGTTCCGAAGTGTCATGCAGCAGCATCTCCTAATAAAGCGGCTTTCCTTTTCCTCGTATTATGTGCCAGATGCAACGGAGTGCATATCTGCTTTGCCGTTTCAGCTTTTGAATAGTGCTTTCTTCCAGATATCTCCGTATTGCTTCCTCAAGTCCGTTCGTATCTGCGCTGGCATAGAATGAACTCCTTTGTGGACTTGGTGCTGCCGAACAAAGCAGATTCCGGTTATATTTGATCACTGTCTCTACATTGGCCGGAGTAAGCGTCAAGTTGCAGCGGTCAAGTACATCCATCCCTTTTCCCGAATTCACGAGAATTGCCGATATTCCTTTGTTATCATCTACCGGCAGCTCCACTTCAGCACCCCAGAAATCCCCCAAAATGATATCACTGCCTGCCGTAAAATTACGAAAGTGACACTGATAACACGTTGGCTTTAATGTAACGCTTCCTAAGAAGCCGTTCATATACGCATCTGCGGCTTCTGGCTTGCTGTAGGTTCGGTGATGACCAAACTCCATTCTCACAGAGCTATTATGCCAACCCTTCTTCTTGTTACGAAACTCCATCCTTGTAAGCCTTGCGCCATATTTCCTTTCCTGCATACCAATGTACGTTTGCAGCATATGGTCGCTGGGAATCCCATGGCAGATCAACTCCACAAGAACCAGATTCGGATACTCTTTTCCAAGAAATGTGCGCAGCCCCGCGACCTGGCAGGGGCACCCGCTGAACAAAACCTTGCACCCCTTTTCCAGCACGTCTTTGACTTCCCGATAGCAATACCCCACATCGCTTTGGGCATACTTGGAGCCCATCATCCGCAGAATATCTCCCTTGGCATCGGAAAGGATGTGCTTGACATGAAACTCGTCATCAAACACTGCGCCGCATACATATCCGCCATCGCGGAGCATTTGGTCGGCAAGCTCATAAAAAACACCGCCTGAGCTGCTGCGCATCCGCATAGGGTCATTCTCGCTTTTGGCTGCAAAGGCTACAGGATACCCCTCACCAGGTTTTCCTTTGTTCCCCAGAATTGGACAAGCCTTTTCACATTGGCTGCAATGAATGCAAATGTCTTCATTGATCTGAGGATATCTAAAATCCAGATGAACCTTGTCCAAGCTGATCGCATCTGCCGGGCAAGCATTTATGCAAGCGCCGCAGATCGCGCATTCTTGAACCGAAACCTTATCAATCATTGCTCCACATCCCTCAGCACTTCATCTATATATGCTTTTGCGTGGCCGATCTCATCTTTCAGACAGCGGCGCACGGCTGTCCAGTCCGTGCCAGCCGGGATCTCCGTCTCCGTTGTTGCCATGTGGTCAGATAGCCCCAGCATGGCGGTAAAGTCGCGCATCCGCGTATTGATTTTCTCCGTGCGCTCCACGACGGCGAATTCCCTCTCGAATATCACCGAAAATGCCGTTGCATGGAAGGAGTTGGACAGGACAAAGTCTGCGCCCTGTACCAATCCAAGGAAATTCTCCGGTCCGCAGAGTGAGAAGCAGCGCTCGGCATACGGAATCTTGAAGACCGAGTAGATATGCAAGCCTCGTTCCGCCGCAATTCTCCCCGCCAACTTGCGGACAGCAGGGCTATTATCAAAGTCATATACCAGCAGGTAGGGAGCCTCGCACCCCTCCGGTCTCTCAGCCATCGCCTCCCACTGTGCCCGGTCAAGCAGGAATACCGGATCAAGGACGGTTACAGCGTTTGTGATCCCCAGCGTCTTCAGCACAGAAAGACCGGACTTTTCGCGCACAGCAATATGGTCAAAACGTTTGAGATACTGCGCCGTCACCTCCCGCAGCTCCTGCGGAAACTCATCCACCGCAAAGCTGGCCGCGTAGGATGCGCGAATGCCATGCAGCGCAAAATCCAGATAGAAGGCCGGATCTTTCCCGTTGGGAAACAGCGGATTCCAGATCTGGTCGCTTCCAGCGAGAAACGCATCCGCCTCCGGCGGCTCCTTTTTCAGTTCCTCGTTGGAGGTGTATCGTTTTGTGAGATCAAGGTACTTGGCCGTAAAGCTGTCAAACGCCCTTTTGCGCGGCAGCATATGTAATCTGCCCGGAAGCTTCGCCAGCAGGTACGCCTGTTTCAGAAAAGGCTTGTCGTATTTGGGGTTTCCGACGATATCCAGCCGGTAATGCTTCGATAGATAATCCGGTTTATAGTCGATGATCTTCACGTCATGCCCCAGCGACTTCAAATAGGTTTGCAGGGCGTAAGCCTGTAAGGATGCACCGACATTGTATACGTCGTGGCAAGTAATTGTACAAATTTTCATGGCTTGCCTTTTTCCATAATCCTTCTCACAATCCGCCCCAACTTTGCCTTCATCTGTGTGCGTTTCGGAAGCCAACTCATGGAGTACCAGTGGATCGAGTATGTATTCTCTGTTTTCGTCAGTTTCCCAGTTGTACTGTCCATGGGGTTGAAGTAATCATCCGGATAGACATGGATACCTGCGACGATCTGTTCCTGCCCATTACGGATAAGTCCAAAGCGTTCCAACACATCGCTGTTCAGGCGCGGACACCCTACCGGCATAACGCTGCTATCTGGCTGCATATAGTGCAGCTTTTTGTATTCATCGATCATGGCCTGCACAATGGGCTGATGCGGCACGGCCGCCATAACCTGCCCACTGTTGACAAACCGGTTATTTTCAAATCCAATAAATCCCTCGTCATTCAGCAATGGCGAAATATCCCGCACAACCTCCACATCGGTGTCGAAGTACACGCCGCCGTACTGCTCCAGCACGATCAGGCGCATAACGTCGGACACGAAGGCGTATTTTTTCGCGGCATACGCCTCCGCCATGAAAGGCATGGCGAGGTAATCGCAGTTGTCCTCGTTCCACTCGCGGATCTCAAAATCCGGGCAGAACTTCTTCCAGCTGGCGATGCACTTCTTGGCAAGCTCCGGCTTTTCGCCGCGGCCAAACCAGCAGTAATGGATGATTTTCGGGATCATGGGTCACCCCTCCATCAGCGCATAGATCTTCTCGACCTCCGCGCTGTTCGTATAGTCTCGCTTTGCGCAGTTCTCCGACAGCCGCTGCATCCGGGCAGAGTCGCGCAGCAGCGCGGCAATTCCGGCGGCGCAGCCCGCATTGTCCATGGGGACGATCAGGCCATCCACACCGTCCTCCAGCTGGCTGCCGGAGGTAGCGTAGTCCGTGATGACGACAGGCTTTCCAAGAAGCTGCGCCTCCCGCACGGTGACAGCTTTGCCCTCGTAGCGGGAGGGCTGCACATACAGGCCGCAGGCGCGCATATAGGGGTAGGGGTTGTCCTTTTTGCCGAGGATGATGACGCGATCCTGCATACCGGCTTCGGCAATTTTCTGGCGGATCAGCGGCTCATCGCCGCCATAGCCGATGAGATACCACGTTACGTCAAGGCCGTCCGCCACCAGACGGCGGCAGATATCCGGCACATTGTCGAAGTTTTTGGCGTCGCAGAAGCGGCCAACAGAGAGAATCAACACGCTTTCGTCTGATGACATATCGGTCTGTGGTTCTTCCGTCTGCTTGCAGATCAACTCTTTTGGCAGGATATTTTCAATCGTCCGCACCTTTTCTGCCAGTTCCGGAAAGGCCGTTTGAAAACTTTTAGAGGCTTGTTCAGACACACCGCAGATGGCATCATACTTACTCCACATGGCAAGCTCCGCCGAGCGGTCGAAGGTCAGCGCCGTGTAGTCCGTGTGAATCCACGCTGCGTATTTCTTTGCCCTCGCCCGTTCCCGCGCAAAGTAGTGCGGCGTCAGAAAACTGATGGCAAGATCATAGGTTTTGTCGGAAATCTGCGGCATAGAACGCAGTGTGTACTTATGGCTATACGTCAGCGCTGCAACGGAGGGCTTGTCGTCGGGATGCTGCTTGTCAAAACGCCGCGCCGCAAGCTTTCCTTGCAGCCGCCCACAAAGTACGCCGAATTGACCACTTCTGATAAGCGACGCCATCGGCACGGCCAGCGACGCATACTGCGGAATCTCCGGCAGAAGTTTCGCCTTGGGATTCAGATATGGCATCAGCTCGCCGCTGTGCCGCATCAGGAAAAGGTCAACGTCATAGCGGTCATAGTCGATAGAATCCAGCAGCCCCAGCAGGCTGCGCTCCACGCCCCCAAGCTCCATGGCCTGGGAGAAGATGAGAACGGATGGTTTCATCTCTGCTTTTTTCTCTCCATCGACCGTTTGTGCAAAAGTACATAGAGTTTTTCTGGCATAATACTTTTGACAAAATGCTTTGCTAAATCAATATAAATATATACATATAGATATCTTGGAAAATGAAAAAGAGAAAAGCCATCTCTCATCACATGTGCAGCATTCATGCGTGACTCCAGGCTTCTGCGACTAGCGGCGGCGTGGTCATCGCGCATTTTATAGAGCGGTTCGTCCAAATTATATCCAGCGTACCCCTTGGCGTAAAGTTTGTACCAAAGGTTAACATCTTCAAAGCGAAGCATCCGCCTATCTTCCGTATAGCCTCCCACTGCCAGATACGCCTCTCTGCGGATCATACAAGGAGCGTGGCAATGGACTGGACTGTGCTTGATAAAGTCGCGCTTGGTAGGCTCTTCGATCGCATAGCTTCGCCCCCAGTCACCATGCTCGTCAAAGAAGATCATCGGCGTGCTGACAATGGCATATTCAGGGTGCGCGTCTAGGAAAGCAGCTTCTTTTTCTATCCGTGTAGGAAGCGAAATGTCGTCGCCATCCATCCGGGCCACATATTCGCCGGAGGCCACCTGCAAGCAGCGATTCAGCGTATGGTTCAAGCCCATATTCCGCTCGTTCTGGAGCAGTAAAATTTTCTCAGGAAACCTCCCCTGATACTCTTTTGCAATGCCATAGGTATTATCCTTTGAGCCATCATCACATAAAATGAGTTGCCAATCTGAAAATGTCTGCGCGAGGACAGAATCAATGGCTTCCGGCAGTGTCTCGGCACAGTTAAAGATGCCCATAATGATAGAAACTTTTGGCATATCCATTCTCCTTTGCAGATCTATTTAAGAAACTGCCCACATGGCTTATAGCCTATAATGGCATGCAGCGGCGCTTAACCCTTCATCCTCGCCATGCACTTCAAAAGGAAGAATACTCCTGCCGAAAAGTTCAGCTTACAGCAGGCAAAAAATGCCCACCAATGCGGAGGAAAATATCGCAGGGGCAGCGTTTTGATTGCCGCACGATATTCCTTCTCCGACAGGATGCCTCGGATTTCCTTCGAGGCTTCACGGTTTGGAAGTGCCAGCGCATTTAAGCCCAGACCGATAATACTGAGGCTGATACGGTTGTTGAGTGCAATTAAAAGCTCTTCCTTTCGCTCACCACTTGCAAGTACGACGGTATTATACATGCACTCGAATAGGCGCTTCCACTGCGCATTGAGTTTAGGCTTATATGTACTCGTCAGAGATATTGTGTTGTTCTTTCTGTAATGGCTAAAATATCTTCGGATATATACTCCACACCTTGCTGATTTTAAAGCTTGCATATTGAACAATGCATCTTCCGTTCCAACTTTCTTCGTATCAACGAACTCTGCATTGTTTTCGATGAGGAGCACTCTTCTATACAACTTTCCCCATGCAGTTACAAGCGTGTCTGCATTTTCCGGATGTTTTAAAAACGCCCCATGCAAACCAACTATGGTTTCATAAACTTGTGTAAAAAACTCTTCTTCGTCAAAAACAATGTAGTCATCATAAAAGAGCGTCTTTGGCCGTTGCGCATTCTGGAATTCTCTGATATACGGCCAGAAGACAATGTCCGCCTCATGCTTTACAGCCATGGCAACAGCGGTTTCACAGGTTTCTAAATCAATCCAGTCATCACTGTCTACATACATAACATAGTCGCCGGTGGCAAAAGAAAAACCAACATTGCGTGCCGCAGAAAGTCCAGCATTTTTCTGGGAAATCACCTTAATCGTGCTGCCTTTTGCCACATACTCATCTAATATCTCACCACTCTCATCTGTTGCCCCATCGTTGACACAGATGATCTCGATATTCCGGTATGTCTGGTTGATCAGGCTGTCCATACATTGCCGGAGATAGGGCGCGACATTATAGACGGGCACGATGATGCTTACCTTTGGCGTTGGCTTCATATCAAGTTATCCTCCTGCTAATTTCATGTACTCCGCTGCGCTCAGTCGTGCAAAATCCTGATCAAACGGCTGGTTGATCACATTGGCATAGTAGAAATACGCAGCAAAGCCCAGTAGCATCAGGATGGTCAGCATCCTCCTATCCCTGCCGCCGATCTTCTTTAACATCCACGGAAGTGAGAGTGATTGAAAAATCAGGAAATAGTTTGCCAGCCGCGCAAAATAATTTGCCGTACCGAACAGGCCCACAAACATAATGGCGCCATTGAGCATGGTCAGGTTCACCATGAGGTTCTCCGTTTCAGAGCTGTCTGCGAACAGCTTCTTGCGATAAATACATGACAGCACCAGCGGCACATTGCAGACAAGTACACGGAAAATATTAACGCCCTCGCCTGTAAACTCAGAAATCGTGTATCCCTCTCCCAATAGTGTTGTGATATTGACGATCATGCCAAGCAGCGGGCGGAGGAAAAATCCCGCCGCAAGGAAAAATGCCAGCATCCAGTAGGTCCTCTTTGTCCACGGACGAAACTCCATGAACGGCACCAGCAGATACATCAGCGAATAAGGGTGGATCAGCGACGCGATCAGGACGCCCGCTAGAAAGAAAACCCACTTCCTTTTAAGCGCAAACGTTACTGCAATGACTGCAATACCGACGGCGGCGGCCTGCTTGATACCCGCAAAAACAAACGTATAACAGCCGGTGGTAAACAGTAGGAAAACCGTCAGCGGATAATCTACAGAATATCTGTGCGCAAAAATAAAGTAGCAGCCAACCGTCAGGAAAGCCCAGAACATCAGAAAATTCTGTGTGGATACACCGCATATTTTCAGCTGGTAGTTGATCCAGTTGAAGAGAGGGTTCGCGCCTACACTCTTGTCTGTCATTTTCCACGAGCCTTCTGTGATCAGCTCATAAGCATGGCGATACGCCTCCGTGTCATTGCACTGTGTCCGCAGTCCCGCAAAACCTGCCAGCAGGATGATGATCAGCAGGGTACAGAAAACCAGTCTGTGCCGTTGGGCATGGTTCATCGGTCCCATCGTAACATGATCCGCACACCACGCCAGTGCAGCCGTTATGAGCATGAGGATGACTAACTCTCGCATTTCAGATCTCCAAGTGTTTGATCGTCTCCGCCACAACGGCGGTTTTACTGAATTTTTGCTCCATCCGCGTCCGACCGCGGCGACCCATTTCAGCCTGCCGATTCTCCGGCAGCTCTGCAAAGCGTCGCATCGCGTCGCAAAGCGCGTCTGCATCCTTTGTCGGGCACAGATATCCGCTGACACCGTCCTCCACCGCCTCGCGGCAGCCGGGGATATCGCTGGTGATGAGGGCACGGCCAGTGGCGGCACCCTCCAATAGAACATTGGACATGCCCTCATGGTACGATGGCAGCACGACGCAGCTCGCCATGGCGTAAAAGCGCTTCATATCCGACTGATAGCCGTGATACTTGACCACGCCAGCCTGCTCCAATTTATCCATGAGGGGCTTATATTCCTCTTCAAATGAGCCGACGATATGAAACTCCACGCCGTCGCCGTATTCCTGCTTCATTCGCTTTGCGGCGGCAAACAGCTCGTCCACACCCTTTTCGCGCATGACGCGACCCACAAAAAGAAACCGTACCGGCCCCTCCTGCGGGTAGGGCTGATAGGGATAATCTTCTAAATTGACGCCCGCGCCGTTGAGCACCACGTCGCGCCCCTTCGGCACAACGCCAGTGGCGGCAAGGGTATCCCGGTTCCCGGCATTCTCAAAAAAAACGACCCTCGCGCCCTGCAACGCCGGTTTGTAGAGCGCCAGCACAAACTTCTTGAGCCAGCCGCCGTTTTCGATGGCACTGCCAAGTCCCGTGATGTTCACGGCATAGGGGATGTGCGCCATCCGGCAGGCAAGGCCGCCGTAGATGTTGGGCTTGATGGTGTATGCCAGAACCAAATCCGGCTTGACCTCTTTCAGCATGGCCCTGTACTGCCGGAAGAGTTTGCTGTCATGGATGGGGTTCATTCCTCGGCGGTCAACGGGAAGTTCAATCACCTCGTCCACCAACTTATGAAGTTCCTCCCAGCGATCGTTATGTGGGACAGCAACCGTAACATTCGCGTGTTTTTTCAGTTCTGAGATCAAGTCCTTGCGGAAATCGTACAGCCCACCGCTGTGATTGGCCAGTATTGCAATTCGCTTTTTCATCGCCTCTCGTCCAACGCAAGTGTTTTTAGCTCGTTGTACTTCATCATAACAACATCGCTTCTATATTTCCCCACGGAGGGGACATTTTGCTGCCCGCTCAGGTTATTCACGATCATCTGCGGCGTTTTTACGCCGCATTCATAGGCGTGCGGATAACCGCCTCCAAAGCGCGGATTGACCTCGGAAATATAATACGCATCCCCGATTTTGAAGATATCCATATCGATCTGCGCACGATACCCGCTTTCTTCAACAAAACGCGAAATCAGCGCAAACAGCTGTTCGTCCTTAAAGGAGATCGCCTTATCCGTCTCTCCGGCCCGCATCACCAATTTGTTCTTCGTAAAGGCGGCAACAACATGCCCGGAAAGCATATCCGTGTAAACATCCGCGCCGATTTCCTGCCCATTCAGAAACTCCTGAATGATCATGTCTGGCTGGTGCTGAAAGAGGAAGGCTGCCGTTTCCATATCCTCCGCCTTGGAGATGTGCAGACTCGCGCTGCCAAAGCGTGGCTTTACAAAAACCGGAAATGCAACCTCGCCATCAGCCAACGCCTGTTCAAACGCCGAGAATTGTACATAGGTTTTTGCACAGTGGTAGCCATGCTCTGTCAGCCAGTTATACATTGCCCATTTGTCAAGGGCCATTTCACACAACTCGTAGGAGGAACCTACAACCGTTGTGCCAATAGCTTCAAACGCTTCTTTGTGTTGAGCCAAAAGCGACAGTTCCGGATCAATCAGAGATAAAACACCATCGATGTGCTCACTTTTGCAAATCGTTAATATCTCATCGACATAACCAGGTGCGGTCATTCGAGGGACGATATAGAAAGAATCTGCATCATAAAGCGCAGGTGCATACGGGCTGCAATCGGTCACAAAAACTTTGCCAGAAGGGCCGACCGCATCTTTGAAATATTGAACAACTTTATTTCTCGTTCCGCAGCTAAGAATTAGAATGTTCATGATAAATCACTCCACTTTTTCTCCAACACAACTTCTAATCCGTGCGAGATTTCCCTCACTACTTTGGGTATTAACCTGCACTCCCGACCTGTTGAGCACCTTGCCAACTGTCCCCAGTAGAATGCGTAAATCCGTAATAAAACTGATATGCTGCACATACTCCAAGTCATATGCAAATTTCTGCTCCCACGTCAACGTGTTTCTTCCGTTTATTTGAGCCAGACCTGTGAGTCCCGGTCGCACATCGTGCCTATGGCGCTCATTTCCCGTGTAATATGGCAAGTATTCGACCAGCAGTGGTCGCGGCCCCACGATGCTCATCTTGCCGCGGAAAATATCCCACAGCTCCGGCAGCTCATCCAGGCTTGTTGCTCTCAAATTGCGGCCAAACTTCCCTAACCGGATTTCGTCTGGCAGCAGGTCGCCGTTTTCATCCCGCGCGTCGCTCATGCTGCGGAACTTATGGAGTTTAAAAATCTTTTCATCTTTTCCCGGACGCTCCTGGCAGAAGATCACAGGGCTTCCGAGCTTCACACGCACCAATATCGCCGTCACCAGCAGCAGCGGCGACAGGACGATCAGCGCGCACCCGGACAGCACGATGTCCAGCAGGCGCTTGATGTATTTTTCATAAAACCCCGCCTTATGCCGCATCAGAACATCCCCCGGATGACCTCGCACACGCGGTCAACGTCGTCCATGCTCATTTTCGTGTCGCTGGGCAGGCACACGCCGCGGGCAAACAGATCGTCGCACACCGTCTTTTCGCTGACGCGGACAAAGGGGCAATCCGCAAAGACCGGCTGCAAATGCATGGGCTTCCAGAGGTAGCGTCCCTCAATGCCAGCCTCGTTCAGCTCTGCCAGCATTTCGCCGGGCGTCACGCCGCAGCCCTCGTCCAGCAAAGCGACAGATAGCCAGCGGTTCGATTCCGCGCAGTCCAGCTTCGGCTGCATGGTCAGCGGCAGGTCTTTCAGGTTTTCGGAGTAGCGGGCAAAGATAGCCCGCTTCTGTTCCACGCGCAGCGGCAGCACCTTCATCTGGCCGCGGCCTATACCGGCGGAGATGTTGCTCATGCGGTAGTTGTAGCCGATTTCCTCGTGCTGGTACCACGGCGCGTTTTCGCGGGCCTGCGTTGCCAGCTTCAGGGCATGCTTGGCTTCCTCTTCCGTCCGGCACAGCAGCATACCGCCGCCGGAGGTGGTGATAATTTTATTGCCGTTGAAGGAAAGCGCGCCAAAGTCGCCAAAGGTGCCGCACTTCTGGCCGTTGTATGTAGAACCCAGCGCCTCGGCGGCATCCTCAATCAGGGGAACGTTGTGCTCACGGCAGATAGCAGTAATCTCATCCAGTTTGGCTGGGTTGCCGTACAGATGCACCGCGACCACCGCCTTGGGCACACCGTATCGTTCAAAGGCATGGCGAAGAGCAGCGGGATCCATGTTCCACGTCTCCCGCTCGGAGTCGATGAACACCGGCTTCGCGCCGCAGTAGACGACAGGGTTGGCCGAAGCGGAGAAGGTCAGGCTCTGGCAGAACACCGCATCGCCGCGCTTCACGCCCGCGAGGATCATCGCCAGATGCAGCGCCGCCGTGCCGGCAGACAGAGCGACAGGATAGCCCTTGCCCATGTAGGTACCCATCGCTTTTTCAAATTCGTTAACATTCTCGCCCAGCGGCGCGATCCAGTTCTTCCGAAATGCATCGTTAATGTACTCCAGTTCATAGCCCTCACCCGACATATGCGGGCTGGCCAGCAAAAGTCGTTTACCCATTTTCCGCTCCTGTGTTTTTTGTCCAACGGATGCCAAAGTATGCTTCTGTCGGGCATGTTGGTTGTGCTCAAAAGTATCGTGAATCCGCGTCATGTCTTTCTGCCACTATGGCATGCAGCAATATGCAAGTTCATCGATCTGGCATATTACTGCTTCCCACCCGAAAAAACGTTTGAATTAAGCCATTTTTATCGCTCAATTATACTGCATATAGACAAAAAGTGCAATACCTAACAACAGATGAAAAAGCAGGGTGTGGCCACGGGTCAGCATATTCTCCTTTCTTTCACAAGGGAGTTGCCCATGGAATCCTTCAATCTGGAATATTACCGCGCCTTTTATACGGTGGCACAGGCCGGCAATGTCACAAAGGCGCCGAGCTGCTGTGCCTGTCCCAGCCCGCCGTAACCCGCTCCATCCACCGGCTGGAGGAGTCTCTTGGCTGCAAGTTGTTTACCCGCGTTTCCCGCGGCGTGCGGCTCACCGTGGAAGGCACAGCGCTTTTTCCCATGTGGACAGCGCTTTCAAATCTCTGCCCAACGGTGAACGCGAGCTGAGGCGGCTGGCCGCTTTTGAAGCAGGTACGCTGATCATCGGCGCTGCGGAGACGCCGCTGTACCATTTCCTGCTGCCGAAGCTGGGACAGTTCCGGGAGATGCATCCCAATGTGACGCTTCAGGTGCAGGGCAGCTCCACACATGAGACGATCCAGATGCTCCGCGCAGAGCAGGCGGACGTAGTGCTGGCAGTTTCTCCGCTGACAGATGTGGAGGACTTGTCCGTGACTGAGCTTGCCTCTTTTCGTGACGTGTTTGTGGCCGGGCCCAGATTCAAATCGCTGGCCATCGGCATTCTGCCATCCCTGTTCGCGCAGAGCCTTCTGGCGCAGGAGGGCTTTTTCGCGCTCGATACAGAACCCATCCCTGCCCGCCAGATTCTGTTGGTGCATCGCGGCAAGGGCCGAACCTCACTGCTGTGCATACTCACAAGCAGTAAAAGAAAAAAGCCTTGCTACATCAAGGCTTTGCAGATGAGAAGAACTCCGCTTTTCGGCAAGAATGTTCGAAAAACGGAGTTCATTTCATTACCACAGCCCCATCACACGCTGCATCAGCAGACTGACGGCGGTGATGCCCGCCCAGCAGCAGGCTCCCAACAGCAGAGGTTTTCCCCCGCTCTTTACCAGCTTGACCACGTTGCTGTTCAGTCCGATGGCCGCCATAGCCATGATGATGAAGAACTTGCTCAGCTCCTTCAGCGGCTGAAACACCGCTGACGGTACGCCCAGGGACGTGCAGATGGTGGTGACTACCGACGCGCAGACGAACCACAGGATGAATAGGGGGAACGCGTTCTTCAGCCGGAAGCCGCCCTGCCCCGTTCCCGCCTTCTTCGCCTGCATCAGCGACAGCACCAGTGTGATGGGGATGATGGCCAGCGTGCGGGTCAGCTTGACGGTCACCGCCTTGTCCAGCGTCTGGCTGCCCAGCTCCCACATGCTGTCCCACGTGGAGGCCGCCGCCGTGACGGAGGAGGTATCGTTCACCGCCGTACCGGCAAAGATGCCGAAGGACTCGCCGGAGGCAGTATCAAACCCGATGGCCTGTCCCAGCAGCGGGAACAGCAGCGCCGCCAGTACATTGAAAAAGAAGATGACCGAGATGGCCTGCGCCACCTCCTCGTCGTCAGCGTGGATCACCGGCGCGGTGGCGGCGATGGCGCTGCCGCCGCAGATGGAGGAGCCTACGCCGATGAGGGTGCTGATATTGCCGTCGATATGCAGCAGCTTGTGAAGGGCAAAGGCCACCAGCAGCGACGTGGCGATGGTGCAGATGATGATGGGCAGGGACTGCTTTCCGGTTTGCAGCACCACGTTCAGATTCAGGCCGAAGCCCAGCAGCACCACGGCGGTCTGGAGAATTTTCTTTGAGGTGAAGCCCACGCCCGGCTTGCAGGCTGCGCCGGGCGTCCAGAACAGGGCGATGACCATGCCGATGACAATGGAGAACACCGGACCGCCGATGACCGGCACCAGCTTGCCCAGCAGCCACGAGGGCACGGCGATGGCAAGGCACACCGCCATGCCGGGGAGATATTTTCTAATGGTTTGCATACGATTTCTGATTTACTCCCGTTCCTTGCGGATGGCCTCCACCATGCGGGTCAGTCCGGTCTCGATGATGCTGCGGGGCATGGCCAGATTCAGCCGCACGTAACCGGCGGCGTTGCCCACGAACAGGCCGTTGCCGCCCTCCAGCAGCACGCCCGCCCTGTTGGCGAAGAAGTCCGGCAGGTCCGTGGTCTCCGGCAGGCATTTGCTCAGGTCGACCCATGCCAGATAGGTAGCCTCCGGGATATACATCACCGCCTCCGGCAGCTCACGGGTCAGGAACTCCTTCACAAAGGCGAAGTTCCCGTCCAGATATTCCTTCAGCGCCTCGTGCCACGCGCCGCCCAGCTCATAGGCCGCCTTGGCCGCCGTCAGGGACATGGGGTTCACCGCGCCGAACAGCTTGTCCCGCTCCTTGAACCGCGCCCGCAGCGCCGCGTCGCGGATGATGATATTGGAGAAGGCCAGGCCCGCCAGATTGAAGGTCTTGCTGGGAGCCATACAGGTGATGAGCTTGGGATAGTCCTCCATCACCCTGGCCATAGGGATATGGCGGCGGCCGCAGCGGATCAGGTCGCAGTGGATCTCGTCGGACACCACCCAGAGGTTATACTTCCGCATGATCTCACCGGCCCGGCGCAGCTCCTCCTCCGTCCACATGCGGCCGGTGGGGTTCTGGGGATTGCACCAGAATACCAGCTTGCAGGCGGGATCGGCGCACTTCTTCTCAAAGTCCTCGAAGTCCATCTCAAAGGTGCCGTCGGCCTTTTTATGGAGTGGGGAGGTCAGCACACCCACACCGGCGTACTCCGCCGCGTGGACAAAGTAGCCGTAGGCCGGGGTGTTCACCAGCACCTTTTCATCCCTGGTACACAGTGTCTCCGTCAGCTGGTACAGGGCGGGAATAATGCCCGGCGTCACGCACAGCTGCTCTTCAGGGAAGCTCCAATCGTAGTGGTTTCTGCACCATTTGGAGAAAGCATTGTAATATTCGTCGTTATACAGGCCGGTATAGCCGAAGATGCGGCGGTCGATACGGCCGCGGAGAGCGTCCAGAATCTCCGGGGCCACGCCGAACTCCATGTCGGCCACCCACATGCGGACGAACTCCTCGTCCTTGTAGGGGAACACCTTCTCCGGGCCGGCATGGAAGATATAGCCCCGGAAGCCGTCGGTATTCAGTGCATTGGTGTGGCGGCGGTCGATGATCTCGTCAAAGTTGTAGGTCATTGTGGTTGCTCCTTTCTTTTTCAGTGATGGTCGCATTTCTGACACTGTATCATGGATGTTTCACCCGCGTCTTTATAAAACACACCCGCCTACTGGCAGATGCTCTGCAGGATCAGCACCACGGAAGCGCCCTTTCCCAGCTTTCTCTGGTACATATCCACACCTCCTGTGTCTTCTTTATTATAGTGGGATATGCAGGCACTTTCAAGTCACTATGAAATTTATAAGCGGGTGTTTTTACACCCGCTTATGGTCTACCCGCTTATGGTCTCAAAGCTCCTTCTTGTTGTCCGCGCCGGGGGTGGTGACGATGACCTTCTCCGGCGTGGTGTCCAGAAACACATCGCCGACAGTCAGCTTGCCTTCGGCCGTCACGTCCTTGAACGCCACAGGCACCACATTGGGTGCGCCATTGGCGCAGGTCGCCAGCGTGTGTCCTGTCTGTCAGGAAGCCCTCTCCGACGAGGAAAGCGCCGAAGCGCCGCCTGCGGCGGAAGAAGCGAGGCGGTTTCGAGGAA
>ENA-ORVG01000068-ORVG01000068.1-human-gut-metagenome-genome-assembly--contig:-NODE-68-length-128710-cov-5.477517_pt1 | contig 128710 bp, 96 predicted proteins | sample MGYA00242091_ERZ509233 | MGnify/ENA primary metagenome ERZ509233 (study PRJEB26280, sample SAMEA2338840) | human gut metagenome | biome: human gut; feature: human-associated habitat; material: faeces... | reverse complement strand
CGTAATAGGGATGCTCCCAACTCTTTTTTGGAGTGATTCCGAACGGGATCGGAGGTGAGACCCAAGCGCTCGACGCCAGCCGATCGGGTTTGATGGTGCTTTGGGGGGCATAATTCAGCTTCCATATCTTTTCTTTGGATTTCGTCTGGAGGCGGAAATCATGTCTCTTCTCTCAGAACTTGAAGCTCACGCACCCGAGTACATTGAGTGGCGCCATACCTTCCATGAACACCCTGAGCTCGGGCTTGAAACACCGTGGACGGCAGATCTGGTCGCCGCGAAATTGAGGAGCTTCGGGATTGAGGTGACTCAAGGCGTCGGCGGCCATGGCGTCGTGGGCGTTTTAGAGGGCTCGCTCGGGCCGGGACGCACTGTGGGCCTGCGCTCAGACATGGATGCGCTTTCGATCACAGAAACAGGCGAATGCCCGTGGAAATCGCATAAGCCGGGTCTGATGCACGCCTGCGGCCACGACGGCCACATGACGATGCTTCTTGCTGCCGCACAGTACCTTGCTGCGCACCGAGATTTCAAGGGGAAGGTGATCTTCATCTTTCAGCCTGGCGAAGAAGGTGCGGGCGGGGCTTTGGCGATGATCAAGGACGGTCTTTTTGAGCGCTTCCCCGTCGACGAGCTCTATGGTTTTCATAATTGGACAGATGTTCCCGTGGGAGAAGTGCGCTGCAGAAAGGGCGCAACGATGGCGGGGCAGGACTTTTTTGCGATTCGAGTGAAGGGCAAAGGCGCACATGCTTCCGCCCCGCAGCTCTCCGCAGATGCCGCATTGGCCGCAGCCATGATCACGACGGCGCTGCAGCAGATTGTCTCGCGCAACATCGCTCCTCTGGATTCGGCCGTTGTGTCGGTGACGAAAATCCATACCGGAAGTGCCTTCAATATCATCCCGGAAACGGCAGAGGTCGGCGGCTGCACACGGTTTTTCTCCGACGAGACAGGCGCACTGATTCGCGAGCGGATTGAAGCCGTGACGAAGGCGACGGCGGAATCGGTCGGCTGCCGAGCCGAAGTTGAATTCACGCCGGTAGCGGCTGTGCTCAACAGCAATGCACGTCTGGCCGAAGAACTTCTCGCGGCCGCACGTGAAGTGGTGGGCGACGAGAAAGCTTCCTTTGCCGAAATTCCGCAGATGGCGAGCGAAGACTTTTCCTACCTCGCCCGTGAGGTGCCGGGTGCTTACGGTTTACTCGGCGGTCAGGCTCCATACGGCGCTTCAAACCTGCACAATCCGCAGTTTGACTTCGATGATCGGGTGCTCTCAACCGGCGCGGCGCTCTGGGTGACGATTGCGCGCCGCCGGCTAGCTGAGTCCTAATCCGGCTGCCGCTTCAAGTGTGATCATTGCTGCGCACCAGCGCTTTATCTCTCGAAGAGTGAAGCGCTGGGACGCAAATGTTTCCGCTTCATTGTGCGTGCAGAGTTCCGTCATTGTTTATTGTTTCGTCAGTGCGCTTTGGCAGCCAAGCTCAGGGCAGCGTCCTGATCGTGCATAAGCAATTGGGCCAGAAGAACTGCAAACGACTGGAATTTCGAAAAAGAAAACCGGTTCAGTGCATAACGCACGAACCGGTTCATGGCTTCATTTCTCTGGCGTTTAGAAGGCGAACCTTTGAAACATCAGCTCGCCCTCTGGAACGTTTGAGATGGGCTCAAGTCGTCAGGGCTTAGGGAGCCGGACGGAACTCCATCTGGGAAACAGCAGCGCCGCCGTTCTTATAGACTCGACGCATTGCGAGCGCAGTGCCGATCGATACGAGAGCGAGGAAGACAATGTAGGCCGAGAGCCCCATTGCACCGAGCGTGTCCGGATGCGTCTTGGCATAGGCATGGAGCGCAAAGGAGAGCTGCGGGGTGAAAGCGCCCGAGAGCGCATAGGCGATGTTGTAGGCAAATGAGATGCCCGAGAAGCGGATGCGGGCCGGGAAGACGTCGCACATGAAAATCGGGCAGAAGTTCATGATGCCCGCGAAGAAGCACGTGGCAAAGTAGGCGAGGACGACTTCAGAGACAACCGGAGCGGCCGTATAGAGAAGCGAGAAGAACGCCACACTTGAAACCGCGAAGCCCGCGGAGAAGAGGATGCAGAGGGTCGACGGATTGTGCTTATCCGCAAGCCGGCCGGTCAGCCAGCAGGAACTCACGATGCAGACCAGACCGCCCATCTGGAAGTAGGTTGTCTCAAAGGGCGAGAAGCCAAGGACGACGCCCACAAAACCAGGCATCAGCAGGATGAACACCACAATGCAGCCCGTGAGCACCCAGGTGATGAACATGGAGATCCAGATGCCGAAGCGCGAGGTCTTGACAACTTCTTCGAGCGGGAACTTGGCAAGCGCCTTGCTTTCGCGCATCTTCTTGAAGACCGGCGTTTCCTGAAGGAAGCGGCGCAGATAAATCGAGATCAGACCGAAGACGCCGCCGATCACGAACGGAACGCGCCAGGCCCAGTCGGAAAGTTCCGCCGGCGTGTAGATGAAGTTCATCAGGAGCGCAACGAAGGAACCGAGCAAAATGCCGCCGGTGACGCAGCCCGTGAGGAAGCCGACAAAGGCGTTCTTGTGGCCGGCCGGTGCGTGTTCATGAATGAAGACCCAAGCGCCCGGCAGTTCGCCGCCGATCGCGATGCCCTGGCAAATTCGAACGAGAATCAAAAAGAGCGGAGCAGCATAACCGATCGTTTCGTACGTAGGAATTACCGCGAGCGAGAAGGTCGGGATGACCATCAGCGCAATCGAGAGCATGAACATGTTCTTTCGGCCGAACTTGTCGCCGAAGTGAGCCATCACGACGCCGCCGAGCGGGCGGGCGAGATAACCGGCGGCAAAAGTGCCGTAAGTGTTCAGCATGGCCCAGAACTCACCGATCCCTGCGGGGAAGAAGTGCTGGGAAATAATCTTCGCGAAGAAGAACACGATGATGAAGTCGTAAAACTCCAAGATCCCGCCGAGCGATGAGAGCCCGAGTGTTTTGAGTTCGCCTCGGGACAGACCCGATGCGGAACATTGCTGCTTTTCCATTTTCCTTATTCCATGAATAGTTCGAAGTTGCAGTCCCTAGATCAAATTAGGGACAACCCGCACCAAAAGGTGACGTCTCTGATCTTAGTCAGGGCTGGCAAAGTCGGAATACCCCTTTTGGCAGAGGTCTAAATCCGTATACATGGAAAATTAAGGGTCTTCGCTCAGGGGTTTAAACGGATCGGCAAATCCCCTAAGTTAAACAGCGTAGCTTGGCTTAATCTTATTTGAACGAAGCTTGACAAAAGCGTAGACGTCTTGGATAAAACGCCTAATTGCGGTGTTAACGTTATGATATTCAGTAAAATTCGATTATCGATAAACGCAAATTTGCAAGGATGGACCGGCAAAAAACTTAGAGGGCTCGATGGCCGGCGAAAAGCTTCTGGCTGATGTGGGTGCACGAGCTTAGACGAGGGAGTGCCTCCCTAGCCCTTCGCTCGTGTTTTTTCGCAGTTTGCTGCGCTTTGCCGGAGGCACATTCATAAGATCGGGTTAACCCGCTTTGCTTAACTTTGATGCACAATACGGTCTCGAAAAAAGACCCCCAGGAATCCACTCTCATCATGGAACGCACGCAACTCGCAGAACTGCTTGCCAAGGCTGAAAAAGCGGAGCCCTCCGAACTCACTGACCAAGAGATCGTCGCGCTGCTTGGGCTCACAGACCCGGAAGACTGCCGAATGCTTAAGGACGCAGCCTTTCGCCGCACGACCGCGCTGATGGGCCCGTACGTCTACTACCGCGGCCTGATTGAGCTCTCAAACATCTGCACGGCCAATTGCCGCTACTGCGGCATTCGCAAGGCCAACCACGACGTCAAGCGCTACACAATGACCAAAGAGGAAATTGTGGAGGCTGCGGTCTGGGCTGCTGACAACGGATACGGCTCGGTCTGTCTGCAGGCGGGTGAGCGCCGCGACGAAAAGTTCATTGAATTCATCTGCGAGTGCCTGCGGGAAATTCATCTTAAGACCAAGCGTCCGATGCTTCCGAAGGGTGTCGGCGTGACGCTTTCTCTGGGAGATCAGCGCGAAGAAACCTATCGCCGCTGGGCCAAGGCCTGCGGGAATCCGGAGTCGATTCGCTATCTGGCGCGCTTTGAAACGTCGAATCCGGAGCTTTTCAATCTGCTGCACTCCACCCCCGGCACCAACGAAAAGAATCTCGAGCACCGTTTCGAATGTCTGCGCAGTCTGCGCCGTGCGGGGTACCAGCTCGGCACGGGCGTGATGATCGGCATTCCGGGTCAGACGCTCGAAGACCTCTGCCGCGACATTCGTACGTTCCAGAAGCTTGACGTGGACATGATCGGCATGGGACCGTACCTGAAGTGCGAAGGCAATGACCTCGAGTCTCTCGGGCAGATGGAGCCCAAGGCGCTTTTGCAGCTTGCGCTCAATATGATCGCTGTGACGCGTCTCGTCATGGGGCCGATCAATATTGCCGCCGCCACGGCGCTTCAGGCCATCCGTGACGACGGACGCGAAATGGGCGTCGAATACGGTTGCAACGTCGTGATGCCGAATCTTTCGCCGCAGCGCTTCCGCAAGGGCTATCAGCTTTACGACAACAAGCCCTGTCTCGATGACGAACCGACGCACTGCGCTTCATGCCTTGAAAAGCGCATTGAAAGCCGAGGCCGCCTGGTGGGCTGGAATATGTCGGGAAGCTCCCGTCGATTCCTGCGCCGCGTCGGCCGCCCTGATGAGGTGCGTCCGGTCAAGGAATTCACCGCCGAAGGCAAGCGTCTCATCCGCCTGCATTCAGTTTGATTGCCTTCACTTCTTTTGGCAGAACAAACGCAAAGCCGGATCGGCGGGAATACGCCGGAGCCGGCTTTCAGCCGTTTCGGGCCGTCGATGAATCAAACAAAGTTGACAATAAAGAGCAGGACCGGAAGCGCAAAGACCAAACCGATCGTCGTCGCGCCCACGGCTTCGGAGGCGAATTCTTCATCTGCACCGTGAGCACGGGCGAGTACGGCAATGACGCTTGACACCGGAAGCATGGAGGCGGCAACAAAGACCTTGCGCATCATGGGGTCGAGATCAAACGGTGCCGATACCAGATACATCACGAGCGGGCGCAGGATAAAGCACGAAAACATCACATACCAAACCTCTCGGGGCACGTGCTTGAGCTTTTCAAAGCCCACGCGGTGAATCGTCATGCCGATGAATATGAGTGCCAGCGGAGACGCAATGGAGCCGAGGCTCTTAAAGGTTCCCATGAGAAAACTCGGCACCGGTATGGAGATGAGCACGAAAACGATGCCGAGCAGGAACGCAACGACGGGCGGCGCAAAGAGGACCTTGACGCTTTTGAGTGAAAAGAATTTCGGACGCACGCCGCCCCTGCGCGCCACCCCGTCCATTTGAATGCGGTAGAGGCCGGCCGACCAGATGAAAAAGCAGTTGGCAAAGAAGTAGACGAGCAGGTAGGGAATGCCGGCTTCGCCGAAGAGCGCGGTTGTCATCGGCACGCCCACGAAGAGCACTGTGGCGCCCGAAAAGCTCGCAACGAATACGCCTCCGAGCTCCTTTCTCACGAGTCCGACGCGAATCATCGCTTCGGATATTGCCCAGTTAAGGCCGATGGTAATGAAAGGCAGAAAGGCCATCTCAAGCAGTTCGATCATTTGCTCACGGCCGAACTTCGAAGTCACTGAGTAAAAGAGAAAAACCGGAATGAGCGCATTCACGAGCTTGGCGATCGTGGCGCGGCCGGCGTCCGAGATGGTTCCATGATGGGCAAGCCACCAGCCGTAGCCGGCGACTAACACCAAAACCATGGTGTTGGAGATGGATTGGAGGAGAGCTTCTGACATAAAGAGTGCCCGGCAAATCCGGGTTTTTAAGGTTCGGGGGTTCCCTAACAGCTTTAGTCTAGGCCCAGAGCGGTCAAAGCTTCCTTGAGGACTTATACGCAATACATCGGCAGAAGACGAAATCAAATATATCGGCCGGTAATGCTCCGCGCCTCGGCTTTAACGTCTTCGGGCGTGCCCTGAACTACCAGTTCGCCGCCGGCATCACCGCCGCCCGGTCCGAGATCGACGATCCAGTCGGCCGAGCGAATAACATCGAGATCGTGCTCAATGACAATGACTGTCGCGCCGCTCGCAAGGAGCTGTTCGAAAACTTTGAGAAGTACGGCTACGTCTGCGGGGTGAAGTCCGATGGTGGGTTCATCGAAGACGAAGACTGCATCGCTCTGGCCTCTGCCCATTTCACTCGCGAGTTTGAGGCGCTGAGCTTCGCCGCCGGAAAGCCCGGGCGTGCCTTCGCCGAGCGTGAGGTACCCGAGACCGAGATCTGCGAGCGTTTTAAGACGCGAGGCGACGGTTTTAAGGTCTGCGCACGCTTGAAGCGCTTCGTCGACATCCATGTCCATGAGTTCGGGCAGCGAATAAGTGCGCCCGACCTTGTTTGTGCGTTTGATAAGCTGCGCCTCCTTGGCATAGCGCGACCCTCTGCAGTCCGGACACGGAATATCCACGTCGGGAAGGAACTGCACATCGAGACTCACCACGCCCGTGCCGTCGCAGGCGGGACAGCGCAGACGGCCGGTGTTGTATGAAAAATCGCCGCTCTTCCAGCCGCCCGCTTTGGCGTCTGCCGTTCGGGCAAAGACTTTGCGGAGTTCGTCGTGAACATCCGCGTACGTTGCAGCAGTAGAGCGAATATTGGTGCCGATGGGAGCGGCGTCAATGAGCTGCGCGCGGGTGATGCCGGGCGCTTCTGCGGCCCGGACATGAGCGGGGAGCGCTCTGCCTGCTGCTGCAGCCTGAAGCGCTGGGATGAGGCTTTCGAGCACCAGCGTGGATTTGCCCGACCCTGATACGCCGGTTACCAAAACGAGCCGTAAAGCCCCGTCATTCATGACGGGTATATAAGGCGACGCGCGCAAGTGCAAACGGACTCAATCAGGCCGATTCTGGCTTTCGATATAGGCCTTGAGCTTTTCGAGCGGGGCTCCACCGCAGCTCGCCGCGAAGTAGGACGGCGACCACAGCTTCCCCTTGCAGCAGGAAGTTTCAAGTTCGGGGAACCTGTTCCTTAATATCCGGCTCGTCACGCCCTTAAGGCTGTTGACGAGGGAGGATATGGACACCTTCGGCGGGTAGCTCACCAAGAGGTGAACATGATTGCGCTCTCCGTTGAACTCCCGCAGACAGGCCCCGAAATCGCCGCACACCTTCTCGGCGGACGCCCTTATGGTCATCAGGTGCTCATCCGTGAAGATGGAGCGGCGGTATTTCGTCACAAAGACTAAATGAACATTGAGTGCGAAAAAACAGTGTCTTCCACGTCGCAGATCCGGTGTCATGATGCAGACCAAAGTAAAATAAAGCACATGATCCGACATAAATCCTTCGTTTTCAAGCTCAAGCCCGATGGGGCGACTCGCCGCAGTCTTGCCAAAGCCTGCGGCTGCGTGCGCTTCGTCTACAACAAGGGGCTCGACTGGAACAAGGAGCAGCGTGAAAAGGATCAGACTTTCCGGGTGAATTACCCGAAGCTCTGCGCGCTTCTCCCAGAATGGAAGAGGGAGTTCCCCTGGCTCGGCGAGTGTCACAGTCAGGTACTTCAGCAGGGCATGAAGGATCTCATGACGTCCATGGTCAACTTCTTTGAAGGACGCGCCAAATTTCCGCGCTTTCACAAGAAGTTCAAAGATGAAGATTCAATCCGCTTCCCGCAGGGGTTCAAGGTGGATGAAGCGAGCAGACAGGTCTATCTCCCGAAGATCGGGTGGGTAGGATATCGCCGCAGCCGCTTCATCAACGGGAAGATCAAGAGCGTCACGGTGAAGCGCAACGCGGACGGTTGGTACGTCTCGATCCTCACCGAGCGTGAGATCGAAGCTCCCGTGCATCCTAAAGCGGGCCGGGAGATTGGCCTTGATGCGGGCGTGAAGAAGACCGCCGCCCTCTCGAACGGCAAGATCTATCTTCCTGTCGATGCCTTTCGCAGCTCCAAGGACAAGCTCGCCAAAATGCAGCGGCGCCTCAAGCGCATGGTGCCGCACAGTGAAAACTGGAAAAAACAGCAGCAAAAAATCGCTGTGCTCCACAAGGAGATCGCCGACACGCGTCGTGATCATCTTCAGAAGCTTGCGAACGACATCTGCAAAAACCACGCGGTTGTCTATCGTGAGGACCTGAAAATCAAGAACATGACCGCCTCGGCGAAAGGAACCCTTGAGGAGCCCGGCACAAATGTCAGGCAGAAGAGCGGCCTCAACGCCGCCATCCTAGATCAAGGATGGGGGATCCTCTTCGGCCTGCTTGATCAAAAAATGAAGGAGCTCGGCGGGGAGGTGTTCGCCGTACCTCCGGCGAACACGAGTCGAACTTGTCCCAAGTGTGAGGACGTATCGCCTCTGAACCGTTTGACGCAGGCGAGATTCTGCTGTCGTAAGTGCGGTTTTGAGGGCAACGCCGACGTCGTGGCCGCAAACAACATACTCAGGCGCGGGCAGCGCCTTAGAGCCTGTGGGGAACTGCAGTCCACTGCTGCAGTTCAAGTGAATCGGTCTTCTCGCAAGAGACGCGCAGGTCAGCAGCAGGAACCCATCCGAAGAGATCCCCAAGCGCCTGAAAACGCGTAAGGACTCAGTAGGGAATCTCCGTCCTTGGGCGGAGAGGATGTCAATTCAAGCTCCTCGATGGGTTCACAGCGGTCAGCAAAGTCAAAATCTTTAATAAGCGCTTCCGCTATTAAAGATTTCTCGCATAAACTTTAATAACGAGTCCTCTTATTAAAGGTTTTGCAATGATTTGTCGATCCGCACGCTCAGGCCGGTTGCGTCCAAACCTGTCCGGAGCTCAAACGTTCTTTTCCTTCCAGCCTACGCCTCTTCCTCCTGAACCTCCGGTTGTAATCGACAGGGAGATGACCGCCCTTCTATGCAAAATTTACGCTGACATTGGTCTCCTGCACGGTCTAGCGTCCTCCATTCCCGACTTATCCTTATTCCTTGCAATGTACGTTCGCAAGGAGGCGCTCTTTTCTTCACAAATTGAAGGGACACAGGCCACTCTTGATGACATTCTCGATCCAACGATTGATAGGAACGCGAACCGTGATGTCACTGAAGTGATTGACAACGCTGAGGCTATATTCTTTGCTGTTGAGCAAATGAAGGACTCAAACTCAAAAGGGCTCCCGCTGTGCATGAGACTCTTGCGCGAAACGCATCAGGTGCTGCTAACCCATAGCCGCGGCCGAGACAAAAATCCGGGAGAATTTAGATCGTCTCAAAATTGGATCGGTCCAACAGGCTGCTCCTTAACCACAGCTAGCTATGTACCTCCGAATCTTGAGGACATGCATCAAGCTTTATCTGATTTGGAAAAGTTTTTCCATCAGGAACCGCCGAGACTTGATCCTTTCATCAACGCCGCATTGATTCACTATCAATTCGAAACGATTCATCCTTTCCTGGACGGCAATGGACGTATTGGACGATTACTGATTCTTCTGTATCTCATCCACGCCAAAGTACTCACTTCTCCTCTCTTCTACATCTCCTATTTTTTGAAGCTCCATCGAGGAGATTATTACGCCCGCATGATGGCTGTACGACAGGACGGAAACTACGAATCATGGATCAAATTTTTCTTGATTGCCGCCAGTGCTGCGCTCACGGATACGATCAGCTCCATTCAAAAATTGCGTGACTTGCATGACAACGACTCTCAAACGATTGTCAATGCAACAACCAGACAATCCACCCAGCAGCGCTGGCTGAATTTCTTGGAATATCTCGAACACAAACCAATCATCGAAATTAAAACAACTGCACAACAACTTAAACTGTCATTTCCGACAGCATCCAAATTGATCATGAAGTTTGCTGAACTCGGCATCCTGCAAGAAACGACAGGCAAACACCGCAGTCGAGTATTTGCTTATGAGAGCTATCTTGCAATCCTTCGCAAAGATGGTGAGCCGCTTTAGCCGAAATTAGCGGGAGCCAGTGCTTCCTCCTTTCCAAGTCCTTTTCATCGGAATCATCTCAAACAGCGCGAAACCTCGCGCTGTTTTCGTGTCAGCTGGCTGATTAGCCAACTGTCCGCAGCCCCCAGTGCAGCGGGACGCCGCCGCGCTGAATCTCTAAGACTCAGGGCAAAGCGCTGCCGAAGTTTTTGAGATCGAATGCATGTGCCAGTGCCTTGGGCCTTGCCCCGCATCAGGCTGCAAAGACTCTTCGCAAGTGTGAAGACCAAAAGCTTGCCTCGAGAGCATGCCGGAGCATCGTCCCAGACCGCACAGAGATGCTGGGGCTGAAAAACATCCGCTTCAACGCTCACTTAGGCGAGATGACTGCAGTCGAATTTGCCGATCATCTTCGAATCGCTTTCGGTGCAATAGCGCACTGACCTCCTTCGCTATTTTTAATCTGCCGAAGCCCCCAAACTAGGGATAGCCATTATTTTCATAAACGGCTTGGCGTCATGATCTTTTGTCGCCGCTCGCCACGCTGTCGCCCAAAGATCTGATCGGCCTCGGATGGAAGCAATGCTGGCAATTGGCAAAATTGACCTCTTTGGGGCATAATTCCTCCCTCACAGGAAGAGGAGCTAGCAGACCTCCTTCAAAACCCTGTAAAACGCGGGCGTCGTATAACGGCTATTACCTCAGCTTCCCAAGCTGATAACGAGGGTTCGACTCCCTTCGCCCGCTCCAGCACGCTAGCCCGGCAAAAAATTGTGCCGGGCTTTTTCGTACTCGGCTTCAGCATTTGGTTCAGGAGGAGATCTCCCATGGCTTCACCCAACCGCCTTATCACGCTCGATACGGAAACGACGGGCCTGGACGCCCAAAACGGCGACCGCATCATTGAAATCGGCTGCGTTGCCATTGAAGGCCGCATGATGCGAAGCACTGATGAACATCATCTGCAGATTTTCGTCAATCCGGAACGCGAGGTGCCTGAAGAGGCCGTCGCCATTCACGGCATTACGACGGAATACCTGCAGGACAAGCCGAAGTTTGCCGAAATCGCCGATAAGTTCATTGATTTTGTGAAAGGCTCCACACTCGTCATTCACAACGCAGCATTCGACACCGGCTTTCTCGATATGGAGCTTGGCCGCTGCGGCCGCGGAAAGATTTCCGACTATTGTCAGGTTATTGATACGGTGAAGCTCGCCAAAAAGCTTTTGCCTGGCCGTGCGGTAAGTCTTGACAGTCTCTGCCGTTATTACGAAATCGACAACTCCAACCGTACGCTCCACGGCGCTCTGCTCGACGCGGAGCTGCTCGCTGAGGTTTATCTGTCGCTTTCACGCGGACAGGACACGCTTACGCTCGTCAACGAAGACATTGACAACCTTCCCCCAATGCCTGCCTTCGATGCCAGCATCGTCATTAAGGCCTCCCCCGAAGAGCTCGCTGAACACGAACGCATTCTGGATATTGCAGAAAAGAAAGCCAAGGCAACGCCTGCCTGGCGCAAAACGGCTGAACCCGCAGAAAAGAGCGACGCAGCAGCGAGCGCATAAAAAAATCAATCGCAAGTCAAGCCGCAAATCGAGGCGCAGGTTTCGTGAAAGCCTGCGCTTTTTTCAAGTCTTTTTTGTCGACATATTGATATTTGCTGTCGACGCTCCCCGCGCATTCTTTCAACGAATCTTCACGCAAACAACCCGCTACAAGGGTTTCGGCAAATGCGCGTGTTTTTTTATGCCCCGCAGAGATCTGCAAGGCGTTCAAAGTTCTTCGAGCTGATTAAGATGCAAAGCATTGAACCTCACATTTAAGTGACGACGCTCGGACTCCGCATACCGGAAATTTCCGCCATTGAACGCCGCAGCGCCCTTAATCCTTCAACTCAAAAAAGAAGTCATTCATCATGCAGTTCAAGAAAATCGTCCTTTGCGCATGCGCTGCCGCCACTCTTGCAATCGGGTCCGCCGCGGCTCAGGCACGCGACCTGCTTCGCGTCGGCACGGAACCCACCTTTGCGCCGTTTGAATTCCTCGACACGCAGACGAAGGACTACACGGGCTTTGACATGGACCTCATCCGCGCAGTGGGTCAGAAAGCCGGCTTTGACGTGCAGATTCTCAACATGGGCTTTGACGCACTGATCCCGGCTTTGATGACGGGCAATGTTGATGTGGTTGCTGCCGGCGTTTCCATCACGCCGGAACGTCAGAAGCGCGTTGACTTTACGACGCCCTACTACACATCCGGTCTCTCGATGCTGATCCATCGCACGGACGCAGAAAAGTTCAAGACGTTCGACGACCTGAAGAACCAGCGCCTTGCCGTCCAGATCGGCACGACGGGCGCTGATAAGGCCAAAGACATTCAGGGCGCCAAGGTATCGAGCTTCAATACGACGAGCGAAGCCTTCATGGATCTGCTCTCGCACAACGCCTCGGCCGTTGTGCTCGACCGCCCCGTGCTCGCCTACTATCTTAAGAATCAGCCCAAGGCTGCCCAGCAGCTCACGATTCCGCCCTACATCGCCGATGCTGAAGAGTTCGGCTTCTGCGTGAAGAAGGGCAACACGGCTCTGCTTGACAAACTCAACAAGGCCTACGCAGAACTCAAGGCTTCCGGCGAAGTCGACAAGATCTACAAGAAGTGGTTCCAGGAATAATTCAAACGATCAAAGCGCCCGTATTTGCGCTTTGTCATTGAATCGTTAACGTATTCCGCACGACGCGGTCGATCGAAAGCCGGTCGACCGCGTTCGTGATACTACATCTGTGTAGAATCCTGCAGCTCATTTCACACTGGCTGCCCGAAGCTGAAATAGAGCACCGTACTCATTCATCAACCCCCATTCATACACCACGAAGGCCATGGAATTTGATTTTTCCCTAATCATCCACAGCATTCCGCTCCTTCTGCGAGGCGCGGGTCTGACGCTTGAAATCACGGCCCTTGCCGTGGGCCTGGGCCTCCTGATCGGTCTCGTTGCGAGCCTTGCTCAGCTTTCCAAGTCCCCGCTCCTGCGTCTTCCCGCCAAGATCTACGTCGACTGCATCCGCGGCACGCCGCTCCTCATTCAGATCTTCATCATCTACTTTGCGCTGCCCAATATCATCGGCCACCGCATTGACCCGTTTGTCGCAGCTGTTACCGCCTGTTCGCTTAACTCCGGCGCATACATTGCCGAAATCTTCCGCGGCGGCATTCAGTCCATCTCTCAGGGGCAGTTCCGCGCCGGTCTTTCGCTCGGCATGACCTACGGGCAGACCATGCGCTACATCGTGCTGCCGCAGGCCTTTAAGCGCATCATTCCTCCGCTCGGCAATGAATTCATTGCCATGCTGAAGGATTCGTCCCTCGTTTCGGTGATCGGCTTTGAAGAACTCACGCGCTCCGGGCAGCTCATCATTGCTGAGACCTATGGCACGCTTGAAATTTGGACCTGCGTTGCCATCATCTACCTCACGCTCACGCTCACGATTTCGCGCTTCGTCGCTGCGCTTGAAAAGCGTTTCCGCAAGTCCGACGATCGGTGACCCTCCTTTAATTTCGTTTTGGATATCGAGCGAATAAAAAAATAAAGACCGTTGCGCTTGCACGTCGCTCGCTCGATGTCTAAAATGCCCGCTTTCACGGCTCGAGTCACAACGCTCGTGTCCGCAAGTTCTTTCATCTTTGACAGGAATATCCATGTCTGAACTGACCAAGTCTGAGATCGTTGCTAAGTTCCAGCGCGCCGAAGGCGATACCGGCTCTCCTGAAGTCCAGGTCGCTCTTCTCACGGCCCGCATCAACCACCTTACCGAGCACTTCAAGGTGCACGCCAAGGATCACCACAGCCGCCGCGGCCTGCTTCGCATGGTTTCGCGCCGCCGCAAGCTCCTTGACTACCTCAAGCGCACGGATCTCAACGCCTACCGCAAGCTGATCGATACGCTCAGCCTCCGCAAGTAAGCGAGAAAGAGTTTCACCTGACCACGGCCTGCCGATTTTCGACAGGCCGTAGTCGCATCTATAACCCCTTGTCCAATCGTTGACGAAATACCCCTTCATCTCCAATCGCCTTCGAATGCGCGTTGCGATTTGAGTGCTCTTGGGAACCTTGAGAACCCTCAGACCGCAGCGTGCCGCAGGAATTTTCTGATATGCAGTAATCCTGCGGTGAAGACCGGACATGAAGACGTCAGCGAAAGGACTTTCTTCAGAAGGAAACATTCCCGATGACGATGTTCAATAAGACCACTCAGAGCTTCCGTTTCGGCGATCATGACGTGACGCTCGAAACCGGCGAAATCGCCCGTCAGGCCACCGGCGCTGTTATCTGCCGCATGGATGACACGGTCGTTCTCGCGACGGTTGTCTGCAAGAAGGAAGCCAAGCCCGGTCAGGACTTCTTCCCGCTTACCGTTGACTACATTGAAAAGACCTACGCCGCCGGCCGCATCCCCGGGGGCTTCTTCAAGCGCGAAGGCCGGCCCTCCGAAAAGGAAACGCTGACGAGCCGTCTGATCGACCGTCCGATCCGCCCGCTCTTCCCGGACGGCTTCTTCAATGAAGTGCAGGTCATCATTCACGTTCTCTCGGCCGACCCGGCTGTTGATCCGGACATTCCGGCCATGCTCGGCGCTTCCGCCGCCCTCGCCGTTTCCGGCATCCCCTTCCGCGGCCCGATCGGCGCCTGCCGCGTGGGCTACATCGACGACAAGTTCGTCGTGAATCCCACAACCGAACAGCTCAAGACCTCGCGCCTTGATCTCGTGGTTGCCGGCACCCAGCGCGCCGTGCTGATGGTTGAGTCTGAAGCCGACATCCTCCCGGAAAAGACGATGCTCGACGCCGTGGTCTTCGGCCACCGCGAAATGCAGGTCGCCATCAATGCGATCAACGAACTCGTTGCCAAGGCCGGCAAGCCCGCCTGGGATTGGCAGCCCGCCCCGAAGAACGAGGCGCTCATTGCCCGTATCGTCGAAATCGCCGACAAGGGTCTCCACGAAGCCTATGCCATCCGCTCCAAGCAGCCGCGCACTGAAAAGCTCCGCGAGGTTTATGCCCTCGTCGAGCAGACGCTCGCTGCCGATGCTGAAGCCGCCGGCACGGAAGCGCCGGACGCCAATGAAGTGAACGGCATCCTCTTCGAACTCGAAGCCCACCTCGTCCGCTCGCAGATTCTCGCCGGCGAACCCCGCATCGACGGCCGCGACACCCGCACGGTTCGCCCGATTGAAATCCGCCAGGGCGTGCTCCCGCGCACCCACGGCTCTGCGCTCTTCACCCGCGGTGAAACGCAGGCTCTCGTCACGACCACCCTCGGCACGAAGCAGGATGAACAGATCATTGACGGTCTTTGCGAAGAACAGCACGACCGCTTCATGCTGCACTACAACATGCCTCCGTTCGCAACCGGCGAAACGGGCCGCGTCGGCAGCCCCAAGCGCCGCGAAATCGGCCACGGCCGTCTCGCTAAGCGCGCCCTGAAGGCTGTTCTGCCCTCGCCCGAAGAGTTCCAGTACACGCTTCGCGTTGTTTCTGAAATCTGCGAATCGAACGGCTCCTCGTCGATGGCCTCCGTCTGCGGCGGCTGCCTCTCAATGCTCGATGCCGGCGTGCCGCTTAAGGACTACGTTGCCGGTGTGGCCATGGGCCTCATCAAGGAAGGTAACCGCTTCGCCGTGCTCACCGACATCCTCGGCGACGAAGATCACCTTGGCGACATGGACTTCAAGGTAGCCGGCACCGAAAACGGCGTCACGGCGCTCCAGATGGACATCAAGATCGAAGGCATCACCCCCGAAATCATGCAGGCTGCGCTCGCTCAGGCTCACGACGGCCGTCAGCACATCCTCAGCCGCATGCATGAAATGGCCGGCGGCGGCGCCAAGGAGCTCTCTGACTTTGCTCCGCGCATGATTTCCTTCAAGATCAATCCGGAAAAGATCCGTGACGTGATCGGCAAGGGCGGTTCCGTTATCCGCGCCCTTACGGAAGAAACCGGCACGACCATCAACGTGGAAGACGACGGCATGGTCACGATTTCTTCGCCCGATATGGCCCGCGTTGCTGAAGCCCGCCGCCGCATCGAAGAAATCACCGCGGAAGTGGAAGCCGGTCAGATCTACGAAGGCACGGTTACGCGCCTCCTCGACTTCGGCGCCATCGTTCAGCTCCTCCCGGGCAAGGACGGTCTCCTTCACATCAGCCAGATTGCCAACGAACGCGTCAATGCTGTTTCTGACTACCTCAAGGAAGGTCAGAAGGTCCGCGTCAAGGTTATCGAAGCCGATGAAAAGGGCCGCGTGCGTCTTTCCATGAAGGCGCTTCTGCGCGAAGAAGGCGAAAACAAGTAAGGCATCTGTCGCCGCGGGTGTTTTCTTAGGGCACCCGCATGAGCGACGGCTGCGCTTAGCGCCGGTACGGATGCTTTTCCGCGCCTTCCCTGCCAAAGGGGAACATGCGGGAAAACGCCTGCCGGCGTTCGCCGCTTTCCGGAAGCTGAGAAAGCGCCCTTTAAGGACCTTTCAACGTTTAAGCGGCTAAAATCCCCTTCAACCTACTGAAACAACGCTCTAGCACCGCAGAATTTATCTGCGGCAGCCATCGAGGACCAGAACTAGCACTATGCGCGACCGCATCGTCATTGCCAATTGGAAGATGAACGGCTCACGGGAGGCCAATGCCCGTTGGACGGACGAATTTCTTTCGTCTCCCCGACCCGCCTGCCGAACCGTCGTCTGCGCCCCCTTCGTTTATTTGGGAGAGCTTGCGCTGCGTGCGCTCGGCACCCATCTTGAAGTCGGCGCCGAAGATGTCAACGAGAATCCCGCGGGCGCCTTTACCGGCGAAATTTCCGCCGGGATGCTTCACGACATCGGCATGAGCTGTGCCATCGTCGGTCACTCGGAACGGCGGACGCTTTACGGTGAAACCGATAACCGCGTGGCCATGAAAGCACTGGCCTTGGTCAAGGCGGGCTTGAAGCCGGTGGTCTGCGTGGGCGAAACGCTCGAAGAGCGGGAAACCGGCGCTACGCCTTCCGTGATTCTTCGTCAGTTGAATGCCGTCCTCACCATCGTGCGTCCTGAGGATCTTCTCGCTGTTGCTTATGAACCCGTTTGGGCCATCGGCACCGGCAAAACCGCTACGCCTGAAATCGCTCAGTCCGTCCACGCGCTCATCCGCACTCGGCTCGTTGAAGTGTCTCCCAAGGGCGGCGCATCAACGCCGATTCTCTACGGCGGAAGCGTCAAGCCTGAAAATGCTCACGAGCTCTTTGCACAGCCCGATATTGACGGCGCACTGGTCGGCGGAGCAGCGCTAAAGGCTTCCAGCTTCCTCACAATTGCCAACGCGTTCTGATTTCGTTTTCCCATCAACCCCATTTCCACACCTTCCATAAAGGTTTCTTTCACCATGCATTTCCTGCTTAGCATCGCGCTCGTTCTGCAGATCATTTCGGCCGTGGTCGTTATCGTCCTCGTGCTGATGCAGCACGGCAAGGGCGCCGACCTCGGCGCCGCGTTCGGCAGCGGCGCCTCGGGCTCTGTTTTCGGGGCCACCGGCAGCGCCAACTTCCTCTCGCGTTCAACGGCCATCGCCGCTACGGTCTTCTTCTGCTCGACGATCGCCCTGACCCTCGCGTCCGGCGCTTTCAACAAGCGCTCCGCACAGCCCGAAGGCGGCGTTCTTTCGACCATTGAACAGCCTACATCCCAAGAACAGGGGATGGCTGGTGATGCCAATAAGTCCCCCGTTAACCAAATTCCCAGGTAAAATCTTTTTCCTCTGCTGATGAACGCCTCAGTTCAAAAATAAATCAGCAGAAAACAACTTGATCAGGCCGCGGTCGTGGCGAAATTGGTAGACGCACTACTTTGAGGGGGTAGCGGAGCAATCCATATGAGTTCAAATCTCATCGACCGCACCATTCGCTGGGGTATCGCCAAGTCCGGTTAAGGCAGTGGATTCTGAATCCACCATTCGTAGGTTCGAATCCTACTACCCCTGCCACGAAACCATAAAAGGCTGAGTTTTTCCAAACTCAGCCTTTTTCTTTGCTCTCTTTCTTTGCTGCCTTTTCTTGGGCCAATCGCTTGGAGAAATCCAATTAAAGATTCCCGGCCAATCGAGCAGACCTTCCTTTGAAGGCGGTTTAGAAATTCGCTCAATTCGTCCGCAATCAGCTGCCCGACTCGCGTCAAAGCAGCCGATTGCTGAGGCCTAAAACTGCAGTAAAGCAACAGCGAAACGCTGTATTCGCTTTTTCATTAGGCGGTTATTTCATCGCGCCCGGCAGAATAAGCGAACGGACATCCACCGCCTTTTCCATCATGCCGTTGTCGATGAGGAACTGCTGATCAGCGGCAAGCCCCTTGACGTCAGCTTCAGTCAGGACGTCATAAAAGCCCGACCAGTCATAGAGCTTCTCGGCATTTTCAATGGAAATGCCCTGCTCTTTGGCTCCCATGGCGAGCGCTTCTGCCTTGTGTTCGCGAATCCACTTCAAAGCAGCGCGATTCGTTGCAACCACGCGTTCGTAAGCTTCCGGATACTGGTCAACAAAAACCTGGCGAACTGCCATCACGAGATTGGGTTCGACGAGCCCTTCGCACGTCGTAATCGTTTTGGCGCCTTCAGCGTTTGCCTTAATAATGAGGCCCGCAGCGACCAGCCCCGCGTCAGCCGAACCGGAGAGCACCGCCGTCATGGCCTTGGCAGGATCCATGCTGATGAAGTCCACGTCCTTGATGGTCATGCCTTCCTTCTTGAGCGCTGCCACGAGGAGCTGATGGAGCACCGTGCCCTTAGGTCCCACGACCTTCTTGCCTTTGAGATCCTTGATGGAATAGTCCGTGCCGGGTTTGCCGATGATGGCAAAGATCTTCTGCGGGTGCCCCACACCGGAAGCAATACGGATGGGGTTGCCGGCACCGGCAGCCATCAGCACGCTAGCCGTATTCATGACCGCGGAGAAGTCTAAGTCGCCAGACGCCATAGCCTGACCCTGAATGGCACCCGAATTAATGACGCGCCAATTGATCTTGACGCCTTCGGCCTTGAAGGCATCTTCGAGCATCCCGCGCTCCTTCATCACAATGTTCTGCAGATTGAAGGGCGATTTCACATAGGTGATCGAAATGCTCTCAGGCATCTTCGGAGCAGCCTGAACTGCAGACATGCCGGTTAAGCACAGTCCGGCCGCGACGGCCGCCGCGGCAAAAAGGTTTTTAAGCTTCATAACATGAATCCTTTTTCATCAATCTCCGCTCCTTCATCTCTTTAATGCTCAGAAACAGAAATGCGTCTTCTTTGCAGACGAGGAGCTCGTTGAGGCACATTCTGACACCGCCATGAGGAAAGCGGCAGTTTTACGGCTCACTCAAAGGGGACTGCGCCCAACCGTGCTGAATAAAACTCACGGTCAGCGGAAAGCATTGTTATGAAACCCCCTCCTTCGTTTTGCCGCCTTCCTGAAGAGACCGGATGCTTACATGCGTTTACGGTTGAACTAACAGATCGTTTACAGATTTTCCGTGTTGTTCTGATGACACAAGCTCAATTAAGGGTTTTCGCGCCATATACCAGTTTTCCAAATTTGCCGGCAAACAATCTATTAGAAAGCCAACCATAGGGATAACCCCCCCCCCACCCTATGTTTTCTCGACATTTAGGATGCCCTGAGTGCTTGTGCACAACTCTTCGACTTCATTCGAAACCGTTGAGTCAACCAGAAAACTCTTGGAGTACTCCCTAAATGAATCGCACTTATAAAGTTGCCAAGTCACTCACACGCGGCGTCGTCGTGACGAGCGAAAAGGCTTCTTCCTATCAGGGCAAGGCTGTGAAGACCGTTATCGCTCTCGCCGCGGCCTCCCTCGTTGGAAGCGTCGGTGCCACTGCACTAACCGGCCCGGTTGAGCACGTCACGATCAGCTCTGATCAGACTACAGAAGTTACGACCTCCGTTGAAGGCAAGTGGGGCGAAGGGGACGCCGCTGACTATACGGCCAAAACCTCAACTGTCACTGTCGACGGCGGTAAACTCACGATCACTGGCAATTCCGCTGGTCTAAATGTTGGTGGCGTTGCGATCAAGTCTGGCACGGTCATCCTCACTGGTGACACCAACAACTGGGATCTGAATGCCTCAACGGATGGCAATCATGTTCCGAAGGCTCAGACCAATCTCGGCGGATACGATTCCTTCGAAATGACGGGCGGCGATGTTACGCTTAAAAATGCTCGTCTTTGGATTGGCAGTGTCGATAAAAAGATCTATAACACGATGACCCTCTCCGGGGGTACGCTTTCCCTCGACAACGGCGGCATCACAGGCCTTTCGAACGATACCGATAATACGGTTACGGGCAACACAATCGCTCTGAGCGGCGTTGAACTCAATGCTGTTAAGGGGGATAAGAACGTCGTCAATTCCCTGAATGTTGAGATGTCGGCTGGCTCCATCAACGTTGCAAAGGATGCAGCGCTGCAGATCTCGACATACACGCGTGACGGCAACGACTGGAACAGTGCCTACTCTACCCTCGGCGGCAAGGTGAACTTTACCGGCGGCACCGTCGTGAATAAGGGCACCCTGAATGTCCAGGCGCTTAAGACAACGATTGACGGTACATCCTTCGACAATCAGGGCAAACTTTCCTTCGGTCCGCTTTCCGGTTCTGCAACGGGTAATTTGACCATCAAGAGCGGCAGTATCAGCAACGCTGAGAGTGCGGAGCTGACGGTTGTCGATGCCACTGTGACAGGCGGTCAGGTTACAAATGCCGGTGCTCTCACGGCAACCACCCTTACGGTTCAAGGCGGTAAGGTTGAAAACGCTGGCAAGGGTGTTCTCGAAGCTAACACAATTACCATTGAAAAAAATGGCGTCCTGAACACGACCTACACACAAGATACTTTCAAGTGGAAGGAAATCACTGTTGCTGATAATGGCGTCCTCAATCTTGATGCGCTCAATTCTCGCCATGACGGTCAAAAGATTGGCAGTAAGGATAAAGACGGCAATGTCCTTGCAGGTGATCGTCTCCTGATCAATGCAGGTACGATTAACCTCGAGGGCGGTGAACTTCAGGTTGCCGGCACCAAGTACGAAGGCGATCTGAAGATCGGACGTTCGGAGACGAAGGCCGATATCACGGTCACCAGCGACTATTCTTTCAACAAGGTTGAATTCGGTTCTTCTAAGAAAGTCACCACTGGCGACAACACTGCCTCAACCCTTACCATCGGTTCCGACGATAAGACTGGCAAGCTGACGATTGCTGACCTTGACCTCACCTATGGTGCGGTAACGATTAATGACGGCAGCACGCTTACCCTCGGTACGGTTTCGGCAGTCGATACGGGCACGTTAACGAACGACGGTTACCTCCTGACCGGCATCAGCAATCTCGTTAAAAAAGATGGGACGGCTACTGATTTCGCCAATAAGGCTCTCAAAGGCACGGGGTCTGTGGTTGAAACCTCCATTACGGGTGAATACTCTCTGGAGGATCTCAAGAAGTATGCGGCTCTCTTAAAGGATCAAGAACTCATCATCAAGAACGGCACGCTTGCTAAGAATGAGGACGGTTCCAACCATAAGCTTTCGGACGTTGACGGTCTCGTGGTCTTTAATTCGACTGTTACCAACAGCACAACTGAAGCAAAGGTCAATAACGACACGACTGTCGGCGCTCTTGCTTTCACGGGCGACGATGTGAAGGGTAAGGACGTAACGATTTCCGGCAACCTGCAGCTTACCGGCGTCAATGGTGAAATCATTACCGGCGTTGATGCGGATAAGACGATCACCATCAACAGCACGGTTAATGATGACAATGACGGCGTCATGTTTGGTGCCGAAGACGATGACCTTTTCTCGTACGCTCCCGTCTCTGTCAACAACAAAGTCTCTGTTTCGGATAATAGCCAGCTGACGACGAAGGGAACGGTCACGTTCGCTAAAGCGGTTGAGCTCAATACCTCCGGCAAGATTGAAGCTCTTAATGGCGTCTTCACGTTCGAATCCATCAAGGGCGGTTCGGTCTACAACAATGGCGGCTCCGTTATCGTCAAGAACGCTGCGCCTGCTGCAGCCATCGGTAAGAGCACTGCTGCCGATACGGTCACCTACGATAAATCTTTTGCGCTGAACACCCAGTACTACGGCGATAAAGGCGCGTTCTTTACCTTCGGCCAAAACAAGGCTTCCAAGGCTTCCACCGAAGCATTGATCCGCCAATATGCTGATCTTGCCGCCGATGCTGAAATCACTGGTTCACTCTATGTCAGCGAACGCTACGACCTCACCAATGGCGGCATCGCGCTTGGTGCGGCTTCTGCCGCAACCGCCAAGGGAACGCTGTCTGCAGCTCAAGGTTCTTACATTGTGCTCGACATGGGTTCGATCGCTTCGAAGAACTACGATCCGGAAACTTTCGGCGTGTTCCAGGGTGTGACTTCGGGTACTGTTTCCGGCACGATCCTCCTCACGGATCTGACGGCTGATGGATTCGTCAAGGATGAAAAGACGGGTGACTACTCGCTTGATCTTGGCACCAATGTAAGGGTGACTAAGGAAAACGTCATTACCGATGCCGATTTCTACAAGGTTGATGTGTCCGGTTCGACGGTTACGTTGTCCGCTGATCAGGATGAGCTTGATTACCTCAAGGATCTCGGCCTGAACAATGCCTGGCTCGTTGAGCACGACATCAAGGAAATGACGAATTCCGGCAACTTCTTCGCCAATGCCCTTATCTACGGCAACGAAGCGCTTGATGCCTATTACGATAAGGCTGAAGCTGAATGGGCGAAGATCGCCGAAGCTGGTAATGTCACCACCGATGATTTCAACGCATATTGGGCTGCCAAGGAAGCTTACATGGCCGAATCCGAAATCGTCGGCAGCAATATGGCTGTCTTCGGCGGTGCTTTCACGACCGCTCTGGATGTGAACGACCAGGTCACGGCCGCCGTCAGCCGCCGCACCTCCGCACAGCGCGCGGAAGGCTTCACTCCCTGGGTGGACGTCTTCGGCACGACCAACGAAGCCAAGCGCCTCTACGGCAACGGTGCCGGCTATGAAGCCGACATCTACGGTGCTGTTCTGGGCTTTGACTACACCGCTGCCTGCGGCGGTACGCTGGGCGTCGCCTTTAACGTCGGTCAGGCGGACAGCAACTCCGTTGGCACGGGTGTCAAGGTTGACAACGATGCCGACTTCTACGGCTTCAGTCTTTACGGTGCTCAGACCTTCGGCGACTTCAACGTCAAGGCTGACCTGGGCTACACCCAGATCTCCAACGATCTTTCCTCGACCGGTGCTTTCGGCACTGTCAAGGAATCTTTGGATTCGAACGTCTTCACGTTCGGCCTCGGCACCGAGTACCTCGCCAAGTTCGGCGCGCTCAACATCACGCCGCATGCCGGCATCCGTCTGAGCCGCATCGACATGGATGACTCCAAGTACGGTGCTGACTACGACACAATGACGGTCTACCAGCTCCCGTTGGGCGTTGCCTTCTCGGGCAACTTCGACGTGAACGGCTGGAAGCTCGCTCCGATGGTTGACCTCTCCGTTGTCCCGGCCTTCGGCGACAAGGATGCGGTTGCTTCGTTCTACGGCAACGATGTGACGACGCGTGTTGTGGATACCAACCCGATTCAGGCCACGCTGGGCGTCTCCGCTCAGAACGGCGCCTGGACGTTTGGTCTCAACTATGGTCTGACGGCCGGCGGCGACGATCGCATGAACAATGCCTTCAACGCCAACCTCCACTACTCGTTCTAACCAACCCGTTCTATAGGGGCTCAGCGCTTCCGAAGTGCTTAGCCCCTGAGAACCCGCCCGGGGCCTTCTTTCATTGTGCTCCAAGGATGAAGGAAGGCTCTCGGGGACTCATACCGCTTTCGGGAGACAACTGCTCTCACTCACCTTGTGAGGGCATGTCATCCCGCTCTCTGGCACCCGTCTGCCGCTCGCGCGGGGACGGGTCTTTTTTGCGCAGTGCCAGCACGGTTGACGAGCAGCAGGAATACCTCATGTCGGAAAATGATTTACCGGAAGAGCTGTCGGTGTCGCCCCCGGGACGCTATCGTCCGCCGGGATATGCTTCGGCAGACAAACGCCGCCGCGCTATAGCGCTCTTTGAAGCCGGCATTGGCTACACCAAGGCTTCAAGAATTCTCGACCTCCCGTCCACGACGCTTCGTGACTGGGCTGAAGCCTGGAAAAGCGGCAAATTCAGCGTTGAAATATCGCCCAATCTTTATCGCTACAGCGATGCCGTCCGCACGAAAGCCATCGCGATGCGGCTGAGCGGCAGCACCTGGAAAGCAATTCGCGCAGCAACGGGCGCGCCGCCCGCCACGGTGCGCAGATGGATCGACGCCCATTGCGCTCAAACGAAGCGCAAACCTTCCAAACCCGAGCCGTTCAAATAAAAACGGCACGATCAATGGTGGAGCAGCTCGGCAAGAAGCCCCTCTTCGGCCGCGCCGACCGCGGGATCCGAAAAGCGCCGAGGAAACGGCATAAGAAGCGAATGATCCGCCGCGGCGCTGCCGCCGCGGAGCACGACTGCACGGTCTGCCATCCGAACGGCTTCACGCACGTCGTGCGTAATCATGAGCACGGTCATGCGCCGGCGGTTAAAGAGCGCTCGCGTTTCATCCTGAAGTTCCAGGCGTGTGAGCGCATCGAGCGCCCCGAAGGGTTCATCCATCAGCAAAACGTCCGGCTCTGCCGAAAGCGCCCGCGCGAGCCCCGCGCGCTGCTGCTGGCCGCCCGAGAGTTCCGCGGGAAAGCGTTCAGCCAAATCCGCAATACCGGCAAGCGTCAGCGCCTGCGTGACTGCTGCTGATTTGCAGGCTTCGGCAAGCGCCTCCCCCGTGCGGGCAGAAAGGGCGAGCGCCGCATTTTCTCGAACCGTTTTCCAGGGCAAAAGGAGCGGCTCCTGAAACACCATGGCAACCTTCGGATGCGTCCTTCCGGACGCATTCGGGGACGTAAACCGCACCGCGCCCGCCTGCGGGAGGAGCAGTCCCGCGGCTGCCTTAAGGAGCGTCGTTTTGCCGCATCCCGAACGGCCGAGCACCGCCGTTACGGAGCCGGGCACTATGGAAAGCGTTAAGTGATTCACCGGCGGCTGGGTGAGTCCCGGATAGCTCACTACCAAACCCTCGAACGCAATGCCCCAGAGGCTGCGTTCGGGATCTGCTGCAGATGGAGGAGCTGTCTCAAGGGCAGTTTGTCCCCCACTGCTTTTCCGCCTGCGGTTAAGGCGCGACTTTGTCCAGCCTTCCGCCCCTCGGCGAAAGAGCTGATCGCAAAGGATCCCTAAGCCCGCAATGGTGAGAATGCCCACCATCACCACATCGGTTCTCGCCAAGGACGATGCATCTTCAATGAGGTACCCCAAGCCCGACGCGGCAGCAATGAGTTCTGCGCCCACCAGTGCGCGCCAAGCGTAGCCAAATCCCAATCGTAGTCCCGTCAAAATGCCCGGAGCCGCCCCCGGGAGCAGAATTTCCTGCACACGCGCCGATTCCGTGAGTCCGAGCATCTGCGCGAGTTCCTTATATTTGCTGCTGACGCTTCGCAGGGCTGTGAGCGCCGACAAATAAATGGGAAAGAAGCTCGCTAACACGACAATCGCCAGCTTAGGCGCCTCATCAATGCCCAGCCACAAAATAAGGAGCGGCACCAGCGAAAGCGGCGGAATGACGCGGAGTGCTTCCAGAACGAGTGAAAGCGCACTCTCCCAAAGCGGACGTCGATAGAGTAAAAGTGCGAGCCCCAAGGCGGCCGAAGCTGAAAGCAAAAAGCCCGCAAACACGCGGCCCATGGAGACCGCCGCATGCGTGAGGAGTTCGCCGGAATCGAGAAGCGATAAAAACCGCTTGGCCACTGCTCCCGGTCCGGGGAGCAAAAGCGCCGGCACAGCGCCAGAACTTGTCACGAGCCACCAGCCTAAGAGAATGACTGCCGGGAGCAGTACCGGCAGGAAACGCCTTAAGCCGGATCGGCGCTCCGCTCCGGGCAGCGCAGACCGGTCATTCAGATCGTTTGGAGGGTTGCGAAAAGCTTTAGGCATGCTCAGACATCGCCGAAAGGAAAGCAAAAAAGCCGCGGCGTTAAAGTCCGCCCATGAACCTACTCTGCCACAACTGCCGGCATCTGGGCGGCAGGACAGGACGAAAAACGGGCGCTTCGCTAAACATTCGAAGCGCCCGCCGGGGATGAGACCAAACTGACGATTAGGTAAGGAAGACCATATCCATCAGGAAGAAGACCGGGAAGAGAATGCCGACCGACCAGAGCATGTAGCCAAAGAAGGACGGCATCTTAACGCCGCGTTCATTGCAGATCGCAACCGTCATGAAATTCGGTGCGTTGCCGATGTAGGTCACCGCTCCCATGAAGACCGACCCCATCGAAATGGCCATCAGCGTCTGAGCATCCGTGGTCATGAGCACTGCAGGATCACCGCCCGCCAAATTGAAGAAGGCGAGGTAGGTCGGCGCATTGTCAAGGAACGCGGAGAGCGATCCCGTGAGCCAGAAGAAGAACGTGTTGTTGAAGCTCCCGTCGGCATTGGTGACGAGCGCCACGAGCGACGCAAAGGCGCCGTCGTGACCTGCACGCAGCATTTCGAGCACCGGCACGATGCACACGAAGATGCCGAAGAAGAGCTTGGCAACCTCCAGAATCGGGTCCCATGTGAAGTGATTGGCCTCACGCGTAGCCTTGGCGGTAAGCATGAGCGAAAGCCCCGCGAGCGCCAGGAAGCAGAGATCACGAACGATCGACTCGAGCGCAAAGTGCACGTTCAGGAACGTGAATTCAATGCCGGAGCGGCTGAAGCCCGAATAAAGCACAGCACCGATGATGCCGGCCAAAAGGAGCACATTGATGCCGCCCTCAATGGCAAAGGCCTTGGTTTCCGCCGGCGCCTTGAAGCCGTCGGCCACATCTTTCTTAAAGCAGGCGCTGTCAATGAGGAAGTAAATAAAGAGCAGTACGCCCGAGCACAAGAGCCACGGCAGCATCAGGTGTTCGGCCGTCCAGAAGAATCCCACGCCCTTCAGGAAGCCCAGGAACAAAGGCGGGTCACCGAGCGGCGTGAGCGCGCCGCCCACGTTTGCCACGAGAAAGATGAAGAAGATGAAGGTCTGCATCTTGCGGGTGCGGCCGGCGTTGGCTTCAATCAGCGGGCGAATGAGGAGCATTGCCGCCCCCGTCGTGCCCATGAAGTTAGCGAGCACAGCACCGAGCCCCAAAAACGCCACATTGACGATCGGACGGCCCACAAATGAGCCGCGGACGTGAATGCCGCCGGCTACGACGAAGAGCGATCCCACAAAAATGATGAAGGGAACATAGTCGGCCAAAAGCACGTGGACGATAGCGTCAGTACCCACGGAAAAGCCGAGGACGGCGCAGAGCGGTACGGCACAGCAGAGCGCCCAGAACACCGCAACTTTGCCGAAATTTTTGTGCCAGAAATGCGGCAGGAACAATGGACAGAGCGCAATGGAAAGCAGGATCCCGGCGAAGGGAACGGCCCACGTTAACCCAAGCGAACTGCCGTCGATGCCTGCCGCATGGGCCGGTACGGCGGTGAGCGCGCCAAGCGCGAGGATTGCGGCAGACATGCGCGCAGAGGAGAGAAGCGTCACGAGATACTCCAATCTTTTTCTTGTCGGAAGATGCGGTTTCGCCGGTTAGGGATGCGAAACGCACCAGTGGAATTTGGTCTGCCCAGGGCAAAGAAATTGGAGATTGGTAAACAAAAGAAGTGTTTCCTACCTTGCAACCCCTTTGTCCGCTTCTCTTGACGGGACTGGGCGCACCGGAAAGTACCTTACACCGAAAACGATGTTAACGGCATGCAGGATGATTGTTTTTGCGACGAAGAGGCCAAAAAAGAGGTTCGATTTTTCAACCGAACCTCTTTTTCGAGCTTAAGCGCTCGCAAAACGGGAAGCGTCCAGCGCCGCCCAAGAAACCTCTGCACGCCGCTCAGAAAACATTTCAGTAAGGAAAGACTCTCAAAAACCCGCCTGAAATCCTCTCGAACCGCAGCAGAGACATTTTGGAGCGCCGCAGCGCCGCTGCCCGCTTATGCCCCCTTAGAACGTGTGGCGGATACCGGCATAAATAGTCGCCGTCGAGGGATCGTGATCCTGATGGCTCAAAGACGCATCCTTATCCACACTGTCCTTATAGTAGGCAGCAACGGCATAAACATTCGTGCGGCGGCTCAAGTCGTAGGTGTAGCCCACCGAGGCGCCGTAGCGGGAAAGTTCCGTTTTGCCGAGAGCATCACTGCCGTCCGCATCTTTAGCGTCCGTGTAGCCGACGGCGAACAAAGCCTTGCCGCCCAGCACCGGAGCATCCATGCCGGCCAAAATGCTGTAGCCTTTAAACGCCTTGCCGCTGAAATAGCTGCCAAAGGACGCATAGGTATCCATCGTGTCCTTCTGATCAGCCGCAACCGTGGCGTCATTGGCGAGCATGTTGTCGAAATACTGACCGCTCAAATAGGCCTTGGCAACGCCAAAGTCATAGGAGCCGCCCAGCGTCACGGTCAATGCGTCGTCCAAATTGCGGCTGGTGCCGCCGTAGGTATCAATCTTGCTCGACCAGTTGTAGCTGTCAACCACGGCCGTCACGTCGAGCGAACCCACCTTGTAGTTGGCGCCCAAAGCGTAGTAGCGGTTGGCCGAGGCCTTGCCTTCGGTTTGTCCGAGCGGCGTATCCTGCTTGGTATTCATATCAAACGAATACTGCGCGTAAGCCGTGAAGCCCGCGAAAGTCGGCGTCTTATAGGTCACCGTATTGTCTGCACGAGCATTGCCCACAAAATAGGTGCCGTTTTCCACCGAACCGCCCCACGAAGTGCCAAAGGGCGTCATGCCGCCGAGCAGACCGTACGTGCCGTTGCCCGAACCCAGTGTTCCCATGCGGCCGAAAGCCACTTCACCGAAGTCGCCGGAGAGATAAACGCGCGCTTCACGGCCGAACAAGCGGCTGTTGTAGCCGAGGCTGCCGGTATCCGCATCAAAGCCGTTTTCGAGCTGGAAGCCGACCTTGAGACCGTTGCCGACGTCTTCAGCCCCCTTAATGCCAAAGCGCGAGCCCGACTGGGAGCCGGACTTCATTTCAAGCTTGTCAACGGCATCGACGCCGCTCTGGTCGGCGTCGACGTGAGAATACTTAAGCCCCAGGTCCACCACGCCGTAAAGCGTCACATCGGCTGCATATACCGCGCCAGCGGCCATAGTGCCGAAAGCACCTGCAACTGCGAGCGCTGCAATGGTTTTCTTGAACATGGTTATGTTCCTTCTTTATTTTCCTGACATTTCAGGGATTGCTGTAGGCACGTCCCGCAGCAGCGCACCTTGCCGCACAAACCAAACAGCTCGGTAGCGGCTGCATGCGGGACGTTTTCTTTTCGATGCCGCGGGTCCGCAGACAGGTCCGCGAGCAGTCATCGATAGAGGAGAGATTACTCAAATCAAATGTAAAGTTATGTAGCTAACTACTAAATGTAGTCGAATAAAAATTTGCTTGCACTTTTGCAATAATTGTTTCTCCAACAAACCAGGTACCAAAATTCATCGGCGTCCAACAAAGAGAGGCTTCGAGCATAAATCCATAAAAGAATTTAGATTTTGGTATGTCAAAAAACGGAGGAGTTATCCATGGAGCTGCAGTACGCACAGCCGCCTTCACACGAAGACATTCTTCGCGTCATTCGACGCAATCTGAATACCGAACCGAGCTGCGAAAAAGTGTCCTGCATCGAAATGTCGTTTCTGCTGCAGATGGTCGATCTGGAACGCCGCAACATGGTTTTTTCCAATCTCACCAAAAGCACCGGCGTCACGGAAGGCAAATTTGCACTCCTGATGGTGCTCCATGATGCGGGGATGCCGCTCCCCGTCGGGGAGCTGGCCGCTCGTCTGAGAGTGAGTACGCCCACGGCCTCAACCATGCTGCAGCGCATGCTGGTGAGCCCGGAAAAGCTCATCGTCAAAACGCCCTCCGCCACGGATGCGCGCTCAACGCTCATTGCGCTCACCGATGCCGGTCAGAAATATCTCACAGACCTGCTTCCAGGCCACTTCCAGCGCGTTGAAGCATTCGCCTCTGTTTTAAGTCCCGAAGAACGGCTTGAACTCATCGGACTCCTGCGTAAGCTCCTCGTCCGACGGTAAAAAAGCAAAGCCGACGCTGCAGCTCATCCGCAGCGCCGGCTTTTTTTGAGCCGTGCTTAATTTGAAAAGTAAGTACTTACTTCAATCCTTTGGCTGCAGCCGTCGGGTCATCCATGTGAAAGACCTGGCGCAGATACCGCACATAGCTTTCATCTTCACACATGCTCTTTTCGGGCGAATCGGAGATCTTTGCCACGGGCTGGCCATTGCACTGCGTCATCTTGATGACCACGTTGAGCGGTTCTGGTCCGCGGTCATTCATCAGGTTGGTGCCGATGCCGAAACCGAGCCGCACGCGGCCGTTGAAGCGGCGCCAGAGTTCGAGCACGCGAGGGATGTTGAGACCGTCGGAGAAGATCAGAAGCTTGGTTCTCGGATCACACTTATTCCGGCTCCAGTGCTCAATCATCTTTTCGCCCCAGAGGAAGGGGTCTCCGGAATCATGACGGGCGCCGTCAAAGAGCTTGCAGAAATACATGTCGAAGTCTTCAAGGAAGGGCTTCATGCCGTAGACGTCAGAAAGCGCAATCCCCAAGTCGCCGCGATACTCTTTGGCCCACTGTTCGAACCCGAAGACCTGCGTGTCGCGCAGACGAGGGCCAAGCGCCTGACAGGCCTGAAGGTATTCGTGCGCCATCGTGCCGAGCGGAATGAGACCAAGTTCCTTGGCAAAAAGCACGTTTGAAGTGCCTGAAAGCCGACTGCCGAGACGCTCTGAGAGGCGCTCAATCACCGCTCGCTGCCACTCCCGCGAAAAGCGCCGGCGCGTGCCGTAGTCGGAGATATGGAGATCCTCAGCATGAGGTTCATTAAGAAGCAGATCAATCTTAGCGTCGAGCCGGCGGCGCCCCTCGGCGTCAGAAAGTCCGGGATAGGTGCGGCGGAAATACACCTCGTTGACGATCGCGAGCACCGGGATTTCAAAAAGAATCGTATGAAGCCAGGGACCCTTGATGCGGATATCAATGCCGAAAGGCCGCGACGGATCGCGCTCCACCGTGATGTACTTGCGCTTGAGGTGAAAGAGACTCAGAAACTCAATGAAGTCCGACTTCATAAAGCGCAGATTGCCCAAATATTCGAGCTCGTCGTCTTTGAAGTAAAGACTGCAGAGGTGGTCAATCTCCGCATTGATCTCATCAATGAAGGGCGACAAGTCGATGTTTGGCGTGCGGCACTTGAAGCGGTAGGACACTTCCGCCGCGGGAAACTGATGCAGCACGCACTGCTGCATCGTGAATTTATAGAGGTCCGTGTCGAGAAGCGACTCAATGATCATGTGCGGCCTCCTTGGCCGGTAGCGCTTTAGAGCCTTGAAGTCTACTCGTCCGGCACATTCAAAACTGCATCCTAGATGGGAAAGCAATTCAAACTGTACGAACAGAACCTCATTTTTTTTGGGTTTGCACCCAAAGCTGAGAGCGCGCGAAAATCATCTTTAACGAAGTCCGTCGTTTTCAGGAGCCCGATGCAGCTCGTCTGCAGGCCCTTGAAGAGACAAGAGCGAAAACATTCCGGCGGACTCAGCTCGGAATCACAATGGAGACGCCGCCGTGATGCAGTCCCTCACCATCATTGCAGAAGTTGCCGACGGCATCGGCATGTTCGGATTTGCCGTCGCCGGACTTTTCGCCTCTGCCGGCCGCCGCATTGATCCCGTCGGCGTTTTTGTGAGCGTCTTTACCACCGCTTTCGGCGGCGGCATCATCCGTGACATTCTTCTGGATCTGCGGCCTTTTTACTGGCTCTCGCACCCGCAGTGGATCTGGATGACGCTCGGACTCACCATTTTGGCCCCCGTCATCGTGCGCCGCGTGCAGCGCTTTTGGCAGCGGCGCATTCTCCTCTGGGCCGATGCCGTCGGGCTCGCCTTCTTTGCCGTCGGCAGCTGCGCGACAAGCGACCGGTTGGGTCACCCCTTGATTGTGAGCGTGCTGATCGGCGTGGTGACAGGGGTTTTCGGCGGCATGCTCCGCGATGTTTTCTGTGCAAAGCTCCCCTCTGTGCTTTCCAACGAAGAGCCTTACGCTTCCGTCGCCTTCGCGGGCTGCTGGGTATACCTCGGTCTGGTGCACGCCGAACTCGTGCCGGCAGACATCGCACTTTGGGGCTGCTGCGCCCTCATCATGATCGTGCGCATGGCGAGCTTTCGCATCCCCTGGATGAAAGTGCGGTATTAAAGCTGCCGAGCGCCTCAAAGACTGACGCGCTCAGCAACGCCGCTGCCGCGAGGTTCGCTCAAGGCACGCTCAAAGCGCCTTGACGCGATCCACCGGCAGTCCCGGATCCACCACAATGGCCTTGAGACCGCGGGCCTCAATCGCCTTTTGCCCGCGTTCGGTGCAGATAATGTTGGCATTCTTGCCGAGCACTTCGCCCTTAAAGAGGACCTTGCGTCCTTCGACGAAAGACATCTTCGGCGTCTGCGCGGCGTAGTCATAAATGGTGATGTCTGCGTCGGCGCCGACCGAGAGATGCCCCTTATCCTTAAGCCGCAGCATGCGGGCAGGATTGAGCGACGTCTTCTGAGCAAACTCGGTAAGCGTGAGCACATCGAGCTTAACGAGCGACAGTCCCTGCGAGAGGATCACGTTTCTCGGAATGCACCCGCCGTCGGTAGAAATGGCATCCACCACAAAGGCGCCGTCGGGGCGCTTGACCTGTGCGAGCAGAATGCGCGGAATCGGCGGATTGATGTTGAAGCTCCCGCCCACGTCCGTGTTGTGGGACTCCCAGAGCTTCACTGCATCTTCGCCCGTCATGAGGTCGGAGTACCCGCCCGCGTCATAGACCGCAAAGGCCTTGTGCGCGAGGAGCGCCTTGCGCACGCCGTCGCGGTCTTCGGTAAAGCCAAAGTGGCGCAGGCAGTTGCCCGTCACCTTGGACTGGATCTTGCCGTCTGGACCGCAGGTCAGACGTGTGCCGTTCTTGGGCGAAATATAGCTTTCACTGAAAATATTCGGGTTGGCATTCAAGAGCTCCACTGCCGTGCGCGCCTCGTCGATTTCATTTTTAATGGCGCCGCGGCAGTAGGCATTGATGTGCGCGAGATGGAGCGGATAACCGTCGGCCATCTGCACCGCCTCGATCATGCCTTCCAAATTGGAGCCGTGCGCACTCGTGCCGGCATGCCAGGCCACATAGGCACGGCGCTCAAGTGCGGTTTTAATGAGCGTGGAGGAGACTTCTGGCGTCAGCGGATAATGGCCGCCCAAGAGCTTCACCCCGAGCGCACCTTCGGCGAGCGACTTGTCGATCAGCTCCACCATTTCCGCCTTGGAGGGCGCATTGGTTTTAAAGGTAAAGGGCGGCGACGCAAACTGCAAAATGGCCGTATTCAACCCCGCCCCGTACTGCGGCGTCTTCTCGAGAATATCGTCCAAGGGACCAGCCATGTCGAGACACGTCGTCACGCCGTTCATCGCGAGCATACGCGGTCCGTAAGGCGACCCCCACATACTGCCGAGATGCACGTGACTGTCGATGATGCCGGGCTGGAGCACCCATCCGGAAACATCAATGACTTCGCGGGCGGGACCGGTTAAATCCGGTCCCACTGCAGCGATTTTGCCGCCTTCAACAGCAACATCGTTCACGCCGTTGACGTCGTTAAGCGGGTCAACCACATGAGCACCTTTGAGCAAAAGATCGTACATGGACGCTTCTCCTTATTTGATCAGCTCGTCGTGAGGTCCTAAAGCCGCCCCCAAAAAAGCGGCGGGGTCGCCCTCCACTATTGCAGGATCTGAGGCGTTACGCAATGAAGCTTTATGCGGGCAAGGTCATCCGCACCTGCTCCCGGAGAGAGATCCAATCCGCCTTTGCCTTTGAACACTGTTCTTTTTCGCAAAATGCGCCCGCGTCCGTGACCATTTCAGAGCGCTCTAAGCCCTTTCAAGCGGCTCGAAAGCCCTCAATATCGGCGAGGAGCTCCTCTGCGCGCTGCCAGCGCGGTTCCGCCCGCAGCGCTTCCATTGAGAGAACACTTTCGGCCTCATCGGGCAAGAGGCGCGCCAGCCGCTCGTCAAAGGCAGGCGTTCGGCTCCACTCAAGACCCGCGAGCATTTCGTCGGCCTCTTCGGGGTGATTGCAGTGCAGCACCATGTCGCAGCCCGCGGCCAGCGCCTTTTGTGCACGAACGAGCGGCGGCTCGTCGCCGCAGGCGCCCTTCATAGACAAATCATCCGAGAAGATCAGCCCGCTGAAACCGAGCTCCTCGCGCAAAATGGTCTTCAAAAGCCTCGGAGAGTAAGTGGCCACCTCTCCGTCAAAGCACTGATAAGCCACATGCGCGGTCATGATGCTTTCGAGCTCGAGTGCCAAACCGCGATAGATCGAAAGATCACGCCGAATTTGCGCTGCCGAACGATTGTCGGTCGGGCAGGCAACATGGCTGTCGGCCTCGGCCCAGCCGTGACCGGGAAAATGTTTGCCGCAGTTGGCCATACCGGCGAGCCGCAGTCCGGACATGAGCGCTCGGGCATTGCGTTCGACTTCATGGCGCTCTGAACCGAGCGAACGATTGCCGATCACGGCGGAGCGTCCATAGTCGATGTCGAGCACCGGTGCAAAAGTCATGTCGACCCCCGCAGCGCGAAGTTCACTCGCGAGCACGTAGCCCGCGGCCGCCAAGCGTGCCTGAGCCTGATCACCGGCAGCACGGCAGGCAGCCATAGACGGCACCTCAGTGAACCCTTCGCGGAAACGCTGCACCCGACCGCCCTCGTGATCCACGGTGATCAGAATCCCGGGGCGCACGGCATGAATGGCGCCGCAAAGCGCACGAAGCATTTCCGCCGATGTGAAGTTGCGGGTAAAGAGAATCACCGCCCCGGTCATCGGGTGTTCCAGCCGCCGAATTTCGTGTTCAGTGAGAACGGTGCCGGCAATATCGACCACAACAGGGCCGAGCGTATGTGCAAGAGCGAGCTTCTTCGGCGTAAGCATGACGGAGATTCCAAAAGATAAAGCGCCGGCTTTGGGTGCAAAAGACCAAAGCCGGCAGAGTACGGGCGGGCAAAAGAGGAACGCTGCGTGCGCCGCTTACTCCTGCGGGAACACGCGGGGCTTTGCTGCCACGCGGTCGAGCAGTTCGTTATAGCGGCGAATCGTTTCGGCAAAACCGAACTGGAGCGCTTCAACCGTGAGCGCATGGCCGATCGACACTTCCTGAATGTTGCCGCAGGCCGTGAGGAGCTTCTCGAGATTTTCAAGCGACAGGTCGTGACCGGCATTGACGCCGAGCGCAAGCTCATCGCATAAAAGCGCACTGTCAACGTAGGGCTGCAGGATATCTTCTTCGAGCGCCGTGCCGTAGGCTGCGGCGTAACCCTCCGTATAAAGCTCAATGCGGTCGGACCCCGTCTCCTTGGCCCAGCGGGTGAATTCGGGTTCGGGATCCATGAAGAGACTGACGCGGCAGCCGTAGGACTGCGCTTCGGCCACGACAGCAGCCAGCTTTTCGCGCACCTCGGGGTTATTGAATTCAAAACCGTGGTCAGAGGTCTTCTGATCAGCGGCATCGGGCACAAACGTCGCCTGATGCGGACGAATCTCCTTGAGAATCGGCATCAGATTTTCAAACGGATTCCCTTCAATATTGAATTCACGGCCCGGATAGGCATCCACGAGCGCCTTCAGGGGTGCCAAGTCCGTTCGGCGGATATGACGCTCATCGGGACGAGGATGAACGGTCAGGCCGGCAGCGCCCGCCTCGAGCGCAATGCGCCCGAAGAAAACGGGGTCAGGCCAATTGCCTTCACGAGAATTGCGCACCAGCGCGACTTTATTGAGATTGACGGAAAGCTGCGTCCGAATCATGGAAGTGCACCCATTGAAAATAGAAAAGGGAATCTTGCCGCCGAGCAGAATAGCACGCGGCCTGCGCGGCATAACTCAGCCATTCACCGGATCGCCATCAATTCGGCATCAATTCAAAATAAACACATTGACCGAACGAGAAAATCCGCGTATTCAGAGTTTTTTGAGGTCAGCAAGGAGACGCCGGCTGCGCAGCGGCCGACCTTCCAGATGAAGATCGATGGCGGTCTTAAGCAGTTCGCGAAGCCGCTTCATCTCGCGGGGACTGAGCGCCGCAATATGGCTTTTGCGCTCCGCAGATCCGCAGGCAGCAGCCGCCGCGACCGTTTTAGGCCACAGCATGGAAGCAAAAGGCAGATTGGCAGCGTCTTCGGGCGTCCCCTCTACGCCCTTCAAGGCGCCTTCGGGGGTGAGGAGAAACCACTCGGCGCCCTTTTGCAGATCACGATCCTCGAGCGCCAGGCCCCAGCCGCAGTGCGCCAGAAGCTCCGCTTCAAAAGAGCGCAGCCCCGTCTGCCGCACAGCCGGATCCTCGTCTGCCAACGCAGAGAGCACGTGCACATAGCTCTGAAAGAGGCCCGGATGGACGTCTTCGCGCTCCGTGAGGCGAAGCACCAATTCGTTCACATAAAAGCCCGAGAGAAGCGCCTCGTCCCGAAGTGCCGCAAGCGCCCCGAGCCACTCGGCCTGCGTAAGCACCTTGGCTTCTTTTTTGCCCGTCCAAGTAAGGGCGAGCGGCGAAAAGGGCGTTAAGAGCCCTCTTAAATTGGATCCCGGCCGTTTGGCGCCCCGCGCCACCAGAAAAACGCGGCCGAAATGGGCAGTCAGCACGTCGACCACCATGCTCGATTCGCTCCAGGGACGCGCATGAAGCACAAACCCGGGTTCCCGCTGCGGCCTTTGGCGGCGCCTCACGCCGCTGCGGCCGCCCGAGGCGCCCAGCGCCTCGGTGCGGGCGAGTTCTTCAAGAATGGCCTCGGCAGCGCGGCCTCTGGCTACAACGCCCTCAACGGTAGCGCTTTTGCTCGAAGCGAGCACTTCCTTTTTGCCGTCAGGGAGCCGCGGAAGGTCAAGGAGCGCATCATCTCCCCATCGGCCTTCAGCCTGCTCGGCATCGAGTGAAGGGGACGGCGCAGCTCCATCGTCCGCACCCGCCGACGTCAGCATGCTGCCCTCCGCCAAGGCGTCAGCGCCGCCCACGGCATCCATGGGCGGCGGCAGGCTGGGATCGGGCTGCGGCGCATCAGCGGTCACGCTCGTCGGACTCCTTTTCGGCTGGCGGCAAGCCGCGGCATCAATCGTAGCCGAGGGTCTTGAGCGCCTTGACGTCGTCGGACCAGCCGCGGCGCACACGCACCCAAACTTCAAGATGCACCGGACAGCCAAGCTGCTCCTCGATGTCGGCACGGGCGAGGCGCGAAATTTCGCGCAGCTTGGCGCCCTTTTCACCAATCACGATAGGCTTATGGCTTTCACGGTCAACAATGAGCGTGGCCACAATATCCGCACGGCGCACGCCTTTGTCGTCCGTCTCTTCCTTCCACTTGTCAATCGTGACAGCCGTGCCGTAGGGCAGTTCGTCGCCGAGCAGACGGAAGGCCTTTTCGCGGATCGTTTCCGCAGCCAGAAAGCGCGGCGACTTGTCCGTATAGAGGTCCGGATCAAAGTACGGAATGCTTTCGGGGAGAAGCTTTTCGATTTCGCGCAGCAGATCGTCGAGCTGACGGTGCTTTTCAGCCGACACCGGCACAATGGCGGCGAAGGGATAGCGGCGCATCGAATCAGCCATCAGCGGCAAAAGCGCGTTGCGGTCCTTCGAGAGATCGGTCTTGCTGACCGCAAGAATGACGTTGGACGCTTCCGTCGGGAGCAGCCGAAGCACTTCAAGATCGCCCGGCTTCCAGCCGTTTGACTCGATCACCATCACCACGGCATCGACCTCGGAAAGCGTCGAGCGCACGGAACGGTTCATGCGGCGCGTCAGCTGATTCTTCACCTTGGTCTGAAAGCCCGGCGTATCCACAAAAATGAACTGCGCCTTATCGGTCGTCAGCACGCCGAGCACGCGGTTGCGGGTCGTCTGAGGTTTCTTTGACGTAATGGAAACCTTTTCACCCACAATGGCGTTGATGAGCGTCGATTTACCGACATTGGGGCGTCCCACCACGGCAACATACCCGCAGCGGAAGCCCTCGGGAACCTTGGCGGAGCTGAGCGCTCCGGCCTGCGCGAGCATGCGCTCGAAATCATCGTCGGGTTTGCCCGGCTCGATGTCGGCCTCAAGATCATCCGTCGGCATCTCAAGCGTTGTCGGGTCTTCCGTCTGAGGCGTATCGGCCTCAGGCGCTTTTTCAAAATTCTTCAAATCGTCAGTCATTTCAGCGCCTCCTTGGCAGCTGTCAGGGCCAATTCCGCCGCAGCCTGTTCGGCTTCACGACGGCTCGTGGCAGTGCCCCGCGTCACGATTTTGAGCCGCTCGATGCGGCATTCACACTCAAAGCGCCGCTCATGAGCTGCGCCCGTGGCGGCGACGATCGCATATTCGGGTCGAGGCAGATGATCTCCCTGCAGGAGTTCCTGCAGGCGGGTCTTGGGATCCTTGCTCATCTGCTCCGGGGTCAGCCCCGTCAGGATCGGGTCGTAGAGTTTCAGGATAACGCGCTGCGCCGTATCAAAACCGGCTTCGCGAAAAACAGCGCCGAAAATCGCTTCCATGGCATCGGCAAGAATCGACGCACGATGTGCGCCGCCCGTCTTTACCTCACCTTCCCCCATGTAGAGGAAGCTTGAAACATCAATCTTCAGGGCAATTTCGTGGAGCGTCTTTTCACACACGAGATTGGCGCGCACTCGTGAGAGCTCGCCTTCGTTGAAGTGTTTGTCACGCAGAAAAAGCGCATAGCCGATAACGCAGTTAAGCACCGAGTCACCGAGAAACTCCAGACGTTCATTGTGCTCCTGCGCAAAGCTGCGGTGCGTAACCGCACGGCGCAAAAGCTTCTTATCCTGAAAGACGTAGCCGATGCGCTCCTCGAGCGCTTCAAGCGAAAGCATTTGTGATGGTCTCTTGTCTTTGTTTATTTCAATTGTGCCGCTCATCGTCACGCATTAGTAAATGCTGCCGATGCGGCCCATGTCGCTGAAGTTCGCCCAGATGCAGACAGCCTTGCCGACCAAGTTTTCATCCGGCACAAAACCCCAGAAGCGGCTGTCTTCACTGTTGTCACGGTTGTCGCCCATGGCAAAGTACTTGCCTTCGGGCACCGTGCAGACGAACCCGCGGTCGTTGTAGCTGCAGGTGGATTCTTTTTTCATCACGGCCTGCATGGGCACCCAGCTCGGCCGGCGATGGTCAACCGCGATGGAGTGCTCCAGACCGGAGAGGTTTTCCGTACGCTCTTCGAGCGTCACCATCGTCGAATCGTCAACAAAGTCGCGCGGACGGGACTGGGCCTGTTCGACTCCATTCACGTAGAGCACTTTGTCGCGGTATTCAACGCGGTCGCCCGGCGTTGCCACGACGCGCTTAATGAAGTCAACGGATTCGTCCATCGGATAGCGGAACACGATGATGTCGCCCTTTTGCGGAGCGCCCACCTCGAGCACCTTGGTGTTGAGCACCGGCAGACGAATGCCGTAGTCGTACTTATTGACCAAAATAAAGTCGCCGATATGCAGCGTCGGCAGCATCGACCCCGACGGAATGCGAAAGGGCTCAAAAAGGAAGCTGCGCAGCAAAAAGACGATCAAAATGACCGGGAAAAGTCCGGCGGTGTACTCCAGCCACCACGGCTGACGAAGCGCCGTCGCCTTCAGACGGCGCAGATCTTCGCCGACAGCAGCATCGCCGCGTCCGAGCGCCTCGCGGTTGGCAGCTTCAAAAGCCGACGCGGCTTCCTCGGCCTTCCGGCGGCGCTGCGGCAGAAATACCGTGCGCTCAAAAATCCAAAAAATGCCGGTGATGACCGTCAGAATAAAAAGAATAAGTGCGAAGTTCATGGCCTTAAATGAGTTCGTGCTTCCATGCCCGATTGCGTTCTTGTTTGTATATAGAAATAGTCAGACTTCGTCAGCATTGACACCGTCATTTCTTTCCATTGCTTACTACTTTTCGTCAACTTCCAAAATCGCGAGGAAGGCTTCCTGCGGAATTTCGACGCTGCCCACCTGCTTCATACGCTTTTTACCAGCCTTCTGCTTTTCGAGCAGCTTGCGCTTACGCGTGATGTCGCCGCCGTAGCACTTGGCCAAAACGTTCTTGCGCAGCGCCTTCACGTTCTCGCGGGCGATGATGTTCGCACCGATGGCCGCCTGAATGGAAACTTCGTACATCTGACGGGGAATCAGCGTGCGAAGCCGCTGCACAAGCTCACGGCCGCGGAAGACGGCGTTCGAACGATGCATGATCGCTGAGAGCGGATCCACCTTGTCGCCGTTGATGAGGATATCTACACGCACCACGTCGGCCGCACGATATTCCTTGAACTCATAGTCCATCGAAGCGTAGCCGCGGGTGAGAGACTTCATGCGGTCAAAAAAGTCCAGCACGATTTCCGCGAGCGGCAGGTCATAAGTGAGGTGCACCTGGCGGCCGTGATAGGCGAGATTGGTCTGAACACCGCGCTTATCCTGACAGAGCTTCATGACGGCGCCGACATATTCATTCGGCACAAAAATCGTCACCGTATCGATCGGCTCACGAATCTCATCGATCTTGTCGACCGGCGGGAGCTTCGAGGGGTTTTCCACCTGCACGACTTCGCCGTCGGTCATCAGCACCTCATAAACGACGGACGGAGCCGTCGTGATGAGATCCATGTTGTACTCGCGCTCCAGCCGCTCCTGCACGATGTCCATGTGCAGGAGACCAAGGAAGCCCGCGCGGAAGCCGAAGCCGAGCGCCTGGGAGCTTTCGGGCTCAAAACGCAGCGCCGCATCGTTAAGCTGAAGCTTCGTGAGGGCGTCGCGCAGCGCGTCGTACTGATTCGATTCCACCGGAAAGAGGCCGGCAAACACCTGCGGCTTCACCGCCTTGAAACCGGGGAGCGGTTCCTCGGCCGGTTTCTGCGCAAGCGTTACGGTGTCGCCCACGCGAGCGTCCTTCAATTCCTTGATGCCCGCGATGATGAAACCCACCTCGCCCGCGGAAAGCGATTCGCGCATCTTGCTCTTCGGCGTAAAGACACCGATCTGCTCGACCAAATGCGTGGCATTGGTCGCCATCAGCGTGATCTTGTCCTTGGGACGCACCGTACCGTTGACGACGCGCACCAGCATCACTACGCCCACGTAGTTGTCAAACCATGAGTCGATGATGAGCGCCTGGAGCGGCGCCTGCGGATCACCCTTGGGCGGCGGCACATCGCGCACGACGCGCTCGAGAATGTCGTCAACGCCCATGCCGGTTTTGGCCGAACAAGGAATCGCATCGGTCGCATCAATACCGATCACGTCTTCGATTTCCTCTGCGGCTGCTGTCGGATCCGCGCTCGGCAGATCCATTTTGTTGAGCACAGGGATCACGGAGACACCGAGATCGATAGCGGTATAGCAGTTAGCGACCGTCTGCGCCTCTACGCCCTGCGTAGCGTCAACCACGAGGAGCGCCCCTTCGCAGGCCGAGAGCGAACGACTCACTTCATAAGAAAAGTCGACGTGCCCCGGGGTATCGATCAGGTTAAGCTCATAAATCTGACCGTCCTTCGCTTTGTAGCGCAGCGACGCCGTCTGCGCCTTGATGGTAATGCCGCGTTCGCGCTCAAGATCCATGCTGTCGAGGACCTGCTCGCTCATTTCGCGGTCGGAGAGGCCTCCGCAGCGCTGAATCAGGCGGTCGGCAAGCGTGGACTTACCATGGTCGATGTGGGCGATGATCGAAAAGTTTCGGATGTTCTGCATCGTCGATGTTGTAAATGCTTTGGGTCTTCAGGAAGCCCTTTAGAGCTCTGCCGGCAGCGGGCCCATTGATGAATCAATGGCCGGCGGTCTGAACGGCAGAGTGCTGAGAGATTCAAGATGAATTCATTGAAACGTCCGGCAGTCACTTGGGCGAAGCTGTCTGACGAAATGCGTTTTTTGGCCGACACTTCGTCATCGCCTCCAGCCTGAGTCCGACTGTTCCGGGCGCGGATTGGGACTTCCGCGTGAACAGATTATTTTATCAAAGCTCGTCCGCAGCGCCGCAGCTCAGCCGGTGCTTCGGTTGCCCCAAAAGCATAAAAAAGAAGCTTCCGGCCCAAAAGGTTCCCGGAAGCCTCCCAAATCACTTTGCTGGATCGAACACGATTCGAAATCAGCGGTTCCGTCTGGTTCAGTCCGCAAAGGCCTTGTAGATGACGGTTGAATTCGTGCCGCCGAAGCCAAACGAATTCTTCATCGCAGCGCGAATCTTCATCTGACGCGCCGTCTTGCCGACAATGTCAACGCCGGCACATTCCGGATCGAGGTTGTCGAGGTTGATGGTCGGAGGCGACACCTGATCACGGATGGCCATCACCGAGAAGACGCTTTCAATACCGCCGGCGCCGCCGAGCAGGTGGCCCGTCATCGACTTGGTCGAATTGACGGCCAGGCGAGCAGCGTGATCGCCGAAAACTTCGCGAATAGCCTTCACCTCATTGGCGTCACCCACCGACGTGGACGTGCCGTGCGCATTCAGATAATCGATTTCGTCGGGATTCATGCCGGCGTGGCGCAGCGCCATACGCATGCAGCGCACCGGACCATCGGTCGAAGGCGTCGTGATGTGATGCGCGTCGCCCGAAAGACCGTACCCGGCAATTTCTGCGTAGATCTTGGCGCCGCGTGCTTTGGCGTGGTCCAGATCTTCGAGTACGAGAACGCCTGCGCCCTCGCCCATCACAAAGCCGTCGCGGTCCTTGTCAAACGGCCGCGATGCGGCTTCCGGCGCGTCATTGCGGCGCGAGAGGGCATGCATGGCGTCAAACCCCCCGATGCCAAGCTTGCAGACTGTCGACTCCGTGCCGCCCGCGAGCATCACATCCGCGTCGCCGCGGGCGATGATATAGGCAGCTTCGCCGATAGCATGCAGCCCCGTCGAGCAGGCCGTAACGTGTGCAATGTTGGGGCCCTTGAGTCCCTTCATAATCGCGAGCTGACCCGAAGTCATATTGATGATGCATCCGGGAATCATGAAGGGTGAAATGCGGCGCGGACCGCGGGACACCATCGCGTCGTTATTGGCGCAGATAGAGGGCAGGCCGCCGATGCCCGCGCCGATTGCAACGCCAATCATCGGCGCATTCTCCTCGGTGACTTCCAGTCCCGAATCCTCGAGCGCCATCAGACCCGCGCCCACGCCGAAATGCACAAACTTGTCGAAACGGCGGACTTCCTTCACATCCAGGTATTTCCCGGCATCAAAGCCCTTCACTTCGCCCGCTATCTGACAGCCGAACTCCGAGGCGTCAAAGCCGGTGATGCGAGCGATGCCGCTCTTGCCTTCAAGCGCGGCAGCCCAGCTCGAAGCCAGATCGTTGCCGAGCGGGGAGATCAGGCCGAGACCAGTAACGACTACGCGGCGATTCATCATGTTGCAGTTTCCTTCAAAGTCAAAGGCTTGAAGCCCCTAGTGAAAACCGATGCAAGCGCAGAGACGCCTCTGAGCATTGCCAATGCGGTGCAATAGGTGGTTCGAGATCGTTCAAACTTCCCCTTTGCCTTCTGTATTCAGGCATTTCAGGGAATTTACAACTATTCGGATTAGCAGAAAAACGGGGTTTTGCCCATTCATTACGTGAAACGGGATCCGTTGCCGGATCCCGTTTTCATTGCCCTGCCTCGCCGTATGGAGCCCAATCGAGCAGCTTCAGACGGTGATCAGCGGCAGCTTGCTTCGAGACGCTGCCCGAACGTGCGAATTACTTCGCGACGGCGGCCTTGACGAAGTCGATGGCCTGCTGAACCGTACGGAGATTTTCCTGTTCGGTGTCGGGGATTTCGATGTCGAAAGCATCTTCGAGCGCGAGCGACATTTCAACCGTCGTCAGGCTGTCGGCACCGAGATCTTCAATAAAGGAGGATTCGTTCTTGATGTCCTCTTCCTTGATGCCAAGCTGTTCAGCAATGATCTTCTTGACCTTCTGTTCAATATCGTCCATTTGATTGTCTCTCCGGGTGGGGTTGAGCGTTCAGATGAACCCCGCGCTTGATGGAGCATACAGGGTCGTTAAAAAAGAATTTAGCTTTTAATTTTACCAAAACCAATCGGTTGTCGCCGCTGCAGATCAACCCATGTACATGCCGCCGTTCACATGAAGCACAATGCCCGTCACGTAAGCGCCCGCGGGCGATGCGAGGTAAAGGCAGGCGTTGGCCACATCATCCGTTTGGCCGAGACGACCGAGCGCGGTCTGACCGATCAGCGCCGTCTTGTGCTCTTCGGGAAGATCCTTTGTCATGTCGGTGTCGATGAAGCCCGGTGCGATGCAGTTGACAGTGATGCCCCGAGAACCGATTTCCCGCGCGAGCGACATCGTCATGCCGACCAAACCGGCCTTGGCGGCCGCATAGTTCACCTGACCGGCATTGCCCATCGCCCCCACGACCGAGGACATGGAAATAATGCGGCCCGAGCGCTGCTTCATCATCGGGCGAACACAGGCGCGCGCCAGGCGGAAGGCTGCGGTCAGATCGGTTTCAATCACCGTCTCCCACTGCTCGTCCTTCATGCGCATGACGAGACCGTCCTTGGTAATGCCGGCATTATTGATGAGCACATCAATGCGGCCGTATTCGGCCACGATGTCGTCGACGGCCTTCTTCGAAGCTTCAGCATCACAGACATTGAGCACAATGCCGCGGCCGCGGCCTTCAAAGGCTTTGCCGGCCTCGTCGAGCGCAGCCGCGCCCGCTTCCGAAGTGGCCGTGCCGATAACCACGGCTCCCGCCTGAAGAAAAGCTTCAAAGACCGCACGGCCAATACCGCGGCTCGCACCGGTAACAAGACAAATCTGCCCGGCGAGCGCGTCCGCCGCAAAGATCATTTTTTCCATGTCGTTGGTTCTCAATCAAAGGTGAAAATTCAATGAATACTTCAAGCTGCGAGCGCCTCGAGCGTCGCCTCGAGCGTCGCTTCGCTGCTGATGCCGTGGAGTCTGATCTCCGGTGCAATGCGCTTGACGAGCCCCGTCAGAACTTTGCCCGGCCCGCATTCCACGATGTCTGTGACGCCGGAGGCTTCCATGGCCTTCACAATCTTGGTCCACTGCACCGCCGACGATACCTGCTGCGCGAGGAGCGCGCGGATTTCGTCCGGGGTAGTGTGAAGCTGCGCCGTAACGTTGGCATACACCGGCACAGACGGAGCGCTGACTTTAACTTCGGCCAAATGTTTGGCAAGGCGTTCACCTGCCGGCGCCAAAAGGCTCGAATGAAAGGGCCCCGAAACGGCCAGCGGAATGGCTCTCCGGCAGCCGCGGGCCTTAAGAAGCTCTACCGCTTTGGCAAGGCCGTCGCTGCGCCCGGCAATCACCACCTGCCCGGGCGAATTGAAATTCACCGGCTCCACGGGCCCCACGGCAGAGGCTTCGCGGCAGGCTTCAATAACGGCTTCGTCATCGAGGCCAATGACGGCTGCCATGCCGCCCACACCGACCGGCACCGCTTCCTGCATGGCCTGCGCACGGAAACGCACAAGCTTCACGGCATCCTCAAAGGCAAATGTTCCCGCTGACGTGAGCGCAGAATATTCCCCTAAAGAATGACCGGCCATCACATCCGGACGGCGGCCGCCGGCAGCGATCCAAGCTTCATAAAACGCTGCAGAGGCCGCGAGCAGTGCGGGCTGCGTGTTCACCGTCAGGCTGAGCACTTCCGCCGGACCTTCTGCGATGAGTTTGACAAGATCTTCTCCGAGAGCAGCATTGGCGCGAGCCATATAGTCCGCAACGACAGCATTGTCGGCAAAACCCGAAAGCATGCCGACAGACTGGCTGCCCTGGCCGGGGAATACGAATGCAATGCGCATGAGTTTTTTCCTTTGGTTCCGTAATTGGTGTTCGAGACGATTCGCTTCCAAAGCCGCTCGGCCTTATTCGCTGCGCCAGCGCACAATCGCCGATCCCCAGGCCATGCCGGCACCGACAGCCTGCAGCAGCACCAGGCTGCCGTCTGAAATCTTTCCGCTTCGCACGGCTTCATCAAGCGCAAGCGGCACGGATGCCGCTGACGTGTTGCCCTGTTCCGACACGGTCTTGATCATCCGTTCGTCGGGAATGCCGAGCTTCTTGGCGACCATTGTCATAATGCGCAGATTGGCCTGATGGGGAATGTAGACGTCCACATCCTGCGGATCCACGCCCGCCAAGACGGCAACTTCCTGCGCAGACGACGTCAATCCGTCAACGGCAAGCTTAAAGACCTGACGGCCGTCCATATTGATGTAGGGACGCCCGCAAAGTTCGCCGTGATCAATCCGTGCCGTGAGACCGAGCACATTTTCATCGTAGGATCCGTCGGCATACATCCGAGCGGCCAGAATACCGGGCTTTGCCGAAGCCTCCAGCACCACTGCCCCTGCGCCGTCGCCAAAAAGCACGCACGTTGCGCGGTCCTTCATGTCGATAACGCGCGACATCGTTTCCGCCCCGATGACCAGCGCACGCTGATAGGGACCTGCACGGAGCATGGCATCGGCGGCATTAAGCGCATAAATAAAACCCGCGCACACTGCCTGTACGTCGAACGCCGCGCACCCCGCCGCGCCGATCAAACGCTGCACGGCCGCTGCCGTCGACGGAAATACCTGATCAGGCGTCGTCGTCGCCACAATGATCAGATCAATCGTCTTGGGATCAACGCCGCCCCCTTCAAGCGCCTTCTGTGCGGCTGCGGCAGCCAGCGTGGTAGTCGTTTCCGTCGTTCCATTGACGAAGCGTCGAGCTTCAATGCCGGTACGCGTACGAATCCATTCATCAGAAGTTTCAATGCCGTCGGCAGCGAGCCGTCGGGCAAGGTCCTCATTGGTGATGCGGGCCGCAGGAAGCGCGGACCCCGTGGAAATGATGCGGGAGTATTTGGCTGACATGAGCCGTCCTTATAGACAAGTCGCGTGAACGTTGGATCTTACCGATTTAAAGCCTGCGTTTGAAGTCCGTTTTTTCAACCACACGGCGTAACTCATTTGCGCCATACGGCTGCGGAACATCAGCCATGACTTTAACCGGATTCGGCAGACATGAAAAAGGGGACCCACTCCTGGATCCCCTTCTTTTCGAATCGCCCCGGCCGCTTCCTTCAGAAGCTCTTGGCCTTCGAGACTCCCTGACGTTAAACTGAAACCTTTTGCAAAGAGCACTTTCACCGTGGGGTGCGCGCGGCATCTCGCGCGAGGTTCATTAACGCTGCAGAAGCGTACCGGTTTGTTCGGTGCGGACTTATTCGTCCTGCTTCGTCGCGATGACCTTCTTGCCGCGATAGAAGCCTGTCGGGCTGATGTGATGACGGCGATGGACTTCGCCGGTCGTCGCTTCGACAGCCGTCGGAGGATTCTTCAAAAAGTCATGAGCACGACGATTGCCGCGACGGGCGACCGATTTCTTATTCTGCTGAACAGCCATGGCAAACCCCACGTAGGTATAAGCGAGTGTCGAACTAAATTACTTCCGTGACCAGGCACTCGTTCCAGAACACGGAATTCCATGATTGCGCCGCCGTCTAAATTGACAGGACGGCAAGCGGCGGATTGTACCAAATCCCCTGAAGAACCTCATGCAAAAAGCATCTTTTTTTAGGTTCGAAGAATTCAGTCCAATAAAAAAGGAGGGCAACTGCCCTCCTTCCCGGAAATCTGGAGCGGGAGACGAGTCTCGAACTCGCGACCTCAACCTTGGCAAGGTTGCGCTCTACCAACTGAGCTACTCCCGCACTGAGAAAATTAATTTTAATGAAAACCCAAAATAAGTCAAGACAGCCCATCAGAACGGCTCTACATATAAATGGGAGCGGGTTATCACCTATCTTTAGACTGCTGAGCAAAAAATCGGGACTCTCCGAAGAGAATCCCGATTTCGCACTAACTATCTATTCAGGCAAAGCTGATTAGAAGATGCTGATCGCGAGGAAGCCCAGAGCAACCGAGAAGACGATCGCGAGGACACCCGGGATGAAGAAGGCGTGGTTGAACACCCACTTGCCGATGCGGGTCGTGCCGGTGTCGTCCATCTGGACCGCGCCCAGAAGGGTCGGATAGGTCGGCAGAACGAACAGAGCAGACACAGCAGCGAACGAAGCGACGAGCATGCCGGAATCGCCAGGGTTGGCGGCGGTGATGCCGAGCGCCGCAACGATGGCCGGAGTGATGGCCTTAGCGGTAGCTGCCTGCGAGTACAGGAGCATGGCCGCGAAGAAGAACACGACAGCAAGCAGAGCCGGATAGGCAACAACGGAGTCAGCAGCGAACGTCTTGATTTCAGCCGTGTGGCCGGACACAAACGTGTCGCCGAGCCAGGCAACGCCGAGCACGCAGACGCAGGCAACCATACCGGACTTGAAGACCGAGCTTTCAGAGGCGATATCAGAGATGTCAACCTTGCAGCAAATCGTGATGAGCGTTGCAACGAGGAGCATCAGGGACATGATGGCGGCGTCACGAGGAACAATGACGGGGCTGATCAGACCGATGGCCGGCGAAATAGCGGACGCATAGAGCACCACGAAGAGCACGCCGATCAGGAAGATGCCGACGGAGCGCTTGGCAAAAGGCTTGAGTTCCGTCTGAGCGGCACCCTGACCAATCTTGACGAGACCCTTGGCAAGACGTTCCTTGTAGACCGGATCGCTGTCCAGATCCATGTTCTGGATCTTCGTCATGACGAAGGCCGTCAGCATGCAGCCGGCAAACGTGGTAACGAGCCAAATGCCGATCAAAGCCGGGTAGGACCAGCCGAACGGTTCAAGCACGCCGGACATGTAAATCACGGCTGCGGAAACCGGAGAAGCGGTAATGGCGATCTGCGAAGCCACGACGGCGATCGAGAGCGGGCAGCAGGGACGAATCTTCTGTTCCTTAGCAACTTCAACGATAACCGGAATCATCGAGAAGGCCGTATGACCCGTACCGGCGAAAATCGTCAGCACATAAGTCACGACAGGAGCGAGGTAGTTGATGTACTTCGGGTTGCTGCGCAGGATGCGTTCAGCAATCTGAACAAGATAGTCCAGACCGCCGGCGAGTTGCATCGCCGAAATAGCTGCGATCACCGATGCGATGATCAGAATCACGTCCCAAGGAATGTTGCCCGGCTTCATACCGAGAATCAGACCAAGTACGAGAACGCCGGCGCCGCCGGCATAGCCGATGCCGATGCCGCCCAAGCGAACACCGAGGAAGATCGCGCCCAAAAGGACGATGATCTGGAGAATGAGCATGATATCCATAATGCCTCCAGGCATGGATGAGAAACCCCGTCTGCCGCTGCTTCATTATTTGGCTCTATTGGCCGCTGCAGCTTGCATCAGAGGATGCGGAGACTGTCTGTCCTCGATCCCTTTACGGATATCTGAGTACCTGAGAATCCCGCTTTGGTGGTATTTGAACCTGCGGCCGTTCCGCTAGGAGCGACCGCAGTGTTCTATTTCCGGATCTTGCGTCCGGACGTCACCCGATTACTGTTCGAACTTCGGGTTGATCAGGTTGTCGTGCGTGAAGACCTTGTCCCACTGTTCCTGCGTGAGCATCTTCTTTTCGTCGACGATGAGTTCATGCAGGGACTTGCCGGTGAGGAAGCCTTCGCGAGCGATGTTCGCGCAGGGCTTATAGCCGAAGTGGGGCTTGAGAACCGTGATGATGCCGAGCGAGCCCATCACGAGGTCTTCGCAGTGCTTGGCGTTGACAACGATGCCGTCAATGCACTTTTCACGCAGAGCGTTGCAGGAGTTCGTCAGAACCTTCATCTGCATATACAGAGCGAAGGAGATGACCGGTTCCATCACGTTCAGTTCAAGCTGGCCGGCGGAGGCGGCAAGCATGACGGAGGTGTCGAGACCGATGGCGAGGAACGCAGCCTGATTCGTCACTTCCGGGATAACCGGATTGACCTTGCCCGGCATGATCGAGCTGCCCGGCTGGAGCTGGGGCAGAACGATTTCGCCAAGGCCGGTACGCGGGCCGGAGGCCAGGAGACGCAGGTCATTGCAGACCTTCGTGAGCTTGACGGCGAGGCTCTTGCAGGCCGACGAGAGGGCGACATAGGCGCCGCAGTCGGACGTGGCGGCGATCAGGTCATCGCTGTTGACGAACGGGATGCCCGTCAGTTCAGCGAGGCGCTTGACAGCCTTGGCCGGGTATTCCGGATGGCAGGTAACCGTCGTGCCGATGGCGGTGGCGCCGAGGTTCACGACCTTGAGGTGTTCCTGAGCTTCACGGATCGTCTTGATTTCGTCGCCGATCGTGGTGCCCCAGCCGTGGAATTCCTGAGCGAAGGACATCGGAACGGCGTCCTGCAGGTGGGTACGGCCCATCTTGAGGACATCCTTCGTCTTTTCTGCCTGCTTGTAGAAGCTGGCGACGAGGTCCTCAACGGCCTTCACGAGGACGTTGGAGCGAAGGATCAGCGAGAGGTGAAGAGCCGTCGGATACGTGTCGTTTGTCGACTGGCCGAAGTTGGCGTGGTCGTTCGGGGAGACCTTCTTGTCACCCTTCGCGAGGCCAAGGTGTTCGCAAGCGAGGTTGCAGATAACTTCGTTGCAGTTCATGTTCGTGGACGTGCCGGCACCACCCTGGAGCCAGTCAGTGACGAACTGATCGTTGTACTTGCCGGCGATGAGCTGGTCGCAGGCCCACACGAGCGCATCGGCAACATCAGCCGGGATCGTGCCGAGTTCCTTGTTCGTGAGCGCAGCGGCCTTCTTCACATAAGCGAAGGCGATGGCAAAGAACGGTTCCTGCGACATCGGCATTTCCGTGATGTGGAAATTCTGCTTGCCGCGCATCGTCTGGACGCCGTAGTAGACGTCATCAGGGATCTCGAGGGAACCAAGGAAGTCGTTTTCAATACGGGACATGTATATGCTCCTCAATATGTCCTAAGCGAGATTTCTGCGTTTGGGTCCGCTTTCATCCGCTTTGTGTTGAACCTTTGGATTCAGTCGAATTTCTAAGTAGAAACTCGTTGGTCCACCGAATCAAAAGGTGTTTTCTTTCGGTTCCGAGCTCTTCAAGCTAAGGGAATCTGCTTATCAGAGCTCGGGCACCTACCGAATAACTAAATATTACTGCGTAATCGGCTTGATGGGAATAGATTTCTTCTGCGTCGGCAGGACCTTATCGTAATTCCCCATACCCTGCTCAGCCATCTTGCGGCGGATGAAGGCGATCTGCGTCTTAAGGGGCAGATCCTTCGGGCAGAAGTCATGGCAGGCCAGCAGCGACATGCAGCCGAACACGCCGGACTCGTCACCGACCACTTCGTAGTAGTCAGCGTCGTTGCGTTCGTCGCGCGGGTCAAGGCGGAAGCGGGCAATCTTATTGATGCCCACAGCGCCGATGAAGTCCGGACGGACGCGAACCGTACCGCAGCCGGCAATGCAGCAGCCGCATTCCACGCAACGGTCGAGAACGTAAATGTCTTCGGCGAGCTGCGGGTCCATCGGCACTTCCTTCTTGCGAAGGTCGATTTCCTCGTTCTTCATGTGAACCCATGTTTCCATGCGTTCGGACATGTTGCGCATCCACTTGCCGGTGTTGACCGAAAGGTCGCCGATGAGTTCGAACGCAGGCAAGGGGGCGAGCGTGAATTCCGTCGGAAGGTCCTTGGTAAGCGTACGGCAGGCGAGGCCGGGCTTGCCGTTGATCAGCATGGCGCAGCTGCCGCAAATACCAGCGCGGCAAACGAAGTCGAACTGCAGGGTCGGATCCTGCTCGTTGCGCAGATCGTTGAGCGCAATGAAGAGCGTCATCGAGTCCGATTCCTGGAGCTCGTACGTCTGCATGTGCGGAACGCTGTCAGGATCCTGCGGGTTGTAGCGCAGGATGCTGATCTTGAGCATGCGGTGCTGCTTCTTAGCAGCGGGAGCGGCCGGGGCGGCGGGAGCCGCCGGGGTCTTCTGAGCTTCTTGGGTCATTTTTGTTACCAGCTCCAAATTAGTCGTTCAGCGGTTCGTCGATGCGTTCGTTGCGGCCCAGCAGGCGCTTGGGCAGCAGGTGCTGATACGGCATGATCGCGTCCTGAATGGCCCAGCGATCCTTGCCTTCGGCTTCCATCTTCTGACGGATAGCATCAACTTCAGCCTGACGCTTGGCAGATTCGGGGTTCTCGATGTAGTTCTTCACACCGTAGCCGCGGAAGCCCGGGGGAAGTTCCATCTTGCTGATGTCGAGCGGCTGATACGAAAGAGTCGGCAGCGTATCACCGTCCTTCCAGGTCGCAATCGTGCGGTTGAGCCACTTGACGTCATCGCGAACCGAGAAGTCTTCGCGGTAGTGAGCACCGCGGGATTCCTGACGATTGAGAGCGCCGTAAGCGACCGTCAGAGCGACGCGCAGCATCGAGCGGGTGCGGTAGGCATAGACGAGTTCGGGGTTGTTGCCCACGACGTCCTTGACCGGGATGTTGAAGGAGCGCTTGTAGAGTTCTTCGAGCTCCGTCACCGCTTCTTCCATATCCTTGCCGCGGCGGAAGATGCCGATCTTGGTCGTCATCACTTCCTGCATGCGGGTACGCAGCTTGACGGCGTCTTCATTGCCGGTGCACTTAATGAAGCCGTTGAGTTCGTTCTGAACCTTGGCGAGCGACTCGTAAATGATCGAAGTCGGGATGTCGATGCCGTTTTCGGACTTTTCGCAGAAGTCGGCGATGAATTCACCGACAATCATGCCGGCGACGACGGTTTCAGCAACCGAGTTGCCGCCGAGGCGGTTGAAGCCGTGCATATCCCAGCAGGCGGCTTCGCCGGCAGCGAAGAGACCTTTGAGCTGCGGAGATTCGCCGGTCGGGTTCGTGCGGACGCCGCCCATCGTGTAGTGCTGGGCCGGACGAACCGGAATCCATTCCTTCGTCGGATCAACGCCGAGGAAGTAGTGGCAGATTTCGTAAACTTCACGAAGCTTATGCTTGATGTGATGTTCGCCAAGCAGCGTGATGTCGAGCCAGAGGTGTTCGCCGTACTTGGTCTTGACGCCCTTGCCCATAGCAATGCGTTCTTCCATGCGGCGGGAAACCACGTCGCGGGAGGCGAGTTCCTTCTTTTCCGGTTCCACGTCCGGCATGAAGCGGTAGCCGTCAACGTCGCGGAGCAGACCTCCGTCACCGCGGCAGCCTTCCGTCACCAGAATGCCGGCCGGGAAAATGCCCGTCGGGTGGAACTGAATGGCTTCCATGTTCGAAAGCGAGGCAACGCCGGTGGTGAGCGCCAGGTCGTAACCCACGCCGTCGCAAATGACCGCGTTCGTCGTGACGCGGTAGATACGGCCGGCACCGCCGGTGGCGATGGCAGTGGCCTTGGCCACGTAGGCCATCAGTTCGCCCGTGATCAGGTCACGGACGATAGCGCCGTAGCAGCGCTTGCCGTCGTGAATCAGACGAAGCGCTTCAACGCGTTCGATCACCGGAACCTTTTCTGCGATGAGGCGGTCGGACACCACGTTGAGCATGGCGTGGCCGGTACAGTCGGAGACGTAGCAGGTACGCCACTTCTTCGTGCCGCCGAAGTCACGCTGATTGGCGAGACCCGCTGCTTCCTTGCGTTCGGTAATCGTGACCTTTTCACCGTTGATGATCACCTGACGGTCGCCCGGGGTGATGCGGCTCCAGGGACAGCCCCAGGCGGCGAGTTCGCGCACAGCCTTGGGCGAGGTGTTCACAAACATGCGGACGACTTCCTGATCAGCGCCCCAGTCCGAACCGCGGACCGTATCGCCGAAATGGACGTCTTCATTGTCGCCCAAGCCTTTGATCACGTTGCCGAGCGATGCCTGCATACCGCCCTGAGCGGCCTTGGAGTGGCTGCGCTTCGGCGGAACGAGGGAAAGGACGATCGAGTCGTGACCGCGGCGCTTGGCAGCAACAGCCATGCGGAGTCCAGCAAGGCCGCCGCCGATGACCAGCACGTCGGTGTAAATGATTTTCATGAGTTTTTCCTCGGAAATCCCGCCTATTGGGCGGGAGGATCGGAACGCAGCTCCTGTCTGCGCATCCGCCCAGTCTTCTAAGAAGCCCTGCGCCTGCCTTCTTTCGAGGCCGTTCGCAGAACCGCTCCGGCTTTTTGAGCCTATTCCCGTTGGTTTTCGCCGCCGCCGCCGCATCTGCCCGCGTTCGTCTGAACGGAACTTCTGTATTGGAAGCGGGGAAAACTTCCTATACAGGTCTTAAAGCGCATTGTCGACGTTCCGTTTCTGGGACTCGCACCCAAGGAGGACATCAAAACCCGAGGCATCATGATGAAGCCCCGCGGCTAGAACCCGGAAGACGCTTAGGGAGGGATGAAAACATCTGCGCCCAATTCACCTGAGTCGCTGTTCTCCTTCGAGCGGCTCAGTCAAACTAAAGGCATCCGAAGCCATTCCTGACGGCGTTTCTGCGGCAACCCGATCTTTTTTCCGGCAAACGGATCCTGAACGGTCTGCACAAAACTGTTGGGTCTCTAAGCTCTTCTACTTAGAAGTCTAACAACCTGTTGCATCTGGAACCACAGAGTTTTACGTTCAGACTGCGTTAATTGCTTATTCCAACGCAAAGAACCCGTGGATTTCCCTTGGCCTTCTGATCTATTTCTAACGGATAAGTATTGAGTCGTCGGCGCGCAGTTTAGCCGTCGACCTATCCCTGGAATATTCGTATAAACCCCTAATAAAGCCTGACTTTTAAAGCGAAGCTTTTGTTCTGTCGAATGCAGAAAAATTCTGTTTTATTCCTTTTATTTCATATAAATAATAAAATCTTTAAGTCTCTATTACAGATAGAAGGGATCTAAAGCATTGATACTCTATTGTAGGTAGGTATTTACGTTAATAACACCATAGCATAACTCACCGAACAGATTGTTCGGTTTTACTTTACGAATATAAGTCTTTTTACCTATATTTCCTCAAATTTCACTTCTAATTAAATATTAATAAATTATTTTTAGAGATACATTTTATAAATCTCTTCGGAAAACCCTAACGAGATATGCCTTTCGACATTTCACTTAGATCGCATCATGGGTCATAAATAGTTTGTGCTTAACAACATTCATAACCAGGACCTCTATTAACTCCCCAAAATCGATAGAATCAAGCATCAGAACTTTTTTCCTAGATGCTCTCGGAAGCACCTACAAGAGGAGAACTCAAATGGCCAACCGTATCGTTCAGACTGATTACGCTCCCGCCGCCATTGGTCCGTACAGCCAGGGCGCCTTCACGCAGATTGCGCTTTACTGCTCAGGGCAGCTCGGCATTGATCCGGCCACGGGAAAATTGGCTGACGGCATTGAAGAACAAGCAACGCAGGCCTTCAAGAATCTGCGCGCAGTCATCACGGAAGCCGGTCTCACGATGGCCGATATCGTCAAAGTAACGATCTTCCTTACCGATATGGCCAATTTCGACGCTGTCAACAAAGCCATGAAAACCTTTGTGCCGGCGCCGTTCCCTGCCCGCTCCTGCTTTGCCGTGGCGGCGCTCCCGAAGGGCGGCCTCGTTGAAATTGAGGCAATCGTTGATCGCATCGGTCAGCCCTTCTGAGCGTGAAGGCCCCCGCACCCATGCCGCCGCGTCCTTATGCCCGGCCTGCCGCCGAATCCTCTTCAGCCGCCTCTGAGCGCCGAGGAGGCTCTCGTCCTGCGGGCGAGATCAAGAGCGGCAAGCTTGACCCGCTGCCGGTGCGTCTCAAGCGCTTGGGACTTGTCTCCGACTGGGATTTCGTGCTGCATCTTCCGCTGCGCTATGAGGACGAAACCCGCATTGATCCGATCGGTCTGCTGCGGGCGGGGGAAACGGCTCAAATTCAGGGTGAAGTAGTGCGTTCGAGCACCATTTCAACGGCCCGCGGTCCGCAGCTGGTGGCTGAACTCGCTGATCAGACCGGGAGGGTGACGCTGCGCTTTATCCACTATTACCCGACGACGCGCTCGCTGCTCACAATAGGGACGACGCTGCGGGCCTTCGGCGAACCTCGTCCGGCCTATTCCGGCGGACTTGAACTCATTCATCCCAAACTCAAGAAGCCCGTGGCCGGTGAAGATGCGCTTCCTTCGTCACTCACGCCGGTTTATTCGCTCGGCGAAGGGATACAGCAAACCTGGCTGAGAAAGCGTATCAACCGTGCGCTTCTCGATCTAATGGGGATGGATGATCCGCTGCCGGCGGAAGTTGCCGCAGCGCTGCAGCTGCCCGGTCTCAAAGCTTCGCTTGAATACCTGCACCATCCGCCTGCCGATGCGCCCCACGAACCGCTGATGAACCGTACGGATCCGCACTGGCAGCGGCTTAAATTCGATGAGCTGCTGGCCCAGCAGATCACGCTTAAACAACTGCGCGCAGCCGTGGGGCAGGAAAGTGCACCAGCACTCACCGATTCGGCCGCAAAGCTCACGACAGCCTTTCTCAATGCGCTGCCCTTCGCACTCACACGGGCCCAAACGCGCGTGTGGGATGAAGTCGCGCACGATCTTGCCGAGCCTCGTCCCATGCACCGCTTGGTTCAGGGGGATGTCGGCTGCGGCAAGACCGTCATTGCCGCCATGGCGGCGCTTCGCGCGATTGAAGCCGGACGGCAGGCAGCCTTAATGGCGCCGACGGAAATTTTGGCCGACCAGCATTTGGAGAGAATCGCCCGCTGGCTTGAGCCCCTCGGCGTAAAAATCGTGCGCCTTACCGGCCGCCTCAAAGCTTCTGAAAAAGCCGCCGCGCTGGCCGCTGCCGCGTCCGGTGAGGCTCAGCTTGTTATCGGCACGCATGCGCTCATTCAAGAGGGCGTTGCCTTCAAGGCACTCGGCCTCGCGATTGTCGACGAACAGCACCGCTTCGGCGTCGAGCAGCGCTTAGCACTCACGCGTCTCATGCCGGACGGACGCCGTCCGCATCTTCTGATGCTTTCTGCTACGCCCATTCCGCGCACGCTGGCAATGAGCTATTTCGCCGACATTGATGTATCCGTGATTGACGAACTTCCGCCGGGCCGAACCCCCGTTGCCACCAAGCTTGTTCGTCTGGACCGACGCGATGCCGTTCTCGCCGTTGTCAACGATACCGTCAGCAAAGGACGGCAGGTGTACTGGGTCTGTCCGCTGATTGAAGAAAGCGAAATGCTGGACCTGACGCCTGCGTCGCGATGCGCCGAAGAGCTTGCAGCCAGACTTCCGCACGTTCGCGTGGGTCTCCTTCACGGCGCAATGAGCGCAGCTGAAAAGGAAGCGGTGATGTCGGACTTTGCTGCCGGGCGCATTGAGCTTTTAGTCGCCACAACAGTGATCGAAGTGGGGGTCGACGTGCCCAACGCCACTCTGATGATTATTGAGCATGCAGAGCGCTTCGGCCTTGCTCAGCTTCACCAGCTTCGAGGACGCGTCGGCCGCGGCGGCGGAGCTGCCGCCTGTGTTCTGCTTTTTGACGGCAATCTTTCCGAAACGGGCAAAGAACGCCTGAAAATCATCCGAGAAAGCAATGACGGCTTTGAAATTGCCCGGCGCGACCTCGAGCTGCGCGGTCCGGGGGAATTTCTCGGTGAACAGCAGTCCGGCATGCCCATGCTTCAGTTTGCCGATCTGGATTCCGACGCTGAGCTCGTTGAGACAGCATCACGCACGGCCGACCTGATGCTCAAGCAATACCCCGAGCAGGCCGCGCGCCACGCCGCAAGGTGGTTTTCCGCTAAAGCGGAGCTCTTAAAAGCTTGACTGCAGCTGGTTAAGTACTGATTTTTTAACACCTTCCCAACATTTCCATCATGACACTCACTGAACTGAAATACGTTATCGCTGTCGCGCGGGAGCGGCACTTCGGCCGCGCCGCAGAAAGCTGCTGCGTGAGCCAGCCTTCCCTCTCGGTAGCTATCAAAAAGCTCGAAGAAGAACTCGGTGTCACGCTCTTCGAACGTCGTTCGAACGACATTGCCGTCACGCCCATCGGCTCTCAAGTAATCGCTCAAGCCCAGAAGGTGCTCGAAGAAAGCCGCCGCATCATCGACATTGCCCACAGCGGTCAGGATCCGCTCTCGGGACCGCTGCGCCTCGGCGTGATTTATACGATTGCGCCCTATCTTCTGCCTGAGCTCATCAGTGCGATGACCGTTGCCACGCCCAAAATGCCGCTCTTCCTTGAAGAGAACTTCACTTCTGAGCTGCTCAACAAGCTTCGCTCGGGGCAGATTGATGTGGCCGTCACCGCCAACACGCTCTCCGACACAGGCTTCATGACCCAAGAGATCTATGAAGAGAACATGGTCGTGGCCGTACCCGCGCATCACCCTTGGGTGAACCGCTCCTATGTGGGTCCCGATGAGCTCAAAGACCAGACGATGCTCCTGCTCGGCACCGGCCACTGCTTCCGTGATCAAATTCTCGGCATCTGCCCCACCATGGCGCGCTTCCAGGCTTCGGCCTCCACTGTGCAGCGCACCGTTGAAGGCTCTAGTCTGCAGACGATCTGCCACATGGTCGCTCAGGGCCTGGGCATCACCGTGCTGCCGTCGTCGGCCGTGCCCTATCTTGCGGGGCTTTCCAACACTGTAAAGATCATTCCGTTCAAGAATCCCACGCCGACGCGCCGCGTTGTGCTCGTCTGGCGCAAGAGCTTCACCCGCATGGCGGCGGTGGACGCACTGCGCGAGCAGATGAAGAAGCTTCGCCTGAATGGCTGCGTGCCGCTTAACGAACCCGCACTTCTGCGCTGATCTCGACGGCTTCGAGCACTCAAACCAAGGAATCCGCCATGACCGATGACCAGCAGCCGGCCCCCGGCGCAGCAGAACGCAGAAGGAGCACTGCTCGATCTGCTGCCGCCAAGCGAGTGCGCGGCGATTTCGTCGCTCAAATTCCCAAACGGTTTTCAGAAGGCTTCACGGAACGCATCGACCTCATCATTCGGATCGTCTTTATGGTCGTGGTGGCCGTCGGCTGCTACCTTGTGCTCGAACCGTTCCTGACAGCCATTCTGATCGCTGCCGTACTTGCAGTCGTAACCTGGCCGGTTTTCAACAAACTGCGCAGCGGCATGCGGCAGTCCTCTACCGCGGCAGCCTCGGTGATGGTTTTGTCGATTGTGGTGCTGGTGCTCATCCCGCTCTCCTTCCTGCTCGTCGCCTTGGCGCAGCAGGTGCCTCGCGGGGTGCAGGCCGCAGCGGCCTGGCTTAAGGACCCGCTGCCGATTCTCCAGGCCGTGCAGAGCATCCCTTATGCGGGCGATTGGCTTTACGGAGAACTCGTTTCAGCCATCGATCCGCAGACCTTTGCGCACACAATGCAGCGCATTCTCGAGCCGCTTTCCACGTGGGTGCTTAACGCCGCAGTCAATGTCGGCTCGGGCGTCATGCAGCTCGCCTTCGTGACTTTCATCGTGTTCTTCTTCTATCGCGACGGTTCGTGGTTTGCTGACCGCATTTCGGCCGTGGTTGAACGCGTTTCGGGCGGGATTGCCGAAGAAATCACCAAGATTCTCGTCAACACCACTCGTTCAGTGGTCTTCGGAATCGTGGGCACTGCCATTGGTCAAGGACTCGTTGCCGGCATCGGCTTTTGGATTGCGGGAGTTCCGGGCGTACTCATCTTGTCCTTTGCCGTCTGCGTGCTGTCTGTCATTCCAATCGGCCCTCCGCTCATCTGGCTGCCGGCAGCCGTCTGGCTTTGGAGCAAAGGGGAACTTGGCATGGCGGCGTTTCTCGTTCTTTGGGGAACACTTGCCGTCTCAAGCGTAGACAATTTCATCAAGCCGCTCTTGATTGCCCGCGGCACTTCAATGCCGATCGCGCTCATCTTTCTCGGCGTATTCGGCGGCGTGCTCGCCTTCGGCTTCCTCGGCCTCATCCTCGGGCCGCTTCTGCTTGCCGTCGGCATTGCGCTCTTCTCGGCCTGGCTTAAGCGCCCGGTCATTGCGCTAGCCAATGCTGCGGAGCAAGCCTCTGCGGCGGAACAGCCTGCGGCCGCGGACAGCGAAAAGCTTTAAGCCTCACGAAGCACTGCGGCGGCTTAAGAAGCCGCCGCAAGAATGAAAGCGCAGCCGAATCACTCGCAGCGCAGAATTTTCGCGAGTCCGCCGCGGCTCGTTTCCCGGTATTTGGCGTTCATGTCCTTGCCGGTTTCATACATCGTTTTAATGACTTCATCGAGCGGCACGCGCGGTGCACTCGTGCGCCGAAGCGCCATACGAGCGGCATTAACAGCCTTGACGGCAAAAATGGCATTGCGTTCGATGCAGGGCACCTGCACCTGACCGTTCACCGGATCACAGGTGAGTCCCAGCGAATGCTCCATGCCGATTTCGGCAGCCATTGCCACTTGCGAGGGCGAACCGCCCATCACTTCTGCAAGACCGGCTGCCGCCATCGAACAAGCAACCCCCACTTCCCCTTGGCAGCCCACTTCTGCACCGGAAATGGAGGCGTTTCTTTTGAAGAGCCCGCCTATTACAGCTGAAGCCAGAAAGAAGCGCAGGCAGGGTTCGGGCTTGGGCTCGCCGATAAACTTCGCCCAGTACGCAAGCACTGCCGGAATCACGCCGCAGGCTCCGTTGGTGGGCGCTGTAACCACACGGCCGCCGGCAGCGTTTTCTTCAGACACCGCAAGCGCAAACATGTTGATCCAATCGAGCACCGCCATAGGATCCACGGAAAGACGTGCGGTCGATTCGAGCGCACGGTTAAGTGATGGGGCACGGCGCTGCACTCTCAGCGGACCGGGCAGCAGCCCTTCAGTATGAATGCCTCGCGCAATGGCTTCTTCCATCACTTCGCGAATTCGCGCAAAGTGCGCGTAGATTTCTTCGCGCGTATGAAACACCAATTCGTTTTCCATCGCCAGACTGGAAATGGAGAGCCCCGTTCTTTCACAGGCGGCAAGCAGTTCCGCAGCATTCTTATAGGGGTAAGGCACGGGTTTTTCGGCCTGCGGCTCCAAACCAAAGTGCGCATCATCAACGATGAAGCCGCCTCCGATCGAATAGTAGGTATTCGAATAGAGCAGTCTGCCGGCATCATCCCAGGCAGAAATCTTCATGCCGTTTTCATGTTTAGGCAGAAATTCCGCATGAAAGACCAGCCCCGAAGCCCTGAGAAACGCCGCTTCATGGCGGCGGCCAAGATCAATGCGTTCGTCTTGCTCCACCCGCTTGATGATTGAAGCAATCTCTTCGAGCGGCACGGTCTCAGGCAAATAGCCTTCCAGCCCGAGGATGACAGCGAGGTCTGTATGGTGACCGCGGCCGGTAAGCGAAAGCGACCCGTAGACATCCACCTGAATGCGCGCCGTCTGCTCTAGCAGATTTTTCTCAACGAGCTCGCTGAGAAAAGCAGCACCGGCCTTCATGGGCCCAACGGTGTGTGAGCTCGAGGGACCAATACCGATCTTATAGATGTCAAAGGCGCTGATCATGGGGGAATCTTGGAGATTTGAAGAGTTGTGAAGCACATAGCCGGCAGGATTGCCCGCCGGCGGTCGGAAAGTGTATCAAGCGGCACACAGTCCATGAGAACGACATGTTCGTATACCAAAAAAATACCCGTCCGAGGAAAAGAATTTCCGCAAACGGGCTTTTGCTTTGGTCCATCACGTCAAGAGCGGCGGAACTGCCGCCCTGACGTTTGAGCGCTATTGCGCAGGCATTAAACCATGATCAGCGCGCAGACGATGGTCGCAGCCAGCATCGGCAGAGCCGTGCGCTTGATCACTTCGATCGGCGAGACCATAGCGATACCGGAGACGAGAATCGTCACGCCGGCAAGCGGAGAGGCCGTACGGCCGGCAGCACCAGCAAGGAACGCGAGACCGCCCAGACCCTGAATCGACATGCCGAAGTCTTCAGCATGCGGGGTAACCGTTTCATTGAAGGCCAGCGTAGCCGCGTCGCCTGAACCCGTGATCACACCCATGATGAACGGGCCGATCGAACCGCCCCAGCGGGCGATCTCATTGGATTCCTTGAGCGACTGCACAAAGACATCGATCAAACCGGCTTCACGCAGACCAGCAGCGAACACGCCCGCAGCAATGATGATGCCCATCACGTCAGCATAGCCCTTGCCGCAGCCGTTGAAGAATTCCTTCGTGAAGGTTTCGGGATTCGGACGAGCAACCGCCAGCGCGATCACCGCACCGAGCACCATGGCCTGCGCCACGCCCATCTTGATGAACGGGCACCAGAGGTTGCCGACAACCAGAATGGTGATCGGAACGAGCGGAACCAGCGCCTTAATGGGATTGGGCGTGAAGTCGTCCGTCTTCTGTGCCTTGGACTCATCAATCTTGGCGTTCTTGTCGCCCTTGCCGTCACCCAGCAGGATGCACATGATGAGCGTACCGATCACGCCGAAAGCACCGATCATGATCGAGTACGGCGCATGGAAGCCGATGAACTCCATCACGTCAATGTGCGCCATGTTGGCCACGTACGGATTGTGGGACGTACCCGGCGAGAGGTAGGAGCCGATCGTACCGGCAAGCACCGCAGCAGCGGCGCCGGCAGGCTTGATGCCCGCGCGGAGCATCACCGGAATCAGCGTGGAGCCGACGGCTGCCGCGCAGCCGGCAGCTGACGGGATGGCGATATTAACGAAGAAGGTAATCGCCGTGCAGACCGGAACGAGGAAGATGCCAAGACCGCGAATCGGCGCGGAGAGGTAGTGAACGAGCGAGCGGTCAGCCTCTGTGTACTTAGCAACGAAAGCAAAGCCCATCGAGCCGCAGATGGCCATCACCAGCGAGGCGTTGGTCATCGATTTGGCGAAGGCATTCAGGCCGCCGACGAGGTTCCATGAAATCAAGCAGAGCAGAAGGCCGGAGCCAATCAGCACAAGGCGTGTTTCATAGCGTTTGATAAGGCAGTACACGACTGCAAATATCACCAATACGGCAACCCATTCGGTAATACCCATGGCGAGATCTCCTTGATGGAAGAAATGTTGTATCTAATTATTTATTATTAGGCGAGTTCATTATGCACGGTTTTGCATACTTCAGGACTAGTAGATACGCGTGGTAGACCACATTTTTTTGTAATAACTGCGTTTATCAATTAGATACGAAATACTTCCTGCCGATACCAGGAAAGTTCATGAATACTTTCCGCAATATCCGCAAGGGCTTGATGCTTGTTGACACAAGTTCCGACCCAAACTTTTTCCGGAGCCCACCGGCGGCAGAGTTCCTTGATGGTTGACACGTCAATCGAGCGATAGTGGAAATAACGCTCCATGCCGGGAATCCAGCGCGCCATAAAGCGGCGGTCCTGACCGATCGTATTGCCGCACATTGGGCTTTTGCCTTCTGGCACATAGCGGCGAAAGACCTCAGTGAATATCTGCGCGCATTTTTCTTCATCCACCGTACTTTCAAGGCATCGTGCAACAAGTCCGGATTTAGTATGCGTTTCCGTATTCCAAGCATCCATCCCGTCGAGCACAGCCTTGGGCTGATGAATTGCCACCACAGGACCTTCATGAAGAATGTTCAAATTCTTGTCCGTAATGATCGCTGCCACCTCCAGGACGCGATTCACCTCGGGCTGCAGCCCCGTCATTTCCATATCAATCCAAATGAGGTTGTCGTCGGCATAGGACGGATCCCGTTCAATGGCATTTGCGCAAGGCTCTGTAGTCATCTTCGCTCTAATCTCTAATAAATAAGTGCCGGCATTGGGAAACTGCGGCGCCAGACCGTCTGCTCACCGCCGACCTGCAAGTCAACTTGCCGGAAGTCTAACGCAGGCGGCGAATACTTCCTGCCGTCAAGATGAAGCATCAGCCATCCGACCTGCGATAATTTGGCCAAACCACAGCGGCTGCCGCACGATCAAAACGCCTGAAGCCAGAGACCTCCTGTCAACGAATGCAACTTTCTGCCAACAACATCGAGCACATTCTTCTCATCTCCTGCGCGCTCTACGTCTTCGTCGAGTGCTTTGCCTGCGCACGTCAGGTCATTGCTGCAGAACGCGGAATCGGCAAGGTGCCGACGGGATTCCGAAACAAACTGTCATTGGCGGCTCATCAGAAAGCCGCAGCTTTTACAAGTGAATCGGCCCAGTCGCGCCTGGTGCTCGCCTTTGTCTCCGCGGCATTTGCCGTGCTGATGACCACGGGGCATGGTCTCACCTATCTCACAGCCCTCTTTGAAACCCTCACGGACAACACGCTTCTCGTGCAATGGTCGCTCCTTGTGAGCATCATGGGGCTCATGGTCGTCGTGTCTCTTCCGCTGGAGTGGCTGATTCGGTACCGACTGCGGGAACGGTTCGGCTATCAGCGGCGATCGCGCAAGGAATGGTTTAAGCGAACCGTCGGCATTTCAACCGCCGGCTTGGCAGCTGCGCTCCCCGCAACAGCGCTCCTGCTCATACTGTGCGAAGTGACCGGTCCGTATTGGTGGCTCCTCCTCTGGATGCTCTATCTGGCGTGGCTTTTCTGGCGCTGGCGGCTTTCGCTGATGCGCGGACAACTTTGGAGCCGAGCCTCTCGGCCAATCCAAAATGAAGCCCTTCGCCGCAAGGTCCGCTCGCTGCTCGCAGAGGAGGGCTTTCGCATGGAGGATTTGGTCATCATGACGCGGCCGCCAGCCTGGAAGTACGCACACGTGCTGCTGCCGGGCAGCGGAGAACTTCGCCGCGTCGTTGTTTTTGCTGATACAGCAGCCAAACTCACGGAAGACGAACTGCTCGCCGTCATTGCTTCGCAGGCTGCGCGCATCAAGTTTCACCACGGCCCCTGGCGCATTGCGCTCTCGGCAGCAGGGGGTTTTATCACCTGTGCTGTACTCGGCTGGGCCGCAAACACGCCGGTATTTTTTGAAGGGCTTGGATTCTCACCTATTCTCACCGTCATGCAGCCCGGCACCCACGCCGGATTTGCCATGGCTGCGGCGGTTATTGCCTTCCCGATCGTCTTCTTTCCGCTGCGGGCGCTCAACAACTTCATCATCCGGCAGCTTCGCGACGCCGCAGACCGGTGCGGCGCGGCAAAAATGGGCGGCGATACGCTCGCACGGGCACTCGCCAAGCTTCACCGCGACTACACCAATACGCTTACGCCCTCGCGCTTTTATTCGGTTTTGCACTACGATCACCCGCATGCTGCCATGCGCGTTGCGCATCTTCTAAAGTACATGCGTGCACGCAAACTCGAGCCGCACCTTGCGGATCCGGCACCAGCGCTCCCAACGGTGCTCTCTCAGGAGCAAGCCATTACACGAGCGCTGCGCCGTGAACGCACGTCCTTTAACGCTGCCCGGCGTGAAGCCGAAGAAGCCCTCACTCAGGAACTGCTCACGCAGCACGACTGGGTTGACGATGACGGTTTTGAGGACGATCCCAGCAAAACCGGAAAATCCGAACGCCCAACACCGAAAGCTTCAATTTCAATGCCTGACGTCCCCCATATTGCCGCAGTGACTCCTGCGGCATCCTCACCTTCTCAGCATGGCTAAACGCAACTCTTCCGGCCTACGTCCGGCCTCTGCCGCACAGCCCGAAACACTCCTTTTCGGCCGAGTCACTGCCGGTCACGGGCGCCACTATGTCGTCACGCTCGATACCGGTGAACAGCTCGTAGCACACCGCCGCGGGAAAAAGGGAGATGTCGCCGTGGGGGACCGGGTGGGCTGCACGCCTCCCGTCTCGGGCATTGCCGTAATTGAGACGATTGAAGATCGTCGAACGCTCCTATACCGCTCTGACGAGTGGCGCGTAAAAACCTTAGCCGCCAACGCGGATCTCTGCGCTGTCGTTTTTGCACCGCGGCCGAGCTTTAACCCGTGGTTCATCTGGAAGGCGCTGCTGGCTGCCCATCAAGCCGGGATCCCGGCAGTTGTCATCCGCAACAAGCTCGATCTGTCAGAAGGCCGAGCGGCCGCCGACCAGCAAACAGCGCTGCTGCGCTCGATCGGCGCACAGACGATTGAAATATCAGCGTCCGAGCGGCCTGATGAAGCCCGCGCCAAACTGCTCGAAGTCTTTACGGGCAAAACCGTGCTCCTCGTCGGACAGTCCGGTATGGGGAAGTCGACGATCCTCAATCTCCTTGTGCCGGAAGCTAACGCGCAGACGCGAGAATTTTCCGAAGCACTTGACCTCGGCAAGCAGACAACGACGGCGGCTGCCTGGCACGCAGCCCCTGAATGGCAGGGTGCCGTCATCGACACGCCGGGTTTTCAGGAGTTTGGGCTCGCTCATCTGTCGCTTTCAGACATTCTCCGCGCCATGCCTGACATCGCCGAACACGCCGTCGGCTGTCGCTTTTTCAACTGCCGCCATCTCCATGAACCCGGCTGCGGCGTCAAAGCAGCACTTGAGGCCGGCTTGATTGACCCCGCCCGCTACGCCTTTTATGAGGCTGCGGCTAAGGATGCGGATCCGCTGCCTCGCTAACGGCTGCCCTTTTTTCTGAAGCAAATTCGGCAGACGATCTTTGGACATTGTCAATTCCGCAGCAGGTTACTTCTCTCGACGGATAGTTTTTGCGGCCGATCTCTTCCTACAATCTTTCGCCGCCCAATAAGCGGCCGCAAGAATAAAGAATACAGACCAGTCATGATCACCGACCCTACCCTGTCGAGCACGGATCCAAAGCCTTCAGCGCCCAAAGCGCCTAAGGTCATCCGCATCACGCCTCGCCCGGCGCTGCCCATTCCGCAGTCCGGCCCCGTTACGCGTGCGCCGCGTCCCGACGGACTTCCCGGCACGCGCTGGATCGACCGCCTTGGCCGACCGCTCACCGACCTGCGGATCTCCGTCACCGACCACTGCAACTTCCGCTGCCGCTACTGCATGCCGAAGGAAAAATATGCCCAGAACCACAACTTTTTGGCGATGACGGAGCTCCTCACCTTTGACGAAATTCTGCGTGTCTCGCGCATTGCTGTTGCCAACGGCATTGAGAAGATTCGTCTCACCGGCGGGGAACCGCTCTTACGCAAGGGCATTGAAAACCTCGTAGCGCAGCTTGCCGCTTTGCGGACGCCCGCGGGCAAGCCCATCGATCTGGCCATGACGACGAACGGATCGCTTCTCATCAAAAAGGCGCAGGCTTTGAAGGACGCCGGCCTTGGCCGAATCACGGTGAGTCTCGACGGCATCGATGAAGACATCTTTCAGAGCTTTAACGACGTAGGCTACCCCGCCGCGAAGGTACTCGAGGCCATCGACTTCGCCCGTCAGGTGGGTTTCAAGGTCAAGGTCAATACCGTTGTCAAAAAAGGCGTCAATGAAGGGGAAATCCTCAAGATCTGCGAAGTCTTCCGCGGCACCGGCGTGACGCCGCGCTTTATTGAATATATGGACGTCGGCAATGCCAACGACTGGCGTATGGACGAAGTGGTCCCTTCACGCGAAGTCGTGGCACGCATTGCCCAACGCTGGCCGGTGGAATCGCTTTCACCCACAGCGCCCGGCGAAACTGCCGCACGCTGGCGTTACTTGGACGGCGGCGGCGAATTCGGCGTCATCAGCTCCGTCACGCGGGCCTTCTGCCGTACCTGCTCACGCGTGCGCCTCTCAATGGAAGGGCGCCTTTACCTCTGTCTTTTTGCCTCGATCGGCTGCGACCTGCGCACCATGCTTCGCGGCGGCTGTACGGACAGCGAACTCGAGACTGCCATCGGCCGAATCTGGTCCGCGCGAGAAGACCGCTACTCGGAACTGCGTTCCATGGGAGCGGCGCCGAGTCGTCAGAAAGTCGAAATGAACTATATTGGCGGCTGATACCGCCGCCCATTGAATAAATAGATCATTTTCGATTGTTTTCAGAGAAATTTGCCATTTTATTGGTAAATATCGGTCTGCATCCGACTTCTCAATTAGGCGATCTCCCTCGGCTGACCGCAATCGGGCCCTATACTTCACAGGCTCAGCATGGGCGAGGAGTCGGTTTTGAGGACTCTTCGCGCCTGCCGTCCCTCAAAAACACGCGTCCTCCTGAACCCGATCAGGATCGGGAGACGTCCGCTAACAAACAAAAAGCTACCAAGAGAGCGCGCGAGTCCTATGTTTTCCAATCCTACAGCCGTCACCTTCATCGGCTACCTCATCGTGATGGTCGGCGTCGGCGTCTTTGCCTATTACTACACCCGCAGCTACACCGACTTTATTCTCGGCGGACGCAGTCTCGGAGGCTTTGTGACCGCGCTTTCCGTCGGCGCTTCCGATATGAGCGGCTGGCTGCTGATGGGACTCCCAGGCGCCGTTTTCCTCTTTGGCGTTTCTCAAAGCTGGATCGCTATCGGGCTTATTCTGGGTTCATGGCTCAACTGGCGATTTGCCGCTGCACGACTGCGCGTCTATACCGAAAAAGCGCATAACTCCCTGACGCTGCCCGATTATCTGACGCATCGGTTTGAAGACAAGTCCAACGCTCTTCGCATCATTGCCTCTGCCGTCATTCTCATCTTCTTTACGATCTACTGCGCATCAGGCGTCGTAGCAGGGGCCCGCCTCTTTGAAAACACCTTCCACATGGAATACGAAACCGCACTCATCATTGGTGCGGCAGCGACGATTCTTTACGTGTTCATCGGCGGCTTCCTCGCGGTCAGCTGGACCGACACCATTCAAGCGGCCATCATGTGCGTTGCACTCGTCGTCACCCCGATTGCCGTCATGTACGACGCGGGCGGCTTTTCTGCGACGACAGCACGTCTGGCAGAAATCAACCCGAGCATGCTCAACATGATGGAAGGTCAGACGGTTATCGGCGTCATCAGTCTTCTGGCATGGGGACTCGGTTACTTCGGGCAGCCGCATATTCTCGTGCGCTTCATGGCCGCCAAATCCATCAAGGTGATTCCGAATGCCCGCCGCGTCGCCACGCTGTGGATGCTCTTTTGCTTGGCGGGCGCTGTGGGCGTGGGCTTCTTCGGTGCTGCGTACTTCTCGCTCCACCCGGATGTAGCGGGCCTTGTCAAGGAAAATCACGAACGTGTCTTCATTGTTCTCTCCTCGCTCCTCTTTAACCCCTGGATCGCCGGTCTGCTGATGTCAGCCATTCTTGCGGCCGTTATGTCCACGCTTTCCTGCCAGCTGCTCGTCTGCTCCTCCACCCTGACGCAGGACTTCTACCGCAGTTTCCTTCGCCCCAAGGCCACACAGCGCGAACTCGTCTGGGTAGGCCGCGCCATGGTGCTCGCCATTTCGGTGGTCTCTGTCTGGATGGCAAGCGACCCTTCGAGCCTGGTGCTCTCACTGGTCTCTTACGCCTGGGCTGGCTTTGGCGCAGCCTTTGGTCCTGTGATTCTCATCTCTCTCTGGTGGAAGCGCATGACCCGCATGGGCGCGCTCTGCGGCATGGTGGTGGGAGCTGCCACGGTGCTCATTTGGAACCATTTCGCTTGGTTTGGGCTCTATGAAATCATTCCCGGATTCCTTTTTGCCTCGATTGCGATCTATCTCGGCAGCATGCTTGACCGCAAGCCTGATGGCGAAGTGACTGAAACCTTCGACGCCGTAGAGGCTGAAGTGAAGGCCGCAGGCGTGCGTTAAATTTCCCCGCGTGCGCAGCGGCGCACGCAGCATCGCCTCCCAAAGCCCGGCGTTCAAGCGAACGTCGGGTTTTGTCGTTTCAGAAGTGTTGACATTTTTTATTCGTTCAGAGCTTGACCCCGGCAGCAGGAAACTAGGATAGAACCCTTAAGAACAAATAGATAGTCTGCAGTTTTTGAATTTTTGCACTGACTATGCTTCTACTTAACCCTTAGGTCAATCGATGCAGTTTCCTTCATTCCGCATCGATCATTTCAACGATATCAACAGCATATTTAGGATAAAAAATCATGGCTGTTCAACACTTCTCACGCAGCGCGCGCACCCGCACCTTCCGCCTTTCGTCCGTTTTTGCAATCATTGCGGCGGCCGGGATTGCCGCGGCTGGTTCGATTAACGTGCAGGCACGGGATTTAACGGCGGCCGTGAACTCCAACTTCTCGACGCTCGACACCTGGGATGCGATCGACAACTTGTCGCGCGCCGTTTCGTCCTCCATCTACGAAGGGCTCTACCGATTCGACACCAACCTCACGCCTCAGCCGCAGCTCGCCGAATCCTATACCGTGTCCGACGACGGCTTGGTCTACACCTTCAAGCTCCGCCCGAACGTCAAGTATCAGGACGGTTCGGACTTCACCGCCGAAACGGTCAAGATGAACTTTGACCGCGGCATGAATCCCGCTTCCAAGCTTACCCGCCGCACTTTCTTCTCGTTCGTGGACAAGGTGGAGGCCGTTGATCCGCTTACCGTCCGCTTTACGCTCAAGCAGCCCACCGCCGGCTTCATTGCTCGTCTCTCCAACGGTACGGCCTCAATGGTCTGCCCGAGCCTGCTCAAGAAGGCTGCTGCCGCTGGTGATGCTGCAGCAGCCAAGAAAATAACGGCCTATGAAGCCTGCGGCACGGGTCCGTACACACTCAAGCACTTTGAACCCACCGAAGTGCTCGAAGTGGTAAAGAACCCCAACTACCGCGTCGCGGGACTGCCCAAATTCGACAGTCTTCGCTGGGTTCCTGTTGCTGAAAACTCCACCCGCGCCATGATGCTTCGCACCGGTGAAGCGCAATTCATCTGGCCCGTGCCGGCAGAACAGGTGAAGGCGCTCGAAGCTGACGACAAGCTTTCCATTCAAAAGACGCCTTCGGTAGTGACCCGCTACATCTCCATGAACGAGACGAAGAAGCCCTTTAACGACGTGCGCGTACGCAAGGCCATCAGTCTTGCCATCAACCGCAATGCACTTATCAAGGTGGCCTATAACGGCCTTGCGGTGCCGTCCACCGGCTATCTGCCCCCGCAGATTGAGGGTGCCGTCAACTACGGCGCCTTCCCGTATGACCCCAAGGCCGCTCGCGAACTTCTGAAGGAAGCGGGCTTCCCGGAGGGCTTCCATGCGACGCTCTGGTCGGCCTACAACGACGGCAAGACGCTCAAAACGCTGCAATTCCTGCAGCAGCAGCTCGCTCAAGTCGGCATCCACGTCGAGACCCGCGCACTTGAAGCCGGTCAGCGCTCGCTCATTTACAGCGCCCAGACACCGGCCGACAGTCAGCATCAGCTCTATCTGATCGGCTGGACCAACTCTGCCGCAGAGCCCGACTGGGGTCTGCGTCCGCTGCTCGACAGCCGCAGCGCGCCGCCGGTCTTGAATAATGATTCCTATTACAAGAATCCGAAGGTAGACGAACTCTTCGATAAGGCAGCTGCCGAACCCAATCCGCAAAAGCGCGTCGCGCTTTATAAGGAACTTCAGGATACCGTCAATGCTGACAGTCCCTGGGCGCCCCTTGTTTTCGAAATGATGACGGCGGGCGCAGTAAAGCCGCTCAAAAACTTTGCCGTGCTCCCCGACGGAAGCTTCGACTTCTATCAGGCGGATTGGCAGGAATAAGTTCTAGTCCGCTCAAGGTGAATTAGGTTTACGAGGGACGTTTGCTGCCATGGCAAGCGTCCCTTTTCCTTTTGCAAAGTCTCAGAAATCTCTGCGTTCTTAAGAAATACCGCTCTCACCTCCGCGCTAAAATGGCGGGTTCCTTTTTCTCATTGTTCTATCTGTACAGCATTGTCTGCTGCGTCCATCGCCGTCATGTCCAACACCAATCCGCTCGTTGCCCAGCTCATTAAGCTTCTCCCGTTCCTCGGACGCAATGTCTGCTACAGCGACCGGGAGCTTGCCATGAAGCGCTTCCGCAGGATGCTCGCCGAACAGCCGAACGCCTTCCTGGATGCCTACGACGCGGCGATTGCGGAAATCCGCAAGATCTACCCCCACGAAAGCGCCGACTTGATTGACAGTGCCGCGCTCTCGGAGTTGGAAGATCAGGCGGTCGCCGAAACGAAAAGCGACGGCACAACGATCGCCGTTTATGCAGCGGGCTTTTTTGCCTACGGATTGGAAAATCAGTCGCTCGCGAGTGAGCTGCTTGAACCCGAAGACGGCGAAAAGCTTCGCGAACTGCTTTACCGCGAATATTTTGACGAATCCAATGCTCAGATTCGCATCTATGAGCATCTCATTCCGCTCAATCACCTGATCATTGCCAATCCCGATGAAAGTCAGCGGTTTCTCGAAGTGATGGCCACGGCGAAATCTCATTTCGTACCGACAGCGCCGTCAGTCGACTACCCTGGCGTATCGGCCAACTATGACGAAGAGGACGACAGCGACATTGCCGCCCGCTTCCGCGTCGTACTCTTCACGGTCAAGCAAAAGGATGCTTCTAAGCCGATGCAGAAGACGCCTTTCCGCTTTAACGGCTTTGCGGTGCCCAAGGGTGAAAACATCTCGCTCTCAAACGACATGATTCTCGCTACGCCTTGGGGCGCAGAATTTTCCGCCCTCATTTCCCGCCGCTGCGGACGCGGGCTGCGTTATGCCGTCACTGAACCCTACCTTCTCAACGATACGGTTCGTCAGCTCGATTACGTCGTAGGCCTCAAGCGTGTCATGGTGGCCTTCACGCGTACGGCGCTAGACGCCAATGTCAACCCCGAAGATCTGATTGTGAGTTTCGGCGCCTTCACCGATCCGGTGCGCGGGTATTCGGAGCTGCGCGTTGCTTTTGCGCTCCCCAGCGCCCCGGATGAACTCATCAACGGCGTGCCGATTCCGCTGCCGTCGCCCATGACGGAACAGTCGGCTGAAGAGCTCGCCAAATTGGTGCGCGCTTCGTTTGAATTTGAAGGCATTCGCTTCCGCCACCCGGTCGGAGAGCTTTGCCCGCTGCTCGTTGCCGAACCGGACTCCATGGACCGGCTCTATAACTCCATCCACAATCTGCAGCGCCCGCTCATTAAGCCGGACTCTACGCCCAAACCCAGCATTCCGAGCATGCTCCTTAACTGAAAAGCGTACCGGTGCTTCGCCTTTTTGAGCGCTCCTAGTTGGCGGCGCAGCGGGCTGAAGACTGCCATGACCCGCCCGGCAGCCTGCGCCATTCTGACCAACAAACGTCAGAAATAAAGCGAGGTGCAAGCTGACGGCGGAATATTCACGCAGTGCAGAAAGGAATGGGCTCACGCCCACTCCCTTTCAATGCGCATGACTCAGTGCGTCAAACTCATGCCGCAATGGTCTCTTGGGACGCGTTCTCACCAGCGATCTGACCGAAGACGAAGCAATCGAGCACAGCATTGCCTCCGACTCGGTTCGTCCCATGGATGCCGCCGGTAATTTCGCCCGCGGCATAGAGTCTTGGAATAACTGCTCCCGTCCAGTCGAGTACCTGCGCCTTGACGTTGGTATTGAGACCGCCCATTGTGTGGTGAACGGTCATGCCGGTATAACAAGCCCAGAAAGGACCTTGATCGATGCGCTTCGTCAAGTTAACTGCAGTCTTGCCAAAGTCCTCGTCTTTTTGGTTCTTCACATAGACGTCGTTATAGCGCTTGATCGTCTTCTCCAGACCGTCCGGATCGACGCCCATCTTCTGCGCAAGTTCGCGGATCGTCGGGGCCGTCCAAGCCTCGCCAGCTTCGATGCCCTTCATAATTGCCGCACGGTTTACTTCATCGTAGGAGGTGAAGTTTTCGTTGTCGCAGACCGTATAAGCGTAGCGTTCAGGCGTGCCGAGCACAGCGTCACGAATCACATCGCGTCGGGCGCCTTCATTAACAATACGGGCACCGCGCTTGTCAACATAGATGGAACCGTTGACGTTAAAGTTGAGCAGCAGCTTCATCTTCTTGCCTGCCGGAGCACCCGGCGTCGATTGGATGAAATCCATGCCTACGAGATAACCGCCCACCCGGACGGCTGCCATTGCAACTTCGCCCGTCGCTCCGGGCAGATTGTCGGTACCAAGACCTGCAACGCGCGGATCATGGAGTTCGCGCAGGTATTTGTTGGCGCTGAAACCGCCGGCAGCGAGAACAACACCGCGGGTAGCACGAATACGCTTGATTTCTCCCTTCGCGTTCTTTGCGACCACACCAAGCACATCACCTTCAAAAGGTTTCTCGCGAATAATTTCCTCGACACCCATGCCGGTGCGCACTTCTACGCCGAGCTCCTTTGCGGCCTTGGAAAGTACCGTCCCGTAGCCTTGTCCCTTAGGCAGCGCCGGAACGTGCGAACGCGGATAGAGCGCACCAAAAATCTGAATCACCTTGGGCTTGAATTGCATGCCGAGACTCTCGAGCCACTCGATCGTCGGATACGCATTGCGGCAAAGCACGTCCACACGATCTTTCTGCCCGCGGAAGTCACCGGCTTCAAGCGTCTGCTCTGCATGGTGCTGCCAGGAGTCCTTGATGCCCTGCTTCGGCTGGCGAACCGGGTCGGCCGCGTTGATGAAACCTTGAGAGATGAGGGTGTTGCCGCCAGGGAAATTCAGCTTCTCAAGCACCACAACGTGCTTGGCGCCTTTTTGTGCAGCCTTGACAGCGGCGGCCATGCCGGCTCCGCCGGCACCGACAACAATGATTTCATAAGTTTCGTCCCACTGATCGGCTTGAGCTGCACGAGCTGCGCTCGGGAGCACGGCAGCGGCAGTTACAGTGGAAGCAGAAGCAAGCTTCAAGAGACTGCGGCGGGAGATGGTTTTTTCGTTCATAGCGGTCCTCTCAAAAAAACATGACGCTGGAGGCTAAAGCCTGCCTGTTATCTTTGATCCGTCCGAATTTTGGCCCGCAGCCTTACGCACGTAAGATGACGTCGGTCAGTGTCCCGTGCCGAAGTACTCACCTCTGCCAAACCGCCTTGATATCAGGCATCAGCAGGGCGAGCTCTTTAGCAGTGTGAATACCGAATTTGCGGTATATCCGGGCTCGATGTCCCTCAACCGTACGTTCAGAAAGCGAAAGCTTATCTGCGACCTGCTCATCGGTCTCGCCGTTAAGAAAATATCCCAGTACGTCGAGTTCGCGAGCCGACAGAAGTCTCAGTCTTTCACGCACCCCTTCTCCGCCGGCGACACCCGCACGGCGCAGAAAATCACAATGAACAGCTGCAGCGATAGACTCCAGAAGTATTTCATCGTTCACGGGTTTAATCAGAAAATCGACCGCTCCCCGCTTGAGGCTCGAAACCGCCACATCAATATCGGCATGTCCCGTCAGAAAGATAGTGGGCAGCATCAGACCTCGACGAAGCATTTCATTCTGGAGTTCGAGCCCCGTCATCAGCGGCATACGCACGTCAAGAACAAGACACCCGGGGCGCCTCACGTCATCCTCAATGAGAAAGGCTCGTGCGTTCGGATAAGTTTTTGCCGTCCATCCTTCAATACGCAGCATTAAAGCAAGTGCCTCACGCACATCGATTTCATCATCAATGATCCGCACGAGAGCGGATTCTTTTTCTGCGGCAGCGGCCTGTTCGGCCGCATCAGGGAGCGACTGTGTCACTTTTCTGGTTCTCCGAATGGTGATGTATCTGATGTGTCATATCCACAACGGCAAAGGAAACACATACCTTCAGTCCTCCGCCCGCTTCTGCAGCAATGGCCTCAAAGCTCAGCTTTGCCAAGTGTCTCTCAACGATTGAGCGACAGATGAGAAGTCCCAAACCCAGACCATTTTCCTTTTCGGATCGCCCAGATTCAGTTAGCCGCGAAAGCGCCTCCGAAGAAAGAACTGAACCGGAATTTTCAACACTGAGCTCTGCACGTTCCTGCGCAGCAATCCGCTTCACGGTGATGCGTATTGGGGCGATCCCTAGACGGGAAAGGCGGAGCAAAAGCGACTCACGCTCATCGTAGGGCATTGCGCAAAGCGCCTCGTCCGCATTCTTGAGAAGGTTGCGAACGAGTATCCGAAGCTCAACCGGATCGCCCTGGATCATAACGGGATCCGGGGAATCCAACACTGCCGCATGAGTGAGTCGGCGCGATTCCTCAAGTTCATTCAAAGCATCACGCACGACTGCCGTGAGATCTATATTTTGCCCCCGTTTTGCCCCCTGTTTGGCGTACTTTCTTACCCGCTCAAGGATCTCTGCGGCATGAGTAATTTGTTTCTGCAGACCGCCGACACATTCCTCTACGAGTTTTCGATCCGGATCGGGCTTCTTCATGAGCACGCCGAGACTTCTCGTGAGATATCGCATGACTGAAAGCGGCTGTCCAAGCTCATGCGCAAAAATGGACGACAGCTCTCCGACAACCGATACGCAGTGCATACGATCGATCTTGTCGGCAGCCTTCCTTGCCTGAGCTTCAGCAATCCTCTCGCGGTCCCATGCTTTCTCCAGTTCGGCAGTCCGCTGACGGACCAACGTTTCAAGCCGCAGCCAATGCAGGATCCATGCAAACGCAAGTGCTGCAGCGAGCATCAAAAACGGCCAGGAGACTTTAAGAAAGCCGCTGAGCGTCCATTCGCGCAAATAGGCATAGGGCCCAATTCTGAGTGTCTTTAAGAGATCATTGACGCGCGCATAGTCGGTTGCAAAGGAAACCTCAAAACCCGACGGCGTACTTTTCGGGTCCAGCGACAGCAGTGCCGTCGCTACGTGGCGGGTCAGAATGGGCGGCGTGTGAGGCGTCACCGCAAAGGTCCAACCGGGATACATGTCGGTGGAATAATGGCACCCTAAACGTTCAGCACGGGGACCAGTACGCTCATTAATCACGCGCAGCTTTCCCAGCCACTGCGGGTTGCGCCGCTCCATTGCTTCGAGCATGCATGCACGAAGAAAACCGACGTCCGCCTTGCCGGACAATACATTCTCCACTACTTTCTGCGGCTCACTGTCGGTGAAGATCGTTCGACGGAAAAAACTATCCGGATTGTATCCAGCTTTGGCAATCTCACCCATGCCAATCTGATATGTCATGAAATTTCGAGGATCCGTGGCCGTAGCCGTTCGGTGCTCGAGGTCTGCAATCGTCTGCAGATCCGTACGTGAATTCCTCACGAAGATCACACCAGCAACACACTGATTAGGATCGGGGAAACTCGACGATACAATCGTTCCGATATCTCGTACGCCATAAGGGCGCATTTCAACAAAGAAGCCCGAACTTCCGAGAAAAAATTCCACTTCTCCCTTGCGAACAGCCTCTGCGAGATCTTTGGTTTTGTAATAACGCGGTTCAATCACAATCCCAGGCGTTGAAGCCTGTAAATGCTTCAGCACAGTGGCCTGGATATCCTCCACACGGCTGAGATAAGAGGATTCAAATTCGAAATCAAGAAGTCCCAACCGCACCTTCGTCCCAGAAGACGATGCTGTCGGATCGCCGGAAACAGCGTCGACACGATCAGAAAGAATTGAATCCGCGGCGACAGCATCGATATCGGGGAAACCTAAAAGCGTCGAAAAAACAAGCGACAGAAAGACTAAGCGCTTCGTGAGCGGCATCAACTTACGCACGTAAAGGTGTTTCCAATAATGGAACAGCATTCTGAAACCGATATACAAATGATCGCCAAGCTTTTTTAACCTAAGGTCTATTGTTGGCCAAATGCACTCTGCTCTGCAACGGGAGAAATTAACCGCGGCAAACCGCACGGTGCTATCGAGTCAACTTGCTTTTCACGCCATGCAACGCCGTCGATTCCTTGAAAACTCCGCACTTGCGAGTCTGCCGCTTTTTTCGTCCCTAGCGCTCCTCCCGGGCTGTGCAGTCTATGAGCGAAATATTCATTCTGATGACCGCCCTAGCGCAGATGCACCTGCCGGACGATTCCGAGGAGTGCGTCAGCCTGATACCAGCATTCAGGTTTATCTTGGCATACCGTTCATGAAAAATCCGTATGAGCCTGTGCGGCGCTTTCTTGCCCCGCAGCCCATGGAACGGATCGCCGATACGCTCGACTGCGTTAAGCACGGAGCTCTTCCGCTTCAGCCCGGCCCCGACGGCGCCATGATCGGCGGCGACGGTCCGCTCTGCCTCAATATCTGGGTTCCGCGCGACGCCACTCCGCGGAGCCGGTTTCCCGTCATGGTTTGGGTGCCTGGGGGCGGTTCCATTCGCTGTGCACAAAACGATGAGCGATTTGACGGGACGCATTTTGCTGCCCACGGCTGCATTCTGGTTACGCTCGCCTATCGCGTGAACATTGACGGGTTCCTCAAAATCCGCGGCGGCGACTCGAATCTGGGCGTACGCGACATCATCATGGGACTGCGCTGGGTGAAGGACAATATCGCGGCATTCGGCGGCGACCCACAGGTCGTCACGGCATTCGGCCAGTCTGCCGGCGGCACGCACCTGGTTGACGTTGTTGCATCCCCCTATGCGCAAGGGCTCCTTCGCGGGGCAATCATTCAGAGCCCCTCCGCAGTTGCCCAATGGCGCTCCGACGCACAGGCCGATCGGGCCGCCGAGTTCGTTGCTCAAGGTCTTGGAGCGGAACCTACGCGTGAATCGCTTGCCAAAGTGCCGTTCGAAAAACTATCTGACTTACCGAAAATTGCCGGACGCCTGGCTGCAGATCCAGAATGGGCCAAATTCACTGACGGCAATGTCTCGCTTTTCAAAGGCTGGATAGATCAGGACGTCATCCCGGAACTGCCTGTCGACGCACTGCGAAAAGGAGCTGCCCGAAAAATGGCCTTCATCGTAGGGTCCACGTCTTCGGAGTGGCGGTACTACATCGTCCCAAACGGTGCGATTGCGAAAAAGAACCGATCTTCAGCCGCCGCTCTCATCGCCGGCGCCAATCGGCCAGAAACGGTGCTCGAAGCTTATGCACGAGTTAATCGAGGAAAAACCTGGGGGGATTGTTTTGCGCAGATTCAGAGTGATCTGATTTTCCGTATGCCTTGCGTGAAGCTCGCAGAATCACTCGCCGCAGGCGGCGCTCAAGTCTGGGCATACGACTTTGCCTGGGAAAGTCCGGTCAAAGGCAAATCCGGCGCATCACTCGGCGCCGCCCACACCGTGGATGTTCCGTTTGTCTTCCAAAACCTGTCCGCTCCGCGAGCGGTGCGGACCATCGGAGAGAGGCCGCCGCAAGCTCTTGCACAGGCGATGCACAGCGCCTGGCTGACATTCGCGAAAACCGGCTGCGCGCCCTGGACGCCTTTCTCACTCGATACTCGCAGAGCCATGCGTTTTGATGCCAAGAGTCAGGAAGTTTCCGATCCCTGGGCCTTTGAAAGGCTCTCTTTGCCGGCAAGGTGAGTAAAGCCAAGCATTCTCAGCCGAGAGGCCGCCGAAGCTTTCGACGGATGTAAAACGGCGACAGGCCAAAAGAGGACCCGAAAAAAATCCCCAGAAAGTGATCTCACCTTCTGGGGGGCATTTCTGCGAGCGAATTTTCTTTCTTGCGTCAGCTGAAATTACTTCGCTGCGGGCTTCTGAGCGCCGGAGATATCCGGATGACCGGCGGGAAGTTCCTGCTTACCGTCAATTTTCGGATGACCGGCAGGGAGATTCTCCATGTCGATCTTCGGATGGTTGGCAGGCATCTGAGCACCAGGTTCAATCGGCGTCTTAGCCTTGGCCTTTTCCGAATCCTTCACGATCTGCTCTTCACGGATAGGCACCTTCTGTTCGCCGTAGAGCAGATCCGGACGCACGTCAGCGATGATCGCCTCTTCAGGCGCACCGGCCGAAAGCATGCCGCAGAAAACCATCGTCTGGTTTTCATAAGGCTGCACATGGAAGGCGCGTTCCGACGCGCCGAGATCCGGATATTCGTAATTCTGCGGGTGCGTATAGGCCTTCCATTCCTTTTCATCGTTCTTGCGCAGCATGCGGTTCGCGTGCGCAGACATATGTCGGGAGTCGACGGCTTCCCAATCGATACCCTTGAGCTTATCAACTACGCTCTTCCAGTCTTCTTTGACGATCAGCCCCCAGAAATGCGTGTGCATATCCGGAACGCCGACGTAGCGGATGATTTCATCATTGAAGACGTAGCCCGTCACCGTGAGGCCCGAGTCCTTAAAGGGCTTCTCAAACATCACGACGTCAAGCGGCTGCTTTTCCACCTTTAGATAAGCACGGTTGCCGTCGCGAATCTTGAGCGACTCGGGAATATTTTTATCTTTGGCGATCGCATCAAAATACGTTGCACGGCAGGTCGAAAGAGCCGTCAGAAGCTGCGAGTCCGCAGCTTGGGCGGAAGGCAGCAGGGTGAGTGCAGCGCCGGCAGCGGCGAGCGCTGAAACCAAAAACTTCACAATGGGTCTCCTGAGTGGCATGGTTTTATTGATTGCCTGCCATTCTTAACCTCTGCGCTTGCGTCTTTCTTAAGGTACGGGTTTATGCGCAGAAAACCTGCCATTTCAGAAAATACAAAAAAGGCCCGAATGAGTGACTCCTATCACTCATTCAGGCCAAACAAAGCGGGCCCGAAGCACCTCACAACGTTTCTGACCCACTTTGGGGGAATCGCTGATCGGCCTCTTCGGATGACGGCGGGAGTCATGCTCACCGCCGCCTCACCTCAAGGGTCGCTCAAGGGGATTTTCCGCTTCATCTTTAAGACCCTGCTGGTTAAGCAGACTGCTCTGCCTTCGCTTTTTCCACGTCGAAGGTAAAGTCTTCGCCAGCAGTCCCCACCTTGACGGTGTCGCCCGGCGCAGCTTTGCCTTCGAGGAGGAGCCGAGCAATGCCGTTCTCGATGCGGTCCTGAATTGCGCGGCGCAGCGGACGAGCGCCGAACTGCGGATCGAACCCCACCTTGGCGATTTCGTCGAGCGCGGCTTCCGTCACATCCAGACCGATCTGCTGAGCGGTCATGCGTTTGCGGAGCTGCTCGAGCTGGATCTCAGCAATCTTGCGCACGTTGGCTGCGTCAAGGCTGTTGAAGACCACAATCTCGTCAATACGGTTGACGAACTCAGGACGGAAGTGCGCACGCACCTCCTGCATCACAGCGGACTTGATCTTGTCCTGCGGTTCGCCCTGCATTTCCTGAATCTCAGCCGAGCCAAGGTTCGAGGTCATGACGATCACGCAGTTCTTGAAGTCCACCGTGCGGCCCTGACCGTCCGTCATGCGGCCGTCGTCGAGCACCTGCAGCAATACGTTGAAGACATCCGGATGAGCCTTTTCGACTTCGTCGAGCAGGATCACCGAATAGGGCTTACGCCGCACGGCTTCCGTCAAGTAGCCGCCTTCTTCGTAGCCGACGTATCCCGGAGGCGCACCGATCAAACGAGCAACGCTGTGCTTTTCCATGAATTCCGACATATCGATGCGAATCATCGCCTCGTCGGTATCAAAGAGGAATTCTGCGAGTGCTTTCGTCAGCTCGGTCTTGCCGACACCCGTCGGGCCAAGGAAGAGGAAGCTGCCGTACGGGCGGTTGGGATCCGAAAGACCTGCACGGCTTCTCAGAATGGTTTCCGTGACGCGCTTGACCGCTTCATCTTGACCGATAACACGCTTTTCAAGCGCATCGGCCATATGCAGCAGCTTCTGGCGTTCGCCTTCCATCATCTTCGAAACCGGAATACCGGTTGCGCGGCTCACCACCTCAGCGATTTCCTCAGCGCCTACGCTCGTGCGCAGCAGCTTCGGACCGCCTTTTTCAGTCTTCTCAGTATCCTTCTCGGCCTTTTCCGCACGCTTGAGCTTTTCTTCGAGCTTGGGCAGCACGGCGTACTGAAGCTCTGCGAGCTTCTCGTACTGAGCCTGACGACGGTACTCATCCATCTGACGGCGGACGCGGTCGATCTCATCGCGCACGCTCTTTTCACCAAGCGCTTCGCTCTTTTCCTTCTTCCAGACCTCTTCGAGGTCGGCGTACTCGCGCGAAAGTTTTTCGATTTCGGCTTCAATCGCAGCGAGACGCTTCTTGGAGGCGTCGTCCGTTTCCTTCTTCATCGCTTCGCGCTCGATCTTTAACTGGATCAAGCGGCGGTCAAGCTTATCGAGGGCTTCGGGCTTGCTGTCGATTTCCATCTTCACGCGTGCAGCCGCCTCATCGATCAAGTCAATGGCCTTATCGGGCAGGTAGCGGTCGGTAATGTAGCGATGCGAAAGTTCAGCAGCTGCGACAATGGCCGGATCGGTAATCTCCACACCGTGATGGGCTTCATACTTTTCCTGCAGGCCGCGCAGAATAGCGATGGTATCTTCAACCGAAGGCTCATCGACAAACACTTTCTGGAAGCGGCGTTCAAGCGCAGCGTCCTTTTCGACGTACTTGCGGTATTCGTCGAGCGTCGTCGCGCCAATCACATGAAGTTCGCCGCGGGCGAGTGCGGGTTTAAGCATATTGCCCGCATCCATGCTGCCCTCGGTTTTGCCGGCGCCGACGACCGTATGAATTTCGTCGATGAAGAGAATGATTTTCCCTTCCTGAGCCGTCACTTCCTGAAGGAGCTTCTTCAGACGCTCTTCAAACTCACCGCGGTACTTCGCACCGGCAATCAAACCCGCCATATCGAGCGAGAGAATCACCTTGTTGCGCAAGGTATCGGGCACTTCATTGTTGACGATTCGCTGAGCAAGGCCTTCCACGACGGCGGTCTTACCAACACCGGGTTCGCCGATCAGAACGGGGTTGTTTTTCGTGCGGCGCTGCAGAATCTGCATCGTGCGGCGAATTTCATCATCGCGGCCGATCACCGGATCAAGCTTGCCCTGACGAGCACGCTCGGTGAGGTCTATCGTGTATTTCTTGAGCGCTTCACGCTGATTTTCCGCGTCGGGATTGTCGGCTTTGTCCGTACCGCGCACGGCTTTGATGGCCTCTTCCATTGCACGGCGCGTAAGCCCGGCCTCTTTGGCCAGACGTCCGGCTTCCGTTTTGTCCTCGGTAAGGGCAAGCAGCGCCATTTCCGTCGAAATGTATTCGTCGCCCGCCTTCATGGCCTCTTTTTCCGTGAGGTTCAAGAGGTTCATCAAGTCGCGCGAAATCTGAACATCGCCGCCCTGCCCCGTCACTTTGGGCAGACGGTCAACGGCATCCTTCACGTCACGTTCGAGGCGTCCGACATTCACGCCGGCGCGCTCGAGCAGACTGCGCGTAGACCCTTCCGTATCGGCGAGCAGAGCGGCGAGCAGGTGCAGGGGTTCCATGAACTGATTGTCATGAGCCAGCGCAATCGACTGCGCACTCCCTATGGCATCCTGAAACTTCGTCGTTAACTTGTCTTGACGCATATATAAAAACTCCTTTGGAGAGGTCCCGCCTTGACGAAGCCCTTTTGTAGGGTTCCGCCGGGGTTCCTCCCGAACATAGCTTCTATATGGGGTCAACACCGATTAGAAACAAGGGCGCCGATTCCAGGAAACGGCGCCCATTAACGAATGGTTTCACTTTCAAGTTGACGCAGAGTGTGTTTTCTGTCTACACGAGCCACCGCTCTCGCGCCTTGTCGTCGCTCTCGCGGGCATCAACCCAGCGTTCACCGTCCGGCGTCTGCTCCTTCTTCCAGAAAGGCGCCTCGGTTTTGAGCCAGTCCATGATGTATTCACAGCCGGCAAATGCGTCGCCGCGGTGCTCGGCCGAGGTGAGGCAGAGCACGATTCTGTCACCCACCTTCAGTTCGCCCACGCGGTGCACAACAATCACATCCACCAAATGAAAGCGTTCGCGCGCGGCGGCCGCGATCTTCGCGAGTGACTTTTCAGTCATGCCCGGATAGTGTTCGAGCGTCATGCGCGACACCGCGGCACCGTCATTCTTATTGCGCACCAAGCCCACAAATGACGCTACGCCGCCTGCCGACGGACTCTCACGCATGATGCGGGACAGTTCTTCGTCCAGCGAAAAATCTGCCTCACCCACTCGGATGTCGGTAATGGCCATCTCAGCCCCCGGTCACCGGCGGGAAGAAGGCGACTTCATCGCCCTCTTTGACGACTGCATCATCACCGGCAAGCTCTTGATTTACCGCCGCGCGAATGCGTTTGAGGTTGCGAAAGGCATGCGCCCACACCTCTCCCTTGGCGATCAGGGCTTCGCGCACTTGAGCAACAGAGGCCGCATCACCAGCCAGCTCAACGGTTTCCGTACCGGTGCCGACCGCATCACGCAGACTGGCAAAAAAGATGACCTTGACCTTCATGAATTTTCCTTCTTATAAGGATGACAGGGTTTTCCCGCAATCTTAAGCAAAGAACTGCGCAAAGGGGTAATAGTGCACCACATCTCCGCGATGGATGACCGCCCCCGACGGAATGTCGACCAGACCATCTGCCCATGCGCAGCTCGAAAGCACCTGCGAATTCTGCGTGTGATAGATATCCAGCCCGCCCTCTGCGTTGCGCCGCACGCGAACGAATTCCTCACGGTCTCCAGCCTTGAGCCAGTCAAAATCCGCCCGGATCTTCATCGGCGTAAGATCCACTTCCTTCAGTCCCATACGACGCAAAAGGAAGGGGCGCGCCATCATCAGCAGCACAACGAAGCCTGAAACCGGGTTGCCCGGAAGCCCTACAAAAGGAACGCCCTTTACTTCGCCGAATGCCAGCGGCTTGCCGGGCTTGAGCTTCACGCGCCACAGATCGATGCGGCCGAGCGCTTCAACGGCGGGCTTAATGTGATCTTCTTCGCCCACCGACATGCCGCCCGTCGTGAGAATCACGTCCGACGTTTCCGCAGCGTGCTCGAAGGCGCGCTTGGTGGCCTCCAGGCTGTCCGGAACGCTGCCAAGGTCTGTCACCTCGCAGCCCAGAAGCTGCAGGATGCTGCGCACCATGAAGCGGTTGGAGTTGTAGATGCCGCCCGGAGGAAGCGGTTCGCCGGGCTGCACGAGTTCGTCGCCGGAAAAGAAGACCCCGACGCGCAGCTTCCGGAACACTGTCACATATGCTCGGCCAATCGAGGCAGCCATACCAATGGCTCCCGGCGTCAGGCGGTCGCCCACGTGAAGAATGACGCTGCCGGCCGCCACGTCGGAACCCTGACGGCGCACCCAGGCGCCGATCTGCGGAGTCTGCGAAAAGGCGACAACATCACCCTCACGACTCACGTCCTCCTGCGGCACCACCGTATCAGCTCCCGGCGGAAGCGGTGCGCCGGTAAAGATGCGCGCACACGTTCCCGGCAGCAGCGGACCGCCGATTTTGCCCGCAGCAATGCGTTCTGCCACCGGCAGGCGCACCGGCGCATCCTGCGAAGCCGAAGCAATATCCTCGACCCGCAATGCATAGCCGTCCATCTGCGAATTGTCCCAGCCCGGCACATCAATCGGGCTGGCGATGTCTTCGGCCAGCACCCGGCCGGTGGAATACATCAGCGGAATCGTTTCCGTATCTTCAATCGGCTTGGCTTCGCTTAAAAGCAGGCGCAAGGCCTCGGCATAGGTGATCATGAATTGGATCCAGAAGAAAAAAGGAGAGCCCGACGCACGTGCTTGATCGTCGGGCCTGAATGACTGCTGCGTTCAGCGCGCAGACTTCTTTGCACCTGCCGCCAAGGCAAGTCCCTCAATAAAGTCTGCCGTTTCTTCCGGCCGGTTAATGTCAAGCTTCGGCACGCCCGCGAAATCAGGCTCGTCAAAGTCGCTTGCCGCAGCCGCTAGATTGATCCGTCCGCCGAACTCTCGCATGAGCGGCGGTCGATCGGCAGCGGCTTGTCGACGAACCTCAATTTTAGGGAAGGATCCTTCGTGCTTGAAGCCCTCCACAAGAACGATGTCTGCGTCACCTGTTTCTTTTAGCAGTTCATCGATTCCGGGCGCTCCTTCCGGCGTCTCGGTCAAGACCGCCCAGCGCTCGGGCGTGCGCAGTATCACACGCGATGCGCCGGATTCGCGATAGCGCCAGGTGTCTTTGCCCGGCGTATCGAGATCTATGTGATGATGCGCATCCTTGACCGCACAGACGCGCCAGCCGCGCGCCGCAAGAATACGGAGCACGGCTGCTGCAAGCGTGGTCTTCCCCGAGCCGGATCGCCCGATGAAGCCCATAACGAAAGGTTTCTTGGTTTCAGTACTCATTCTTTTGCAAACGCGGCAACTGCCTCACGCACGGCCGCAATATCTGCGGGCAGCGGCGTTTTCTTCTGCTTGCGCTCAAAGATGTCATTAAAGCGCTCAGGCAGCGGAACCGTTTCCCCAGTAGCCTGCTTCGTGATGCGGGGGAACTTCACCGCCTGCACCGTTTCCCAGCAAAGCGTCTTCACGCCCACCGGATGAAGATAGGTGCCCGTGTAAAGGCAGTCTGCCGTTTGCGGATCAATCATGCGGTGATTCGTCACCCACAGTGACTCAATCATTTCCAGACGATTCGGGTGATCAGAGGTGCCCGCCGCGAGTCCTGAACGACGAATTTTGTTGAACTCCTCTTTCGTCAGTTCAAATCGACCGTTGGTCTCCAGCTCCGTCATCAGCTCTGCAATGCGTTCGCCGTTGCGTCCGAGCACTTCAAAAAGGAAGCGCTCAAAGCTCGCAGCTCTTGAAATATCCATGGAGGGCGACGACGTCGCTACCGTTTCACTGACTGGACGCGGGGCATAGACACCCGTACGGAAAAATACATCAATAGCGTCATTTTCGTTAGTGGCCACCAAGATACGCAAAATGGGAAGCCCCATCGCGCGCGCCACCCAACCTGCGAAAGCATTGCCGAAATTCCCGGCCGGCACCACAAAGACGACAGGCTCCGTATTAAAGCTCGTTGCTTGAATATAGCCATAGAAAAACGCCGCAACATGCACTGCAATACGCAACCAGAGATAGCTATTGACTGCACCCAAATGCGCTTCTTTGCAGAAAGCCTCGTCAGAGAGGAGTTCTCGCACTAAAGCCTGACAATCATCGAAAGTGCCGTCAATCTCAATGTTGAGAACGTTTTTATCTTTATTGGAATAAAGCTGCGCGGCTTGGAACTTCGACATGCGGTCTTTAGGCGAAAGCATCACAACCTTGACGTCTGAATGACCGCCGAAAGCAGCCTCTGCCGATGCCCCCATATCGCCCGTCGTAGCGCCTAAGAGCGTGATCGAACGTGGTCCCTTGTCCCAATGCTTTTCGTGAACTTGCGACAGGAACTGGAGACTGAAGTCATTGATCGAAAGCGACGGGCCGTTGGAAAGTTCATAGATGCCGACACCGTCCTGCAGCCATGTAATCGGCGCTACATCGTGCGCCTTAAACATATCCAGCCCGTTGGGGAAGATCGATGGCTGCCATGCATCCCGGCAGAGCTGCCAAAGATCCTTCTGCGGCAGCTGCGTCCAGAAACGCGAAAGGACTTCGAGTGCAACGCTTGAAAAGTCCCGCCCCCGCAGCTGGGCCAGTTCATCAGCGGTGAACTTTGGGTAGTTTTCCGGCACGTAGAGGCCGCCGTCTCGGGCAAGACCTTCAAACGTAATGTCAGCGAAGGTCTTACCGTCTGCGGCGCCGCGCGTCGAGATATAGAGCATGGGAGATCTCCGTGAAGGGAATGACGTCACTCTTGAAAACGACATTCGTTGTGGGATGTCAGACGACGAAGAATTGTTAACGTCGTCCCGAACTATTGATCTGATCGTACCTTAGAAGTCGGCAATTCTCTTTGAAATGACGGAAAGTATTTTTCCTTAATTCACAAACGATAATTGTTTACATTCATGTGCGTTCGACGACATCCACGATTCAGGCTTCCCGAGTATGCAATCCAATTGTTCTGATGAATCCCCGGTTTGTGACGATTCAATCTCGAGAAAATCGGTGGTTAGAATGGAAGCACCCTTTTTAAGGAACTCAGTCTTGTCCGACAGCCGTCCATATATGCCTGCCTCAGCACTGCCGGTTCCTGCCTTACCAGATACTTTTTAGATATGCCGCTTCCCAAAGCTCCTGCGCATCCCGCCGAAATCCTTGAAGACTACGGTACTCCCGCAACTCCCGAATCCGAACGCAAACTGCCCGATGTCAAAATCGTGAATGCGATGGAGTCGCACCCCGCTGCGGCCGTCAAGACAAGCAAGCGCAGAAACGTGAAGGCGGCCCGATCAGCCGAACCTCTCCCTGCGACTCCCGCCTCTAAAACCGCAAAGACAGCTCAGGCGCCGCTCACCGAACCGCTATCCAAAAAGTCCGTGAGCAAAAAGCTCAAAGCTGCTCAGAAGTCTGAACTTGCCGCAAGTCCAGCAATAGCCGATGTTTCAGCAAAATCCTCGGCAAAGCCGAAGCGAGCCGCAGCACCGGCTAAACCTGCTCTTGCCCCCAAAGCGGCAGACACTGCCAAGAAAGCAAAGTCCGCCCCGCAAAAAGCAATTAAGACACCCGCACCGAGCACGAAAACGCAGCCTGACTACGCTGCAAACCGCCGCCGTTCAGGCAATGCCGGACGCCGCGGACGTGCGCAGATGCCCGACAACCTGCCCAAGCTTTTCGTCCTCGACACCAACGTGCTGATGCACGATCCGCTCTCACTATTCCGTTTCGCCGAGCATGACGTTTTCCTGCCGATGACGGTTCTTGAGGAGCTCGATACCCATAAAAAGGGACTTACGGATGTTGCCCGCAATGCCCGCTCAGTCAGCCGTGCATTAGATCAGCTGATTGAAGCCAACGGCGGCCGTATTCAAGAGGGCGTTGAACTTTCACTGCTCGGCAATACGGAAGCTACCGGTCGACTCTGGTTTGAAACGAAACCTTTGGCCGAAGAACTCCCCGCAGAGCTTCCGAGCTTCCGTGGCGACAATTCAATTCTGGCCACCGTCCGCGGCGTTGCCAAGGCATTCCCGAAACGTGCTGTTGTGTTGGTGAGCAAAGACATCAACATGCGCATCAAGGCGACAACGCTCGGCATCCCCGCTGAAGACTACTTCAACGACAAGGTGCTCGACGACACCGACATGCTTTATTCCGGCAAACTCGCGCTTCCGTCGAACTTCTGGGAAAGCATCGACTCCACCTTGAAGAGCTGGCAGGATCAAAATGCCACGTTCTACAGCTTTGAACCGGAGCACCCGGAAGACTTCATCCTGAATGCCTGTGTGACGGTTGAGGGAGACGCCAATTTCATGGCGCTCGTTGCAGCGCGTCAGGGCCGAACGGTGACGCTGCGTCTGATGCGCGACTACCGCTCGAAGTCCCATATAAAGGTCTGGGGAATTCAAGCGCGCAACGCCGAGCAGAACATGGCGCTCAATCTCCTGATGGATCCTGACATTGACTTTGTCACTCTTCTCGGTCAGGCGGGTACCGGCAAAACTCTGATGACGCTCGCCGCCGCACTAACACAGACCATTGATGAACGGCGCTTCAGCGAAATCATCATGACCCGCGCCACAGTGAGCGTAGGCGAAGACATTGGCTTCCTGCCCGGCACTGAAGAAGAAAAGATGGCGCCTTGGATGGGGGCGCTCGAAGACAATCTGGAAGTGCTTCACGGCTCGAGTTCAGGCGGTGACTGGGGACGTCAGGCCACGATGGACCTCATTAAAAACCGCATTCGCGTGAAGTCCATGAGCTTCATGCGCGGCCGCACATTTTTGCAGAAGTTTGTCATCATCGATGAGGCACAGAACCTCTCGCCCAAACAGATGAAGACGCTCATCACACGCGCCGGCCCTGGGACCAAAATCGTGTGCCTCGGCAATATCGCGCAGATCGATACGCCTTACCTGACGGAAGGCAGTTCCGGTCTTACCTATGTGGTAGAACGCTTTCAAGGATGGCAGCATGCCGCAACCTTGACACTCACCCGCGGCGAACGTTCACGGCTTGCTGAATTCGCCGCCGAAGCACTATAGGGATTTTACCGAGTTACCGAACTCAATTGAAAACATGTTTTATTCAACACATTCAAAGTAAAACCTTGGCGCATAATTGTTTGACTGTTTATGCGCAGGTCTCAAGAGAGCTGCGCGATTCCATTGGGAAAGAGATTCATGATTAAGAGCAAACTTGTCCTTGCACTGGCGCTTTCCGTCGGTCTCGTTGGTTCTGCCGCCGCTGCCTTGACAGACATGACCGTCAATGGTGAAAAGGTTCCGGCATCACGCTTAGAAGCCGTCTACAACAATGCAGTCAAAGCCGGTGCCAAAGCAGGTCCGGAACTGGAAGCGCGTGTAAAGTGTGATGTGACTGAAGAAGTGGTGCTTCTGCAGGAAGCAGCCAAAGCCAAGATTGATCGTACGAAGGAATATCGCGACGCCATCGACCGTGTAGGCAAGCAGCTCAAGGTTGAACTCCTTGTCGCAGATTACGCGAAGAAAAATCCCGTCAGCGACAAAGAAGTCCGTGCGGCTTACGACAATGCCAAGAAGGTCTACGGTGATACCGAATATCAGGTCCGCCATATTTTGGTAAAGACCGAACAGGAAGCCAAGAACATCATTCAGCGTCTCAACAAAGGCGAAAAGTTCGATGCGTTGGCAAAATCTGAATCGCTTGATCCGAAGTCGGGCCCTGCCGGCGGCCTGATCGGCTGGCTGTCGCCGAGCAATGTTGAGCCCAATTTTGGCAATGCCTTCAAAATTTTGTCGGCAGGCGATGTCGCCCAGGCACCAATCCAAAATCAATTCGGCTGGCATGTCGTAAAACTTGACGCCAAGCGCAGCCAGAAGAACTTCCCAACCTACGAATCGCAAAAGGACAGCCTTCGTGCGCAGCTTTCTCAGCTGAAAGCCAAGCGGCATTTTGCTGAGCTTGTGCAGAAAGCCAAGGTTCGCTAAACCTCTGCATTAGCCCTCGACTCTTACTTGACAGCTCTGCATTCTTTTGCAGAGCTGTCATTCTTTATGAGTTGCCTTCAAAGCTCAGGCTGTCATTGGAGCTTGTCGAACGATGACACCCATCTGCATCATGGCTTAATCGGCATGTCGATTCACTTTGATCTGATGCGCAATCGTTCTGCCTTCCGATAAAGGAACATCATGACAAACCCAAGCGCTGAAATAGTCCCGGCCGCGCAATAGTGCCCTGTTTCAGAAAAACCCATTGCTGAGAGCAGCTGCATGAGTGTGGGGCCAAGAATGCCGGCCAAGGCAAACCCTGTGAACATAATGCCGAAATTGACGCCATTGTGTCTTGCACCGAAAACCTGCGCTGTAAAGCCTGGGTAGACCCCCATGAAGCAGCCGAAAGAAAAGCCGAGTGCGATCAGGCCGCAATAGAAGGGAAGCGTATTAGCAGGACTTCCAAGGGCAAGAAGTATTAAACCGATAATTGCAATCCCAAGTCCTGCGCCTAGCGTTGGAAGACGCCCTAAATAATCCGAGGCGGTTCCCGCACAGAGACGTCCGAATGTATTAGCGAGCGCCATGCACGAGACTGCCATCGCAGCAGAAGCAACATCCAGGGCTATTTGATGGCGCGCGATAAAAAAACTTTGAGAGATCACCATCATTCCTGCAGTGGCACCGCAAGTTAAAAGCGTGATCATCGGAAGAAAGCGAGCGTCTCGCAGCATCTCCCGCCAAGTGTAATTTCGCCCAATCTCAACGCATTGTTTCTCAACAGCCATCGAAGGCGTGAAGCCGACTGGACAACGCATTGAAAGAAAACCGCCGATGACGATAACACCGCCGATGAACACTCCCATGATTTCAAGCGCATTAGTGATCCCATAGACGGAAATGAGCTGGGTCGCGATCGGCGGAACGAGTACTGAGCTGATGCCGTAGGCTGCTGTGGCAAGTCCGCCGACCAGACCTCGGTGATCAGGGAAAAACTTCAGCGTATTGTTGATCGTACAGCCATAGACAAGGCTGAGACCTGTGCCGAAGAAGAGACCATAAAACACGATCAGCTCTGACACGCTTTCCGCGTTTCCGGAAGCATACAGCCCGAAACCCATCGAAATACCGCCGGCCGCGATGACAAATTTAGGTCCGAATCGGTCATTGATCAGTCCTCCGAAGATCATCGGAATTGGACCAAGAGCGTTGGCAATACTGAAGGCAATCGCAAGATCTGCCGACGTTAATGACGTCTGCAGGAGACTGCCGATACGTTCTGCAAGCGGAGACGCAAATACAGACCAGGCATAGATGGAACCTGCGAACAGATTGATGATGCAGCTCACCAATAGAAGAAGCCATCGTTTTTGGTCAAGAGTCATGATGATTTATAGGGAACCCCAGTAATAGAGCTGACGCATCAATTGCCGCCTAATCGGCAAGTACGCGCGCGAGTGCTTCTTCAAGAACAAATGCCGTTTTTTTGGCATGATCGACCAAAGCATCGATCTCAGCTTTAATACGCGCGGCTTCCTGCTGAGCACGGAGAATGCCTTTTGCTACGAGTTCCGGATTGGCACTGCCGACTGTCGCGCGAGCGGCAACGATGCCAGCTGGGTCCAGAGCACCAAGGAATGCTTTTTCACTAAGCGGAAATGAATCCGGGATATCACATGCATTCTGAAGCGTGCTGCGCCACTCGAGCCAGAGAGACTTTGCTTCTTCATAGTCAAGTTCGGGGGGAGTCGTTCCAGCAGCTCGAGCTCGAGTCACGAGATGACTGGCAAAATGATGAGCATTTCTAAAATCGACGCGGCAGCGGACAAGTCTGTCAGCAAGCTCTTGCGTGCAGGTCCAATCTGCATTGAGTTCAGCCAATGCACGCTTTCTGTCGACGACAAGCTCGCGAACAATACCAGCAAAGGTGCGCAGTGTTATGCAGGCATCATCAGCAAGCGCCTCCAACACTTGAGCATCTCGCACATCAGCCATGCCGAGCTGAAGATTCTGAATACGTAACATCACCCCCTGCGCCTCACCGATGACCAGTCCAGCATCTCGGCGGCAATCATTGATTAACCCAGGATTGCGTTTCTGCGGCATGGCGCTCGAGCAGTAAAGCCCATTTGAACTTTCCCATCGGATCCAGGGATGCGGGTCGGCATACTGGACCATAAAATCGGCGAGGAATGCATTGACATGGAGCATGACTGCCGAGATGATCTGGGACATCTCGAGCGGCAGATCGTTGCCGGCACACTGACCGACATCGAAAGCATTTGTCAGCGGGCGGGAAAAACCCAGCAGCTGCGCCATGCGTTCAACATTTAACGGCCACCCCGTACCGTTGCAGACGCAAGCCCCCATAGGCGAGACATCGTAGCGGCGGATGCATTCGAAGATTCGGGCCGCATCTCGCATGAAGACCTGATGCTGAGCCAAAAGATAATGGGAATAAAGCGTAGGCTGAGCTTGGACACCGTTCGTATACGCCGGCACGAGCGCACCATCCTCGCGGCGGGCAACTTCAAGCAACGCACAATCAACCTCATGAATCGCATCGAGCAAACGCATAAGCCGAGCAATATTGAGGCCAGCATTTGCTGTGGCGAGAATATCCTGAGAGGAGCGGCCTACATGAAGAACACTCGCCTCCATGCCGGCGAGTTTCAAGACGTCAGGCTCAAAAGTAATGTAGAGCCCAGGGCGAACCGCATTCGGCTTTGCCGCTTCGTCGCGCAAAGTATTCAACGCCGTCAGAATGCGCCGAGCAAGGGGCTTCTCTAATAGCCCTTCTTCAACATTCGAAACGATCGACGCACGATTAATCATCTGCAGCCAATCATAGGTATCTAAGCGATGTATTTCGCCGGATTCTTCTCGTGCGCTTGGTGCGGGAACCCGTCCCATATGCATGCCCAACATTTTTATTGTCCTATTTTTTATTCTGTTTGGATAATGAGATCAATGCTTTGTCACAATGCTTTTAACCATTCGGAACGGAGATATGTTGACTCAGAAATGAGAAACACAAATCTCCGTTCGTCAGCGTTCAAAATATTGTTAGATTACCAACGGTGCATCATGCCAACGATAAATTCGTGGGCAGAAATTTCTTTTTTCTGCCAATCTGCGTCCTGCCAGAAATAGCCGCCGATACCGTAGAGAGAGGTGCGTTTGCTGAGGGAATATTGGTAACCCAAACCAAAATTCACGCGGTTCAGTTTGTTCTGGCTTTCCAAATTTTGATTTTTTGCAGCTGCATACCCGACGGAAGTCATAACCTTGCCGCCAACGGCTCTAAAATCCACGCCCGTTGAGAATGCCCACGCTTCGAACCCTTTCTGCGGTCCCTTTGAACCCAGAGCGAGCGGAGCGATTTCTTTAGTGGAGTACCCGCCGATCCAAGGCATGTTCTTCAGGTACTGCACCGTCCCAAAGAGTCTGAAGACATCGAAGTTATAGTGTCCGCCGACAAATACTTTGTAAGCATCATTGGCATAAGTAGCTTCAGGCTTGGGCGCACTGCTCGCGGCATCAAGACAATCCACTGTGGCTGCGAGGTAGTACTTTCCGCCCTCCATCGATGCGCCGACAGCCCACCAGCGATTCGTTTCAGACGACCCTTCTCGACCATTGTCGGGTGCCGACTTGAAGGAGTATTGAGCATGAAGCCGAACACCGCTAAATGACGGAGAAATATAGTGAATCATGTTGTCGTGACGCGCTGCAGCCAATGTCCCCGCAAATTTCCAGCCGCCCGTCATATTTCCCCAGCCAGCGCCGAAAGGATTGACCTTGCTGTTGAGAATGCCAGTTGTGCCTGAACCGGTAGAGAGTGCCGGCATACGGCCAAATTTAACGAGCCCCCAAGTCTTTGACTCAACCCCAATGCTCGATTCGCGTTCAAACAAGGGCTTTACGGAACCGCCGTAAAGTGTGCCGTCGTCTGCCAGGAAACCGGATTCAAGGTGAAAAAGCACTCGTACATCGGCGTTGATTTGTTCGGACCCCTTGATACCCCACGTTGACACATTCCCTGAACCTTGCGTGAAGCTGCGTTTCGTTTGTGCTTCAGCAACGTACCCATCCTTATCCACATATTGAGGAGCATTAATGCTTTGCCCTGCAGGTCCGCCCATGCCGGCATTGAGATCTTCATGAAGGTAAGCAAGCCCCTGATCAAAAAAACCGAACATCTGAATATCGCTGGCAGAGGCCGAGAAAACGGTGCTGCAGAACGCAGCGATGAGCACGCGTTGGATACGATGATTTTTCATGATTTTGAAATCTGTTGGAGGTGAGAAAACTTAAAGGGATCGATGAAGGAGCGGGACAATGCCGGAAACAACCTGCGTTTTAAGACCGCGGTTTTGAGCTGCTTGAGTTCCTTCGTATGTCGTGAGCAGTGTTCCAGTGCCCGTCTGCAGAACACGATTTAAGAGAACAAATCGACCATTAACAATCGTGTAGACGGCCTGATGGCTAGTCGGGTCATAAATGGTCAGATCGGCATCCATGCCGGCAAGCAGCCTTCCTTTATTTTTGAGACCGAGCATTTGTGCAGGCAGCAAGGAAGTTTTGCGGGCGAATTCAATCGTTGTCAGTGCGCCTAATTCAACAAGAGACAGACCGTTTTGAAGGATGACATTGCGCGGAATGCCCCCGCCGTCAGTACTGATGGCATCCACGAGGAAAGTCCTGTCCGGACGTTTTTGTGAGGCGAAAAAGACGCGGGATTCAAGCGGGTTGACACCGTCAAACGACCCGTCGCAATGTTCACGATGAGCCCTCAGGTAAGCGACTGCATCGGTACCCGTAAGCAATGTGATTTCGCTCTGATTGGGAAAGAGCACTGCAAGCCGCCCAGCCCGAATCGCAGCTTCTATGCCGGATGCTGAAGATTCAAAACCAAAGCGAGTCAATGTTCCGGCAGTAATGGCTGAGTGCGGTTTGCCGGCAGCATCACAGTCAAGCGGTGCCCCATTTCTCGCTGAGAGGTAGCTCTCTGTCGTAAATTCGGGATGTTCGAGAATAACTTTCTCGGCAATGGAGCATTCCTCAAGCACTGGCCTGACGCGCCCCCGACAGTACGCGTTGACGTGCGGCAGATGTAGCGGATGACCCGCAGCGATTTCCGCCGCTTCCAGCAATCCCTCAATATCGGAACCTTTCTCTGTAGTACCCACATGCCAAGCCATATAGCAGTGGGAATCATCAGCCGTTTCCACCATGCGGTGCGAGGCCTCAGGCGTGAGCGGAAAGTGTCCGCCCAGAAGCTTGACACCGAGCGCACCGCTGCGGCGTGAAAGATTGATGAAGTTCCTCAGTTGCTCTCGGTCAGGATTGTTTCCAGAGATATTTCGGCCAGGAAGAATCGCATTGAGGGCAGCAACGTTGATGCCTACATTTGCGCAACTGAATTCATCGAGAAGTTTCTCAATGGGTCCAGACATATCGAGCGCAGTTGTGACGCCTGCTCGTGCGACCATGCCGTAGCTCAAGGGATTAATACCAAGATGCACATGCGTGTCGATGATGCCGGGCTGAAGAACCAGACCGCTGCAGTCGATGGTCGTGCAGGCTGAGCCAATGGCTTCAACGATGCAGCCGCCTTCGACGGCAACGTCCCCCGTCCTTAGAGAGTCAGCCTCCGGATCGGCGATTAGAGCATTGCGCAGAAGAATGTCATGCATGATGACGTCTCCTATCAAAAATGTTCTCAATCAGACCAGAATGAAGGCAGACGCAATGAGCGCTACAAGCATTCCTGGGATCAATCGCTTGGCGACAGCCAAAGGATCTGCACTGGCCATACCGGCCACGATGATGATGGCTCCGGCGAGCGGACTTGCTGTGCGGCCGAATTGACCCGCAAGGATCGCCAGCAGACCGAGAGAATGAGACTGCATGCCGAAGTGAGCCGCTTCGGGCGTGATCGACTGGTTAAAAGCCCAAATTGCCGCCTCACCAGACCCCGTACCGAGCGCCATCAAGAAAGGTCCAAAAGCAGCCCCCCAACGCGCGAATTCATTCGACCCCTTGAGAAACTCGATGAAGGCAGTTACGGCCCCCGTAGCCTGCAGCCCCGCAGCAAAAACGCCTGCAGCAACAATGAGGCCGATGACTTGAGCGTATCCCGTGCCGCATCCCTTGAAAAACGCCTTGGAGATTTCGCCTGGATTCATAAGCGTTACGGCGGAGATAAAAACGAGACCGATCAGCATGGCAGCAACCACATCGATACCCGCCTTTGGGAAACTAATAGAGGCGACCAAGAGGACGATCAGAGGGACCAGAGGAGCCACAGCCTTGAGCGGCTGGACTTTGAAGGCGGATTCTTGCTGACCGGCATCGGACTTAGCAGCCGCATCTTTTGCTTCTGCACCCGCAAGATGGTCCTTATTCTTCACGATCATAATGGCGGAGTTGACAATCACCGAAAGCAGAACGAGACCGACGATGTAGGGAGCAGCCCAGATAATGAAGGCCATAAGATCCATCTCGGCCATCTTGGCGACGTAGATGTCATGCGCACATCCGGGATTAAGCAGCAAACCAGCCATTGTGCCGCCCCCCACGGCCGCTGCCGCTGCCGCCGGTCGGATGCCGGCACGCAATAAAAGCGGAATAAAAGTCGCACCAGCCGTTGCAGCTGTGCCCGCTGCCGACATGATCGCAATATTGATGAGGAACGTCAGAATCGTGGCCGCAGGAATCAGCAGTCCGCCAAGCTTTTTGAGCGGAGCAGCTACTGCAGCAACGAGGTGCTGATCACATTTAGAGGCCTGAACAGCAAACGCAAAGCCCATTGCCGAGCAAATAGCAGGGACGAGCGTGATGTTCGTCATTCCTTTGACGAAAGCTCCGAAAGCTTTCATGGGCGCTCCCGAAGCGCAGCAAAGAATAAAGCCTGCAACGATGAGAAGCATGCGTGTCTCGAGACGCTTAACAAGTCCGAAAACAATGAAAACAATGGACGCTATCGCTAGCCAGATTTGCCAAGTCATGATCGGGGTCCTTGGGTTTTAAAACACTGAAGAAGGTTGTTTATGAACTTCTGGGTGAGAGGCTGATCGGAGGAGGTCTCATCCTGAAGGTGTAGTTTGAAGCGTTCACACCAACAAAGAAAGGCAACAAACAACTACTATTCATTGCGTTTCAAGCAATAATTAACGATATAAACCCTCACAGCAAACTCGTTAATATTGAAATATCAATATTTTTATAGTTGTGCAGATAGCGCCCAATCATTGCGTATATCGCAACGATCAAGGGTTAAACCCAGTTCTTTTGACGGAGACAACTGATGGCCAGAACTGACGACTTGAATGTTTGGCGAATCTTCTGCGAAGTCGTTCAAGCTGGAGGCGTGAATGCTGCCTGCGATGTACTTGAATGCGAACCAAGTACCGTGAGCCGTGCGCTCAAGGCAATCGAGACAGAAATAGGGGCTCCCATTTTTCTGCGTGAAGGGAGACATTTAAAACTTACGGAATTGGGAGCTCGAGCGTACGATAAGGCTATAAAACTTCTGAATGTCCATGAATTGATGATCCAGGATCTAAAGGGAGATCAAAATGCCCTGTCCGGCACAATTCGTTTAGCTTCGCACTCAGGCATCAGCTCCATTGAAATCACGCCGCATCTCATTGAATTTCGAAAAACCTATCCGGATATCACACTTGAGCTGCATGATCTCACCAAGCAGATTCCCGAGATTTTTCATTTAGCGGATACCCCTCCGATACATCTGGCTGCGGGCTATGGGCCGAATCGCCCAATCGATGGACTCGTTGCTCGATATCTGGGTGAAATGCCTTTTCTCTGCTGTGCATCACCGCTCTATCTTGAGCGGTTTGGTGCACCGCACCATCCGAGCGAATGCGTGAACCACATCGGCATCCTCATCAATTCTCCAACTCGAGTAGCAACTCAAGAACTTATCCGTGATGGGATTGCTTATCCGCTTCGATGGAAGAGCTCAATGTCCTTCAAAAATTTAATGGCCGTACGAACGGCCGCTGTGCTTGGTGCGGGCATTGTTCCGGACCTCCCGCTCTTTCATGCTGTTGAGGCACTCCGATCTGGTCAGCTAAAAACGATCCTTGAGGGATGGCGCTGCCCACCTGCTTCCTGCTTTATTTATGCGACACAGGAAGCCTATGAAAAAAGACGGGTACGTATTCTTTTTGACTGGCTGGCGGAATGTGAACAAAAGACACTTGATAAATTACGCCAGGAATTTCCTCAGTTCTATGGTTAATTACACATTTTAGATTAGTGACTATAACGAATACATCCGCAAAAAAAAACGCCAGATGGATCACTTTGCGTTAACTATTTAATTTTTTAGATCGAAATCTGTCACTTTCCGCGCCAAATCTTCTCACCTTCATTCGTACCGAACTGTGAACCTTGAAGCCAAACTGAGTTAATTACTGCATTTCGCAAAAAAGCTCCAGCCGTCTTCCGAGACTCCCGTCACGGACGGTCGGTTTTTCTACAGCGCGGCGAAGGACCGCTTCAGACCCAAAAACATCTACCGTTCGCTTAGTGCGGGTAACAGCCGTATAAAGGAGCTCTCGGGTTGCAAGTTCAGACGTGCGCTTCACCGGCAAAAGCACCGCTACGCGCTCGAATTCCGAGCCTTGGGATTGATGAATCGTCATCGCCCAGGCAACGTCAAACTGCGGCAGGAGCGCAACCGGGAGTTCCAGATTCGTATCGCCGAAATAGACCGTGAAACTCACTGCCGGTCCCTGACGATCCGGCCGATCTTGACGCTCAGGCGAATCCCCCGCATCCTCATCCCCGACAACAGCAGACGAATCTTCCAAGTCAGACGTCGGCGTATCGAGTTCGAGCAATTTAGGCAGCACGATGCCGACGTCGCCGTTATGAACGCCTAACCCCTCATCGTTGCGCCGCACAATGATCACCTCGCCCGGATAGTGTCCCCCGCCGAATGCCCCTTCAGAAAGCGGCCAGACACTTCGTATGCGCTGATCTGCATAATCATTCACGGCCTGCACGCTCATTGCACCATGCCGCTGCGCAGCAAGCGCACGAAAGCCCGAGAGACAAAGCCAAAGCTTTTGGCGCAGGCTTTCCCACTGCTCCTTCGTTGTGCCCGCCAGATACACTGCTCGACATTCCGACAAAACGCTGGCATAGCCTTCGAGCTCACGGTTCAGCCAACTGCGCACCGGTGCAGTGAGCCCTGTGCGGCTGAAGATTTCGCGCTCACGCTTTTGTTCGTCAGTTGCTTTTAAAGTGAACACTCCCTTCTGTAATTCCATTAGTCCTGCAGTATGAAGTGAAGCACTCTGCAAAGATTTATCGGCATTAGCTCCTGCCGAGGCAAAAGCGGCTAGCACGTTCTGAAAAACCTCCGCTTCCGGCAGCCCTGCATTGGCTCCCTGATGATTAATCGCCGCTGCCAGCTGGCCGATGGGGGTGTCTTTCCCAAAGCGCCAGCTCTTCACCAGCTCTACGACTGCCCCCATGCGCGCAAGGGCTCCCTTGCCGTCAGAAATCTCCGCGAATACAGCCCCAGGCCCTACTGCAGCGAGTTGGTGCTTGTCACCCAAAAGAATGACACGCGCTTCGGGTGAAACCGCCCGCATCAGGCGAACTGCCAGATGAATATCCACCATAGAAGCCTCATCCACCACCAGTACATCCGCGGGAATGGGATTCCCGATGCCCGGGGCAGAACCGGCAGCAGTAGGCGATGCCAGCCATTTGTGAATCGTCCGTGAGCGAATCTGCTTCTCGGCGTCCAGCAGAAGTGCATCGTGCTGCAAAACTGCCCGCAGTGCGCTCAGCCCTTTGGCTGCGTTGTTCGCGCTTGACTCGAGCGACTGCTGCATGCGGCCCGTGGCCTTGCCCGTCGGCGCCGCCAATGCAATGCGCAGTGTTGGATTTTTCCGAAGGAGACACTCCAAAATTTGCGCTACAGTTGTCGTCTTGCCCGTGCCGGGACCGCCCGAGACCACCATCAGTCTGCGTTTAAGCGCCGTTGAAACCGCAAGCCGCTGCTGTTCATCAGCGTGAGCTCGTCCTGTTACCTCCGCAATCAACGCGTCATCCGGCTGGCCGCTTTCAGAGACAGAAAACGCCTCATCAGCAGCGGCAAAACGCGCCAGGGTGCGCGCCAGAAGGAGCTCCTCCAACGCCAAGCGTGCGAAATAAATGCGTGTTTGCGCAAATGTCGGCGCCTCATCGACAATCAGCGGCGCAATGGGCTGGGTTGGCGCTGTCTCATCCGAAGTCTTCCCGAGTCTCGTCCCAGCTGCAGAAATGAAATCCTGAAAATTCTGAGCTAGTCCGAGAGCCTGCAGATCTTTCAGCCCGGTCTTCAGAACATCAAACGCCTGAGCGAGGTGCATCTCCGCCTCTTCTGGTCCTTCCGCCGCCTCTGCGGCATCAGGCATCAGCCCTTTGACCGCGTCGAGCGCACGCACGCAGACGCTTCCCTGCCGCTCAGCATTGGCAAAAGCAAGCGTCAGCCCCATCATGGCCTGACGGGCCGCTTCTGTCACCGTCCCGATACGTTCCGCCGCCCGCAGAAGAACCGCTCCCAAACCCGCTATGCCGCCCTGCGGGAGCTCATACGTGCTGTCGGCATTAGGCATCATGTTTTTATCCATTTTTCGGGTCCTTAGGCTCTGCCCGCAAAAAGATCATCCATGCGTCGAATCACCTCTGGACGCACCGGATCGAAAACAATACCCTGAGGGTTGGCCGCTGTCGTCGTGCCGGCCCGTACGCCTCGAAGAAACACATAAATGGCGCCGCCAATCATTTCGTCGCGCCAATGCGCGCCGAGCCGCACTTGGAGGAAACGCCGCAAAGCCACCCAATAGATCAGATACTGCAGGCGGTAAAGATGCACATCCATCTCGGCAGACATGGCTTTTTCGGTGTAGCCGGAAGCTTCGGGCGAAATTTTGTTGCTCTTCCAGTCCAGCACGTAAAAGCGCCCGCCTGCACTAAAGGCCAAGTCAATGAATCCCGTCAGGAACCCCTTGAGATCCTCTGGCCGCAGCGTCCCGAAATCGTATTTGGGATCCATAGCCTTAAGTTCACTGACGAGCCGTTTGGCAGTCAGCGAGGCGGAAATCGGAATGAGAAATTCAAGTTCCGCCGACCTTGCCGATTTGGGCACGTCTTTGAGCGTCACGCCGGGAGCCACCTCCGCATTGAGAAGATCTCGGATCATTGCGGCCGCTCCTGCGGCTGCTGAGGCCGCCTCCTTTTCGGGAAGCGACAAATGCTTTTCGACCTCACGAACCGTCAGAGCCAGACGGGCTGCGGCGGCTTTCTCATCATCGGAAGCCATCAGCGAAAAGTCGGCGCGCTCCATCATTTCATGCAGACAGGTGCCGGCCTGCGCCCCCTTGGGAAAGGACAGAATGTCATCGACGAGCGGCGGTTTTTCGGCCTGTCCGTACCAGGTTGAAAACCCTGGCCCGTCGTCCTCAGCCATGCGGGTAATGCCCGTAAAGCTCGAGGTTCGCCATTCACTGCGCCGAGTCTGTGACTGAGCAGTCGTATAAGACTCTCCGACGGTCCCCTGCGTCAAGAGGGAGGATTGTGCGCCGGCAGCTGCAGCACCCAATTCGGTAAAACGAAAGAGCGGCGTGCCTGAGGACGACTGGAGCCCCGCCAAGCGTTCGACCGCAGGCAGGATGTCCGCTCGAGACGGCGTCAGTTGCCCTGTCAAGGCTCGGAAGAGATGCGCCTGAGCGGTACTGCTGTGCCATTGGTCCGGATTAACAGCACTTTTAATCCGCTGTTCGCCGATGATGCAGAGATGCCGCGCAGCTCGCGTCATCGCGACATACATCACTCGGACTTTTTCTTCATATTCAGCCTGATTCACCCGCTGATCGGGTTTTTCTGCCTCAAACCGCACCTCAAGGCATCTTTGCGCGGATCGCTTTGGATCATCCGTTCGAGACGTGCAGCGCGCATGGGTGCCAATGCTGCCCGACTGCGTGTACGGCAGAAACACAATGGGATACTGCAGCCCTTTGCTTGAATGAATGGTTTCGACAAGCACAAGGTTGGCATCGCTTTCGAGCCGCTCGCGATTGAAGTCACTGACGGGACGCTTGGCCTCTGCCGCGAGCCATGCCGCGAGTCCGGCAGGCGTAGGAATGATTCGGGCCGCGCCGTGAAGCAGCTCCAGCAGATGGCGATAGTTTGTCAGCGTACGCTCACCATTGGCTTGCGGCAGCAAACGCTCTGCCGTTCTGCAAAAAGTCATCAGCCGCTCAAGCGCTGCCGCGGGACCGACTGTCCCCCAATTGCGCGCACCGTACTCGAACTCGCCGCGCAGAGCAATGCGCCTTGTCTCGTCGCGCTCTTGATCATCGAGGCAGGCGAGGTCGTCGCCGATAAGCCGCGTCGTACGGGCTGCGCGCAGAAGCTTCAAATCGCCGGGAGCAGCAAAAGCGCTCAAAATCATGCCGATTTCACAAGCTTCGATGGTATTGCAGACATTCTGGTCACAGCGAATCTGCACTCGCACGCCGCGGTGTTTAAGCACTTCAGCGGCCGTCAGTCCCTCGTCATGCGTACGCACCAAGACTGCAATGTCGCCCGGGAGCACTCCGCGCAGCCGTTTGCCGTCCTTTTCCGCCACGGCTAAAGACGCTTCTTCGTCAGCACAGGGCACCAGAAGCTCCCCGCGGCGGCCGGCCTCGATCATTGCCGTAATCCGATCGGTCAATACAATGCCCTGCTGCTGCCGGCGTTCCGCGGCCGTTTGTGCAGGCGTCTCCTGCCAGCTGCTCACCCATTCAAACGGCACCGCATCCATGATGGCCCCGTCGGGGCGTTTTTGCATGAGCGGCAGATTTTTCGGCGACGACTTCACTTCAAGATAAGCGAGATCTTCGCGCAGGAAGGGATTCGGTGCAGTACGCCAAAACGCGTTGAAGGCTCTGACCAAATCAGGGCTCGAGCGGTAGTTGGTTGTCAGGGCATAGACGCCGCGGAACCGACCGCTTCCGGCTGTCTGATAAAGCGCCTCTACATCGCGGCGTGCCCGCAGGTAGGTTTCCAAATCGGCACCGCGAAAGCGGTAGATGGCCTGTTTAGGATCCCCCACGAACCACACGGGGTGCGGTTCGCGCTTACGCAGAAAGAGACGTTTGATGACCGCGTACTGAATAGGATCGGTATCCTGAAATTCATCCACCAACACCACGCTGAAGGCGCTGCGGATACTCTCGGCCAATCGTTGCGCCTGCGCCCTGGATTCCGCATCGGCAGGATCTCCCCGCAGGCGTTCGTAGAGCTCAATCAAAAGATCGTCGAAGGTCTTTACCCGTGCTTCGCATTTTTTCTGCGCCAAACGCTTGGGCGCTTCCTTCACGAAATTTTGAAAAGCAGCGGCAAGCTCCGGCGACTCCGGCAGCGAAACAATCGTGCTCGGCACCAAATCCTCCGGCGCAGCCATCAGCTGCTTGAGGATCTCGATCCATTTTTCCGGATCACTGATCGCTGCGCGATCTTCGCGTTCGGAGAGCTGCAGCAGTGAGGTACGGATGAATTCATTCACTACCTCTTCCACGAGATCGTCAACATTTTCAACCAATTCAAAACCGATCGAACTGCCCGAGGTGAATGCGCGGTCCTCAAGCACCTTTTGACAGAACCCGTGAATAGTGAAGATGCCGGCATTGTCGAATTGAGCAAGCGACTCCCGCAGACGGCTCACAATGACCGCAGGATCCCGCCCCTGCTCTGCCCAGAGAGCGCGCTGCTCGAGCAATACGGCGTCAACCGCAGAGTCAGCGAACGTCCCGGTCATCAGACCGTGCATAGCAGAGAGATGCGACTGGATACGGGCTTTCAGTTCTGCTGTAGCCGCTCGAGTAAAGGTCATGATGAGCATTCTGCTCACCGAAACATCTTCTTCCGCAACAAAACGCAGCACGAGATGCTTGATGGAGAAAGTTTTCCCCGTGCCAGCAGAGGCTTCGAGCAAGGTCGGACGCATCAGCGGCGCACGAAGCATGTCAAATGACGAATCGTCCGATGAGTCTGCCGCAGGCGCCTCACCCGCGTCTGATGCGAAATCCATTTCATCGGCTTCTAAGTACGCTGCCGTCTGCTCATCGGCCGAGACGCTCTCAGCCTCCGCACAAAGCTGCGTCCAGTCCGTTTCTGCCGTCAGGTGTTCAGCCGGTATCTCTGCGCAGAGCGCTTTATCCTTTTTTGCCATAGTCGTTCTCACAGCGATCCCGCATCAGTCAGCATTTCTTGAACAACGCTCTCGAGCGCGGAAAGGTCTTCGGCCTTATAAAGGCCTTCGAGCGCCTTCTCTAAGCGTTCGGCGTAAGCCTCAGCCTGCGCTTGGTCTAAGCCTCGCCAGACGATAGCGTTGGGTAGCGCCCTCTCGGCAGGCATCTGCTCCGCTTCAGCGCCTCTTGACTTCGGCTGATAGGGCGGCACGGCAAAGGGCAGCCTGCCGAGCTGGAATGCTTCATAGAGCTTGAGGAAATAGCCAAGGAAGGTCTGCGCTTCCTGGGGTGTCCACTGCGGTGCGCCAATCAGCGGAGAAGCCTTTTTTTCAACATCGGTCACGATGATCTGACCCTCTGCCGCTGCTCCGGCTGCCCGCAAAAGCGCCCAGATGAAAAGCGACTGAATCGCCCCGGAGCCCGTGATTTTTCCCGGCACCACATTGATCCAATGCACCGCCCCTGAAGCATCGCGCCACAGGTTTGAGGCTGCGTGCGTCAGCGTCCAGGGGAACCCGGGCACCGCGGCCGCCGCTTCCTGAGGCGCAAGCGCCGTCATCTGCGACGTCAGTTTCCAATAAAGCGATGCCGCCGTTCGTGCGCAAACCACATCGTCGCTGTAGCGCCAGTCGCGCAGTCCCTGCGCCCCCATCCGCGGGTCAACCGCCCACCGGGCTCCAAGCGTTTCCACGGCTTGGTCGGCACCTTCAGCCCCCGCAGAGAGCATGACATGGAGGAGCGTATGGATGCGCTGCCACTTAGGAAGATCTTTATCTCTTTGAAGAATGGGGGCCGGATCAATCTCTTCGCCCGTGGAGAGCCTGATGCCGTGACGCTTGAGAAAGGCTTCCGCGGGATTGCGCATCCAGCGATAAAGCTCCTTCACCGGAAGACGGCCGCCTTCGGCACGGGCAGTCAGTGCATTTGCCCAGGGCGCCGCCGGTCCATTCCAATTGGCAGCGGCAGCTTTGTCGACGGCCTCGAGCATCTTTCGGTTCGTGCTCTGCCACTGTTTTTCCTCAGCAGAAAAGCTCTTCGGTGAAAAGGCATTCAGCGGCAAGTGATGCGTGAGGATTGCTGAGGCACGAAGGCGGTCCGACGGCTCTTGAGCAAACGTCAGCAGCCATTCGCGCAGCTCCTGCGCCACTACCGACGGCTCCTTCCATTGCGCCGGATTGGCGCCTTCGGTGTAGGAAATGAGGAATTTGCTGCGGGCAGCCAGCAGCAGATCAAGGAAGATGTTGCGGTTGTCAGTTCGGCTGTCGCGGTCGCTGCGCCGAGGAAAGCGCTTCATCAGATCAAACTCCTCGGCGTGAGAGGCCCCCGGGAAGCTTGAGTCTTCATTGAGCCCCCAGAGCACGATCACCTTGTAGGGCAGCCCGCGAAGCTGCCGCATACCGGAAAACACCACTGTATTGCCCGGACGCCCTGCGCCTGTCTCGCCGCGCTTGAGACGTTCCTCTAGCGCCGCTATGAAAATTTCAAAGGAAACGTCGGGAATGCGTTCCGCCTCATCGCGCGCCTGCGCGATCTCATCGGCCAGATCTGCAGCCGCTCGTCGAATCGCGAGCCAGTCCCGCTGCGGCGTTTCCGCCGGAAAGCACTTCTGCAGCATTTCGCCGATCCAAAGCGTCCAAAAATGGGCGGATGTGCCGTCAGTAAGTTTTTCACCTTCCGCAGTCTTTAGCCGGAGCGTTTCAAGCACAGCGTAAAGGTTCGCGAGCTTGAGGAGCAGTCCGCTCTTTTCGCCCGTGGCATCCCAGCCGCCGAGCTCTGTACCGACAACGGGCAGCACATCTCCATAGGGCGCAGCATCCTCGTCCTGAGGAAGCATCCAGCCGAAAGCGAGACGCTCCAGTGCACGTTCGAGCGTCAGCTCATGGAGCGCCGCCGGCGCATAAACCTGCGTCTGACGGGGATCCGCGGCTTGCGCATCCAAATGCGCCGGATTGAGTCCGGCTTCGAACCCCGCAGCAGCAAGCCACCGATTGAGAATCGCCAAGTCATCACTTTCGAGATCGAATTTTTCGCTCACGATCGGCAGCGACAGCCACTCGACAAACTTCTCCCGTGTGAACCCCCCGATCAGCAGGTTCTTCAGTCCGATGAGCACTGCGAGCGGCACGTCTGAGTCCGCCGAAACCGCACCGCAGACGCGGTAGGCAATCCGCCGCTCTGGTGCAAGGCTGCCGAAAACTTGATCGATGAGCGGTGCGGCCGCCGAAATGTCCGGCGTCACCACCAGAACGTCAGAGGGCGTCAGCGTCGGATCTGCCTGAAACTGCGCCTGCAGCCAGTCGACAAGCCCTTCGAGCTCTCGGGCCGCCGACGGCGCGCCGACAAAGCGAAGTGAGTCATCGGCCTCGTCAAAGAGCTCTGGCGCACCAGCGTCGGCAGCCTGTTGTCTGGCGGTCAAGCTGAGCAGATCCGGGCTGAGGTTGAGGATCGAATCCTGTACGCGGCGCAAAAGCGTCGGCTCGTTGGCTTCAATGTAGATGCTCTGTGTATCCAGCGTCAGATCTGCACGAAGATCCTTGGGATCACTCAGGTACTGCCTCAGGAAGTCACGCTCATCGAACAGCTTGCGGGAATGCGTTTCAACGGGCAGCTGCCGACGTTTGCGAGCGTCATCATCATCCTCGTCGAATTCTGTCAGATCGCCGCGCTCCTGCGTAAAACGCCAGAGACGGTCGATATTGGCCCGCGTGCTTCGTCCGTTGTCAGCGAGAATGGGGTGACCCACCTCTGCCTGGCCCGCTGTCTCATCCCGATGCTTCCAGTCATAGAGCCGGCGCGGCACCAAATCGAACCAGTATTCGCTCGAGGGATTGAGCAGATAAAGCCAGACTTCCCGTCCTGAATGCGCATAAGCCTTCAAAACCGGCAGCATCAGCGGCGGCACGACAAAAGGCACAAACACATGGAGCGCATTGGGAAGCGCCACCTCCCGACCGTCTCCTAAGACGAGCGTACGGGCGTTGGCGGGGGCATCAGCAAGCGCCTGAAGCGACTCCGGAAGATGCTCAAGAAACCCGCGGCCGCGCCAACGTTTGGAGCGGGCAAGCCGCCTAAAAAGTTCGCGCTGCCAAACCGCGTCTTCATCCTCGGCCAGAGCCGCCGCCTCTCGCTGAGCCTGCGGCGTGGGATGGAGCCGATCCTGATGCAGCCCCAGCCATGCCAGAATCCAGTCGAGGCGATAGCTCGAATAGGCCACAAAAACGCCGGCAATGCGCTGAGCGAGCAGCAAAAGATCATGGTCGCTGCGGTTTTTAAGGCTGTCCTCCAAGCGGGTCGTCCGAGTGCGAACCGCTTCCCGCAGGCTTCCCGGTCCCGTAGCACGGAGTTCGCGCCAGATCATCCAGCGCGCCTCGTTGCCGATCACATTGGCCAGCGGCTCGCGAGAGAAGAACCCAAGCCACTCCGAAAGAAACATAAAACGCATGGACGCGCAGACGGATTCCTGTTTGGCAATGGCTCTCACCAGATCCGTCTCTACAGCCTTGCTCGGAATAATGACAGGAACACGGTCGAAGACGCCGGCAAAGCATTCGTCGGCTCTGAGCGATTCAGCCTCCGGACGCAGACGAAGCGCATCAATATTGTTGAGAAGCACTGCGCGCAGCACTTCATAGCTGTTGGAGTAGATGGTGTGGATCATGGACGGCAGGCTCCGACCGCATTCAACGTTCTTTTCGAAAAGATGAGCGCTGAAGCCATCCACTCCAAGATGCCTTCTGCAGACGGGAAAGTCTGCTGAAGGCGGACGGCTTCAGCGCTCCTTTGATCCACCAAGATTAACGCATCAGTGCGTCAATCATCGACCGATTGCAGCTACTCAGCTTTTGTCGGCTGAAATGTTCTTTCAAATTCGGCTGCGACGATCAATCAATTCATCAGATAGATGAAGAACAGGTACCCCGTCATTGTAAAAGCCAGCGCCACTTTGACAGCCGTGCCGACGATCATGCCGACCCAGGTGGCGACGCCTACGCGTCCGGCATGCATCAAGTCGCGTTTGGCCCAGAATTCACCGACAGCCGCGCCCACCAGAGGCATCACAAAGATGCCGAAAAGCCCCATGGGAATACCGACCACGGTCCCAACAATGGAACCCACAATGCCGGCCTTTGAGGCGCCTGCCCGCTGCGCACCGGCCGTCTGCGCGACAGAATCGACCACTACGCCAATGACTGCAAGCACAATCAAGACGGCAATAGTCCAGAACCCCACTTTTTCATAGTGATCAGCCCAGCCAATCAGCCACCCGCCGGCGGCAATCATCGGCAGGCCCGGAATCGCCGGCACGATTGTACCGGCAAACCCAAGCACAATGAGCACAATGGCGCCGAACCAGCACGACAGCGCAAACCAATCCAAACTTGTCAGCCATTCCATGAGCGAGCATTCCCTTTTGAATGAATTCCATTTTGTCCGGCTAAAGGTTACTCTTCAATCCCGCCCCAATAGCCCGCGTCCGCTGAAGGTTCAAAGCGCGTATTGCCGCCGAGGAACGTCATGCGAAGCGTCCCGATGGGGCCGTTTCTCTGCTTGGCCACAATGATTTCTGCCAAGTTTTTATCGACCGTTTCCTTGTTGTAGACAACGTCTCGATAGATGAACATGATGACGTCCGCATCCTGTTCGATTGCGCCGGATTCACGGAGGTCCGACATCACCGGACGCTTATCGGTACGGCTGTCCACTGAACGATTGAGCTGCGAAAGCGCAATCACCGGAACGCCGAGTTCCTTGGCGAGCGACTTCAGCCCGCGGGAGATTTCCGAGAGCTCCTGCGCGCGGTTGTCTTGATTGCTGCGCCGCTGTCCGGACATAAGCTGGATATAGTCAATCACGACGAGACCGAGCGGTCCGGCCTGATTAACCAGCCGCCGAGTGCGGCTCGTGAGTTCCGAAATCGTGAGTCCCGGCGTGTCGTCAATATAAATGGGCTTTTCCTCAAGACGATGCAGTGCCGCCGTGAAGTTGTCCCAGTCCTCGTCGTCGAGCTGACCTTTTCTGAGCTTTTGCGCATCAATACGGCCGACCGATGAAATCATGCGCTGCGCGAGCTGATCCGCCCCCATTTCCATGGAGAAGACCGCCACGGGCAGCTCCTGATCAACGCCCACGTTTTCGGCGATATTGAGTGCAAACGACGTTTTGCCCATCGACGGACGGCCGGCGATGATGATGAGATCACCGCGCTGCAAACCTGCCGTCACATGGTCGAGATTGGGGTAGCCCGAGGAAACACCCGTCACCTCGGAAGTCGACTTCGTGTTGTAGAGCTCAATGACGCGGGCGGAGACGTCTCGCACGAGCGTCACCAAAGGCTGAAAGCCGCGCTGTGTACGAGCATTGCGCTCATTGATGGCGAGCACTTCCTTTTCAGCTTCGTCCAGAATTTCACGTGTCTCGCGGCCTTCTGGCGCCAATGCATTGGTAACGATGCGGTCGCCTACGGTAATGAGCTGGCGCAGTACCGACTTGTCATGCACGATTTCCGCATATCGGCGGATATTCGCGGCCGAGGGAGAGCTCCCCACCAATTCGGTGAGATAAGGCAGCCCGCCCGCATCGTTCTCAATCCCCTTTGACTTCAGACTTTCAAAAACCGTCAGATAGTCCGCAGGGTGTCCCTCCTGCAGCAACTGCACGATTTCTTCAAAAATGATGCGGTGGTCGCGCCGATAGAAATCCTCTGGGCGAATAATGTCGACCACGCTGTCGAGCGCCGAATTGTCGATCATCAGGCCGGCGAGAATCGCCTGCTCGCTCAGTACGCTTGAGGGCGGACGACGTACTGCCTGAGCGGCTTCGTCGATATTTTCTTCGGCCATGACACAGACCTCAAAGAGGTATAAGGAACGTTGAGAAAGTTTTGATTATGACCGATCGGCGCAGGGTCGCCGTCCTTATCTGCCTCAAAGGCTTTGCGGCATCCCTGCGCTGCGGCAATAATCATGCAGAAAAAAGCCCCAAAGATCCTGAGCGGACTCCTCGGGGCTTTCATCGGTCTGCCGCCCTCAGAGCGGACGGCAGATGCGGTCGAACCGATTATTCCTCGGCGACGACCTTCACCGTCACATCGGCGGAGATGTCCGTCATCAGACCAATGGTGATGACGTATTCGCCGGTCGCCTTGATGGCGCCGAGCGGCGTGCGAACCTGCGACTTCTTGATCTGGAAGCCGAGCTTGTCCACCGCTTCAGCGATGTCGGCGTTGGTGACGGAGCCGAACAAACGGCCGTCGACGCCGCACTTGCTGGCGATCGTAACTTCAGCGCCGTTGAGCTTGCCGGCGAGTTCTTCGGCGGCAGCGACGCGAGCAGCCTGAGCCTTTTCGAGTTCAGCGCGGCGAGCTTCGAATTCGGCGATAGCCTGCTTCGTGGCGCGCTTGGCGTGACCCTGGGGGATCAGGAAGTTGCGGCCGTAGCCGTCCTTGACCTTGACGATGTCGCCCAGATCGCCGAGATGCGTGATCTTTTCAAGCAGAATGACTTGCATTTCTCTTTTCTCCCGTCGATTACTGGTTGTCCGTATAGGGCAGGAGGGCCAGGAAGCGGGCACGCTTGATGGCGGTGTCGAGCTGACGCTGATAGTGCGCCTTCGTACCGGTCAGGCGAGCCGGCATGATCTTGCCGTTTTCCTGGATGAAATCGCGCAGCGTGTCGACATCCTTGTAGTCGATCTGTTCAACGTGTTCAGCCGTGAAGCGGCAGAACTTGCGGCGCTTGAAAAGCGAATTTTGCTGGTTCGAACGGCGGGGCTTGCCCTTACCCTTAGCACCAAAAGCCATTTGGATGACTCCTCTATTTGAATTCTGTGATGTGTACCGTCAGACGGCGGGTTCTCATCGACTTGGGAGCCAGAAACCCCTTGAACTGGATTTCTGCGCCAATCTCCATTCCGTTCAGTCTTCTGGCAAGTGCCCCGTAGGACACCGCGTTGAAGTCGAACTCAAGCTTGCGGACCTTGCCCGCTTCGACCACTTCAGAGCGATGATGCAGGACGGCTTCGAAAACTTCGATGCCCGCGGGAGTAAACCTCACCGCTTCCCGCTCTATCAATGTTCCGGAAAGATCGATTGAATTCACGGATGGGATGGAACTTCGTCTGACAGCTTGCAGGAATTAGGCCTCAGCGGCTTCTTCCTGAGCAGCGGCAGCCTCAGCGGCAACCTTGCGGGCCTCTTCCTTCTCAATGACCTTCATCATCGGGGAGGGAGCGGTTTCGGCATGCTTCGTCTTCACAGTGAGGTGGCGAAGAACGGCGTCGTTGAAACGGAAGCCGTTTTCGATCTCGAGGATCGTCTCATGGCCGCACTCGATGTTGAGGAGCACATAGTGCGCCTTCACGAGCTTTTCGATCGGATAGGCGAGCGGACGACGGCCCCAGTCTTCGATGCGGTGAATCTTGCCGCCCTGTTCGGCGACGAGGGTCTTGTAGCGCTCGATCATCGCGGGAACCTGTTCACTCTGGTCAGGATGCACGACGATGCAGATTTCGTAGTGACGCATTTAGCCTCCTTGCGGAAAAAGCCGCCCAGAGCGTCGTTCCAGTGCGGCAAGGACAGTAAAGGCCGCGATTGTACCGATCCAACCGCGGCCCTGCAAGTGTTTAAGCCAAATTTCTTTTCAATGCACCCAAGCGTTTCGTCTTAGAGACGCTCGTCGGGCGAACCCGGCTGCACGAGGCCCGCAGCAATGCGCTGACGCAGTGACTCAAAAAGACAGATGCCGGAGGCAACGGAGACATTGAGCGACTCGACCGAACCCACCATCGGGATGGCAGCGAGGACGTCGCAGCGGCGGCGAGTAAGCTGGCGAAGGCCCTCGCCTTCTGCTCCCAAAACCCATGCGAAGGCACGCGCCTGAGCCACGTCATAAATCGTTGTATCCGTTTCGCCCGCCGTGCCGGCAACAAAGACACCGTTGTCACGCAGTTCCATGATGGCCGAGGCAAGGTTGGTAACCGACACCACCGGCACGGTTTCCGCCGCGCCCGCGGCAGCCTTGGCGGCCGCAGGCGTCATACGGGCCGAACGGTCACGCGGCACGATCACGGCCTGCACGCCGGCAGCATCAGCCGCACGCAGACAGGCGCCGAAATTGCGCGGATCTGTGACGCCGTCCAGAATAAGCAGCAGCGTGCGGTCTGTGATCTGATCGAGCAGATCAGCAAAATCAAGCGTGTTCTCGCGTTCTGCGGCAATCGCCGCAATGCCCTGATGGGGAACGTCGGGCGACAGACCGTCAAGACGCGCAGCATCAGCATTCATGACGCGTACACCGGCCGCAAAGAGCTTCTCGCGCATTTCACGCATGCGCTTGTCACGACGCTCCGGATCGACATAAACCTGCTGAATCGACTCCGGATCCAGCTTCAGACGAGCGGCGACAGCATGAAAGCCCGCCAGCACAACGGTGCCGGCCTCGGTGCGAATCCTCGCTGGACGGCTGCGTTCCGTGCGGTCGGATCGTTCGCGGCCGAAATCTTCGCCGCGGCCGCGGCTGCGGCGGACGCGCCCTGAACCTTCGTAGTGTTCGTCCTGAGAATTGTCGTCGTAGTGCTTCACGGAAAAGGCCTCGGTGAAAATAAGCGCTCCCCGAAAGGGAACGATCAAAAGCATTTTGAAAGGCCGGCATTGTAAGCGCCGGACATCCTCTATGTGGCGTTTGAGCGATTAGTACCAGAAATCATCATCAAAACGCCGGCGTCCGCCGCCCTTGGCAGGATGACGGCGGCTCTGATTGCTCAAGAGCGTAAAGTTTATCCGCCGCTCCTTCAGATCCACATCTTCAAGCCGTACCGTCAGCTGATCCCCCAGACGAATTTCCGTCATCTCTTCATGCGACGTCATCGTCTGTTTGGCGGGATCGTAGACAAAATAACCCCAGCCAAGCTGTGAGATATGCACAAATCCTTCAATCGGCATGTCGCTGAGCGTCACAAAAATTCCTGCCGGGCACATACCGGTAACGGTTGCCTGGAAGGATTTCTGATCCGCTGACAGCAGATACTGACATTTCAGGAACTTCATCACCTCGCGCGACGCATCGTCAGCACGACGCTCCGCGGCCGAGCAGATGATGCCTAAGCGCGTCCAAACGGCCTTTTTTGCCTCCTGACGGCTCAAGGGTTTTGCCGCCCCTGAAGGTTTTGCCTCCGGATTGGAACCGAGCTTGCGGGCGTGATACCCCGTCATCAGCTCCGCATCGTCAAATTCAACGGCCGGCGTATAGGAGCGCTTAGAGAGAATCCCCTTGATCGTGCGGTGCAAAAGCAAATCGGGGTAACGCCGGATCGGCGACGTGAAGTGCGCATAGGCCGGATACTGAAGACCAAAGTGCCCGATATTTTCCGGCTGATAACACGCGCGCTGCATCGTGCGCAAAATGGCCGTCTGCAGATAGGGCTTATCTTTCGTATCTTCAATGAGCTTTGCCAATACAGGGGCGAGATTCTCCGACCCCTTCAGTTTGAAGGAAATGCCAAACCCCGCCAGAATGCTCTTTAAGTCGTTGAGCTTTGTCTGCTCGGGTTCACCGTGAACGCGAAAGAGCGTTGTCTGCTTCTTGGCAATCGCAAACTGCGCGGCGCAGACATTGGCCACCAACATACATTCCTCAATGATTCGATGGGCATCATTGTGGTCACGCACGTGGAACCCGATGATCTCGCCGTCCGCCGCAAAATCCGCTGCGCTTTCCTCCGTTTCGAAATCAAGTGCATGACGCTCAGAGCGCGCCGCACGGAGTACGCCGTAAAGCGCATAAAGACGCTTAAGTTCACCTAAACGCGGCCCCACCGTGTTCAGTCCCCAAGCCTCTCCCTGCAGCGCCGACCATACAGCGGTATAGGTCAGGCGACCGTGCGAATGAATGACCGCCGGATAAAACTGATAAGCCGTAGTCTCCCCTTTGCGGTTGACCAAAGCATCGCAAACCAGCGTCAGCCGATCAACGCCGGGGTTGAGCGAACAAAGCCCGTTGGAGAGCTTTTCGGGGAGCATCGGCACAACCGAAGACGGGAAATAGACCGATGTGGCTCGCTTTTGCGCATCGCGGTCGAGCGATGTGCCCGGACGAACGTAGTGACTGACGTCAGCAATGGCCACCAGGAGCCGCCAGCCTTCCGGAGTTTCCTCGCAGTAGACAGCATCATCGAAGTCGCGCGCATCTTCACCGTCGATGGTCACAAAAGCGAGATCCGTGAGGTCCACTCGGTGCAAAAGACTTCTGCGATCCACTTTCTCGGGCAGTTTTTCCGCCTCGGCCAGCGTATCGGGTGAAAAATCAATGGGAACGCCGAATTGAGCAGAGGCAATCGCCATTTCACCCAACGGATCATTCATTACGCCTACTTTGCGAACAAAATGTGCCGGGAAAATCTGCCACTCTTCGTCCGAACCCCAATATGCATCTTCGCGGCGTTTGGCAAAAAAAGGCGCATCGGCGCTGATTTCCAGTTCAACGGCGTCACGTTCGAGATCTACCTCAGGCGGCACCTCTTGAACGTTGACCTGCAGTTCAATCGGCGCAAAAGCAGAAATGGGTTTAAAGAGCAGCCACTCGGTTTCTTTGGCGGCAGCGTCAGTCACACAACGGCAGACCCATCGACGCTGCGGACGCGAAACCAGTCCCGCAGGCCGCCAGCCGCTGATCGTCTGACGCAGCTCTACCACGTCGCCAGGCACGACCTGTGCCGATGCCGTCAGACTGAACTCTGTCCCATCGACGCTCTGCGGCGTCACCTTCATGTCGCTCGGACGCCGAGCGCCCTGTACGACGCCGGTCGCTGTGGGAGCATCGGGATGACGAAACCAATGTTCTTCGCCGCCTTCAAATCCCTCTTCACTGAGCTTCATGACCAATGCGTTCGCCACGGATTTGGCGCAGGGCATCATGCGAACGAGATTCTTTTTGGCCGCAGCGTATTGAATATCCTTTTGAAGCCCAGCAAGGATTTCCTTGGCTTGGGCAATCTGCTCAGGGGTAAGCTGAACTTCCGTGATCGGCAGCTGTTTGCTCTTTTTCTTCGACATGGATTCTTGAATCCGAATGAAATGATTATTTGGATCTCACTCTAAATCATTGTGCTCGAGCGCGCCCAACGAGCAGCACAAAAGCGCTGTTGCCCCGCTCACCGATCAGCCGACCTCGAAGATACAGAAAAGTTATTTTGGATCGCTCTCTTGACAAATTAAACTGATCACTTCATAATTTCTTTCCTCAGTGCCCGGGTGGCGAAATTGGTAGACGCACCAGCTTCAGGTGCTGGCGGCTTCACGGCCGTGAAGGTTCGAGTCCTTTCCCGGGCACCACAGAATTCAACGACAACTGTCGTTAACGAGACCCGCTGTAAGTCGCAAGACTTCGGCGGGTTTTCTGTTTTTTACTGCACCAAAACGAAAGAAACGGCGCCGACATTGAGCTCTGTTCGGCGCCGGTTCATGTCTCTGCAGCTCCTTGGCCGGTGCGCAGTGTGTGCTTGCCGGCTCAAAGGGGCTGCCCCGAAAAATTATTCAGCCTTCAGATGACTGCCCTTTTGCAGCACAAAGGTGAGCACCGCATAAAGCGATGCGCCAATGATCATTGCCGCAACAAGTCCGATGTTGGCACGCGCAAAAACGCTCGTTTCAGAACCCGCCGGCAGCAGGAAACTCACCGCATGGGCAATGTAGGGATCTGACGAAGTAATCGTGCCCAGACCAATCAGACTCGCGAAAATAAGCGACCCGAAAGCGGTCCAGCGGACGGATTCACCGCCCTCACCCGGAGCAAGTGCGAGTTTGCAGTCCCAGCCGATGCGCTTCTGACGCAGCAGGTCGACCATTTCAATGGCGCCCCACGTACCCATCACCACCGAGATCAGCGCGAGGAACGACTGGAAGGTCGACACGAAGCTGTCGGAGATAAAGAGCAGATAGTAGGCACCGAGCGCGATGATCACGCCGTTGAGAATCGTAGTGGCCAGACGCGTCATCGGCACGCCGAGGGCGAGCAGAGCAAGTCCAGAACTGTAGATGCCCGTCATGCCGGCTGAAATCAGCGAGATGATGACGATAAGCGAGAAAGGCACATAGAACCAGAAGGGCAGAATGCCGGTCAATGCGGCGAGCGGCTCATGGTTGGCTTTTTCAAGCAGGGCGGGATTGCCGACAGCGAGCATTACCCCGAGGATGAGGAGCACAGAAACAGGCACTGCAATGCCGGTGGTGGTCCAGAAAATGACGCCGCGCGCAGGGGTTTTGCGCGGGAGATAACGGGCATAGTCGCCGCCGTAATTCAGGAACCCGAGACCCACCATGGTCATCGAAAGAACGATGCCGCCGACAAAAGTGGCGAAGCTGCCGCTCGGCGCGGATGAAAGCGCCGAGAAATTGATATTCGGAATGAAAAAGAAGAGATAGACAATCGTGAAGATGCCCGTCAGCCAGGCAATGGCCTTCTCAATCTTGATGATGAGCTGATGGCCGTAAATGGCGCCGCTCATCGTGAGCAGGAACACGACGGCGAAACACCCGAGCGTGCATCCGGCCACCGGCATGCCCTTGTCGTTGAGGAGACCGGGAACGAGGTTGGCCACCAAATCGGCGAGCGTCGTCGTAGCCATCGAGAGCAGCGTCACCTTCCAGCCCATGTTGGCGAGGTAGCCAAAGAAGGTCGGGAGTTTATTGCCGTGATAACCAAATGCCAAGCGCGACTGCACAAGGGTCGGAAGCCCCGTGCGGACGCTGCCGACGGCAAGGATGCCCACCAAGGCGCAGGAGAGGAAGTAACCGATGACGCCCGCGAGCATCGCCTGCCAGACCGAAAGGCCTAAGCCAAAAACGTAGATGCCGAGCGTAATGCCGAAGATGGAAATATTCCAGGAAAACCAAACGGGGAAAAGGTCAAACGGGCGGCCGTAGCGTTCATTGTCGGGCACCGGATTGACGCCGTTGGTTTCGATTTTGGATGCGTCAGACATGTTTTTTTAAAGTCCGAGGGTTGATGAAAAAAAGGTTCTGAATGGGTTGACGTTCAAATATCAAGCAAATGCCGGGCTCGCAGTTCGGCGGCTTGCGGTGCGGTAGCCGCACCCTCCTGAGCCGTTACCCAGCTCGCCACCGCATTTCCGAGCAGCACGGCCTCAGCGAGCGTGAAGCCGCTGGCCAAACCTGCAAGCACGCCGCCCGCATGCGCATCGCCGGAACCAATGGTGTCGACGACATGCACCGGGAACCCCTGCAAATGCGAAACTTTGCCCGCCTGCGCCGCATAGGCGCCGCGCGCACCGTCAGTGACAATCACTGATTGAGCTGTCAAAAGCGACAAAGCCGCCGCCGCTTCGCGGGGCGTTGCCGAAGGCGCCAGCGTCTTTGCTTCCTGAGCGTTCACCTTCAGAATGGTGTTGGCCGAAAGAATGGCCGAAAACATCTCTTCAGGAATGCTTCCCGAGCAAGGGCCCGGGTCAAAGAGAATCTGCGCATCGGGGCGCTTCTCGGCGAGGAGCGCTTCAATGAAACCGGCATTGCGGGCGTCCGCCTGATACCCCGAGAGGTATATGAGATCTGCGCACTGAAGGTCGATCTCGTCAAGCCACTCGGGCTTAAAGCATTTTTCCACGCCCGACATCGATACGAAGGTGCGTTCGCCGTCGGGCTCCACAAATGAGAGGCACCAGCCGTTGTCGCCAATGCCGCGGAACTCGCGCACCGTGAAACCTCGTGCACGAAAAGTTTCCCGCACGCGGTCGGCAATCATGCCTTCGCCCACTGGAATCAGGGCGTCAAAATCAATGCCCAGTTTGGCAACGGCATCCGCTGCGTTGTAGGCGCAGCCGCCAACCACCTGCTGCCGGCTTGAACCTTCGACATCTTCACCCGAAAGCGGCAGACGGGGCACATGCACGATCACGTCGACGAAGGCGCTCCCGATGATGAGAATGCGTTTGCGGACGTCGAGCGCGTCAATGAGTTCAATGATGCTGCGCATTGCGGTCGCCTATGTCCTTAAAGCGTGAAAACTGCACGAGTCTTCATGACGCCCTGAGCCAGTTCGCCGAAATGGAGGCCGTTCGTTTTTTCCAAAAATTCGACCGTCTCAGCCGCAATCCCGCCGATGCCGCAATGCGCGCCGCAAATTGCAGCGGCCATGCAGCCGATGGTATCGGTGTCCCCGCCCATATTGGCGGCGATTTCAGCAGCTTTCTTCGGGTTCTGTGCCCAGAAAGCCAGCGCGAGTGCAGCGGTCACGGACTCGCTCGTCATCGTGCCGGTGCCGATCACGTCATAGATAAAGCGTGAAACCGCCTCGTCATCGTAAGCCTCGCGGCGCTTGAGGACGAGTTCTTCAAACACTTCAAGGCGCGCCAGAATGCTTGCGGCCCAGGTTGGTTCTCCCTTGGCGGACGCTATCGGGAAAATGGTTTTCACATCGGCGAGCGTCTGCTCCCAGCTGCGGCCCGCCACGCCGCTGGCCACGGCCTGCGCCACCATTGCAGCGCCGGCAATCGTCACGTCGGTTGAATGCGTCACACGGCTCACTCGGGCAGCGGCCTCGGCGATTTTTTCATGTCGTGCAAGGATATCCGGGTCTGCGGCGATATTGTCGATCGCTGCACGAAGTCCGTAGATATCGCTGATCGGCATGGTGTATGGGAACCATTTTTCTTCATAATAATGTGCAAAAGTAGTCAGGTTTGCATAGAAGGATGCAATCTGTGTCTTACGTTCTGCCATTGCCTTTTTGGCATCATCGCTGATGACTACAAAAGTCAGCCCTGGAGGTGCGGAGACAACTTTCTGGGAGCCACCGCACATAATGTCAATCTGCCAGTCGGAGATACGCATTGGTTCACCGAAAGAAGCAGATACGGAATCGACAACCGTCATGATGCCGTATTTCTTGAGAAGTGGACAGATTGCGGAAATATCATTCAGCATACCGCTTGGAGTGTCGCCATGGACAACGGTTGCGTATTTGTAATTGTGATGTTCTTTGAGAAATTCCTCGAGTTCCTGTACATCGAGAGTTTCACGGTAATCTCTGGAATAAAGTTCCGGACATCCTCCGTACATGGAAACGAAATCCGCGAATCCTTTGCCGTATATACCGTTATCCAGTACAAGGACACGGTCACCAGGTTCTGTCATAGAAGCGCAGGCAGCCTCCAGACCGAGGATTCCCTCTCCGCCAAGAATGAGAGTTTCATTGTCGGTGTGGAGAAGGCGGCTGATCTCTTCGCAGGTTTCCTTATAAAATTCTACGAAGTTTTCGTCAAGATCAGGGTTGGTACATTCTCTGCTGCGGGCGAGACGCACGTTTTCGGCAACCTGTGTCGGGCCCGGTGTCATAATTTTATACATAAGATCAAGTCCTTTTTCTTAATTAAATTCTTATTTCTTTAAACCAGTGCGTTTAGCTGCAACATTCAGCGGTGCGATTACAACAAGTGTGATGACTGCTGCAACACCGATCTGTACCAGGTTGCCAGGAATGGAAGCAACCGGTGCAAGTGGATTTCCGTAAATTACGATTTCTGCGATATAGTAACCTACGACTTTGATCACACAGGCTGCGATAAGTGCGATCACATACCATTTGAAGTTCTGGTGCTTTTCATCTTCGGTAAGCTTTCCTACAGTGAAGCCCATCAGAGCAACGATCACGAAAGTAAATGGAGCCCATAAAGTCCATCCGGAGAGCAGGTCAAACAGTCCCATTCCGACACCACCTGCGATTGCTCCGGTTTTCTTGCCAAAGATGATCGCACCGATGAACAGAGGAACGTTGCCGAGGTGAATGAGTCCTCCATTTGCTGCGATTGGAAGACGGACGTTGATGAATGCAGTAAAGATATAAGTCAGTGCAACGAAGATTGCTGTTACGGTGAGAAACTGAACAGAAGAAAGCTCCTGATCGTTTGCTGCTGTCTGTACATTTGCGTTTGCCATGATAAAAAGTTCCTTTCCCGGAAGGTAAAGAGTATTTGATCTGTTACAGTATATTTTGCAGTAACGAAAACCTGTTTAACCTTCCTTTTATATATGTTTTTGATTGGGTATACTTTACAACAGAACTGTACATGAATAAAGAGGCAGTTTATAGAAAAAATAAGGGGACAGTTTGAATATTGATGGCATGTAGATTTATAGTTGTGATGAACAGGATGACATGGTATGATAATCTAAAATCAGAAATATGAAATAACTTATAAATGAGAATGGACATACGGGAGGAAAAAAGTGAAAAAAATACTGTCCCCTATGGAAAAACTGAATTTTCCGGAGAGTGAAGAGCTTCCGGAAGGTGTCAGAGAAATAGAAGCAGAAGACACCTTTGGATACTGTACAGAGCTATATCCGGATGTAGAGTATGCAGAACACAGTGGAAAGAAATTACACCTTCAGATCATGACACCAACAGTATTTGGACAGGATCTGAAATGGCCATTGATCGTATATGTGCAGGGTTCTTCGTGGCACAAACAGAAGCTTTTTCAGAGCCTTCCCACACTGGCGAGGATGTGCGAAAGAGGATATGCGATCGCCATCGTAGAGCACAGAGAAAGCGAGCTGGCTCCATTTCCGGCACAGGTAATAGACGTCAAAACAGCAATTTGTTTCTTGCGTTTAAATGGACAGAGATATCATATTGATACAGATAAGATTTCTCTCTGGGGTGATTCAAGTGGAGCCCACAGTGCTTTGATCGCAGGAATTACAGGTGATACAAAGTATCTTCCGGAGGAATATCCTGAAGTCAGTACAGAAGTCGATTGCATTGTCGACTGGTTTGGACCAACGGATCTTATGGCAGCAGTACAGCATCCCGCAGTCATTGATCATGATTCCAGTACCAGTCCGGCAGGCATTCTGATCGGGGGAAAATCACTTCATGATCACCCGGAAGATGTTTATCCGACCAATCCCGTGGTTCATTTGCAGCCTGACCGAGAAACACCTCCGATTCTCATTATGCACGGTGGCAGGGATCCACTGGTTCCGTTTAATCAGTCCTGCATTTTATATGAGGCATTAAAACAGATGGATAAAGAAGTAGAATTTGTCAAGCTGAAAAATGCCGGACATGGCTGGGGCGGCTTTATGAGCGAGACCGCATTAAATATAGTAGAAAACTTCATTAAAAGGGAGAAATAGAATGGAACAGGAAACACAGACACCACACAAACGAAGAGTACGATACAAAGGAAAATATCCACGCAAATTTGAAGAAAAATATAAGGAACTTAATCCGGAGAAATATAAGGACACGATCGAGCATGTTATCAGCAAAGGAAATACGCCTGCTGGAATGCATATTTCTATCATGGTAAATGAAATCCTTGATTTTCTCAAGATTCAGCCAGGCGAGACAGGGTTTGATGCGACACTTGGATATGGCGGTCACACCAAAGCGATGATGGAGTGTCTGCACGGCGAGGGGCACATGTATGCAACAGATGTGGATCCGGAAGAGTCTGCAAAGACCCGTAAGCGTCTGGCAGAGCAGGGATTTGGAGAGGACATCCTGACAGTGAAACTTCAGAACTTCTGCACAATTGACGAAATCGCAAAGGAAGCCGGCGGTTTTGATTTCATCTTGGCAGACCTCGGTGTGTCATCTATGCAGATCGATAACCCGAAGCGCGGTTTTTCCTTCCGTGCAGACGGACCGCTGGATCTGCGCCTGAATCAGGAAAAAGGAATCAGTGCAGCAGAGCGACTGGATAAGATTAGCCGCGATGAGCTTGCCGGAATGCTGTATGAGAACTCTGATGAGCCATACTGCGAGGAAATTGCTAAGGCAATCACAGATGAGATCCGCAAAGGAAACCGTGTGGATACTACTACGAAATTACGTGAGATCATAGAAGAAACTCTGGATTTCCTTCCGGAAAAAGAAAAAAAAGATACTGTCCGCAAAACCTGCCAGCGAGTTTTCCAGGCACTGCGTATCGACGTGAACCGAGAATTTGAAGTTCTCTATGAATTTATGGAAAAGCTTCCGGATGCGCTCAAACCAGGCGGACGCGTGGCAATCCTGACTTTCCACTCCGGAGAGGACAAACTGGTCAAGAAAGCACTGAAAGCTGGATATAAGGCAGGAATCTATTCTGATTACGCCAAAGATGTCATCCGCCCATCCGCCCAGGAATGTGCCCAGAATGGACGCGCCAGATCAACCAAAATGCGCTGGGCAGTCAAATCAGAATATTAAATAAGAAAAAGGCATCTGGGAGAAAATCTCAGATGCCTTCGTTCATTATAAGAGCTATGTGTCTGTATTATCTGTCTGCACCGTAGTACTGGTCAGAGCCAAAGCCAAGAATCAGTAAGAAGATTGGCTGTAATAAGATGAGTCCGATCGCAAATCCAATACCACGTCCGAATGCTCTTGCAAGTTTTACGCAATACATGATATTGATCACTGTAAGCGCAATCTTAAGCAGAATAACGATCAGTGAGAGAAACATGCTTTCATTAAGATTGGCATTTGATACATAAGAAAGTAATATTCCAAGGATAAAATTCAGCCAGAAATAAGATGTCTGCCAAGCAATTTTGTAGGAAACATAATCACCGTAGATCGGAATAAGGCTTTTCCACCCTGCCTCACCGGCTTTGGTAAAAATATTCCAGTTTGCGATGATCTGCAAAATCCACCATACAAAAGCAAAGATCAGATACATACCGCCTAAGACCATCATAGAACTGATTATAAGAAGTCCCATAGTTATTGCCTCCTAATTTTTTGTACCCTCATTAAAGCACAATCAGGGTGGACTGTCAAATGGGTGGAGGTGGGACAGAAAAATTCATGACATGCTTACCTTATCGTGATATACTGTTCAATATGAAACCTAGGGGGAAAGAATTTTGATAATTACAGGTGAACTTAAGAATAAAATTGACAGTTTGTGGGAGATGTTCTTGAAATAAAGAATGGCAAAAATCAAAAAGCAGTAGAAAATCCTGAAGGGAAGTATCGTTGACGTATTCACAGATCTTTCAGTATGGATGGGAATCAGAAAAACAATAGAACAGGTCAATGCCAATGCATTGGCTGCGTAGAATTATTTAAGGAGTATCTACATGAACAATCTACTAAATAAAATCCACCAGCAGAACGCAACTGCTTTCACCCACAGCGGTAAATTCCATGCAGATGATGTGTTTTCGGCTGCGTTACTACTATATTTAAATCCAGAACTCACGATCCTACGTGGTAACCGCGTACCGGAAGAGTTTGCCGGCATCGTATTTGATATCGGCAGGGGCAGATACGATCATCACCAGAAGGACAGCAGAGTCCGTGAGAATGGTATTGCATATGCGGCATTTGGGCTTCTCTGGGAGGAACTTGGGGCAGAAATCCTCGGTGAAGAACTGGCACAGAAATTTGATGAATCCTTTGTGCAGCCACTGGATAACAACGATAACACCGGTGAGAAAAACGAGCTTGCTTCACTGATCGGGAATTTCAATCCGACCTGGGATGCCGAAGGAAGCAATGACGAAGCCTTTTTCCAGGCTGTCAGTGTTGCCGGGATGATCCTGGAAAATAAATTTGACCGTTACAGAGGAAACGAACGTGCCGATAAACGAGTAGAAGAGATTTACGAAAGACATATGCAGGCATTTCATGACAGAGAAAAACACTGCGATGACGCAAAAATCCTGATCCTTCCGGAGTTTGTGCCGTGTCAGAAATTCCTTTCCGAGACACCAATAGCATTTGTGATATTTCCGTCTAACAGAGGTGGTTACTGTATCCAGCCGCAGAAAAAAGAATATTCCATGAACTACAAATGCAGCTTCCCATCCGAATGGCTCGGTCTCGAGAACGAAGAACTTCAGGAAGCTACAGGACTCAGAACAGCCGGTTTCTGTCACAAAGGTGGTTTCCTTATGACAGCTGGTGAACTTGCAGATGCAGTACAGGCATGTAAGATCAGTATGGAACAGTTTCATGAGAAACCTGTGATCGTAAGTTTTGGCGGAGACACCGAATATGATGAACTTCTCCATCAGCTTCCAAAATTACAGGCAGCAGAAATCATTCATATAGATTTTCCTGCTCTTCCAGAAGTGGAAATTCAGGGAGTCTATGCAGAAGTAACTATGGAAAAACAGGAGTGGAAAGCTAGAATCAAGGAACAGGTAAAACAGATCCTGCGATATAAACCAGAGGCAATTTTTGCCGGGGACAATCTCTTTGCAGTTTATCCAATCGTACATGCGCTGCGCAAAAAACATATCCCGGTGCTGACATTCGTTGAGAAAGATGGACAGAAGCTGATCGTGCGCATTCCATCAGGATCCTAAACTGATAAAATCGCAGTATCTCTAAAAACATACATAAGATGTGCAAAGGAGGTGTGATAACAGATGATTCGTCTTCAGGATATAGCTGAAATGGCTGGTGTCAGCCGTACTACCGTATCAAATGTGATAAACGGAAATACAAAAAGAGTTTCGCAGGAAACTATTGATAAAATCACAGCAATCCTTAAAGAACAAAACTATGTCCCACATATGGGGTCAGTGATGCTTTCCGGTCATGGTTCCAGAATCATAGGTGTAGTACTTGGATTTCATTATGCACATGGCATGCAGTCCCTTCAGGATCCGTTTGTAGGTGAATTGGTTGGAACGATTCAGATGGAAACGGAAGAAAAAGGATACTATGTTATGCTTATCGGCGGTGAGAATATTCAGAACGTAGTAGACATTGCTTCAAAATGGAATGTCGAGGGTTTGATTATCCTTGGATACAATGAAGAAAGATACCGCAGTCTTTCACGTAAGCTGAATAAGAAAATGATCCTGATCGATGCTTATCCTGAAGGTGCCTATACCTTCCAGAATGTCGGTGTAGATGATTACTCAGGAGGGTATCAGATTGGAGAATATCTCTATTCCTGTGGATATAAAAAGGCTTTGTTTATTGCGGAAACTGAAAGAGACAGCGACTATTATCGATGGATGGGATTCAAGCAGGCAATGGAAAAGAAGGGCGGATTCTGCAGTCATTCCCGATACATTGTTGTTCCAGGTGAGAAAAAATACCGTCTCAGGAAATACGAAGAACTCTTGCCGCGTTTCCTCGAAGCAAAAGCACTGGCTTTTTCGTCAGACTATGATGCAATTGAAGCAATGAACTTCTTTTTTGATAAAGGGATCAGGGTTCCGGATCAGATTTCCATCACAGGTTATGATGACAGTATGTATGCGAGTATGGTCCGCCCAAAACTGACGACAGTTCATCAGGATGTCCAGAAAAAAGCACATATGGCTCTGAAACGTCTGATGAAGCTGATCCAGGGAGAAGAATTGAAGGAATTAAATATAAAAAGTCCGGTTTATCTGGTAAAGAGGGATTCTGTCAGAGAATGATAGAGTCCTTCTTTTTTTTGTTTAATATGCATAAAAACAGAATTAAAACTTTGTTAAGATTTTAAGTTTCGCGAGAAACCTATTGATTTTACTGAGATGCAGGGTTTATGATATAGTCACCGAAAGGGAAGAGGACATACGGGTTCGAGGTAACATTTCCCAGATCAATGGTGCTGTACAGCAACAGTGGCAATCCTTTCATTTATGTGGACCTGGAATGACTTCACCATGCCGCTGGTATTATTAAGCGATGAGAGTCAGCAGACTTTACAGCTTGCACAGTATGTATTCAAAAAACAGTTTTCAGTAGATTATAACCTGGCGTTCGCGTCTTACCTGCTGGTACTTATTCCTGTACTGCTTGTATATCTTTTCTGTCAGAAATGGATCATGAATGGTGTTGTTGCCGGAGCAGTCAAATGATGATGTAAGGAGTAAATGTTCAGAATTACAGGATTTGTGCCACAGCGAAGTAATTCTAAAATATTGGTGAATAAAATCATAAGAAACAGGAGGCTCAAATAGCATGGAGAAAAAATGGTGGAAAGAAAGCGTCGTATATCAAATATATCCGAAAAGTTTTAATGACAGCAATGGAGATGGCATTGGAGATATCAGAGGAATCATACAGAAACTTGATTATCTGAAAGAACTTGGCGTAAATGTGCTGTGGATTTCTCCTATGCTTGAGTCTCCACAGGATGACAATGGTTACGATATTTCAGATTATCAGAAGATTTATAAAGACTATGGAACAATGGAAGATTACGAAGAACTGCTTGCCGAGGCACACAAACGCGGCATTAAGATCCTGATGGATCTCGTAGTCAACCACACTTCTGATGAACACAACTGGTTCATTGAGAGCCGCAAGTCCAAAGACAATCCGTACCGTGATTATTATATCTGGAAAGATCCTGTCAATGGAAAAGAACCAAACAACTGGGGCGGTGTATTTGGCGGTTCTGCATGGGAATATGATGCACAGACCCAGATGTATTACCTGCATCTGTTCTCAAAGAAACAGCCGGATCTCAACTGGGAAAACGAGAAAGTACGCCAGGAAGTTTATGATATGATGACATTCTGGTGTGAAAAAGGAATCGATGGCTTCCGTATGGATGTTATCAGTATGATTTCCAAAGACCAGGCATTTCCGGATGGAAAAATGAATAACAGTCTCTATGGTGATTTTGGACCATATTGCGTACATGGTCCAAGAATTCATGAATTTCTTCAGGAAATGAACAGAGAAGTCCTTTCCAGATATGATATCATGACAGTTGGTGAAACTTCAGGAGTTACCATCGAAGAGGCACAGAAATATGCGGGAGAAGCCGGAAAAGAACTGAATATGGTATTTCAGTTTGAGCATGTGGATAATGGAAGCGGTGATTACGGAAAGTGGACAACTGAGAAATATGATTTCAAAGAGTTCAAGCGCATCATGATCAAATGGCAGGAAGAACTTCAGGGCAAAGCATGGAACAGTCTGTTTCTTGGAAATCATGATCAGCCGAGAAGTGTCAGCCGATTTGGAAATGACAATCCGGCATACAGAGAGACTTCCGCAAAAATGCTGGCAACCTGTCTTCATATGATGCAGGGAACACCGTATGTATATCAGGGTGAAGAGCTTGGCATGACAAACGTTTACTTCGATAAACTGGAAGATTATCGTGATATTGAGAGCATCAATTTCTTTACAGAACTTACAGAATCAGGTCTTATGACACCGGAATACATGATGAAATGCCTGATGCTGAGAAGCCGTGATAATGCCCGGACTCCGTTCCAGTGGGATGCTTCCGCGAATGCAGGTTTTACAACCGGCACTCCATGGCTGAAGGTAAACCGCAATTACACAAAGATCAATCTGGAAAGTCAGAAAAATGATCCGGATTCCGTTTATCAGTACTACCGCCGCCTGCTTGCGCTGCGTAAGGATCCGGCTTATAGCAAAACTGTCGTATACGGCGATCTGCTTCCTGTCTTTGAGGATCAGGACCGTGTCATGGCATACTACCGGAAATCCGCTGACCAGACGCTGCTCGTGATCGGCAACTACAAAACACAGCCGCAGACCCTGACGCTTCCGTCAAAGATCAAAAATATCGTGCTGAACAATCTTCCGCAGCTTAAGGCAGATGGAAATGAGATTACACTGGAAGGATATCAGGCAGTCGTTCTGGAGGTATGATCTGAAACAACTACGATTCTTATCTCGTGTGTCACAAACTTGTTGTTTTCTATCTGATGATGTCAGGATTCCTTGAAATGATGTTGGGGTCAAAAGGTCTTTTTCCCCCAACCGATGCCTACGAGCTGCTCCGCTGCAAAGCAGCTCACGCAATTCTACATCATGGAATCCTGGCTATTACACAAACAACGGGCTGAACAGCAAGAAATAATGCCATTCAGCCCGTCACATGATCTATTCGTT